>Ga0207904_1000059_pt1 | contig 97211 bp, 75 predicted proteins | sample MalvirmetaMSP118_FD_184232 | JGI IMG/M metagenome (GOLD analysis project Ga0207904, IMG submission 184232) | Marine viral communities from the Deep Pacific Ocean - MSP-118 (SPAdes) | ecosystem: Environmental > Aquatic > Marine > Oceanic | place: Pacific Ocean | collected 2011-05-30 | reverse complement strand
ATATCGAGGAAATAATGCGGCCGATTACCGAAACTGGAGGAAATGTCTAAGTTAATACCCCTCTGGAGACCAGGAACCACGGGGGCTGTGTAGTATTATGTCTTTTTAAGACGGAAAATCCCCAGGACCCCATATTGCGTGATACGGGACTGCCTGCTCCGGCATTGGAACTGGAATTAACCGAAACACTGGCCCTGGAGGATACGCCAATCCTGATCGAAAACCTGCATCGCTGCCAGGCGCTGGGCATTCGCCTGTCCATCGACGATTTTGGTACCGGGAGTTCGTCGCTGGCACGCTTGCAATGCTGCCCAGTGACCCGCCTAAAAATCGACAAAACCTTTGTCACGCATATGACAACCGAGCCAAAGGATCGCGCCATTACCGAAAGCGTCATCACCCTTGGCCATAACCTGAATTTATCCATCGTCGCGGAAGGGGTTGAGACGGCCACTCAACAACAACTTTTAGAGAAGCTTGGCTGTGATGTATTACAGGGCTATCGGCTGGCGCGGCCAGCCGATGCCGAAACGACTGAAGCGTTGTGGCCAGGCCGCAGTGTTTGAAACGAACGGAGACAAACCCATGTCAAAAGCCGCCGTGTCAAAAGATGTGTCACGATACTTTGAGGTGATCCCCGACTTTGCGGCATTCATGGATGCCGATGGGCAGGCACTCGAATTTCCCCTGACGATCTCGCAACTGGCGAAAGCCGCGCAAACCACAGTGCATACCGTCAGGAATTACGTCTTGGAAAATTTGGTACTTTGCCCAGAGCATTCCGCGGGTGGTTTCGGTTTATACAATCAATGCGCTTTAAACCGGCTGCGCTTCATTCGCGCAGCGCGTGCGGCGGGCCTGCTGATCCTGGATATAAAACCCTTGCTCTACGCCATCAACGAAGGCGACCAGCAAGCCTGTGAAGCCGCCATGCGCGAACTGCAAACCAAAATTGATGAACGCCAGGCTTACTTGCAGGCATTGGATTCACAGCTGTCGGAGCTGCGCCAACTGGCCTGATCGCCATAACAAAGGAGTATACGATGTCAGAAAAATGTGAAACCGGCCCCCACGACTGGGTAGCCAATAAAGGCCGATTTATTCTCACCTGGGTATTGCCAGCGATACTCATAGTGATTACCGGCATGATGCAACTTGCACCGTGGATGACCGGCAGTATCTGGGCGATCGCTTTAAGTTGGATGGGATATGCCTGTTTAAGAAATGCGCGTCAATGTGGGCGAATGCATTGTTTTTTCAGCGGGCCATTTTTTCTGGGTTCCGCCATGTTGGCATTAGGCATTGGGATGCAGTGGATACAATGGCTCACCTTTAACGGATTAGGACTCTTTTTACTGATCGGTACACCACTGGTTTGCGTGTTACCGGAGATGTTCTGGGGAACTTACAAAGTTGCGACAAACGGCAAAGAAGAATGAATGCGATAGTGAAGCGCGCTACAAACTCTATAAAACGCCTCTGGTCACTTGTAGTGTATGCATTTCAATCGCCGGTTCAGGATTCTCACTCAAAACGGCGTACCGCGATCCTCTTTAGTCTGGTGCTGGTCGTCCACTTGGTTGTCCTGCCAGCGCATGAACTGGGTTCCGATATTGGCTTGCGTTCTTTTGCACATCTTAATCTGAGAATCGCGCTATTTGCGTTTTTGTTCGCAACGCTGGAGAGCGTTCTCATCAATTTATGGGTTCAACTGATACGCAAGAAGACCCATTGCAGAACGGCACCAGCGGCGGGCGGCATAGTTATCGGGATTGTAAGCCCCCTGTTGTGTTGTACCCCGCTGCTGCCGACCATCTTAAGTTTTATCGCCATTTTGTTTCCTTCCGCTGTTTCTGGTATGGGTCTCAAAATTCAGTATGCGGTCAATGTGTATCAAACCGAACTGTTGCTGTTGGCGTTGGTATTACTGTTGTTTGCGATTGTTCAAAATGCTTGGCATCTCAATTCAGGCGACGTAATGGCAGGCCATCACAAGGAATAAAGCAATGAAAGCCACTTGCGACTAATCTAGGCATATCCAAATGACGACTAGAAACCTGATAACTATAACGCGATGCTTTTACACAATAATGCATCTATCAGAGAAAATTTAAGTCGATGGCCGCTATCTATCAGACAGCTTATCCACGAATTAAATCTGATATCACCGAAGATGAGTTAGGGGATGTCTATACACCTACGCCGGAAGATCAGAAGTTTGCACTGCGTCACTGTAAACGAACCAGCGCATCCTTTTTGGGGCTCCTGATTCAGCTAAAAATCACGCAGCGATTGGGCCGGTTCGTAAACCTGGGTGAAATACCAAAGGTGATCATCACGCACATTAAAAATCAGTGCCGTTCGCGGGTGACACTGAAGGATCTCCAAACCTATTACACATCGGGCGCGAAGGATCGTCACGTAAAGCTGATTCGGCGCCATCTTAATATAAAAGCCTACGATGCGGCCAAGACCTCTGAATTGGCACAGATTTGGGCACTTGAGGCAGCGACTACCAAAGAAGCATTACCGGATATCATCAATGTCACGTTGGAATATTTGGTCAAAGAGCGATACGAGTTACCGGCGTTCAGTGTACTTGAGCGGATATGTCAGGCGGCCAGGGCCGAAGTCAACACTCGGTATTACGATCAATTGTGTGGCTTTTTAGAGTCTGAAAGTCGCCAATGCATCAACGATATTCTTCGATCTAGCACAGGACTGAATGGTTTTGGTTGGAGCACGCTGAAAAATGAACCCAAACGCCCGACCCCTCGCAATATCCATGCGTACATCCAATACCTGGAATGGCTTACATCCCTGCAAACACTTTTGCCCACGGATTTGGGGTTGCCGCCAGTTAAACACCAGCAGTTTATCAACGAGGCCAAGGCCCTGGATTACGCCGAATTGATGAAACTAAAGCTGAACAAGCGACTCGCACTCGTCATCGTTTTAATCCGGCACCAATACGCACAAACACTGGATAACGCCGCCGATATTTTTATCAAGATGTTGTTAAAAATGGATCGCTCGGCGCAGAAGCTGTTGGAGAAGTACCTTGCAGACCATCAAAAGCAAACCGATCATTTGATTTCTGTGTTGTCTGGGACGGTCAAGGTGTATCTTGATAAACCCGATTCGGTGGCAGCTTTTGATCCGATACTGGGAAAGAACAGTGATCAGCTAATGCAAATGTGCGAACAATATATGGCATTCGCAGGCAACAACTATTTGCCGTTTATGGTTCGACTCTATAAAAAGCAACGATCCACCTTGTTTCGTACGATTGAAATACTCAACCTGGCATCGGCCACGGAAGACAAGGACTTGCTCAATGCGTTCCAGTTTATTTTGACGCACAAAAAGCGTCGCACGGAGTTCCTGTCAATTCAAAGCGATCCGAACGACCCCTCTTCCAGAAATGTCATTAATATTCGCTGGATTCGCGAAAGCTGGTGGAAATTAGTCACGGGAAAATCAACCAAATCAGCACAGGTGTCGGAGGTTAATAAAACCTGTTTTGAGCTGTGTGTGTTTGAACGGATCGCTGAAGAACTAAGTACCGGTGACTTGTTCATTCCCTACAGTGAAACCTTCGATGATTACCGGGAGCAGATGATCACCTGGGAAGAATACGAAGCGCAGTTGCCTACCTATTGCGAGGAGGTAGGGCTCGTCGCCGGTGATACTGAATTTACAACAACGCTGAAGAAGTCCATGGAAACGAGCTGCCGGAAAGCTGACAGCCAATTCCCGGAGGACGAACTGGTTCGTATTGAAAACGGGAATCTGATTATCGGTAAACCAAAGCCTGATCAACCCTTACCTGAAGTCGAAGAAATTGGAGCGCTTTTGCGCGATCGGTTGGACAAAATCAACCTGCTTGATGTGATTATCAATGTCGAAAAGTGGCTGAACCTGAATAAACATTTTGGCCCGTTGTCGGGCTTCGAATCACGTATCAGCGACCCGGAGTTACGTTTTGTCCTGACCGTGTTTTGTTACGGTACCAACATTGGTCCCACCGAAACCGTGCGATCTGTGCAGGGCGTTTCTCGCAAGCAAGTCGCCTGGCTTAACTTAAAACGCACGACGGAAGCGCGTCTCGATAAAGCTATTGCGAAGATCAATAGCGAGTATAAGAAATACCGGCTCATTGAGTGTTGGGGATCAGGCAGCAGTGTGTCCGCTGATGGAAAGCTTTGGGATCTCTACGAAGATAATTTGCTATCTGAATACCATATTCGGTATGGCAGCTATGGCGGCATTGCCTATTACCACGTCTCGGACACCTATATTGCATTGTTCAGCCGGTTTATTCCCTGCGGTGTCTACGAGGCGATTTATATCTTGGACGGCCTACTCAACGATGAATCTGATTTTAATCCGGACACCGTTCACGGCGATACACAGGCGCAATCCACACCCGTCTTTGGCCTGGCGTACTTGCTGGGCATAAAGCTCATGCCCCGTATCCGAAATATCAAAGATCTCAGCTTTTATAAGCCTGATCGCTCCATGGTACTCAAGCATATTCAGTCTTTGTTCAAGGAGCCGATCAAGTGGGATCTCATTGAAAAGCACTATGCGGATATGATGCGAACGGCCATGTCAGTTAAAGCAGGGAAAATCACCGCTTCGACAATCCTGCGCCGGTTCGGCACCAAGAACCGGAAAAACAAGCTGTACTTTGCGTTCCGTGAACTCGGGCGCGTGGTCAGAACCATGTTTTTGCTGGAATACATTACCGACGTTGATCTGCGCAAAACAATCCAGGCAGCGACCTGTAAGAGCGAAGAGTTCAATGAGTTTGCCCGGTGGTTGTTTTTTGCTAATGGCGGGAAAATTCCTGCAAACTTGAGACACGAACAAAGCAAAATCGTTAAATACAATCATTTGCTGGCCAACTTCGCGATCTTATACAACGTAAACGCGATGACCGAAGTGTTCAATCAATTGAAGTCGGAAGGGTACAATATTACCCGCGACATTATGGCCGAATTCTCACCGTATCATACCGAGCATTTGGGGCGGCTAGGAAGTTTTGAGCTGGATCTAACCAAGCAGGTTAAGCCCATGACTTTTGAACTGCTGGTTGATTAATTCATAATATTCAATCGGTTACGTTAGAAGTGGCTAAATTCAACGCTTTTACCGGCCGGACCTCAACATGGATGGCCTGGTTAATTGGATGTTTGAGGCAGACACTGGGAAACGTAAGGCTCAAATTCAACAGGCGATACAATGCGGCCCTGACCGTGTCAAGGACTGCCCACAAGAGATTCAGGTATTTTTTAAAACACTGCAACCCGCCCCGACCTGGATCGATTTCGATCTAATCGAAGAAGGCATTCGCTTCACACACAGCAGCGGCTTGGCAGCGGGCTACGTATTGCGTGATCTGGCTTTGATGGGTGGCTATTTGCTCTCTGGATTTAATCAATCCCTGATTATGACCGGTGCGCTCAATAAAGGGACTTCGCGGCGGATTGCGGAGACCGGGAAGTGGTGGATTGATTGCACCGAACCACATGGTTTGAGGCCTCAAGGGCCCGGATATCAATCCACATTGAACGTCAGGCTGGTCCACTCACTGGTAAGGCGCGGCCTGAATAAACGTGCGGACTGGGATCACAGCCACTGGGCTTTACCCCTGAGCCAAATCGATATGGTCGCGACCTATTTAGGATTCAGCGTAGTCATGCTGGTGGGCTTGCGTAAATTAGGCTTTCCTATTCTGCCCCGCGAATCAACCGCTGTGATCCATCTTTGGTCGTATGCCTGCTGGCTGATGGGGGTTGAGGAACAATGGCTAGTGAAGTCGGAAGCGGAAGGGTTTGTGCTGCTAAACCATACCTACATGACGCAGAGCAAACCCGACGAAAACAGCAAAGAGTTAGCCGAAGCACTGTCGAAAGAACCGCTCGAGCGCACGTACCCTCGCTTTGAGCGAGCACAAAGAAAGCTGTCATACCATCTCCATTTAGGCATGAGCCGCTATTTTCTTGGGCGCGAAAAAATGCAGCAGCTGGGCTTTAAAGACCAAGGGATCCCCTGGCTTACGCTAGCGTCCAATGTTCCACGGCCCGCAATTTATTGCGCTGGGCACTTCTTACCGGGTATGCGTCCACATCAGCAACGGCGCGGACGGAAAGCTCAGTTGGCCATGTTGACTGCCATGTTTGGGGATGAGGATCACGGGCTGATCGCCCCAGATCGCAATCACCCTGCTCATATCGATACCGGAAATTAGCACTATGATATTCGACTTCATTCAAAGTCAAAACGCAGGCCGGCATTTGAAAGCCACGTTGCCGGGTGAGCCGGGCTTACCGCTGTTAGGACACAGTCTGGACTTCTTGTACCGACCGGTGAAAACCGCACTCCGATTCGAACGCAAACACGGCCCGGTTTTCTGGCTCAATATATTTGGTATGACTGCGGTGGTTTTGATCGGACCGGAAGCCAATAAACAGGTTTTACTGGACCGTGAAAAAGCATTTTCAAATTCCAGGGGATGGGATTTCTTTATCGGCGCATTTTTCAAACGCGGTATTATGTTGCTGGATTTTGATGAGCACCGGTTCCATCGCGGAATCATGCAAGCAGCATTTAAAAAACAGGCCTTGTTGAAGTATGTGGAACGGATGAATCCCGTTATTGAATACAGTTTGCAGCAATGGCCGGATACGCCTGTTAATAAAGGCCAGCAGACAGCGTTCAGGGTATTACCGAATATTAAACAGTTGACACTCAATATCGCGACCGAAGTATTTATGGGGGAGCAGCTTGGCCCGGAAGCGGATAAAGTAAACCAGGCCTTTGTGAATTGTGTGTTAGGGGGCACAGCGCTGATTCGATATTCCATTCCTGGTGGGCGCTGGCGCAGGGGTTTGAAAGCGAGAAAAACACTAGAGTCGTTTTTTGGTTGCAGGGTTGCGGAGCGTCGACGCAGGCCCGGCCCGGATCTATTCAGTCAGCTATGTCAGGCAGTAGACGACAACGGCAAGCGCTTCAGTGAAGAGGATGTCGTAAATCATATGATTTTCTTAATGATGGCCGCTCACGATACTTCCACCATCACTCTGTGCGCTCTATTTTACTACCTTGCCAAACACCCTCATTGGCAGCAAGCGCTGCGCATCGAATCTGAAAATCTGGCTAAATCTGCTGTTGAATATGAGGATTTGGACAAACTCACCGGTATCGAAATGGTGATGAAAGAAGCCTTGCGTATGATGCCGCCGGTGCACGGTATCCCCCGCCGCACTGTCAAAACAGTAGAAGTTAACGGATCAATTATCCCAGCGGATACGTTTGTTATTATCAGTCCTTACGTCACACATTATCTGGAACAATATTGGCCCGATCCGGAACGGTTCGATCCGGAGCGATTCAGCGACCCGAAGCGAAAAACACAGCAACAGCCTTACCAGTACATTCCGTTTGGTGGCGGCGCTCATAAATGTATTGGCCTTCACTTTGCTGAACTGCAAGTCAAAACCATTTTGCATCCCATTTTACTTAATTACCGCTGGCAGATCCCGGACGATTACGTGCTGCCCATCAATTTTACTACCCTACCCAACCCCGCTGATGGCTTGCCGGTTAAGTTATCGCGCCTGAATCGAGGGTCACTGACATGACACGAAAACTGAATAAAACGGTTTTGATAACAGGGTGTTCTTCCGGGATTGGCCGGGACAGTGCATTGTTTTTTCAGAACAAGGGCTGGAATGTCGTGGCCACAATGCGAGCTCCGGGCGGCGAGCAGGTGTTGAACCGATTGCCAAACGTGATTTGTCCGCTGCTGGACGTAACCGATGTTGAATCGATTCAGAAAGCAATACAAACGGCGTTGGTCGAATTTGGCACTGTTGATGCGGTGGTGAATAATGCAGGTTATGCGCTGATAGGGGCATTTGAAACCCTGGATGCGGTACAAATCCGAAAGCAATTCGATACGAATGTTTTTGGATTAATGGAGGTGTGTCGATCCATACTTCCTCACTTCCGCGAACGCAATCAGGGCATATTGATCAATGTCGCCAGTATGGTGGGTCGTGTGCCCCTGCCACTTTACAGTGTTTATAATGCCAGCAAGTTCGCTGTCGAGGGCTTTTCAGAATCACTCGTTTACGAGCTGGAAAATTTCGATATTTGTGTGAAATTAATTGAACCGGGTGCTACTGACACGGCTTTCTTTGGTGGTTCCAGTGACCGCTATAATGGCACCGGTGTTAAAGCGTATGATGATTACTGCGCACAATTGTTACCCCTCATGGACTCTATCGGACCGGCCGGATCTGATAGTCAGGATATAGCCGAAGTAATCTGGAAGGCGGCCACTGACGGTCGCCATCAGTTACGCTACGCTGCGGGATCCGATGCCCGGGCATTTCTGCTGGCTCGGCGCATTTTGCCGGATGGTCTGTTCAAGCGCACCATCAAGATCAGTCTGACGCCATGGGCGTTGAAGACGGTCGGTAAATTGTTCTATCGAACGTAACCGGTTTTGGCTCCTAGAAAAGACAAATCAATCACATCATCAAATTCGGAGAGACCCGGGAGAGACATTCGCCCGGGCATATCCTGTTAATTTTATTGCGCCGCTAACTTGGCAAAAGCATCAATCACTTCTTGGGGCGCCTGAACCAGCTCGATCAACACGCCCTCTCCCGCGATCGGAAACTCGTCATTGGCCTTAGGGTGCAGAAATGTGATATCAAATCCGGCGGCGCCCTTGCGAATGCCACCCGGGGCGAAACGAACCCCTTTTCCGGTCAGCCATTCCACCGCAGTAGGCAAATCGTCAATCCATAGCCCAATGTGATTCAGCGGTGTGGTATGGACGGCGGGCTTTTTCTGCGGGTCAACTGGCTCCATCAAATCGACCTCAACTTTGAAAGGACCCGTACCAATGGCGCAGATATCCTCATCCACATTTTCACGTTCGGACACAAACGTACCTGTAATATCGAGCCCCAGCATATCAACCCACAGGGTTTTAAGTTTGTCTTTGGAGGGGCCCCCGATGGCGATTTGCTGAACACCCAGCACCTTGAAAGGACGGTTCATAAATGTCTTCCTATTGATTATGTATTGGTTGTGTAGTCGGAAACCCGCCTAGTATACCTTCCAGGCAACGGATTTTTAAATGCGAATAAGGCGTTCTGCGACCCCGCCGTTTGCGGTAGACCTTCAGCTTGTGAAGGCGTAGTTACGTAATTTCTGCAACCGACCATGTAAAAATTGCAAGAATCGACGGCTGGTAGCCATGGCTGCACGGTTTTAGAGTGGCATAACTATTGAATGACGGGTACCAGCCGTTTCGGTCCAGCATAATGTGCAATTGCTTTACAATCAGTCTGTATCAGGGATACCATTATATGAAAATCAAAGCGATGAATATCGCAAGTCTGTTTTTTGTTTTCTCTCTACTCTTCACTATTGAGCCCGTCTTCGCGGCAGCGGATAGCACGGCACACGACCAGCCTCAACAACAAGCGGTTGCGGCTGGCTCCAATACCCTTTCGGTGGATAATCTCGATCAACTGATCTCTACTCTTGAAACAGAACAGGAGCGCCAACGATTTATCGATAATCTGAAGACCCTGCAAGCGGCTCGGCAAAGGGATGAATCAGCAGATTCCTTCCCTTTACTCGACGCGTTAGATTTGGAACGACGGAGTGGCTCGGTTCTGGACAGTATTATGGTGGCATTGGAAGATTACGGGTTAAGTGATTCTACAGCAGGTGGAATAATCCGCCTCGCCCTTGTTGCCATTGGACTGGTGGTTTTGGTGTTGTTAAACGGCTGGCTGTCCAGAAAGTTTGATCGTTCATTCGACCCGATGAGAAAAAAATTACATCTAAGCCCAACCCGATTTGACCTGTATTTTTTAACCCAGCGATGGTTTGTTTATTTTCTGGCGCTTGTCACGTTTTTCATCGCGTTGGACCAAACGTTTAATCTGAGCGTTCAGCACGTGTTTCCCGGCTTCAAATTTATGGAAATTTCCGCCCAGTTAGTGCAATTGTTATTTGTGGTGTTGTTATTTATCACTGTCTGGGAGGGAGTCAACGCGGTTACTGAATACCTCTCGTATACCAAGCGAGTCGTGGGCAATGCCAGAATGAAAACGTTGATTCCGGTCGTGCGTAATATCTGTCTTGCTGTGTTGAGTGTCCTCGGTGTTCTGGTCATTTTGGCCGAATTGGGAATCAACGTGATGCCGCTTTTGGCCGGCGCCGGAGTTTTGGGTATTGCGATTGGTTTTGGAGCGCAAACCTTGTTTAAAGACTTTATCACCGGTATGACCATTATTTTTGAAGATTTGGTGCAAATCGGCGATGTTGTGCGGGTGGGTGATCGCAGCGGATTGGTGGAAAAGATAACAATCCGTAAAATCCAACTGCGTGCGCTGGACGGGACTGTTCATACCGTACCTTTTGGCGAGATCGCTGTGGTCGATAATCTTACCAAGGAGTTCAGTTATTACCTGATGGACATAGGCGTTGCTTACCGCGAGAATATCGATGAAGTCATGCAGTGCCTCCAGGACATCGACAAGGAGCTGAGGCAGGACGAAAAATTCAAGCAAAAAATTCTGGAACCGCTGGAAATTTTCGGACTGGATAATTTTGCCGACAGTGCGGTAGTGATCAAAGCCAGAATCAAGACCCGTCCGATCGAACAATGGTCGGTGGGACGCGAATTCAATCGCCGCATGAAAATGGCGTTTGACGAGCGCGGCATCGAGATTCCATTCCCCCATCAGACACTGTATTTCGGCGAAGACAAATCAGGCCAGGCCCCCAGCGCGAAACTCAGCTTAACGGCAACGGAAAGCCAAGTTTGATTCACGCTGATGAACTTCCTAATCACCGGAGGGCGGCTCAGAGGGCGTATTATTCTCTGCGCGCTCTTCCCACTCGGCAACGTCGTCTTCAATAGCAATTTTCTTTGCCCCCGCAGGATTAAATTCCAGCACGAACATGTTCCACAGGGTGAAGAACAACGCTGCAATTAACGGCCCCACTACAAACCCCTGGAGACCTACCAACCCAATACCGCCCAGTGTAGAAAACAGCACTATATAGTCTGGCAGCTTGGTATCGCGCCCCACCAAGACGGGCCGCAGCAGATTATCCACCAATCCGATCACGAACACACCGAACGCGATCAAGCCCACGCCTTCAATATAATCGCCTATCGCCAACAAGTAGATGGCCACCGGCGCCCAGATCAGACCGGTTCCAACGGCAGGAATCAGAGAGGTGATCGCCATAACAGCAGCCCACAGAATTGCCGGCTGGATTCCTATTACCCAAAAAATAAAACCGCCTAATCCGCCCTGAATTAAACCAACCACCAAATTGCCCTTCACGGTCGCCCGGGAGACTTCGGAAAACTTGGCAAACAAATGGGATTCTCTATCATCATCCATAGGAAATGCGATTTTGATCCAGTTAATGATCTTTGGACCATCGCGCAACAGATAGTAAGCCAGATATAACATAAGGCCCAGATTGAGCAGAAAGGACAGCGTATTTTGACCAAATTTGAGGGATTGTTTGGTAATAATATTGGCACCCGATGAAATCACCGAGTTAAGTTGCTGCTTAATTTCATCAATGCTGATGTTGTACTTTGCCAGTTCTTCCTTAGCGATCGGAAAAGCCTTAGTGATTTGATCCAGGTATTCGCTGGTTCTAATTTCACCGGATTCAAATCGCTTATACAGATCGGATGTTTCAGAGATCAGCGAGGTAAGAATGAACGAAAGTGGGATAATCAGAATGACCAGAGAGATTACAATCGTCGTGACGGCAGCCAGATTCTTTGAACCGCGGAATAACGAGACCAAGCGCCGATGCAGCGGGTAAAAAATAACGGATAAAATGCAAGCCCAAAGTATAGGTGAGGCAAAAGGCAATAAAACCCAAACAAACGCAATTGAGGTAGCGATTAGAACCCAGATGAATATCCTGGTGTCGTCAACCTTTACATCGGGGTTGCTGTTCACTGATTTTTTCTCCTGTTTTCGAATGATCGTCCGGTTGTTTCCCGGTGTGGGTGCCCGATTGTATTCCCAGACAAGTCGGTTCAGGTAATTTTTTCTATTTAAAATTGCGCAGTCTCAACCGGTCTTCCCTGCAAGCGATTAAACAATGCAATTCACTCGCCATTCCGGCAAATCCCCAGGCGCTAATTGTGGTGTGAGGTTCTCGCGGATTTGACCTTCCGTGAGGCGGTTACGCATGTAACTAAAAATTACACAACCTCAACCTTGTGACCAACGCATTACCCATTCCGCTGCTAAGCTCATTAATACGGCTTCTCCATTAAACACCAAACCCGCCATGAAGGGCTTTTTGCATGATTTCAGCTCAGCGCCTGCGTTCGCTGATGATACTGTGGACCGTATTATGTCTCAGCGGCGTCGCAAGTGCATCGAATAGCGTAGGTATAAAACACTTTAGATTCAGTGGGTTCGCTACACTTGGTGTGACCAAATCCGGTGATGAAGACCTTGGTTTTCACCGGGACCTGGATCGTGAAGGTGTGTTCGATGGTGATTGGTCTATCGCGGCAGATTCTCTGGTGGGCGTACAGTTTGATGTGACTGTGAACGACCAATTCGGCGGAGCAGTACAGTTGGTGGGAAAGGACCGCACTGAAGACAGTCTTGAAAACAGCGTGGAGTGGGCATTTTTACGCTATCGCCTGAATCCGAACTGGACAGTCCGGGCTGGCCGGATCGGATACGATCTCTTCATGTTATCTGACTATCGCAATGTCGGCTTTGCGTATCTATGGACGCGCCCGCCAATCGAATTCTATGCCCCCCTGACATTTACCGGCTTTAACGGCGGCGATATAGCCTGGGCCGGCGGATTTGGCGGCGGTACGCTGACAGGCAAGATCGCTTATGGTAACACGGCGTGCACGTTCAATATTTTGGGTAATCTGGTTGATATTGAGGCTAGGAATATCATAGCCGCTACCCTGAGCTGGGAGTCGGACCGATGGCAGTTTAAGTTAAACGCCTCGGATACACAGGTCGGCGAAAAGGGCGGGTTTTTTCCGGGGTCAGCCCCCCTGGCGAATATACTTCAGCAGGTATCGCCTATTTGGCCGGAAGTGAGTCGGGTGCTTGATGATTTCTACGTGTCAAACTCACACATTTTTTATTACGCTGCAGGGCTTGCATATAATAGTAATCCCTGGCAAATCCAGGCGGAAATCAGCCGTACTGATCCCAAATTGAATCTTTACCCCTCCACGCTTCAAGCCTATGTTAGCGCAGGCTATAAGGTGCAGGCGTTCACCCCGTATCTAATGATCTCTGGAGGCCAGGTGCAGGAAGACGCCAAGCAGGCACCGGATGCACCGGTCCTACCGTCAGCCCCCCAGATCTCCGGCCAGTTGGTGGCCATTCAGCAGGGAGTTCAATCGGTCTATGACGCTCTTAATACGGATCAGACTACGCTCACGGCCGGTATGCGCTGGGATATTCGATACGATACCGCACTAAAGGTGCAACTCGACCATTCGTGGGTTGGGCAGAAAGGATTCAGCCTGTGGGATACCAGAAACATCCCCACCCAAGATAAAAAAGTGTATACATTTTCCATTAACCTGAATTGTATTTTTTAATGACGACGCGGCTAAAGCAAATAATCTCATTGACCTTCGGGCTGCTGCTGACAGTAAGCGCCAGTGCCGACATCGTGGTTGTGGTGAATGCCGCAAATCCGGTCGAGCAATTAAGCTCTCGCGAGTTGGTGGATCTGTATATGGGGCGCAATCTGTATTTCCCGGATGGCAGCTTGGTGCTGCGGCTGGATCAGTCACCGGAATCCGCCACCCGTATAACGTTTTACCGAGAGTTGGTTGATAAAAGCGTAGCCGAAGTAAATGCCTATTGGGCCAAGCTTTTATTTACCGGTCGTGCCACACCACCCCAAACTGTTGAGAGCGCCGCTGGTGTATTGCAGGCAGTACAAAGTAATCTCAATGCAATCGGTTATGTCGATAGCGAAGACCTGAATGGAAGTGTCAAGGTTATCGGACGTGTTCCATAAACGCCGTCAGTGTACTTATCAATAATATACGATCCGCCTAATCAGACCGTGTGCGCTTCAGAGTAGCGATAACACCCGATGAGCATTGAATCCTGGCATTCAACGCTGGCTCGGGTCAATATGTGCGTGCACGTATTATCGAAGATTAGACGAAGGGATAAGAACAATGAATGCAGCCTATAAGCATGTAATGACCAGCATAGGAATAGGTTTGTTAGTCATAGCGCCAGTCTATTTATCCATATTGCTTCTACTAAAAGCCCTCCATTCGCTCGGGCAGCTTCTCCATCCTGTTATCGAGATCTTACCAGTGTATCTGCAATCCAAAACCGCTTTTGCGTTAGCGGTGCTACTGATTATTACCTTTATCATCGGCACCGCCCTTCGCACTGGGTTGGGTATGCGGGCACGCTATAAACTGGAAAGTGCGTTATTCGAACGTATTCCAGGTTACGCTATGTTCCGCGGCTTCACGCAACGGCTGGCCGGTGAAAGCGATGAGGAAACCTGGAAACCGGCATTGGTGGAAACCGATGACAGTGCTCTGATGCCGGTGTTTATCATCGAAGAATTGACAGATGGCCGTTACACCGTTTTCGTGCCTTCGGTACCCACCCCGCTGGCCGGTGCGGTGTTTGTATACGAACGGCACCGGGTGCATGAAGTGGATGTACCCTTTGCTCATGCACTGCGAGTGATTTCCCGGTGGGGTGAAGGTGCTCAGGATATGGTGGCGGCTATGAAAAAAAAATGAATCAGAATGCCACTGTCAGGTCTGTATTAAATACCCAACCGTTACCGCCAACCGCAAACGGGACACTACTGTACCCCACTGGAGAATCTTTCAGGTATAACGCCTGCAAACTGAAACGAAGTTCTTTTCGTTTCATCGGAAACCAGTTCACACCCAGCGTAAAATCATACGGGTCACCATATTCACCGAGTATTTGTGAATACTCTACATAGGCTTGGAGTGCTTTTGGAATCACCATGGCTGAGCCCTGCACTTGATAACCCTGATCGTCTAACTCGGTTACCGGAATCATGCCTACTGTCTGGAAATCATCCACCCATCGATGATAATACTCCCCTTCCAATGACCAGCCCCTATATTTAAAGCCCGCGTTTAATGCCAACATTTTATAAGTCGCTTGCCGAATCATTCCGCCTGTCTGGAACGGATCGTTGCCAAAAATCAGTGTGCCGTCCGATAAACGGATCTGGGCATTTTCAAACCCCTCTGTTCCTGGCTGGGCCTGAGCATCTTCGCGGCTGCGAGTAAAGTGTATGCCAATTTGGGTGGCAAAGACTTGGTGAAATTCATAATCACCGATTCCCTGCCCCGGACCGTATTCGCCGGTGGTTGGCATCCACCAAATCGCGCCTGAAAAGGTATTGAATCCATCATCGAGCTGGGAAGCATTAACGCCGAGTTGACTTAAGTTATTGCCCAACATTGCGCGATAGTTCAAGCCCGGCATAATCTCCCCAGACGCCCAGATACCCGAGGTATAAGATCCGCGGAAAAATTCATCGGCGATAGAGCGGTGATCGTTTTTCAGCCAGTTAGGGAACGTATAGTTGGTCGAACGGGTACTGGGTAAAGCACCGATACCGGCATAAAGTGACAACCCTTCATTAAAACTGTACCCCAGATTACCCGCAACGACGACTTGGGCCGGATCACCCTGACTGGTATTAGAGGTCCAGGTATAGAATAAATAGCGAAATTTGGGATCGAATAACCAGCCTTTGAAATTCAACGTCAGTTTTTGGAATTGAATGTCGTTGCGTAGATCCAACGTGGACGAACGGCCGAAGCGGTCTGTGTAAGTATCATTCAGTGCTCGTTGGTTAAGATAGCGAACATAGGTGAACGCACTGAAATCCACTTCACCCACAGGTGTGCGTGCTAATACAAAACCTTTCCCGGGTTCGTACTGTCCCCGAAATTCCGTGTCCGCCTGTTGCACTCCGGCTTCTTGCCGGGCTTGTTGTTCAAGTGCCTCGATGCGCCGCTCGAAACGTTTATTCTGCTCCGAAAGTTGATCGCGATCTGCTTTTAACTGCTCAAGCTCTCGCTCGACGGTGGTTGACTGCGAGTCCGCGTTAGCAACGTTTGCTGCAGGTAAAGACAGACTTAATATCGCGAACCCGCTCATCACTTTCAGTTTTTTCATTTTTATTCCGTTTTACTCTATTTCGCAGGTTCATCAGCCGCTGTTTCGCAAATTGCAGGCGCGTGATAATTCAGCCCTAATAATCGGAAATAATTTTCCCCCAGGGCGATATTACGAAACGCTTCGTCGTCAATTGCTTTCAACGCGCGACTAGTGATATCAAATTCTTTTGCATATTGATTGAAATCTTTCGTGCTAGCGGCGACGAAATCGGATCCGGGAAGAATGCGGGTGGAATACTCGTTGAAAAATGCAATAAAGATATCGCCCCACTGATGATATGCGTTAAACAGGACATCCCAGGAAATATCAAGCATCAACGCTGGGTAGCGATCGAGCAAATCTTTCATGATCGCAACGTGTTTATTAGGATCCATTGAGGTCAATTCTTTCGACAGGCCCATATGAGCCCATACGATTTTATTATCAGGATAGGTTTCAAGCACATGCTGCATCAAAAACAGAAATTCGGTAGGATTATCGTTGTTACCCAGATCAGAGTGCAATGTGACAGGAATATTGCGCTCGCGTAATAGCTGCATAAACGGAGCCCAGCCATCAATACTGGTCAGGGTGGCCGGCTCATGTTTGTTGGCTAATAGGGCTTGCTTCATAACATTAAGTTCACCGGCCCATTTGAACATGCCGGGGAATTCCTTATCGTAAAGCTGGATTGTTTTAACAATATCTTCAGGATGCGCCAGATCGGGAAAGGTCATGGACAAGGTGATATGGAGATTGGGATGCGGGTATTCCACTGAATCCATACCGTTTATAAAATCATTCTTTATGCTCGGCTGAGCTGCAATGCCCGGACAATCCAGGTAGTAGGTACAACCGGATTTCAATTCCAGCACCTGGCCAATACCGAAGTAATTCACGAAACGGATACCGAGCTTGTTAAAGTACGTGAACATCTCTTGAGTCTCGATAGGCGCTCCGCCGAATGGCTGAGGATGAAAATGCCCATCGATTATGGCGGTGTAAGGCTCGGTCGCTCGGTCATAACATGCTTGCTCATCCGTCGCTAAAGCGAAAGACGCCAGACTTCGCTGAGACCCGGGCTGCGGCGTCCCTGAATGCTTCTGAACCGGCAGCATTTCACAAGCCGAGATTGTAACCAGAACCGGAAAAAGTATGGCGCACCGTTTAGATGACAGCGCAGAAGACAAATTATGATTTCGAGTTGTACGGTATTGTGCCATGGTTGCGCCCATCCGTTTCAAGCCAAGTTCAAACCCAAACTGTTCGATCTATGCCGTGTTCAAGTCCGCATTGTAGGTATTGAATTACGCATTTGCTAGCGAAAAGTCCACCGTATTGCTTTCACAATGCATAGAGAACCGGGTAAAAAGAGAATTAGCGGGCGCGCACCCTGTTATTGGTATCTCTGCTTTTTTTAATCAGCGACTCATAGTCGTCGGACTGCGCGAATTTGCTCATGCGGTCATAGAGTAAAACATTAACCGTCGCCGCCAGGTTCATACACCCGCTAGTGGGTATGAATACCGTTGCGTCTGCCCGGTCAATAACGGACTGCGGCAAGGTCCCGTCTTCCGGACCGAACAAATACAGTGCTCGCTGCGGATGTCGAAATTGCGGCAGCGGGATGGCGCCCAATGCTAATTCCACACATACAATCGATACGCCCTCTTCCGCTGCCAGCACTAAATCGTCAACCGGAATCAGCGGGATCTGACTGCGTATGTTCTGGGTGTCAGTACTAAACCGCGCAGCCCGATCATAGCGTTGACCGGTGTAATAGACTGCATTCGCCACATAACATCCAGCGGCGCGCATTACACTGCCTACGTTTTCAGAACCCTTGGGATTATAAAGCCCGATCATTGATCTAAATTCCGCCATTTTAGCAACCACCACCTTCGTCAATCCGATGCACCGACTCTCAGTACAATGTGGCCAATAGTAGAGGTTAAGTTGGCCAGTTGCATTATAAAGGGCATCAACCACTTTATTGTTTTGCGGGTTTACTTACTATTCACCCGATTGAATAGAACGACCCAGACACCCTTTATATTCACCCGGAAGTGCGATTGATCAAATCCAAGGAACACGGAAATGCATGTATACCTAAAGTCATTAATAGCCTTTGCTATGTTTGCGCCTGTAGCGGTAACTCAGGCAAGCCCCGTAACAACCGGGAAGATTCATTCCCGTTACCCTAAAGCGAAAGCCGATTACGAAGCCATTGTAGTGGGAAGTGGATACGGTGGTGCCGTGGCTGCTCTGAATCTGGGAAATTGGGGTGTGGATACTCTGGTCCTGGAGCGTGGCCGTTGGTGGAAAGTTGAAGACCCGGCAACCGATGCGACCTTTGCCACTGTTGAAAGCATTGTCGAGCAGGCCGATTCCCGCGGGACCTGGCTTGACACCCGTTGCGGCGGGAATTTCTACCTTACCCTGATTCCCCCTATTCCCTGCGCAGTTGATACCGGAATACTGGAAGTGATCGATAGTGAACCGAATGCCTATGACCATTCCCCAAAAGTCATCGCTGAAGGCATCAACGTGATGGTGGGCGCTGGTGTTGGTGGAGGTTCATTGGTCAACAATGTGATCACTTACCGGCCCACGAAAGAAGGTTGGGATTTGTCTTTTCCACCCGCTGAACTGCCTTACATGCAACGCATCTGGAAAAGTCTGGAAACACGCTACTTTGAACGTGCAGAAAGCCGGCTTGATGCCTCGCCGGTGCCGCAGGATATCCTGATGACCGACGCCTATACCAGTTCTCAGGCTATGTGGAGTTTCGGCGCAGCAATGGGGTACCCGGACGAGAACCCGGAGGTGCCTGAAACCCAAACCTTTGGACGCGCATTTGCGCCTTTGATGGTGGATTGGGAGGCAGTGCGCGAAGAAATTGCCGGAGCACGCACACCCGCGTTCATTCTCGGAGAGGTTTGGTTCGGAAACAACAGTGGCGCCAAGAAATCGCTGGATAAAGACGACGCCTATTTGGGAAAAGCGATTGCGACCGGCAATGTGGATTTGCGGGCGTTACACACCGTTCAAAGCGTTCAGTACGATGAGCAAGCCGATCTCTACACGGTGACAGCCGTGCATACGGACGAGGAGTACAACACGCTACAGGAGGTTTCGTTTACCACGCGCAACTTAATCATGGCAGCGGGCTCGGTAGGCACAACCAAAATACTGGTCAGGGCCCGAGAGCGTGGTGACTTACCCAAACTAAATCGACACGTGGGCACGATGTGGAATAATAACGGCAATACCTCGCAACTGCGCTTTGCAGCCGACGGTTTAATTGGCCAAGGTGGGCCTGCCGGAGTGAAACTTACGGATTTCCGCGAACCGGGTAACCCGGTGGTTTTGGAAAATTTATCTCAGCGCGTGCCATCAGTCTTTGCCCAGGATCCACAGCTATCATCGTTTTTTGGCGCAATGCTCACCATCGGTATCGGTATCCCGCAAGGGACCGGCAATTTCGATTATGATGCAAAAAATGATACGGTAGCATTGCATTGGCCCGCTGATGCCTCCGAAAATGTCTACAACCGGGTGACAGAGCTCTACAGTGACCCCCAGATGCCAGGTACACCGTATATCCTGCCGTTGGAATCGTCGCAGAAAACAGCCGTACATCCACTGGGCGGCGTTCCCTTCGGCAAGGCGACTGATCTGAATTGTGGATTGAAAGGTTATCGCGGACTGTACGCTGTGGATGGTTCGATTATGCCGGGGGCGTCTGCTGTGGCCAATCCGACTCTGACGATTACTGCGATGGCGGAGCGCTGTATGGATTACATAGCTCCGTCCATCCGCTACGGACGACGTTAATGGTACTGAAAGCAAAATCCGAAACGAATAACAGACTGAAATTAATGGTGGTGGCTGGTATCGCAATTGCTGCCCTATTACTGGGCTTTGTTCTGGCCGGAATATTCCATTCCGGGCCAGAACAAAGCGAACGAGTACCATCCAATGCGGATAGCTCTGGTACACCTAGGCCAGACACAGACCAGCAACCTCTATCAGACATCTGGCAATGGGAAAAAGTGGATACCACGAGAAACGCTGACGGTGAACTATCGGCCTCTTCCTCCACCATAACTGCTTCGGGCTTACACCGAAAAGGCGTGCTCGATATGATCGGCAGAATTCAATACCAAGGTGACCAACTGATACTGGATTTCGATGCAAGAAAACTGCTGGAATCCGCGTTTGACAAATTGGGTCATCAGGCCAATCCTGGCCAGATCAACGAAATACAGACTATGTTAAAGCAAGTATTACCGGGCGCAATCGGGGAACAGGCGTCGGACGTTGTGGGACGATACTTTGAATATCAGCAAATAGTACAAAATAACGATTTAGACAGCCTTTCAGTAGAAGAGAGCATTGATCTGCGAGAGCAGGTTTTGGGGGTAAAGCTGAACTCTCGTCTGTATGGGGATGAACAAGCCTATCAACGGTTTTTGGGGGCAATAGCTCGGATTGATGGCAACGAATCATTGTCCAAGAGCGAGCGCAGTGACGCCGTGCGGCGAGTCAAACAGGACCTGAATGATGGGGTGTTTTTTGTAGCAGACGCTAGTCCGCAGGAACTGAGTGATATCACGGGATTGGTAGATTCTGCGCCGGAATTAAAAGATTATCTGAAATTGCAGGCACTTGCTCTTAGCGCCGCACACAAAAGCAGCGACGCCAATCACTCAGATTGGCAACAGCGTTATCAACAGTATGACGAGCAACGCCGCTGGGTGGTTGAGGCTGCCATGGTCGCGGAGGATAAACGTAAACAATTGGATCGCCTTTATAGGGAATTTTTCTCAGCAGAAGAACGTGCCAAAATACATGACTATATCGACCCTGATAAGCAGCCTTAATCAGCAATCGTCAACTGGTTGCGACCGTTTTCTTTCGAACGATACAGCGCCTGATCGGCCCGTTCGATTAACGAGGTTTTCGGCTCATTGGGAGTTTTTAACATCGATAAGCCCAAACTGATGGTAACGGAAAGTGAATTTCCTTCGTGAGAAATAGGATGGCTTTCGATGCAGGCTCTTATCCGCTGAGCGACATCCTGCGCGGATTCCATGTCGGTAGAGGGCAAAATTACAACCATTTCCTCTCCTCCATATCGAGCTACGATATCGCTGGTACGGCAAGTTGCTTTAATAAGCTGGGCAACCTCTCTCAATACCAGGTCGCCGAGTTGGTGCCCCCAATTGTCATTGAATTTTTTGAAATGGTCGATATCAACCAGAATCAGTGCTAATTCACGCTCATGCCGGATGGCAATGGCGATTTCCTGCGAGAGCATATTCTGAAAATATTCGTGATTGAACAAACCGGTTAAACCATCGAATGCGGCCTTTCGGGACAATTCCAGCCGACCCGCGGCTGCCATTCCGATAATTTCAAGTGTGTCGAAACGTTCCTGAGTGAACGTTCCGCTGGCAAGATTGTTTTCAAGATAGATAACGCCGTTAAGCTCTTTCTCATCGCCACCGCCACTTACAATGGGCAAACACAGCACTGACCGAACCTTATTTTCCTGAATATATTGGTCCAGCTCCAACCCCGGGATCTCTTCCACGGGTTGTTGGGCATCCCGTATAACCACGGAATTCAAGGTGCGGGTGACAAAGTGAAAGAGAGCCTGAGGGATGTTTTCAGACGTCACCGGAAGCGATTGCAAAATCCGTGGAGTGCCACCGTCTACATCCGCCTCCCCCTCAATGAAATACTTGCCCTCGGCATCTCTGAGTATGAGAATTCCATGCTGAGCACCGGCAAACTCGACGGCTGAAGCAACAATAACCTCCACCATCCGGCTGTGGATTTTTTCTTCTGCGATAGCCTTAAGCGCTTTCATTAATGAGGTGATATCAAAACTGGCCATATGCGCGGTGGTGGTCCCCGCAGCTGATTTCTTTACCGTATTGGTGGCCTGGGATAGTAAGTGCGGATAGCGATAGTGTATGTCGTCAACTTTAGCCTGCGATCCCCAGCGAGTATAAAGCTCACAAGCTTGTATCAGATAAGGGGTAGCCAGTGTATCCCGCTCAGCACGGGCGTGCATGGCTCCGCATAACTCTACCGCAAGTGCCTGCTCGTGAATAAAGCCCTGAGCTGCGGCCAATTTTGCAGATTTGTCGTAGAGTTCGTGCGCGCCGAAATGGTCGCCTTCAACACGGAGTAAATCGGCAGCAACCAATTCGTATTTGTTCTGATAATTATCCGGGCAACTGATCGAAAGCTTTTTAAGGGCTTTTTGGTTCCTTATTACCGCCTTCATCAGTTTACGTTTCACTTTGGTATTCGGTTCATCAACAATATTCGCAAGCCGGATCAGCGAATCAATCATAAATGAACGCACCGGGCGATAGAAGCCACCGGATTTAAACCGGCTTACCTGGGCATTTTTGCGTTGTTTAAGAGCGGTTTTGTGGTCACCGAACATATAGCTTAATAAAATGGAATAGTCTTCATCAACTACAAGTAGCGAAGCATCATTGATGTCTTTGTGCTGCGAGTATCTGCTTTCAATGTCATAAAAGTCACCCGACAGAATCGAAGGATCATCCGCCTTGCCGGTCAGGTTGTCGCAAAATTGTTGCAGCGCTTCGATGTATTGAGTTTGATTACCCTGGTTCAGAGACTTAAGAATGGTACGCACTTCTTCTAGGTTTTCACGCCACTGGTTCAGGCCTAAACCGGTATCGAATTGATACACCGCCAGAACAGACAAGGCTAACGCCGCGTATTCGAAGTCACCGTTTTCAAGGCTCAATCGATATGCATCCCACAGCGGATCAACCGAGTTCCGAATCGGCTCCTTCCAGTGTCGCACCATGCCATTGAACACATGGATCGCCCTCCCCCTCAATGTGGAGTTTTCATAGCGATCAACCAGCTTCATCGCTAACTGTCCATATTCGAAACCTTTATCCGCTTTTCCTAACTCACTGGCCTGGATCATTCCATACACACCCCAGGTGGTAACCGCTTCCGGGGTGTGTCCGAACTTTAACTGCACCCGGGCGGAAAACAACACCATTAGCGGCAAAAGATTCGGTTCAACAAATAACGCAGCCCTGGCAATCCGGGCGCCCAGCGCGTTTGCAGCAATGTGCTGGGCATCGCTCATTTCCGGCAAGTTGAGAATTTGTGCGATGCTGGTATTGCGCAGCGCCCAACGTAGTTTTATTAATTCAATTATGACATGCTTCTTGGTTGCGAACGCTGGATAGGGATGACCAAGTTGCGCCAGAACCGGTTTAGTCATATCGACGGCTTCACGGAGTTTACCTTGCGCTACCATTGCTGAAGCCAACACAATATACAGATCTACTTTATCCAGAAGGCTACGGGCGTGTTTCAAACCGGGGTCTATGAACATATCCAGCTTTTCAAACTGGTGGCTAAGATAAGCTGCTTCAGCAGCATCAGTATGAATAGAAAGCTTCATATCATAATGACTCTCCCACCATTGATCGTTGGTGAAAGAAAACGCCTTGCTAAGGTAATCCAGCGCCGCATGGTAGGCTGTTGAATTTTTGGCGCGCATACCGGCTTGAATATTAAGCTGGCACAATTGAATGAACTCGTCTTCGTCCTGAATTAGCTCTGATCCAAGATTCAGATGGTTGGTCACTTCAAACAAGATATCTTTGTTCTGAAACAGAATCAGATCCGGCAGCAAAAGGCGCCCAATATTCAGATGCGCTTCTTTGCGTTTGTTTCTATCCAGAATAGAATAAGCCGCCTGCTGAATTCGGTCGTGCGCGAATGCGAACTCAACCGTCAAATCCTCAGTTTTTAAACCATCAAGCTCAAGCAACTGATAGGCACCGGAAATAGGTGCAATAACCCCTTCGATCATGGCTGTGAACAGGTGTTTGGAAATATTGGCAGCAGGCGACTGGGACACCACCACCAAGCTGCGTAACTGGAAGCGATTGCCTATACAGGCTGCCAATTCAAGCAACTCCAGTGTTTGCTTTGGTAGTTCTTTCAGCTTCGCGGTCATCAATTCGACCAGGTTGTCCGTCATTTGCTGAGCTTGAATCTGATCGAGTTGCCACGTCCACCGGCGTTCTATTTGAGAAAACGAAATCAGACCTTCTTTGTGAAGCACTTTTAGAAATTCTTCCGTAAAGAAAGGGTTTCCCGCTGTTTTCTGTTCCACTAGTTCAGCAAGTGGGGTTACGGTTTCGGGGTCGCTAACCAGCGTGTCTGAAAGCAATTCGGTCAAGTTGCCCCGATTGAGTGGCTGGAGCTGTATCTCATCAATTGGTGCGCCACGCTCACGAATGGTTTTAAGCGTCAGTAGAAACGGGTGGCCTGTCTGTACCTCGTTATCTCGATACGCACCAATCACCAGCAGATAGCGATTGTTAAGGTCCGGGTTGGTGAGCAACTCCAGAACACGCAAACTGGCGTTATCAGCCCATTGCAAATCATCAAGAAAAACAACTAAAGGATACTCTGCAGCGGAAAAAACCCGTATAAAACTATGAAACACTAAATAAAAACGCTGCTCCGCTTCCAACGGCGGCAAATCTTGTACGCTGGTTTGCGGACCGATGATTAGTTCAAGTTCACGTAAAAGCTCAACCATCAGTTGCGCATTGGAACCCAGGGCATCCATAATTTTCAAGCGCCATTGACCAAGCTGTTCTTCATTTTCGGTCAATAATTGGCGCATCAGATCACGCAACGCGGAAACAATTGCACTATAGGGAACGTTACGATGCAGTTGATCAAACTTTCCTGAAATAAAATGAGCGCGTCGCTCCGTTACCGGTTTGTATATCTCCTTGATGGCACAGGTCTTTCCAATTCCCGAATAACCGGAAACCAAAACCAGATGGTTTTCGCCCTGACTTACCTGATCGAATACGCTAAGCAGCTTGCCGACCTCTTTTTTACGTCCGTATAAGCGCTGCGGGATCTGGAATCGGTTGGGTATATCCTGCCGACCCAATTCAAACGGTTCGATTTTTCCCGTTTCAGAAAGTGCATCAAGGCAGTGTTTTAGATCGTTCTGAATGCCTTGGGCACTCTGATACCGATCTTCTGCCATTTTAGCCAACAACTTCATAATAATATTGGATACCGGTAACGGTATCAGCGGATCAACATCTACCGGTGGCGTCGGTTGTTTTGCAATATGGCTATGGAACCACTCAATCGCCTCCGACACTTCGAATAGGTGACGGCCGGTAAGCAGCTCGTATAGTGTTGCCCCCATGGAATAAAAATCGGTACGATAATCAATGGACCGATTCATACGTCCGGTTTGCTCCGGCGAAACATAGGGCAAGCTCCCTTCCAACACATTCGCATTTGCGATGGCTGCCTGCTCCCGGGTCAGGTAGGACGAGATGCCAAAATCGATAATTTTGAGCACACCCGTTTCCGGATTAAAGACGATGTTGGAGGGATTTATATCTTTGTGAATAATGTTGGCTTGATGAATTTCTCCGATACCCTGTGCCAGCTTGATAGCGATTTGCAGAATTTCCTGCAATGAAAACCGACGTTGCTTGGCCAGATTATCCAGTGAATCACCGCCAAAATCTTCTAATACAACAACCGGCGTATTATTAATGTTTTCAAGGCTATAAACACGGATAACACTGGAAACCTGAAGCCGCTTTGCCATTTCAAACTCATGCTTCAGGCAGGCACTGGCTTCCCTTAGGGTTTGCTCCTGAGCGATGGATTTCAGCAGCACAGGCATGTTGTCCGATAAGCGTCTGGCCCGGTAAATACGCGTTGGATCGCCATCAAAGATAAGGGCTTTTACGGAATACCCGGGTAAATTGCCCCCGGCAAGGTCTATAGGTGGAGCGCTACTCATATATCGGGCCGAATAAATGCTATTTACTGACTTTTAGTCGTGTATTTAAGAATAGTTGAATAACTGGCCCGGTCTAGCTGGCAACGGAAAAACGATTGATCTCACACTGTTTTTCAGCTGTCCGGCTACTTTTATGTCAGTCAGACCTGCAAAATGTAAATGATTATTGTTCTAGTCTGGCCTGGGTTGAGAGGAATCGCTCCGATCTGCCTTTGCAGCGGATTTTGAACAAAAAAAGCCGTCAACTTAAGTAGGTTGACGGCTTTGTTAAGGGACAGATTTTATTTGAGATGACCTGCATTATGCAGCTTTCGATCCGCTTTAGCTGGAGGAATCCATTGGTAAACCCAGGTTTCAGTTAAAGGAGCACCACCTGATTCCAAGTACAATCGTATGGTGACCGGGTCTTGACTAGCACCGGGGACTAGGTCGAACATGGCCCTGAATCCGCCCAGGTGGTGTTGAGGCCTAACAGAGGTTAGCTCCACCTTACCGCTCGACGCAGTTACCTTCGCTTTCAACCCGGCGCCTTCACCGATCATCGGCAAGTTACCGCCTGCAAAATCCACCACGAACCGTTTGCTGTAATATTTTCGCTTCTGACCAACTACACCACCAATTCCGGTGTAAGTATCGGCTACTTTTGCCAAGCCGGATTGAGACGGAGGTTGGCTACCCCAAACCATATTATAACTGAACAACAGTTCCTCTCCGGCTGCCACCGGTTTTGATGGATTCCAAAACGCCACAATGTTATCGAAGGTTTCATCAAGGGTGGGTATCTCAACCAACTGAACCGATCCTTCTCCCCAATGGTTTAGCGGTTCAATCCAAAGACTCGGACGCTTTTCATAAAACACACCATCATCCAGATAGTGTTCAAAGTTGCGGTCTCGTTGCATCAAGCCAAAACCCTTTGGCTGATTATCCTGGTACGCGTTGAATTGCAATTGCTCCGGATTTGTTAGTGGCCGCCATATCCACTCTCCGGCACCGGTATTAATGAGCAAACCATCAGAATCGTGTATTTCCGGGCGCCAGTCCCAACCAGCGCGCCGGTCATTTTCACCAATCATATACATACTGGTAAGCGGTGCTACGCCAAGACGTTCGATTTTTTTGCGTGGATAAATTGCCGCATCGACTTTCATTACCAGGTTGTCTCCCGGCGTAATCGTAAACTGATAAGCCCCGGTTGCGCTGGGAGTGTCAAGCAGTGCGTATACGGTCGCGGTGCCACCCTTTGCCTCCGGTTCCTGCAACCAAAACTGAGTGAATACCGGAAACTCTTCCCCTGAAGGCAATGCAGTGTCGATCGCTAAGCCTCTGGCGGACAGGCCGTATTGCATTTCCGTGCCAACAGCTCGAAAGTAACTGGCACCCAAAAATGAAAGGATGTCGCGCTCCCAATCCGTGTGGAAATGATAGCGAAAACCGGCAAAGCCAACATCTTCAGGGAGTTTGCTGCCCTTCACTCCCGATTTACCGTAATCGAACTGTTCAGTGGAATACGGTATTTCGGTCGCTTTTCCATTGTGCAGCCGATGTATTTTTACCGGCGTTTTAAAATACAAACCTAAATGAAATAACTCTGCGCGGAATAGGGATGCCGAGTCAGTCCAGATTGCCTGCTCCCGATCGTAACGCAGCTCTTGATATTGATCCCAACTCAGGTTCCGGAGCGATTCGGGGATTTCACCCTCGTGGCCCTGATACGCTTCAACAGAAAGCGATCTTGCTTGCCCTTTTAGCCAGGCATAATCGAACGCTTTTTCAGATTGAGTAATAGAGCCCGCTGTGTGCGCGCAGCTCGATACAAAGAAAATGGGGAGCAAAAAAAGGGGTCTCAGGATATTTCGTTTTTGTGTAACTCTAATCAATATACTTCGCATAGCAACTATTAACTCCAGCAATCCATTACACATTAAGTGTGCCCTGATTCATCTGGCCAAACAATAATTCAGGGGCAAAGCAGGCTAAAAATGTGAGGGGTTGTGAACCAGGTGGTGTTACTACATAGCAACCCAATAGCAAAAAAAAGGCCAGCACAAAGTGCCAGCCTTTTTTCTCTACGAGTGTAGTGCTTATCGGCTAGGTGGAGTGTAGTCCTGGTCTGGCTTAGACAGAACAACTTCCACTCTTCGATTTTGTTGTCGACCTGCCGCTTCTTTGTTACTGGCGATAGGAAACTGCTCTCCATAAGCTTCAATCGAAATGCGTTCACGCGCCACATTCAGTTTTTCAAGCTCGTTTAACACGGCCTCTGCACGCTTTCTGGACAACTGTTTATTGTAAGAGGCTTTGCCCTGCGAATCCGTATAGCCCTCTATAGTAATATTGGTATCCGGGTTATCATTCAGAAATTGGGCTAGACGATCCACCGTGCGCTCACCGCCGGGCTCCAACTGGGCCTTATCGAATTCGAACAACATATCCTGAAGGGTTAAAACGATGCCGCGCTCGGTGTTCTCCGCCTTGGCGTCTTTAACCTGGCTTTGTAACTGGGATAACTGTTGCTCCGTTGACTGAATCTTTTGATCACGGGCCGAAAGCATTAACTCAGATCGCCGCTGGGTAGCGGACTCCAATTGCTTCTGGATGTCTCCCAACTCTGCTTGCTTTTTGGTGATCTCAACTTTTTGCTGCGCCAGGTAGGCTTCGTGATTGAACTCAACTTCATCGCCATCGTCCCACGCTTTTGTGGCGTTTTCTACCTGCCGTTCCGCAGCCTGTAGCTCTACCGGAGCGTACTTATTGACGTTCTCACTTTGTTGTAGTGACGAAAGCTCATTAGTTAAACTGGTCATAGATTCTGGCGGGGTATTGGTTGCGCACCCGGCTAAAAGTAAAATGGGGAGTCCCACGATACACAGTGTAGTCTTCATATTTTATTCCTCCGTAAAATTAAGCTAGGCAAAGAATCAAGAGCTAACCTTCAGCTCACTTTTGAGTGTTTCCAAGCTAGCATTAACTTCTTCTAGCGCTTCCTTCATCTTTTCGGTTTGAGCAGTGACTTTAGCTAACTGAGCATCGGCGGATGCCTGTTCAGCTAGGCGCTTTGCTTCGGGATACTCTTCAGCATCCATTGCCTTTTTAGCTCGCTCAATTTTTTCTTTCGCGTTATGCATAGCCAGCGCCGCAAATTCCGATGCTGATTCTGCAGTTGCGGTTTCTACATCTGCTTTAGCTTGATAAAACTCTGCTTGGGGAGGTTCCATCGTGCTGCATCCCGAACCGAACAGGCCGGATAAGATGAGCACCCCGGCGGTATATTTGACTTTATCCATGTTATTTCTCCGCTTAGAAGGATTCTGAAAGGTCGTGGTAACTGCTTAGCTGACCAAACCTAGCATGATTATAGGCAATAACCGGTCCAACATTGTTTTTTGCCTTAAATACAGGAACATTCCGTATCTTTGACTAAAAAAACGCATGTTTTATGTAAGGATTTCAGCGGGGAGAGACGTAGTTTGTAAAGGCTACAAAATAAGCGTTACCCGAATACACCTTTTTCAGAATTTGGGTGAGACAGCCGCCGTAGATTTAATTACATAATTCCAGTTCAGATACAAACGCAAAATGGTCTGACCCGACATCAGGAAGCCGAAATCTTTTAGCGTTACAAAATTGATCGTTTATCAACACATGGTCAATCGCAAAACCCAGTGCAGCAGGCAACCAGGCAGGCCAGCTATTATTCAGGCTCCAAAACGAATCTGCGTGACTCAGATTCGTTTCCCGCTGAAATTTTCTAAAGAGTGTATTCCAGGGTGTCGTATTCATGTCGCCTGCCAACAGCAAGGGTACCCCGGACTGCTGTTGATATTTTATCAGTTTAGTTAATTTACCTATTTGTTTATTACGGGAGCGGATTCGATGAGCATCATGAGGCGATTCAAGGTGAACACCGATAATATCGATAGGTTTATCTTGCAACATAATTCTTGATTTAATCGAAGGTAACCTGGGATCTTCGGGCAAGGTTTGCATACGGGATTCAAGTTTATATTTAGAGAACAATGCCAGTCCGGGTTTCATATAATGTTTGTTTTGCAAATCATGATAAGGGAGTGTTTCCCGTAGCTCCCCGACCAGATAGTCGTAAACCGGTGTCGTCACCTCCATCAAGACAACGACATCAGGATCCACTTGTTGGATAGATCGTACTACCCCGGAAACGTTTCGATTGGCTTCGTAAATATTCTGGCTATATAGTCGAAATGAATGGCTGGCTGTAGCTGAAGACGGGCCCGGTGCTAGCGTAGGATACGCTGAACTCATCCAATAGAGATTGAATAGTAGCACCGCGCCCATCGAAACTATCATTCGCCAATCTTTTGTCAAAAGTAAACAAATGCACAACACACAATACAAAACGGATATTTGCAATCGCGCTTGATTCAACATATCTGCCTGCAAATTCCCGCGAATCCAAACAGGCAGGAGGGCTACAAGCGCACAAACAGCAATTGTCAGCCACAATAAAAGACTCATCTTACTACTCACAGAATCCACCTTGTTCAATAAATCCAAGTCACTTTTGCAACTCTTTCTTCCTACGTAAACGCCATGGTTCAGTGCCACAGCGCGCTGCTTTGACTATCGGAATCCAATAATGTGCCGCTGCGAATAGACCGTTAAGAGCGCAATTCGTACGATATTAAACAATCAGAATCAGCGTTGTCTTTGAAGGAACCCATCGCAATGATCCCCTGACCGGTTAACAGTCTGGATTGTCGATGCAGGCGAATCGTCTTGGCTCTATTTGACAGGTTTGGAGTCGAGTAAGAGATAAATGTTCCGTTGGTGCTGTGATCGGTGATTTGCCAGTCGTTGGCCAAGAACTCCAGTTTCAGGTGCGCCCGGGAAACCAACGGGCTACACACCATGTGATCACAGTCATCACCCCGCCCTATTACAAAAGGACCCATTTGCGGAGTGAGTTTGATGACCTCCTGATTAAGCCTAAGGTATAATTTTTGCGCCTCCGGAGTATTGACCACCGTCTGGGAATAGGCATCAAATACGGAAGTGGCATCGGCTGTGTTCCAGACGACCTCTTCGATCACCAGCGGTTTCGATTTTCCTTTGACCAAAGTCGTTTGATATTGCCGAATACTCAAACACGCGGGACAGTCTTCCTGCGACAAGTATCGAATGGAGCTTCGGGTTGCAATTATTCGATCAGGCTCACATAGAGACGCCACTCTGGCCGCCACATTGACGGTATCACCGAACGGGTGTCCATGATGGTAGTCCACGATTCCAAAGTGGAATCCAACCCGGATTCTCACCGTATGGGACTCCAGCACCGGGCTGCGCTGAAAATGCTTCTGCATAGCGATGGCTGCAGAGGCCGCCTCTGATACCGTCACAAAGGTGAGCATGGCTTCATCACCAATGGTTTCAACCAATGTGCCGTTGTAATCATCTGCGTGCTGAGCGATACGGCTGAGGCTTTCGGAGACGCATGTATGAGCCACCGTGTCTCCTAATTGCTCATACATTTCAGTACTGCCGGACACGTCTGCAAACATGACAACTCTACGAATTGGTGTGTTCCTCGACAAAGCGTTTCCCCAAAGCGTTGGATATACAGTAAAATCGGCCCCTGATGATCAACGTAAAAAACAGGTGGAATCAGACTGAATCGCTATGAATCTATTCAAGAAATATGAATCCAAGGATCCGGGGTATCAAATTGAACTGGAGTCCATGTTATCGCAAATCCAATATAATGATCAGGGTTTGATACCGGTAATCGCACAGCAGCACGATACCCATGAAGTATTGATGCTGGCCTGGATGAATAAGGATGCCCTGGAAGAGACCTTAAAGACCAATCGGGTATGTTATTGGTCCCGCTCTCGCTCCGCGCTCTGGCGCAAAGGTGAGAGCAGCGGTCAGATCCAGCTATTAAAAAGTCTGTCACTGGATTGTGACGGTGACACCATCCTTATTCAAGTCGATCAAACCGGCCCCGCTTGTCACACCGGGCGCCGTCATTGCTTTTTTTACAAGGTCGGAAATGACCGCATGGAAGTTTCAGGCGAAGTCATGATTCCACCGAACGAACTGTATAAGAAGTAGTAGCTGATATAAATAAGAAAGAGCGTAATCAAAGCCCATCGATTACGCTCTTTCCTGTTTTGTGATGTAAAACACAGAAGCACTCTGACGCCCCGAGCGCTACTGACGAGCGGATTTAGTTATTTTCCGCCAGATAGAACCAGGTTTCCAACACGGAATCAGGATTCAGAGAAATACTATCTATACCAATCTCCATTAACCATCGTGCCAGGTCTGGGTGATCAGAAGGTCCTTGACCGCAAATCCCCACGTATTTACCGGCTTTGTTACAGGCATCAATCGCGCTTTTCAATAACGCTTTTACCGCGGGGTCACGTTCGTCAAAAAGGTGAGAAACGATTCCTGAGTCCCGATCGAGCCCCAAGGTAAGCTGGGTCAAGTCATTGGAACCGATAGAAAACCCATCGAAATGCTCAAGGAACTGCTCTGCCAGAATCGCGTTGGTGGGCAGTTCACACATCATGATGACACGCAGACCGTTTTCCCCCCTCTTCAACCCATTGTCTTCGAGCAATTTTATTACTTGTTCGGCTTCACCCACCGTCCGCACGAAAGGTACCATCAATTCAATATTATCCAGCCCCATTTCTTCGCGCACCCGTTTCATTGCCCGACATTCAAGCTCGAAACAATCGCGGAAACTTTCAGAGATATAGCGGGAAGCACCCCGGAAACCCAGCATCGGGTTTTCTTCTTCGGGTTCATATAATTTCCCGCCTATCAGATTGGCGTATTCATTGGATTTGAAATCGGACAAACGCACGATGACTTTTTTCGGATAGAACGACGCTGCCAGGGTTGAAATCCCCTCCATGAGTTTTTCAATATAGAACTCAACCGGACCGGAATAACCGGACATTCTGCGCTGTACCGATTGTTTGACGTCTTTAGGTAAGGTATCAAAATTCAATAGTGCTTTCGGGTGCACGCCGATCATCCGGTTGATGATAAATTCGAGACGCGCCAAACCGACACCGGCACTCGGCAAGCCCTGAAAATCAAAAGCGCGGTCCGGGTTACCGACATTCATCATAATTTTAAATGGCAGTTCAGGCATCGAATCAAAAGAGTTTTTCTGGATATCAAAGCCCAGCTTACCGTCGTATACCATGCCGGTATCACCTTCGGCGCAGGACACGGTGACCTCTTGGTTTTCCTGCAAAAGATCGGTGGCATCACCACAGCCGACTACGGCAGGAATGCCCAGCTCACGGGCAATGATTGCTGCATGACAGGTACGGCCCCCGCGATTGGTCACAATGGCTGATGCTCTTTTCATGATGGGTTCCCAATCGGGATCCGTCATATCGGTCACCAGTACATCACCGGTTTGTACTTTATCCATTTCACGCAGGCTGGAAATCAGCTTCACCGGGCCACTACCGATACGTTGCCCGATGGAGCGTCCTTCAACCAGAACCTTGCCTTTTTCTTTTAGCAGGTAACGCTCCATAACATTGGACTGTCGGCTTTTTACGGTTTCTGGCCGCGCTTGAACGATATACAGCTTGCCATCGTCGCCGTCTTTAGCCCATTCCACATCCACCGGGTGTTGGTAGTGATTTTCAATTATGATGCACTGTTTGGCCAGCTCCTGTATTTCTTCATCGCTGATTGAAAAGCGTTGCCGGTCTTCTTTTTCGACATCCACGGTTTCTACAGATTTGGCTGTTGTAGTCTGGCTGCCGTAAATCATTTTGACTGCTTTGCTTCCCAGGTTGCGGCGTAAAATTGCCGGTCTACCTGCGTTCAGCGTGGATTTATGAACATAAAACTCATCGGGGTTCACCTGACCCTGCACCACGGTTTCACCCAAGCCGTAGGCTGCGGTAATAAACACAACATCGCGGAAACCGGACTCGGTATCCATTGAGAACATAACACCACTGGAACCGGTGGCGCTGTTGACCATACGCTGAACACCCGCAGACAGAGCAACCAAGCGGTGCTCGAAGCCTTGATGTACACGGTAGGAAATAGCGCGGTCATTAAATAGGGAGGCAAATACTTCTTTTATTGCCAGGATGACGTTTTCAACGCCGTTGATGTTGAGAAAGGTCTCTTGCTGGCCGGCGAAAGACGCATCGGGTAGATCTTCCGCTGTGGCAGAGGAACGGACCGCAAACGATATTTTTTCGTTGCCGTCCTGCAGTTTGACATAGGCTTCGCGAACAGCGTCTTCCAATGCAGGTTGTAACGGCGCATCCATAATTGATTGACGAATTTCTCTGCCGACTTCTGCAAGCTGATTTACATCACTGACATCCAACTTGTCCAGCGCAGAATGAATCTTGTTATTCAAACCGCTGACTTCAAGGAATTCCCTGTAAGCATCTGCCGAGGTGGCGAAGCCGCCTGGTACTGAAACTCCGGCTCCGGCAAGATTACTGATCATCTCGCCCAATGAGGCGTTTTTACCGCCGACTCGTTCGACATCATTTTTTGACAGATCCTGGAACCAGATTACGTAATCGTTCAAGATCGTTCTCCCTACCTTATAATGAATGAAAATCAAGGCACTTTTGGTGCCTGGCCTCAAAGGGGCTAATGTTGGCCCCACTAGGTTACGTACTTCTAACCATGACTCATCGTTCACCGCTTTTTTTGCGGTCATATCCGTATCCGAGTGTCCCCCGGAAACGTTGATTTACATGGCTATATCCTGCAGTTAGACGCGAGATTCTACTAAAAAAGTCAATAAATTACTCGTTCTAAATATTTATTCACGTTAAATTATTGCGACTGTTTTACCCTGCTCAGGAAGCCCGAATGAAACGTACTGTATTTTTTATCTCTGATGGAACCGGCATCACCGCAGAGACATTGGGACATTCCCTTTTGGCCCAATTTGATACGCTGGACTTCGATCAAGTTACGTTACCGTTCACTAACGACCTGACCAAGGCAGCGGATGCAGTCGCCCGAATTAACAAAGCGGCAATGACAGACGACATGCCACCGGTGGTGTTCAGCACCCTGATCAATGACGATATCCGTGAAGCGCTGGCTGAAAGCAACGCTTTTATGCTGGATATCTTTTCCAGTTTCCTCAAACCCCTGGAAGAGGCGTTAGGCGCTGAGTCATCCTACTCAGTTGGTCGCTCCCATTCCATCGTCGATGATCAGAGTTACCAGGTGCGTATCGATTCGGTAAACTACGCTCTGGACAACGATGACGGCGCCCGTACCCGCCATTATGATGCAGCCGACGTGATACTGGTCGGTGTGTCTCGCAGCGGCAAGACACCCACCTGCTTATATCTGGCACTTCAGTTTGGTGTGAAAGCCGCAAACTACCCCCTGACGGACGATGACCTCGACGATCTGAACTTGCCAAAAGCATTAAGAGCTCACCGTAACAAGTTGTTTGGATTAAGCATTGAGCCGGAGAGATTAACGGCAATCCGCACTGAGCGAAAACCAAACAGCCGGTATGCATCGATAAATCAATGCGAAAGCGAGGTGCGTGGAGCCGAAGCAATATTCAACCGCTTTGGAATTCCTTTTGTGAACAGTACTCATGCGTCTATCGAAGAGATTTCGACCCGGGTTATAGAAGCCGCAGGAATAAAGCGTAGACTCGTTTAAATACAATTAGATACATCCTAATTTTAAAGTAATCTATTCTTATCAGAAGTATCCTTAAATGCCCCTTCAAACGTTTGAGCTGCCCTATTTTAAAAAGTCCGCTGAGGCATTTTCCCGCATCAGGACACTAGGCAACGGCTTCCTGCTCGATAGTGGGCACGGGTATCCGGATTGCATTGATATTTTTTCTGCGGCACCGGTGCAGATTGAGCAGTTCACATCGTTGTCACCCCAGAGTCTGCAGTCCAAGCTCAAGCAGCTTACTCTCCACCTACAGCAATGGTCAGACGTTGAAAGCACAACGCCCTGCCCCGGCTGGTACGGTATCTGGAGCTACGAACTCGCGGCGGCTACCGAAAATGTGACGCTGAAAACGAACCCTGAAAACGAAGATGCCAGGCTTCCGGTGTTCTGGATGGGATTTTTCCCCTCAGTGATCATTACCGATCACAGTAACAAGACAACCCGGATGCTATATCTGCAAGACCACCAGAAACATGCAGAAGCGCTGCTTCGATGCCTCAATTCAGCACCTTTGGATGCGCAAACAGCGGAGCCCGAGTTTAGGGTGCTGTCCCCTTTTGCAACGAACCTGACACGGAATCAATACCAACAGCGATTTGACCAAGTTCAGCGCTACATTGAAAGTGGCGATTGTTATCAGATCAACCTCTCGCAGCGCTTTAGCTGCGACTATCGGGGGGATCCGTGGCTGGCGTATCAGCGTTTATGCACTGTGATGTCTGCCCCTATGGGCTGTTATTTTGATGGAGACGACTGGACGTTACTGAGCTTTTCCCCAGAACGATTTATTCGTCACCGCGATGGCGTTGTCACTACCCAGCCGATTAAAGGTACCCGACCACGCGCAGAGGACCCGGTACTTGACCAGGCTCTTGCTAAGGAGCTGTTTAAAAGTGAGAAGGATCGCGCTGAAAACCTTATGATTGTTGACCTTCTCAGAAACGACCTTGGGCGCTCCTGTGAAGTGGGCTCGGTGCGGGTAGAGCAGTTGTTTGGCATTGAGTCTTTCTGCAACGTTCACCATATGGTGAGCACCATATCAGGCGCTCTTGGCCCGCAAGTGTCGCCATTGCAACTGCTTGCAGCGGCCTTTCCGGGGGGCTCCATCACCGGTGCCCCCAAACACCGGGCGATAGAAATCATCGATGAACTGGAGCCGGACTGCCGACATTTTTACTGCGGCAGCGCGCTCTACCTGGATGTGTGTGGACGGATGGATTCCAATATTCTGATCCGAAGCCTGTTAGCCCATAATGGTCGTCTGATTTGCCATGGTGGAGGCGGCCTGGTGGCCGACTCCACCTGGGAACAAGAGCACCAGGAAATTCAGGATAAAGTGGGGAGTATCTTAAACACACTTCAACAATCTCATAAATCACATCAATATTGACTTATAACATGTTGTTATTTAGTTACTTTATAGTTCCAGCTTTCGGTTTGAAGCAGCTATAAACTGCTTTTTGAGATCATCGAATGTGGTGACCGAAGGAAATTGTGGGAATTCGTCTATTACTTTTTGTGGTGCCTTGAACAGGATACCGGCTTCCGCCTCACTCAACATGGTGGTGTCGTTATACGAGTCCCCCGCTGCAATACAGCGGTAATTGAGCGAGTGGAACGCCTTGATTGAAGCTCGCTTAGGGTCTTTCTGACGCAATTTATAATCCACAATTTTGCCATCCTCGGCCACTTCCAGGCGATGACAAAACAAGGTTGGCCAGCGTAACTGACGCATGAGCGGTTGTGCGAATTCATAAAAGGTATCGGAGAGGATTACCACCTGAAAACGCTCTCTGAGCCAATCTACGAATTCCAAAGCACCGTCCATCGGAGCAAGTGTATCAATCACTTGCTGGATTTCCTTAAGGCCCAGTTTATGTTGGTTAAGGATTGATAGGCGCTGCTTCATCAATACATCATAATCCGGAATATCCCGCGTGGTGGCCTTCAGCTCCTCGATTCCGGTTTTTTCTGCGAAGCTGATCCAGATTTCCGGCACCAACACCCCTTCCAGGTCAAGACAGGCTAATTCCACAACACTCTCCAGTATTTGATTAGTTAGGTAAATTTCTGGCGCAACTCTAACGATATTCGGCATCTGTTGCAATTAGTCACGTTTAAACCGTAACTAAGTTTGTGAACTGCCAGAGTTCTTGTTCCAGTAACGCAAGAGCGCGTGATATGGTTTGTTTACGTGAAGAAATAACTGAGAGGAACGCGATGAGCATGAGCCCGGCTGAAGTGCAGCAATGGAACAGCGATCTCGTAAATAAAACACCACAAGAGATCCTGGCTCAAGCACTGCAACGGTTCTCTAACCTGGCGCTCTCTTTCAGCGGAGCAGAAGATGTAGTGTTGCTGGACATGGCCTCCAAACTGGGTCAGCCATTCCGGGCTTTCACACTGGACACCGGGCGCTTACACGCAGAAACCTATCAATTTCTGGAGCAGGTCAGGGAGCGTTATGGCATCACAATTGAAGTCGCGTTCCCGAATCCGGCCCAGGTCGAAAAGATGGTCAACGAAAAAGGCCTGTTTAGCTTTTATCACGAGGACCATAAAGAGTGTTGTGCCATCCGCAAAGTCGGCCCCCTGCGACGCAAGTTGGTGGGATTGGACGCATGGATAACCGGTCAACGAAAGGACCAGAGTCCGGACACCCGGGTTGATATTCCTGTAGTTCAGATTGACGCTGCTTTTTCCTCAAACGCCCATACCCTATTAAAATTTAACCCCCTGGCTAACTGGACCTCCGCTCAGGTGTGGCAATATATCAGGTCAAACCGGATCCCCTACAACAGCCTGCACGACAAGGGATACATCAGTATTGGTTGCGAACCCTGCACTAGGGCAGTGCTCCCACACCAACATGAACGTGAAGGTCGTTGGTGGTGGGAAGATGCGACGGACAAAGAATGCGGCTTACATTCCATTAATCTGAACAGCAAATAAACCTTTGCGACCCTTAAGGCGGTATATATGAAAATTACGTTCGTGGAAAAAATACTACCCGACGGGTCTCCCTGTAAGAAGTGTGGAGAGGTAATTAGCAGGATGGAAGAAAGCGGCCAAATGCAACGTATTGACGAGATTTTGGTTGCCGACGAAAGAGATCCGGCAAGCCCGGGCATGCAGCTGGCGAGAGAACTCAACGTGGACCGCGCGCCCTTTTTCGTAGTGGACCACGATGACGGCAGGCAGGATATTTACACCGTTTACTTCAAGTTTGTTAAAGAAGTGATAGAAGAAGACACCGACGAAGCTGACGACCTGCAAGAGTTGCTGAACGACAACCCTGACCTGGATAGGCTGTGAGCACCCGGTTAAATATGAGGATAGTCCTAGTGTTTTTGCTGGCGGGGGGGCTTATGGCCGTTCCGGCATTCGCCCCGAGTCCGGATCAACCCAGATACATGCAGTTGCTTGCGGGGAGCCTGCAACTCTCGGACGACTCCGTCGCGGTAACCTACGACTAGGTTAGCTATGTAGGCACCGTTGATGACCTCCCCTATTTCGGCGGGCCGGCTGCCGAAATCAGCATAACCGACCACTACTGGATTGGACTCGACGCGCGCGATGTGGATTCCGAACTCGACCTGTCTGAGTCGCTGGGTAATTTTGATATTAAGGGAACCCTCTACCTGCTGAGCGTAACCGCCCGATAATGAGCTCCGGTGGTAGTTTTGTCGAAACGAAAAAAAGCCCTGGCACCATTACAGCGCCAGGGCTTCTTCTGCTGAGGAAGTCAGGTTGCAGTTACAGCATTGGAAGCTGTATATGCGTGAAGAGTTCATCCAGTTCCGAACGGGTGTGTCGATCGACCGCCTCATTAACCACTTCTTTGGTCAGATGAGGCGCAAATAATTCGATAAAGTCATACATAAAACCGCGAAGGAAAGTGCCGCGGCGGAAGCCTATCTTAGTGACACTGGGCTCGAATAAATGAGAGGCGTCCAGGGCCACCAAATCCGGATCGTCAATATCACAGGCCATCTTTGCCACTATGCCCACACCAAGGCCTAATTTGACATAGGTTTTGATAACGTCTGCGTCGGCCGCCGTGAACACGACTTTGGGTGAGAGCCCTTTATCAAGGAAGGCATCGTCTAATTTCGAGCGTCCGGTGAACCCAAAGGTATAGGTGACGATAGGTTGGCGTGCCACTTCTTCCAGCGTCACTTTTGAAGACTGTGCCAACGGATGATTGCGGGGAACAATGATGGCTCTATTCCAGGAATAACACGGCATCATTATAAGGTCACCGAATAGCTCCAGCGCTTCCGTCGCAATAGCAAAATCAACGGTGCCATCTGCTGCCATTTCAGAAATTTGTATCGGTGTACCCTGATGCATATGTAAAGACACTTCGGGGTATTTATCTATGAAAGTCTCAATCACGTTAGGAAGAACATAGCGGGCCTGTGTATGAGTGGTAGCTAAAGACAGGCTACCTCGACTTTCATCACTGAATTCTTGTGCAACCTGCTTTATGCTATCGACTTTACGCAGGATTTCACCTGCGATCTTCAGAATTGCTTCACCGGCCGGGGTAACCCGAGTGAGGTGTTTTCCGCTTCTCGAGAAGATTTCGACACCCAACTCATCTTCCAGTAAACGAATTTGCTTACTGATCCCCGGTTGTGATGTATACAGGCTTTGTGCCGTTACTGATACGTTCAGGTCATGTCGCGCCACTTCCCATATGTAACGCAATTGCTGAAGTTTCATTTATATCCCTCCCCCTTCCTGTTTTTTTTCGCACTGGGGTTATAACAATATGAAAATATATTCCTTTGCAGAATAGGACACAATGCGTAACTTTACCAACCACAAAACTTAAGAAACATAATATTTTTTAACTTTTTGCCTTCAAAACCAATACGGGGTTGCCAATTCTGCGATGGAATTTATTGCTTATATAGTAGCCGGGGCGGCTGTGGGCTTTGCGGTCGGAGTGACCGGTGTCGGCGGTGGATCGTTGATGACACCTATATTAATGCTTTTCGGATTTCAGCCTCATGTGGCTGTCGGCACCGACCTGCTATATGCTGCTATAACCAAGACCGGGGGAGTTTTGGCTCACCGCCAGCGATCCACCGTCCGTTGGGATATTGTCGCATTTCTTTCCCTGGGCAGCATTCCCGCGAGCCTGGCCACCATATACGCGTTGTATCGCTACTTTCCCGATGCCAACGCTTATAGCCACCTTTTAAGCTCCATGCTGGGTGTGATGTTGATTCTTACCTCTGTTGTTCTGTTATTCAGGAAGAGAATCATCTCTGGCTCGCTGCAGGAAAATCCGTTTACTCTACTCTCGCACTTACAAAGCCGCTCAAAAGTTTATACCTGGGTTATGGGGATAGTACTAGGAGTAATGGTAACGCTTTCTTCGGTCGGGGCTGGTGCTTTCGGTGCGGCAGTCTTGCTGATGCTCTACCCTCGCCTGGCTACAATAAAAGTGGTTGGTACAGACATAGCCCATGCAGTGCCACTAACACTCGTGGCAGGTATGGGACATTTACTGCTGGGAAACGTGAACTACGTACTACTGGGTTCGTTATTAATAGGCTCATTACCGGCCATTTATTTGGGGACACAATTAGCAACCCGATTGCCGGAAAAACTATTGCAATCCGTACTGGCCAGCATGCTGTTATTTATGGGCGTTAAATACGCTTTCTTTTAACCACTAACCCGTTCGTTTGCCGGTTACGAATCATTGTAGTCGGCACCAGATAGATGGGAATATCAGAAAGCTGCATGACTTTCGAGGCAACGGAACCGATAGCGGTGCTGTTTTCTGACTGTCGGCCATGAGTGCCCATTACAATTAAATCGACTTGTAACATAGAGGCCGTATCCAAAATCACCTGACTGGGATCCCCGCCGATTACTTGCACTTCGCCGATGCGGTCCCGAGCCAGGTCGAAATCGATAAAATCGTCTTCAAATGCCTGACGCACGCGGGCGCTGATGGTTGCCATCACTGCTTCGTAGCCGTGCGTTTTCATGGCGCTCTTATCTTCATTGGGAACGTAGGTTTCCAGAATGGCATCAGCGAACACACTGACTGGCTCAACTGCATGAACCACAGTTACCTGCGCATCATGCTTAATAGCAAGTTCACATACGTGCTCAAGAATATAGGGGCCATAAAGGCCCAAATCGGTTGCGTATAATATTTTATTTAACATTACTTCACAGAATTAGTACGGCACATAGTGCGTTCTTTGACCATATTTAAATCATAGCAGGCAAGTTTGAAATTGCCCGAAAAAGATCAATGGCTTAGGCCAGATTTCTGGCTAAGCAAATGCTGTTAGGCTCGCAAATAAAGCACCATGCTTTGAATATAAATTGAACATATTGAAAAAGGTCACAGAAAGGTTAAAACAAAGTGGTTTAGCGGCAAAATCCCTACTACTTTTAAAGCACCAAAAAAAGCTCCGTACAATGCGGCACCATTCACTTAAGACAATTTCGAGTCCGGGTAGTAAGACGATGCAGTTTGTGAAGAAGTCTCTGTCATGTTGGGTAGGAACCGTTGCGCTGGCGAGTGCGATTAACGTTTCCGCCTCTGAACTCGCATCGGTCGACGCTCAACTAACAGAAGAGCAGTCTCAATTGTTATACGGATACCATCAGCCCGCGTCCGCTCATTTTGATATGCACTCACTGCATACGGATGCGTTCAGCTCGGACATCACTGCTCTACCACTGCTCTCCCTGCGCTTAACCGCCGCGACCAATAACATGAAAGGCAATACACTGGAGCTGGATGCGCTCTATAAAGGCTGGACGATTGACAGCAATTTTGACGGAGTTAGTTACAGCTCCATGGGTACCTCGATTACGGTCGAATCCCCCATTCGCAAAGCTCTGGACTTTTCCCATTCCATTCGCTCAAAAGTAGAAGACGCCTGCGCCGAGAAAATGCTGGACAAGATGCTGATAGATGGCGCGCTGGGTTTCATTATCAATTGGTAGACAACCTTCTCTTTGCACCGACAAAAAACCATTTTCACTTCTCACTAATGATCACCCTATTGGCTATTCCGTGGGGAACGTGCCCGGCTGCAACGTGCTGGCTGGCAGACCGGCAATGTCCTTCCTGATCATCAAAGAACACATCTGCCCCAAATGCTTTTAAAAATGCCCCTTTGTCTAATCCGCCCAAAAAAAGTGACTCATCAATTCTGATATTCCAGTCGCGTAAAGTCCTGACAACCCGTTCATGAGTCGGGGCGGAACGCGCCGTGACCAGAGCCGTCCGAATCGGGCAGTTTTCTTCTTCGAATTGAGACTGCAGCCGATGCAATGCCTGCAGGAAATGCATAAACGGACCGCCGCGCATCGGAGTTTTTGCGGCCGCTTTCTCAGAAGCGGTAAAGGCTTCTAACCCTTGACTCTGGAATATTTGTTCCGATTCGTCAGAAAACAAAACCGCATCCCCATCAAACGCCATCTTGAGTTCTGTCGTTAGATTTTGCGTCGCTTTACTGGGGGAAATAATGCTGGCAGCGGCATAACCCAAATCCAATGCATTACGCACATCTTCCGGATTGGTGGATAAAAATAGATGTGCACCAAACGCCTCTACATACCGGTAAGGACTTTTGCCTCCGGAAAACGCAGCGCGGGTGATGGGCAAATTCCAATGCTCGATGGAATTGAAAACCCGCAAACCCGTATCAGCTGAATTACGTGAGAGCAGAATCACTTCAACTCCATCGTCGCTTTTAACGCGCTCATTAATCGCTAATAGTTTTTTCACCAAGGGATAAGCTTCCCCTACTTCAAGAGGAATATCCTCGTGCTCAATTTGGTATCGACGATAGGCATCAAGCCCTGCTTCATTGTAAATCTGATGACTTTCCCGCAGATCAAACAGGGCACTGGAGGAAATTGCGATTACCAGCTTTCCGTCAAATGTAATGGGCATTAGAATATAACCTCTTGCAACTGATCAATGAGCGGAAAATATAGATAGGTTCTGGTTTCCATGGGTTTAATGGCGTTCATTGCTGCTTTATAGGTGTAGAGCTGGTCGCGATAGCGCCCACTTTCGTGTTCAAGAAATTCCGTAACCTGCCCCTGCAGGCCTGATTCTGAACCTGGCTCAGATAATTTATAGTCGATGATGTATCTTATGCCATTTTCGACGAAAGTTCGGTCTATCACAAGATGTTGAACAATCTGTTGTTCAGTAACATGGGTAAGCGGCAGTTCGGCATGACTGTCTTCATGGGATTGTAAAAACAGCCAACGGGTGTATTTCGATTGATGTAAATTATCGAGCGCTCTTCGTACCAAAGCGCAAGCAGCGTTTAAATCCTGATCCGACACTCCCCCTCGCGTCAGCTCCAAGCGCAGGAATTCCTGCTGCTGCAATGAGTTCTGCATGAAAGAGGTGGCACCGGACTTTACCCATTGCTCCAAGATGCGATGCACCAAAATGCCGGCTTCCCTTCGGTAGGGAGCGCTTGCTTCAACGGATAAAGACTCGCTATCTGCGTTGGCGATGTAAACAGCGGAGTCTGACGTTGTTACATCACCAGCCGCTTTTTGTGTGCCCAGATGCGTAAAGAGCTGGGGTGTAGCAACCCGGAAAAAGCGCGCCACTTTCCGCGATTCAGCCGCCTCGACCTGGTGGGTAGCAACACCGCTAATATCCTCAATCCGGGGCCAAAGTAACGCCAGCAAACTATTCGAATCCGGTTTTTTCTCCCCTCCTTCACCGTCATCAACCACAATACCCGATAAAAATAGCCGTTGCCTGGCCCGGGTCGCGGCGACATACAACAACCGGCATGCCTCATTGCGGCTACGTTGTTTATTGAGCTCCCATAGATAACGGTACACACTGTTATATTCATTGGACGTTCGGACGTCCAATGGTGCAACGAACAGCTCTTGTTGTTTGCTGGTCAATGACGTCTGCTTGTCAATTAGAATAAGCGGCTTATCATCCGCCCTGGACTTACGTTGCAGCTGTGGCAGAAAAACCACGTCAAATTCCAAGCCCTTTGACTTATGCATTGACATTATCTGAACTGGCTGCACATCCCCTGTAAAATTATCCGGCGGTACATACAGTTCGGAAAGTTTCTTCTGCAAGCGCGCAAAGTCGGGCACATCCGCCAAATAATCTATGCGGTTCAGAAGATCGAAAAAAACATCGATCACCTGCAGTGCGCTTTCATCCGCAAACGCGGCAGGCAGCCCCATCTCGAGCATTAAACGATACAGATTTTCACTCCAGACACGTCGATGGCGCTGCTCAAATGCATTCAGAAAACAGGTGTGCATATAACTCAGTTTACGATGGGTCTCAGGCGTGAAGGGAGATGTATCCAGGTGTAGTAATTTTCTCATTGCTACCCAGGGCACAGGATCCAAAGCAACCAACTGTTCCAGTTCCTGCAACGATACCCCGCACCAGGGCCCTCTTAAAAGGGCGAACCAGGCTATCTTATCGTTGGGTGACCATGCCGCTCGTGCCAATGCCATCAAATCGGAGACCACCTGGCTTTGCTGCAGTGGTTCAATCTCTACTGCCTGGAAGGGAATGCCCCGCTGGCGAAGTACGGCGGCAATGGGCAATACATGATTTTTTCCCTTGACCAATATTGCAATAGTCTGCCCTGACCGTACTTCTGCAATTCGGTCTGCTATCCAGTCCGCTTCAGCCTGAATGCCCGTTGCTTTGAGTACAGTGTCCGTATCCGATTCTGACGACACCCTGAAGAAATCAACACTCACACCGTCGTTCTCAGACCCCGCTTTTGCTGCCACGGAGGGGGCATAAGTCACTGCACCTTTACGTTGATCCGATTGCGAAGGAAAACAGTGATGGAATGTAGCATTGATCCAACGAATGATCGTCGCTGAAGACCGAAAATTAGTGGATAATAAAAGAGGGGTTAACTCAATTGTACCCAGCGCCTGTTGCTTCCACAAACGCAAGAACAAGCCAACGTCGGCTTGGCGAAACGCATAGATCGACTGCATTGGATCGCCAACCAAAAACAAAGATCGGCCGTCACCCCGCTCCCAACCGGCAGTTAAACGTTCCAAAAGCTCAATCTGAATAAAGGACGTATCCTGAAATTCATCGATAAGTATGTGACTGATCGACGCATCCAGAATTAAAGCGACATCATTGGGAGCGTCAGGTTCACCCAGGGTCGTCAGAGCAGCTAAAGCGATCTCGGAAAAATCCACTTGCTGCTTCTGACTGAAAACCAGTTTTAGATGTGCCGCACTGTAGCGAACGATCAGCATTAAATCCTGCAACAATTGCCAATTGTTTTGGTCCAGCTGATCTGACGGCAGGCTTATAAAATCAAGCAACATCGTGAGCCCGGGTTCGCCGCTACTTTCCATGCGTTGAACAAACGCGTTCGCCCTTGCCTTATATTCTGAGGCTGCCTTTTTCTCTGCTCCGGTTCCCGTGGGAAAACCATCCCGTTTGTCGAAACGAGCACGCAGCTTGGGTGGCTTTGCTTTGGTAACAAATAGCGAAAGCTTTGTCTTTTCTGAGTCAAACTCGGACTGATGCTCTGGATTGTTAACATTGAGGATAGGGTGCTGTGAGCCCGCCAAGGCAAGTTGGTTCGCCGCATACGCAGTAATTGATTCCAGCTCGTTCTGAAAATCACTGGTGTACAGATCGAAAAATTGATCGCGTGCATCCCGGTTTATATTAAAAAGCGATTGTTCCAGCAATAATCGGAGCTGTTCCGGATTGGAATGCAGGTCCGTTACATCCTGCAACCAGTGATCGCGCTGCGCTAACATCTGGCACAACATCCCTTCCAACTTTTGGTATTGATTATCCAGAAATCCCAGCACCCGTCGCAAAGCGTCACCAAGGGCATCAGTTTCATCCAGCGACTTCAGACATTCTTGAGCCGCCTCGGAATACAATTCAGCCGGGTCCTCTGCTACCCCGAATTGCACACCCAATCCGGAAGACAGCGGTCGATTGCGCACGATACTGCTGCAGAAACTGTCGATTGTTTGTAGATGAAGCCTGTTTTGATTTTGTTGCAGACCCCAGTTCAGAGCGTGGTCTCGCTCAAGAACCTGTTTTGCAAGCCAATAGAATTGCCGATCATACTCATTATCAGGCTCCCGGCTGCTGGCTGCACTGTCAAGCGCTTCCATCACCCGTACTCGCATTTCGGCTGCCGCCTTACGGGTAAACGTAATAGCCAATATATCTTCCGGCTTATCGACCACGGTAAGCAAAGTCAATATTCTTAAGGTGAGTACACCCGTTTTACCCGATCCTGCGGGCGCCTGGACGATGTAACTATTGCGTATATCGAGCGCCTGTTGTCGCTCTGTCAAATCAGCTATCGGCACCGTTTAACTCCTTTATGCGACAGACCGAACTCAAATGACAATATTGGCAAGTGGTTTCTTTTAGGGGCGTGACGGTCGCGTGCCCTTGAAGAAATTCCTGAGCTAGCAGTTCCAGCGTATGCTTCCATTGTTGAACCTGGCTATCCCAGCCCTCAACCGGCGTTTTCACGGTACGCAGCTTTTTCTCGCTAAAACCAATGCCTTCCTCTCCCAGTCCTTGCCACTCACTCTTGTCAGGTCGCACAATTGCAAAATAAACGCCTCTCGTTTGTGCGGGATCCAGCAATGTATAAAGCGGTAATTGAGGTTCTTCAGGTCGCTCACCCAACCAGGAACTGGTCGTAACAGAACCTGTTTTATAGTCGATAACGATCTTGCTACCGTCTTCCAGCTCGTCAATGCGATCGACAGTCAGACTCAACTCCAGCCCTGCTACATTGATCGATTGCCTTTTCTCTATACGGTCTATGGTGAAGGGTTGCCGAAGTACCTCACTGTTTAGTATCCAGCTTTTCAGGGCAGAGAACGTGCGTGCGTGCTCCAATGCGTAGAGCGCTTCCGGCGTCAGATGGATTCGCTTCCTGAATTCGAGCATTTCTCGATTAATTAAATCGTCAAGATGAGAATCAAATACCGTTTCATCCATTACTAATGCATTCAGTTCGGCGGAGCTGTTAATTGAAGTCCAAAACGACTCCAACACTTTGTGAATTAAGCTACCCCGGTCGCTGGCTTTGACACCGTCCTGCATTTGTTCGGGCGACCGTATTCCCAACCGATATTCAGCGAACGATTTAAACGGGCATAGCGATTGTGCTTTGATGAGGGCGCTGCCTCCTTTTGTTCGGCCATCCTCCACAACGCTGCCCTTTTCATCTGCGGGTAGAGTATCGATCAATTCGAACAGAGGTCGCTGCTGTTTCGCACGTGACTCTGCGTCTAAATTTTCAGAGCGAAACCGGGCTGTGGGTATATCCGCCAGCAATGGGGACAGCAGGTGTTCTACCTCCCCTTCAAATTGAGACCAGCCGAACATAACCATTTTTGCTGCACTGCGAAACCCCGACAACATCGCTTTTGCATAAGCCAGTTCACGCTCAGGACCCGAACCTGGCATATTAAATTTGACCAGCGTCCTGCGTGGCAAAAGCGGATTCGGCGTGGTTATCTGTGGCCAATTCACACTTTCACATTCACAGACCCACAAGGCATCAAAATTTAATCCGGAGGCTTCCAGTGAGCCCATGATCTGAATGGGTGCGGTTTCGGTTTGCGGCTGAAACACAATAGATCGGGTCTGAATACCCAGTTCCCGAACAAACTCCCCCCAGGTGACCGTAGTTAGATAGGGGTCTAGTTCCCAGGAAGTGCGTAGCATTTCCCTGAACCGTTGCATTATCTGATATTCGGAACTGCCCAGCGTTCTGTGTTGCCCCCAAGACAATGCCCGGGTAAATCGCTCGAGCCAGCTTAACCATTGTCCGAATCCGTGTTTTTTATTCAAATGCAAAAGACTCTGATTATCTTCCACTTCCAGCAGTGGGGTGCCGGATTCCGTTGACTCTGGCAACGGAGTATCCAGTAAAAATGCACTCCACAACGTTTCAATCTGATCCAGGTTATAGCGGGCCCGGTTACTTTGCTTAAGTGATTCCACAAAGCGGTCGAATAATTCAAAACGTGTGAGCGCATCGAGCTGTTTTAAGGACCCGGCAGCCAACTTAAAATACGGACTTTTGAGCAGAATATCCCACTCCGCAAGACTCAGGCTTGCTTTCAACCCGCCAAGTAAAAGTAACAAATGCGCAACGATCGGATACTGGGATAGTGGCTGCCCCGCCGTAATGTTAATCACGTCTTGCCACGGGCCCTGAATTTTATCTTTGTTAGCAGATGCAATATCCTCGCAGAATTGCTGTAACTTCAAACGGCTGGATTGCAAATTAGGCACCACAATGCCAACACGGATAGATGGCTGACTAAGCCATTGCTCCACGCCCCAAAGTAGCGCCTGCCGGAATTGATCGACGTAGTCAGCGTGGGCAATTGTAAAGAGCTCACCCGCAATCCGCTTTTGTCCGGAAATGTGAACGCCGATTCCGGACTGCTCAAGCCAGTCTTTCAGACGCAACAGACCTGGCTCACTCACATCATTGAAGCCGTGCAGATAGACATTTTTAATTCGCTCACGGGACACCTTAACGTGCTTGATCAACAGTTCAGGAATAGCAACCGGGTCGATACTGTTCAGCGATTCAAGACGGGCAACGTATAAACGGTAACAGTGACAAAAAAACCGGTTTTCCGGTGTTTCAAGTTGCTGCCAATCATCGGGGGCAAGCAGCCAACGCTTAATCAATCCGCGGGCCTGGATACAGAGTTGTACAACGCCTTCCAGATCCATACCCGGCTCCAGCTCATTTTCGACTATGGAGGACCAGAGCACCCGGCTTTGTAATTGCGTTAATAACGTTGGAAACGGGTCATGTCCATCACTCAAGGCATGCTGGTGAAACAATTCCTGTAACCAACTATCAATGGGTAACGCCTGGGGCGGTTGCCAAGCCAGCTTGCCTTGTTGCAGCATCCATTGTTCATAATCGTTCATTAACCAAGCGGAAAGCCGGCGATTGGGGGTCAGAATCAGATCGGTGACGGTAAGGCTGTCAAAGGCCAGAGTTTGCGGAATCACGGTTTGGTTTTAACCATCCTGTAATCTGTCATAGGTTTTATATATCAACATAATTATTGAAATTGCGGAAATTATTCAGTTCGCTGTGTGCCACTAGCGCCTTTATTACGCTAGAATCGGGGTTTGCACATGATACCTGAAAGCTATATTAAATAGGATCCAAGAATAATGTCTCAGAACAATGTGGACAATCTGAATGTCGCCTCGCAAGAGGTGTTGATTACACCCAAACAATTGAAACAGGAAATCCCCCTTACCGATAAGGCTGAAGCCGTCGTATTAGCAGGCCGACAGGCCGTGAGGGATATTCTTGACCGCAAAGACCACCGATTGTTTATTGTAATAGGTCCCTGTTCTATCCATGACGTAGACGCCGCGATGGATTATGCTCAGCGGTTGAAAGCACTGGCTGATGAGGTTTCCGACAGCATTCTGCTCATCATGCGGGTATATTTCGAGAAGCCTCGCACCACAGTGGGCTGGAAAGGCCTGATCAACGACCCCTATCTGAATGACACATTCAAAATTCAGGACGGCTTACACATCGCCCGTAAGCTGTTGGTCGACCTCTCGGAAGTCGGATTGCCGCTGGCGACCGAAGCGCTGGACCCGATTTCTCCGCAGTATCTGCAAGACCTTATAAGCTGGTCCGCTATTGGAGCCCGAACAACCGAATCCCAAACACACCGAGAAATGTCTAGCGGATTGTCATCCGCTGTCGGCTTCAAAAATGGAACCGACGGCAGTCTGACTGTCGCAACCAACGCACTGCAATCGGTGCTGAGCCCCCACAGTTTTCTGGGCATAAACCAGGAAGGCCAGGTTGCGATCATCAATACCCGCGGCAATAACTATGGCCACGTAGTGTTACGCGGCGGTGGCGGCAAGCCCAATTACGATTCAGTGAGTGTTGCTTTAGCAGAGCAAGCGCTGGAAAAAGAAAAACTGACGCCCAATATCATGGTCGATTGCAGCCACGCAAACTCCAACAAAGACCCCGGGTTACAACCCTTGGTGATGGACAATGTAAGTAACCAGATACTGGAAGGAAACAAATCCATTATCGGGCTTATGGTGGAAAGCCATATCAATTGGGGCAGCCAGAGCATTACGGAAGACCACGCACAAATGAAATACGGTGTTTCGGTCACAGATGCGTGTATTGATTGGGAAACCACAGAGAAAAGCGTCAGGAGCATGCATAAGAAGCTGAAAGATGTTCTGAAAAGTCGCTGATCGAGACTGTTTCAAACCCGCAAAAAAGGCCCCTTAGGGGCCTTTTTTGCGGGTGCCAATCCTGTCAAACGCTACTTAAAGTATGCGTTCTCATTGACACTGTGATCGGTATCGTCGGTCACTCTTTTCAGTTGCGGCACTTTTTCCAGCAACGTCTTCTCAATGCCTTCCTTTAAGGTAACGTCAACCATTCCACAGCCCTGACAACCACCACCAAATTTAAGCACGGCGACGGTGTCTTCTTCGGCCAGCCCGATGAGCTGAACATTACCACCGTGTGAAGCTAACTGCGGGTTGATTTCACTGTACAGGATGTAATTGACTTTCTGCTCCACCGTCGCATTTTCGTCAATTTGAGGCACTTTGGACTTGGGTGCACGGAAAGTCAGCTGACCACCCATCCGGTCCTTGGCATAATCAATCACCGCATCTTCGAGAAAAGGAGCGCTTTCCGCGTCGATAAAGGCGCTGAAACCTTCGAACTCCAACTTGGTGTCCGCAGCATCCTCTTCGCCTGCTGCGCTGTAAGCCATACAGCACTCCGCGTAGGGCGTGCCCGGGCGCTCAACGAAAATACGAACCCCCATACCCTCGCTGTCCTGCTTGGAAAGCAGGTCGACAAGGTATTCCTGGGCTGATTCTGTGACGGTAATAGTACTATCTGACATGGTATAACCTATAAATCTCAATGCTATTAGAGGATACCGTCTTAGCGTCTAAAAACCAAGCGCTGCACTCGGGTATTGATGTATGAAATTTACAATAGCCAGCGTGAAAAATTATCAGGGACGGCAACCGCTCTCTCTATATCTGATCTGTTACAATACCGCAACTTAACGCACACCGCCTAATTTCACCCGATAAGAGCTTGATATTAAAAATGAAAGTCCTTCAAGAACGACTTGCCAGTTTAACCTCTGCCCTCTCCCGCCGTATCCTGATTCTTGACGGAGCTATGGGAACCATGATTCAGGGTTACCAATTGCAAGAGCAGGATTACCGGTCTGAGTTATTCCGGGATCATCACAAAGATCTTAAGGGAAACAATGACTTACTCACTCTTACTCGGCCTGACGTCATCAAAAACATCCATCGGGCGTATCTCGACGTCGGCGCAGATATCGTCGAAACTAATACATTCAATTCAACAGCCGTTTCCCAGGCTGATTATGACCTTGAAGAGCAGGTCTACCGGTTAAATAAAGAAGGCGCAGCTTTGGCCCGTCAGGTGTGCGATGAAAAAACGCTGGAAAACCCCGATAAACCGCGTTTCGTTGCCGGAGTCTTGGGCCCCACCAGCCGCACCTGCTCGATCTCACCCGACGTAAACCGACCGGAATATCGCAACGTCACCTTTGACCAGCTGGTGGAGAACTACACGGAAGCCACTCGTGGCCTGATTGACGGGGGGGCGGACATCATACTAATAGAAACCGTGTTTGATACCCTTAACTGCCGCGCCGCCATATTCGCCGTTCGTCGTTACTTTACTGATCACGATATTGAATTGCCTATCATGATCTCCGGTACCATCACTGACGCCAGTGGCCGAACACTATCCGGACAAACTACAGAAGCGTTTTATACTTCGATCGCTCACGCCAAGCCCCTCAGCGTCGGTCTAAACTGCGCATTAGGAGCCGAGCAATTGCGCCCTTACGTGGAAGAGCTGTCGCGTGTTGCCGAATGCAACGTCAGTGCCCATCCCAACGCAGGACTGCCGAATGAATTCGGTGAATACGACCAGACTGCGGAAGAAATGGCAGCAATCGTGAAAGAATTCGCTCTAAGTGGCTTCGTGAATATCATCGGAGGCTGCTGTGGCACCTCTCCGGAGCATATAAAAGCCATAGCCCAAGCAATGGAGGGGGTCTCCCCGCGGACTCTTCCCGCAGTAACACCGGCACTGAGGCTTTCCGGTCTGGAGCCCTTCACGGTGTTCGAAGACGCTTTATTCGTAAACGTAGGCGAGCGCACGAACGTCACCGGCTCAGCCAAATTCCGCCGACTGATTAAAGAAGAACAATTCGAAGAAGCGTTACAAGTAGCCCGCGACCAGGTTGAAAACGGCGCTCAGATCATCGACATCAACATGGATGAAGGCATGCTGGATTCCGAGGCTGCGATGATTACCTTTCTACATTTGATCGGTTCGGAGCCGGAAATAAGCCGGGTCCCGATCATGATCGATTCTTCAAAATGGGAAATTATCGAGTCAGGTCTCAAATGTATTCAGGGAAAAGGCGTAGTGAACTCCATCAGCCTAAAAGAAGGCGAAGCCGAATTTGTGGAGCGCGCGCGACTTTGTATGGAATACGGCGCGGCCATCGTCGTCATGGCGTTTGACGAAGATGGACAAGCCGACACTGTCGCGCGCAAAAAAGAGATCGTAAAACGCTCCTATGACTTATTGGTAAGCATCGGCTTCCCTCCCCAGGACATTATTTTCGATCCCAACGTGTTTGCTGTTGCTACCGGCATCGACGAGCATAACAACTACGCCGTGGATTTCATTGAGGCTTGTGCTTATATCCGCGACAACCTCCCTCACGCCCATACCTCCGGTGGTATCAGCAATGTTTCGTTTTCGTTTCGTGGTAATGATCTGGTGCGCGAAGCTATCCACGCGGTCTTTCTTTACCATGCCATAAAAGCCGGCCTCACCATGGGTATTGTCAACGCAGGTCAACTGGCGATATACGAGGACATCAAACCGGAGTTACGAGAACGGGTTGAAGACGTAATTCTGAATAGGCGCGACGACGCCACCGACCGTTTGCTTGAAATTGCAGAACAATTTCGTGGGGAAGGTGGACAAAAAGTTAAAGAGGACGATGCTTGGCGCGAATTACCGGTTACCAAACGGCTGGAGCATGCATTGGTCAAAGGTATCACCAACTATATTATTGAAGATACTGAAGAAGCCCGGCTGCAGGCAGAGCAACCGATCGAAGTCATTGAAGGTCCATTAATGGATGGTATGAATGTCGTCGGTGACTTGTTTGGCCAAGGCAAAATGTTTTTGCCCCAGGTAGTTAAAAGTGCCCGGGTCATGAAGCAGTCGGTAGCGCACCTGATTCCCTACATCGAAGCCAGCAAAGGTGAGATGACAAAAGCCAACGGAAAAATTCTGATGGCGACGGTTAAAGGCGACGTACACGATATCGGCAAAAATATCGTAGGCGTCGTGCTTCAGTGCAATAATTTTGAGGTGATCGATCTGGGCGTTATGGTGCCCTGCGATAAGATCCTGGCAGAAGCAAAAGCGCATAATGTGGACATCATCGGACTGAGCGGGTTGATCACCCCTTCTCTGGACGAAATGGTCCACGTCGCAAAAGAGATGGAGCGACTTGATATTAATCTGCCACTTATGATTGGCGGTGCAACCACTTCCAAAGCGCACACGGCAGTGAAGATTGACCCCCAGTACCACAAGGCGCCGGTGGTCTACGTGGCGGATGCTTCCCGTAGTGTCAACGTCGCGGCCAATCTTCTTGATTCCAGGAAGAGACAAACTCTGCAAGAAAGCTTGAATACTGAATACGACACAATTCGAGAACGTAATGCCAAGCGCGGTCAACGCACCAAGCTTTTGAGTTATGATGCCGCCGTTGAAAACAGAATGAAGATCGACTGGGATCATTACACACCGCCTACGCCCTCATTTACTGGCACCCGCGTATTTGAAGATTACCCGCTTCAGGAACTGATCGATCGTATCGACTGGACACCCTTCTTTATCTCCTGGGAATTGTCAGGCAAATACCCTGCTATTCTGGAAGATAAGGTGGTGGGTGAGCAAGCCACCCAATTGTTCAAAGATGCACAGGAAATGCTAAAACAGGTGGTCGATGAAAAATGGCTAACAGCGCGCGCTGTAATCGGTTTCTGGCCTGCTCAACGGCAAGGTACGGATGACATTGTTATTTGTTCCGACCAAGGTGACGAACTTGCGGTGCTGCACCACCTCCGTCAGCAAACAGACAAAGCCAACGATTCACCCAATTTCTGTCTGTCGGATTATGTCGCGCCTAAAAATACCAAGCAGGATTACATCGGCGGATTCGTGGTGACTGCGGGCATTGGGCTTGACCGGAAGGTAGCAGAATTCGAAGCAAACTATGATGATTACAATGCCATTTTACTGAAATCATTGGCTGATCGCCTGGCGGAGGCAATGGCTGAACGTATGCATGAACGGGTACGCAAAGAGTACTGGGGTTACGCGGCTGACGAAGCACTCAGCAACGTTGAGCTGATCAAAGAAAAATACAGTGGAATTCGTCCTGCCCCGGGCTATCCCGCCTGCCCGGACCACACCGAGAAAGCAACGCTGTTCAGGATTCTGGATGCCGAAAAAGCGACGGGCGTACGCATCACAGAACATTTTGCGATGTTTCCGACAGCCGCCGTTAGTGGCTGGTACTTCTCTCACCCGGATTCCAAATACTATGCCGTAGGCAAAATCAATAAAGATCAGGTACAACAATACGCAGAGCGTAAGGGCATGTCTATTGAAGAAACTGAGCGCTGGCTAAGCCCGAATCTGATTTACGACGTCTAATTTATCCGGAGCCTGCCCGATTGGGTATTAATATGTTTTTAGCCACACAGACCTGCTATTTCATGTTGAAAAGATCTATTGAATGAAACACTACTGGCCTACTGGTGAGCGCTTAAAACAAATTGCAATACTGGCGCTTCCCATTATGGCCGGGATGATGTCGCAAAGCCTGCTTAATCTGGTCGACACCTGGATGGTATCGCGCCTGGGGAGCCAGGCTTTAGCGGCAGTGGGGATGGCCAGTAACACCAATTATCTCGCCTCGGCAGCGGTCATGGGTCTCGGCGCAGGCGTTCAGGCGATGGTTGCCCGGCGTAAAGGGGAGGATAATGAGTCCATTCTCGCTTTACCCTTGAATGCCGGATTGCTGATCGCGATCGCAATGGCTTTACCGCTGTTTTTGATTTTTTACTTTGGTGCCACTCCGTTGATGGGGTTTCTACTCAACGACCCTGCCGTGACACCGATGGCAGCCAGTTATTTTGCCATCCGTACCGTTGGTCTTTTCGCCCTGGGCATGAATTTCAGTTTCCGGGGTTACTGGAATGGTATCAATCGATCCATGGTGTATATGCGCACCCTTATATTCATGCATATTTGTAATATATTGCTAAGTTATGGATTGATATTCGGTGCATTCAGCTTACCCGAACTGGGGGTATACGGCGCCGGACTAGGTACCACCCTGGCTCTGTATATCGCCAGTATTCTGTATTTCATACAATGCTGGATGCTGTCACGGGGAAATGGTTTTCTAATTGCGTTACCCGATCTGTTGCAGATCAAAACCACGCTTAAACTGGCCCTACCTAATTCAATTCAGCAGGTATTCTTTGCCGGTGGCCTAACCGTATTATTCTGGATTATCGCCCAGGTAGGCACGCACGAGCTGGCGGTCGGGCATGTATTGATCACGCTGATCCTGTTCCTCATATTACCGTCCATGGGCCTGGGCATGGCGTCCACCTCATTAGTCAGCCAGGCGTTGGGGAGGAAAGACATTGAGGATGCCTTTTTGTGGGGAGTGAACATCACACTGCTGGGTATGGTATTGCTGTGGGCGATTGCGATACCAATGATAATTATTCCCGATAAAGTACTGGGATTATTTTTTTATCAAGCGGAGCTCATTGAATTGGGTCGGCTACCGGTTATCATCACAGGCCTGTTTATTGGTCTGGATGCAGGCGGAATGATTCTGATCCAGGCATTGCTGGGTGCAGGCGCAAGCAAAACCGTAATGAAAATCAGTATCATTTTACAATGGGTTTTCTTCCTCCCCTGCGCTTATATAGTTGGCCCCGTGTTGGGATACGGGTTGCTGGGGATCTGGGTTTTTCAATTGATTCAGCGTCTACTACAAGCCATGATAATGGCGAAAGAATGGAAATCACGACGCTGGGGCAGCATCGTAATCTGAAATATAGGGCATCGAAAATGGCACAGCACCAGAATGAACCGCAAAAAGACACTCCGGAAGCAGCAGAAGACACCAATAGCCGAGGTTTCTTAGGTCTTTTACAAAGTGTTCTGGCAGCCATAATGGGCATTCAGAGTGAGAAAAACCGCGAGGCTGATTTCAAAAAAGGAGATGCCTCTCAATTTATTATGATGGGGATCGTTGCCGTAATCGCGATCGTGGTAACCATGGTTATTGTGGTGAGTAATGTATTGGAATCCGCGGGGCGTTAGCAAATCAGCGTTATTCATAAATGGGCATATTGATATTTCAAAATATTCCTTTTATGAATAAAGGCAGGCTGGTACCCTTCACGCCTCTGAAAAACATGAATCCAGTGAAATTGAAACTATAGCCATATTTTACATGTGGTTAGGATTTGCAGACGAGTGTTGTAGAAAGCGAGTTATGTATATATACACAGATTACGATCAGCAATTGTTGAATGAACGAGTTGCCCAATATAGCAGCCAGACTGAAAGGTTTCTGGACGGTAAGCTTACCGAAGAGGAATTCCTTGCACTGCGTTTGCAAAATGGGCTGTATGTTCAACGCCATGCACCCATGTTACGGGTGGCCATTCCCTATGGCATGCTCAACAGCAAGCAGGTGCGAACCCTGGCAGAAATCTCACGGGATTTTGACAAAGGGTATGCGCATTTCAGTACTCGTCAGAATATTCAGTTTAACTGGCCTTCTTTGCCACAGGTGCCGGATATTCTGGCGAAACTAGCGTCGGTTCAGATGCACGCCATCCAAACCAGTGGTAACTGCATCCGCAACACCACAACAGACCAATTTGCCGGGGTTGCCCGTGATGAATTAGCTGATCCCCGGCCTTATTGTGAAATCATTCGCCAATGGAGCACGTTCCACCCGGAATTTGCCTATCTGCCACGCAAATTTAAAATTGCAGTGAATGCAGCTGCTGAAGATCGCGCAGCGATTAAAATGCACGATATCGGTGTGGAAATCGTAAAAAATGATGAAGGCACACTGGGGTTTTCAATCTGGGTCGGTGGCGGCCTGGGGCGTACCCCTATCGTGGGCGAGAACATCACAGATTTTTTACCACAGAAATATTTACTGTCCTACCTGGAAGCGATTTTGCGCGTCTATAACCGCTACGGTCGTCGCGATAATAAATTCAAAGCCCGCATCAAAATTCTGGTAAAAGCACTGGGTATCGACGCATTCCGCGAAAAAGTAGAAGCGGAATGGCAACACATGAAAGATACCGAAATGGATCTGCCTGACGCAGAAATCGAACGCATGAAGGCCTTTTTTACTGAGCCGGCATACGTCACAGGTTTGGTGGACGATAGTGCTGAATTGCAGCAACATCGAGCAAGCACACCCGGCTTTGATGCGTGGATCAAACGCAATTGCAATCCGCACAAAAAAGTTGGCTACATGTCAGTGACACTGTCGCTGAAAGCCACCTCGGTCGCTCCTGGTGACGTCAGCACAGAGCATCTGTTTGCCATTGCTGACCTGTCTGACAAATACAGCTTTGGTGAACTGCGCAGTACGCATAAGCAAAATGTTGTGTTGGCAGACGTGCGCCAGGATCAACTATATGATTTATGGCAGGAGCTGAAAGCACTGGGTTTTGCAACGGCCAACATCGGTTGCCTGACTGACATTATATGCTGCCCGGGTGGTGAGTTTTGTTCGCTGGCTAACGCAAAATCCATTCCGGTTGCGGAACAAATTCAACGTCACTTTGATGACCTGGATTACCTTTACGATCTGGGCGATATAGAGTTAAACATTTCCGGTTGCATGAACGCCTGTGGTCACCATCACATCGGCAATATTGGTATTCTCGGAGTCGATAAAAAAGGCAGCGAATTCTATCAGGTCTCCCTGGGTGGCAATTCCGGTCGCGATGCAAAAGTCGGTAAGATTATGGGGCCTTCCTTTTTTGAAAACGACATTGCAGACGCGATCACTAAAATCATCGACGTATACGTAGAAAAGCGTATTGAAGGTGAGTCTTTCTTATCAACGTACGAACGTGTAGGAATGGATCCGTTTAAGGAGCGTGTATATGCCGCGTAAAATCATTAAAGACCGCGCAATTGTAGAAGACACATTCACGCTGGTCGAAAGTGAAGCCGCCCTCCCCTCATCCGGTGATATATTAATTGACCTCAGCGTCTGGCCTGAACTGAAAGATAAACTGGATAATTACAGCGGAAATATTGCTGTGAAGGTTCCTGGTGATGCCGAGCCCGAAGATTTCGCTGACGATCTGAATAAACTGGCAATGGTTGCTATCGACTTTCCGGTGTTTAGGGATGGACGGGGTTATTCACTGGCCAGAATACTCCGTGGCCGCTTCAATTTTCAAGGCGAGCTTCGCGCTACCGGAGACGTATTAAAAGACCAACTGTTCTATTTACAACGCTGTGGCTTTAATAGTTTTGCCACTCGTGAAGATCGGTGTATCGAAGACGCGCTGCTTAGTTTACGCGATTTTACCGTCACCTATCAGGCTGATGCCCACGAGAAAAAGCCAATCTATCATCGGCGATGAACACAGCCAAGGAGTCGACAGCATGCATGAGCAAGTGAAAGATTATTACGGTAAAACCCTTCAAAGCTCAGACGACCTTCAATCCAACGCATGCTGTACCGACACCAATATGCCAGCTCACCTGAAGGCAATACTGGCAAAAATACACCCTCAGGTCTCCAGCCGATACTACGGCTGTGGGCTAATTGCACCTGAGGCCCTGGAAGGCATGCACATTCTGGATCTGGGTTCAGGATCAGGCCGGGATTGCTATGTGCTATCTGCCCTAGTGGGGCCCAAAGGTTCGGTGACAGGTGTGGATATGACGCCGGAACAACTTTCCGTAGCGCGTGAATACATCGACTATCATCGACAACAGTTCGGCTTTGATCAGTCCAACGTAGCGTTTTTCGAAGGCTATATTGAGAAGCTGGATGCGCTCCCACTGGGTGAAAATCAATTCGATATAATCATTTCCAATTGCGTTATCAATTTATCTCCGGACAAGGAAGCGGTGTTAAAGCAAGCTCATCGCCTACTCAAGTCTGGCGGCGAGATGTATTTTTCCGATGTTTATAGTGATCGGCGCGTCCCAACGCATTTAACAAATGATGCTCAACTGCACGGAGAGTGCTTGAGCGGTGCACTGTACTGGAATGACTTTATCAATCTTGCCAAGGGTTGTGGCTTTGCTGATCCACGTTTGGTGGAAGATCGCCCCCTAACGATCGACAATCCGGAAATCGAATCCAAGCTGCAAGGTATCCGCTTTTTTAGCGCCACCTATCGACTATTCAAAATCAATGATCTGGAGCCGGCTTGCGAAGATTACGGACAAAGCGTCATTTACAACGGTGGTCTGCCCTATTCAAAAGACGCGTTCCTGTTGGACAAACATCACATAATAAAAACCGGTGAGGTGTTTCCGGTGTGCGGGAACACTTATCGCATGTTAAGCGAAACCCGCTTCAAACCATTTTTCCAGTTCAACGGAAATACAGTTGAACATTATGGCTTATTCGAAGGTTGTGGTAGTGCACTTCCGTTTGATACTGGACGCACCGGGGCCGAAACTTCGACCAATAGCTGTTGTTAAACCCGCAGCACCCACTACTTACCACGCAAACAAAGATTCCGGCTTTTTAGTTCTTTGCTAAACTGATTAAAACAGCAGAGAGGAGCTTTGATGGGTTCGGAATCCATAGTCTTTTCCATATTCCTGATATTCAGTGGCGCTGCCGTTGTTTCCTCTTTCGCTTTATTTACCCGTCAACCACTCATCGTCGGTTATATCGTTTTAGGAGCCCTGTTCGGACCTTACGGTCTGGATCTGGTGTCCGATAGCAATACCCTTGAGCAAATTAGTCACATTGGCATTGTATTCCTGCTTTTTCTGCTCGGCTTGGATTTACAGCCGAGAAATTTTGGCAAACTCATCGGCCGAAGCGCTATTGTCACTATCACGAGCGGACTGGTATTGTGCCTGATAGGCACGTCGATCAGTCATGCACTGGGCATGCAATGGATTGAATCGGTATTGATCGGTGTGTCGCTCATGTTCTCCAGTACGATTATCGGTATCAAGCTCCTTCCTACGACCATGCTCCACCACAAACGCACTGGTGAGGTGATCATCACTATTTTGTTGATTCAAGATGGCTTGGCAATCGTTACCCTGGTGTTGCTTTCAGGCACCGATCACTTCGATGATTTGACCGCCTGGTTAGGCGTGGCTATTGCTTTGCCGGCTCTAATGTTGGGTGCCCGCTATGCAGTTAGGTGGGTTATCCTGCCGTTACTTATGAAATTTGACCGCTTCCATGAATACATATTTCTGCTTGCCATCGGCTGGTGTCTGGGGCTGGCCGAATTGTCCCAGGCTCTGGGCTTATCTCTAGAGATCGGCGCTTTTATCGCAGGAGTCAGCTTGGCCAACAGCCCCATCGCGCAATACATTGCAGTCAACCTAAAACCATTGCGGGACTTTTTCCTGATTCTTTTTTTCTTTTCAATCGGCGCCGGGTTCGACCTGGGTTTGATCAAAGAAATCTGGCTTGGCGCCGTCCTGCTCACGCTGGCGGTTTTAATACTTAAGCCCTATTTACATGCCAAATTGTTAATCACCCTGGGAGAGCCGAAAAGTATGTCTTGGGAGGCTGGCTTCAGATTGGGTCAGACCAGCGAGTTTTCGTTACTGATTGCGTTTATCGCATCCTCTCAGGGGCTAATCGGCGTGGTCGCTTCTCATGTCATTCAGGCCACTGCGATTTTGACCTTTCTGATTTCCACCTATATCGTGGTTTTCCGATACCCCACTCCAATCGCGGTGTCGGACAGGTTACGGCGGGACTAGGCTATTTTTACCAGGTAACGGCCGATATGCGCCCCTTTCAATATCTGCGAAATAGCCTCAGGCAACTGGTCAAGGCTAATGGTGGTGCACATGGACTGTTTGAACTCAGCAAAATTATCGAACAACCACTGGCTGCCAATGATATTCCAGATATCCTGTTTTACGTCCAGGGGCAATTCCACCGAATCCACTCCCAATAAATTAACACCACGAAGGATAAACGGAAATACACTGGTATTGATGTCTCCGCCGGCGACCATACCACAACAGGCGACACTGCCCCCGTAACGAATGGATTTTAGAATATTGCTAAGAATAGGACCGCCAACGGTGTCAATTGCAGCCGCCCACACGGGCTTGTTCATCGGCCGTTTATTGTTGTCCAGCAAGCTATCACGCATCACAATCTCTTTCGCACCCAGCGCTTTTAACATTGCTTCCTGACCGGCTTTACCGGTGGAAGCTATAACGTCAAAGCCCAGGTTTGACAGCAACCAGACGGCGATCGAGCCGACCCCGCCACTGGCACCGGTTACCAATACAGGCCCCTGCTCAGGATCGATGCCTACCTGCAATAAAGTATCAACACACATAGAGGCGGTAAAACCGGCGGTACCAAACACCATGGCATCTTCTGCGCTCAGGTTTTCAGGCCGGTGAATCACCCAATCGGAAGGCACCCGGACATATTCTGCAAAGCCGCCGGCAACATTCATACCCAGGTCATACCCCATGACCAGCACCTTGTCACCACGTTGGAAATGCGTATCGTCTGATGACGCAACAACTCCCGCCGCGTCAATTCCGGGGGTATGCGGATAGCTGCGGGTTACCCCTTTATTACCACTGGACGACAGCGCATCCTTGTAGTTAACGGATGAATATTCTACTTCGATCAGCACTTCTCCGGCTGGTAGGTCCTCTATATTCCGTTCGACTACCGATTGCCTATAGGCACCGTCCTGCTCTGTCACCAGAAAAGCTTTAAACGTATCCGTCATTGCTTATCTCCTAAACTAAGTTTTTGCCTTTGGAGCTCAATGCCACTAAAAGCTTATTCAGTGTGTTTCCCAGGGCGCTTTCCACGGCAAAGCCCAAACGATCGGCCACCGTTTTTTTCACTTCGTAAGAAATTTCGTATACATCGCAATTCTGGCTGGCTTCATACAAATAATCATCACTGGTCTGAATGCGATCAACCAACCCTCGCTCAATGCATTGATTTCCATACCAGTGCTCACCGGTCGCCACTTTTTCAATATTGAGCTCAGGCCGATTGCGTTTTATCAGGTCCTTGAATAGAACATGAGTTTCTTCTATTTCCTCAACAAATTTCTTTTTTCCTTCCGGCGTATTTTCACCTAGCATGGTCACCGTGCGCTTGAACTCACCTGCAGTGTAGATTTCATAGTCGACATCGTACTTTTTCAGGATTTTGTTGAAATTAGGTAATTCGGCAATTACACCGATTGAACCCAGAATGGCAAATGGAGCGGCTACAATTTGCTTCGCGGTGCAGGCCATCATGTAACCGCCACTGGCAGCGACTTTATCAACGCACACGGTTAGGGGAATGTTTTTCTGGCTGAATCTTTCCAGCTGTGACGAGGCCAGACCATAAGCATGAACTTGACCACCCGGGCTCTCAAGTCGCAGTACCACTTCATCCCGGGGTTCCGCCATCGTTAACACTGCGGTTATTTCCTGCGCCAGACACTCGACGCCCGTGGCTTTGGTATCACCATCGAAATCCAACACAAACACGCGCTTTTTTCGGGTCTGGTCTTTTTGTTTTTTCTTGGCTTTCTCCGCTTTTTTGTATTCTTTTTCCAGCTCTTTCAATTGGTCTTTACTAAGCACAGAATGACGGATCGCGTCCTGCAGATCTTCAAAAAATTCATTCAGCACGGTGACCTGAATCTCACCCTTGTGGTCTCTGCGTTGGCGGGACTGGGCACTGGCGGCGGCTACAGAAATGACCAATATGATGGCGATAACGACCGTTAAGGCTTTGGCCAGAAACAGACCGTAGTTAGTCAGGAATTCTATCAACGTATAAACCTCTTGGAAATTTTAAAGCTGCGCGGATCGCAAATGACAAGCCCCGGCGCGCGAGGCATTAAGATACCGCAAAGGGGTGTCTATTCCCACTCTTTGATGGCGATGTTGGCGCGATCGTTCTCTGGACGGGCTATCAGGCCGTCGGGGGTAAGCTGGACGGTAAAGAGAGCACCATCCGCCATAGGAAGGAAGGTCCCGCTGCCGTACTCGGCATCAAACCACTGAATATGCCGGGACAACGAATCAATTGAGGACCAAAGATCGAAACCGATATCTGGATTACTCAGGGCATAAACGCTACGCGGCTTACTACGCTCATCCTCTAGGGTGTAATAGCGACCCTGAATGCGATCAAGCTTATAGCCGGGTTTACCGCCTAAACTGGCCAAAAGGCCTTTCCACTTTATTACCCGGGCATCGATCTGCCAGAGATCGCCGTGAATTTCGAAAGGGATTTCTGAGCCACTGGAAGCAATAACAATATTCGCTTTGTATAATTGACGTTCCACTTTATCAAAGCTAATGGTGGCGACCGTGATCTCGTCACGAACCGGTTGATAGCCATTCACGTTGAGCGCTGTTAAACCCATAATGACGGCAATAAGCAATAGCACCATGCCTATTGAGCCTTTAACCCAGCCTACAATCCACTCTTTGTTCAGCAACATAAATAACGAAGCGACCAGCGCCAAAACGCTGATAATCGCAAACGGGGCCGTAATCCATTGCATTAACTTTCACCCCTGAATTCTTTTACATAGGTGTCTATTAATGAGCGCGCAATGGAGCCAACCGGCGGAATCATAGGTAGGCTGGTCACAGGCCACCACGCAGCTTCTTCGATTTCCTCGTCTTCAAAAACGAAGCTGCCCCCGGCATATTCTGCATGAAACCCGACCATCAACGAGTGGGGGAACGGCCACGGCTGACTGCCTTTATATTTTAGGTTTTTAACTGTAATACCAACTTCTTCTTTAATCTCACGGTGCACTGTCATTTCCAGAGTCTCACCCGCCTCGACAAACCCCGCCAGGGTAGAAAACAGGCCCGGTGGAAAGCTCGCAGATCGGGCCAGCAAAATGTCCTCACCCTTTGTGACCAGAACGATAATGCAGGGAGAAATTCTCGGGTATTGCGTATGACCACACTGGGGGCAAAGCTTAGCGCGATCCACTTCATGATGAACGGTTTGAGTACCGCAACGGCCACAAAACTGATGATTGGCATCCCATTCAACAATTTGCCGTGCCCGGCCCGCTACCATAAACCACTCCGTATCGACCATCATTGATAAGCGACGAAGCTCATGCAGGCTGAATGGGTGGGGAAGCTCGCTGTCACTTTCCAGCTCAGTGGTAAAGCAGTGCATGCCCTGCATCTGACCTAGATAATGGGTTCCCTTGTGTGGGATGCCCAAAAAGGAAAAACGATCTATTTGCGGAATAACCAGGCCATGCTGATCCTGGAGCATAAGTATCCGCCCCTGATAAAACGCAAACCAGAGACTTTCCCCATCCTGCACTTCGGGCGCAAAAACGCCGGGAATAAAATCCATCAATAACCTTTCCTGTTAAGCAGCGACCGGAAATCCAAGCTCGCGCATGCTTTCTTCGGCAACCTCAAGTATGCCGTCCCCGATAGGTTTGTTATCTTCCATTCCTTCGAGGTAGTAATCAATACTGGACACCGCATCCGCCAGCGTTTCCATAAGCTGATAGGTTGGAGTGAGCGAACCGTCTTTAATCAGTTTCTTATCAATAAACGATTCACAGGCCGACACCACCGCGGCAGCACGATGCAGCTGCAGGAATACCAAACCACCCCAGACGGATTTGAGAGTCGTAGGCACATTATTCAGGTGCATCCCATCCCAGCTGGAATCCATAAAAGAAGTGATTGCGCGTTTTGCCAGGGATAAGCCTGCACGTGCTTCGCCCACCACAACCGTGCGCGCATCATCCAATTGGGTAACCGAAATGCCATCGTTAATGGCATCTTCAGCTGTATTGGACGCTATGCTGCTGTCTGGCCCGCGGCGCGGAGAGAGCGTGGCGATACTGTTTTCTACATACAATAGAGCATCGGCCACTTTGTTAAATTCGTCCGATTCCGGGTCAATATCATCGCTTGACCAGTTGCGAACCACATCGGATTTTTCTTTGAAGATGCCTGCCGCTTTACTCAAGCTCAACATGACCAGCGTGTTTGCCACTTTGCGCATGGAATCCGCCGTTGCTTCGAAGCTCTCCTGGTCACCGGATGCGCCACGTGCACCCAGATCGAGAGAGTCCTTAATGTGGTTCAGTTCTTCGGCCAGCGCTTGCGCTACAGAACGAATCACCGACCCGCCCGGCCCGCGCAGAATTTCAATTTCATGCCGTAGATTTTGATCCGTCAGGCCACCGGTATCCAGCTTAAACAGATCGGCCACCTGTTTAAGATATTCACCGTTCGGACCTGCCAGGGAAGCAATATAAACACACTCCTGCACAGTCGCTTTTGACGGCTCCTTGTTGAGAGCACTTTCACCCATAGTAACAACCAATTTAATCTGGCGATCCACCATACCCAACAGGGATTTGCGCGCTACGTTCAATTGAACCAGATCATTTCCCACCGCTTCCAGCACAGCCAGTGTTAACCACCATAATTTTGATAATGGCTTAGTACCGGATAAGTTATCAATACGGACTAACGCTCTGCTCATCAGCTTGGCATTCGCAGACACGCTCTCATTGCGCAAAATTCCGAGCAGCCCCACTTGATACATATGGCGCAGCCGACGGCCAATTTGTAAAAGCTGTTCGATATCGGCCTCTGCAGCCTGTTCTTTCGGGGGTCTTTCGGGGTTTTCACCCAAGTCAAAAAAGATACTTTCTGTCACCAGGGGCTTGCTGAGAAAGAAGCGTATTTCATTTATGGTGGGTACCAACAACACCGGTAAAGCCTGCTTTTTAACTTCCACGTATTCCAAATAATGCATTAACACCATGATGGCGTTACTGATGCCCGCAAGCAGCTTTTCATTATTTGAATCGCTGGTTCGTGCCAGAATTTTATGACCGAGCAGCTCCAGCTCCTCGGACAGCATGGATGCGCCAGGCAAATTAATCAGCCTGAACACGCCTTTTATCTGTGCGAACTGCTCAATAGCGGTTTTCAGACGACCGTCATTATCGGGTTCTTCCACAAACTGTTCCAGATTGGACTCCGCGATAGAAAGCGATTCATCCAGTTGTTCCTTGACCAGATTTAATGAGGCCGAACCTTCAATCGTTAACATGCTGACACCGTATTTTCTTTTAATCGGGTAAAAATCAATCACATAGGAATGTGACAAACCTAACCTAAGAATGTTTATCAATGGTTTCGACTAAGTATAGATTCTTTTTTCTGATTTACTTCAAGAAGGCAGGACCAGAAAAGTCTTAGGTTTAGCCGCTGTGTCTCAGTATAGCTCTAAACAAAGTCGATAACTCATTGTTTAATTGGTTCTTTTAAATTCCAATAACCCGGTTTGTGGGCACTAAAAGCCCATTCCACAGCAGCCATCTGCTTTTGCTTCTAGCGGGGACTCTCAGGACAGCTTTAGCCATATACAGTTACCGTCACTCTCTTTGTCGATCCCCTTGAGGCGGGCTTCATGCTCTACAAGTTCATCAGCCGATGCACGGATCACCTTCAGCGGAGCACGATTCGCAGGCATTGGCTTTATCGTAGCCCCCGTAATACCGCCCTCGTCGCCCTCATCACCGGTTGCCAGGCTTAGATTGGTCTGTCCACCGGTCATCATGAGGTAAACGTCAGCTAAAATTTCGGCATCCAGCAGTGCGCCGTGCAGCTCCCGGTGAGAGTTGTCAATTTCGTAGCGCTTACAGAGAGCATCCAGGCTATTGCGCTGACCAGGGTGCAGCTTGCGTGCCATTTTGAGCGTATCCAGCACCTGGCAATAGTCGGCGACAGCCCCGATGGTGCCTTGCATTAACCCGAACTCATGATTCAGGAAGCCCACATCAAACGCCGCATTGTGAATGACGAGTTCGGCGCCTTCGATGTAGCGCAGAAACTCCTGGGCGATTTGATGAAAACGGGGCTTATCCGCCAGAAACTCATTGGTAATGCCGTGCACTTCTATAGCGCCGTCGTCTATTTCTCTGTCCGGCTGCAGATACCGGTGAAAATTGTTGCCGGTAAGACGGCGATTCAAAAGTTCAACACAACCGATTTCAATGACCCGGTGCCCTTCCGCGGGTTCAAGACCGGTTGTTTCCGTATCCAATACAATCTGTCGCATCAGTGATTACTACCTCATCATTTCTGTGATTGCATCGTTGGCCAATTGATCTACCAGTTCATTTTCACGATGTCCACTATGGCCTTTCACCCAGTGCCATTGCACTTCATGTTGCTGGCTGATTGCGTCCAGCTCCTTCCACAGGTCTGCGTTTTTCACCGGTTGTTTACTGGCATTTTTCCAGCCTTTTTTCTTCCAGCCGTGAATCCACTCCGTGATACCTTTTCTTACGTACTGGGAATCGGTAGTCAGATCCACCTTACAAGGGCGCTTCAGGCTACGTAGAGCTTCTAATGCCGCAGTAAGTTCCATACGATTATTGGTGGTATCCGCTTCGGCTCCTTTCAATGTTTTTTCATGACCATTATGACGCAGCAAAGCCCCCCAACCCCCCGGCCCCGGATTGCCTTTACAGGCGCCATCGGTAAAAATTTCTACTTCATCCATCATGTTTCCCGTTTATTGGTTTTGTTCCAGTGATTGCGAATGGACGGTTTTGCGATACCGGCTATCGGAATATGCACCAGAGAATCGGTGACCGAGCTGAATCGTGGTTTAATCGGCGTCAGAGTGGATACCTGTTTGGTTGCTACCAGGACGTACACACCGCCCCGCTGACGCCACACTCGCTGCCCCAAATAGGAAATCCAATTGAATAATTTTCGGGTTCGGTCGTTCGCAGTAGGAAGGCCATAAGCGGTACTTTCGTACCCTTCTACATGAAAGTCTAACAATTTTAACCAGTCTGAAAGACGATAAGCGCTAATGAAATTGCCACTCCAGGGCATACGTATCGAGTGCATTTGAACAAATCTGAAAACACCCCATAAACTCCACGGGTTGAATCCAACGATCACGATTTTTCCGCCGGGTATCACCACTCTGGACATCTCCCGCAGCACCCGGTGCGGTGCGCTCGCGAAATCAAGGCTATGGTGAAGAATTGCCACATCTACACTTTCTGTCGCCAGCGCGAGTTCATCCAGATGGCTACAAACGCAACGGTAATAACCGGAATACTGCGGTTGTTCGCACAAATATATTTTATTATGAATGGTGCTGCTTTCGGCCAACCAATGAGGCTCACCAAATCCGGTCTGAACCAGATTGTAGCCAAACATGGAAGGCAAAAGTCTTTCCAGCAACGCTTTCTCCTGTTGCAGGATTTCTTTTCCCAGTTCGGACTTAAACCACTTATTCAATAGTTGGTGCACAAAGCTGCCATGAATCTGCTGAAAGGGCTTAAAAAGTCTGGGTAAGCTCATAATAATGAAATGCCCGTGCACCGTAATGCGGCGTGTTTGGCAGGCCATAAGTCCCATGCTGGGCTTACATTAGCGCTGCTCAAGGTTTAAAGTAGTGCAATTAAGACCTTTAAGATTACCAGATGTTTGAAATGATTTTGAGGATTTATAGGGAATTATTCCATGTTGACCTTACACCCGATCCCCGCCTATGTTGATAATTATATTTGGTGTATTCACGATGCAACGCGTGCCTACGTCGTTGACCCTGGCCAGGCCGAGCCCGTTCAGAGCTACCTTAATAAAAACAAACTCACTTTGTGTGGCATATTGGTCACCCATCACCATTGGGACCATGTTTCTGGCATTGAAACGCTGACCAAAGAGTATCCGGGGCTGCCCGTCTGGGGGCCTCAACAGGAAACCATCCCCGGCATCACCGTCCCTCTCAGCGCCGATCAAAGAGTTGACCTGGATTGGGACATATCAATGACGGTCTTGGATGTGCCCGGCCACACTCTTGGCCACATTGCCTATTTTGCAGAACAAACGCCGTTAGGGCCGCTTTTATTTTGCGGCGATACCTTATTTTCCTCAGGATGCGGACGCCTTTTTGAAGGCACACCGGGCCAAATGTGGCAGTCGCTCAAGCAATTTCTGGCGCTCCCAGACCAAACTCTGGTCTGCTGTACTCATGAATACACCACCGCAAACCTGCAATTTGCACAAGCGGTAGAACCAGGCAACGCTGATATTACAACGCGCCGGGAAAACGTTGCCTCTCTGAGAGATCAAAATTTACCCAGCCTGCCCTCTACTATCGGACTGGAAAAGCGCGTTAACCCATTCTTGCGAGTAAACGAAGACAGTGTCATCAACGCATTAATTAAAAATAGTGGTAGCCGCCCTGCTGACGCCACCGATTCTTTTGCTAAACTTCGGGCATGGAAAGATTCCTTCTAGCTCCGACACCTGTTCGTTTATTAAACAGGAACATCGGAACTGTGGTCAGGAAACGATGTATTTCATAGTATTACAGCAGTAGGTAGGAACCGTAGTGTTGAGTTCTGTCATTAATCCCTGGACGTCGTGGTCTGCTTTGTCTTCATTATTATTTTGTCTACATATAGTGGGTTGCTCCACCGCATTGCAAAGTGATCAACAAGCCACGCAGTACACACCTGAAAGCGAGCTTGTTATAGATCGCTCTACCCCGGATGGCGTAGAAGAATTCGACTATACCGGATATCTGGGCCCGGAATTCTCCATACCTTCTCCCCTTTCTGCATTGCCGCTGGGTTCGGACCAGGATCCGGCGCTGGAAGGCGTACCCTCAATCTGGAGCGTGTATCGCAAAAACACCATTTTGAATCTGCAGCAGGACAACCCGAGAATCAAAGTCCAGCGCGATTGGTATGCAAAAAACCAAAGTTATCTTGATCGTGTGACGGTACGGGCTGAGCCCTATCTCTATTACATTCTGGAGCAATCCATCAAACGCGGCATCCCCAGTGAACTTGCCCTGCTTCCCGCCGTTGAAAGTGCATTCGATCCATTTGCCTATTCACACGGACGTGCAGCCGGCATCTGGCAATTTATTCCCGGTACCGGGCGCGCTTACGGCTTACACCAAACCTGGTGGTACGAAGGCCGCCGTGACATTGTGGCTGCCACCGATGCTGCAATGAATTACCTGCAAGCACTGAACAAACAGTTTGATGGTGACTGGATGTTGGCTCTGGCGTCCTATAACTCCGGAGGCGGTACGGTGCGCAAAGCCATGCGAAAGAATAAAGCCCAGGGCAAACCTACTGACTTTTGGGCATTGGATCTACCGAAAGAAACAAGAGAGTATGTGCCGAAGCTTATTGCAATCGCCCAGATCTTCAAATCACCGAAGCGTTACGGCGTTACGTTAATCGATTACGCATACCAACCCTTCTTTGAAGAAGTTGATATCGGAGCGCAGCTGGACTTAGCGTTAGCCGCCAAAATGGCCGGCATCAGCATTGAAGAACTGTATCGCCTTAATCCAGGCTTTAACAAATGGGCAACGGACCCTGAAGGCCCCCACCATTTGCTGGTTCCAGTAGACAATGCACAACAGATGAGAGATGCATTAGTTAAACTGCCGCCGGAAAAACGGGTTGAATGGGATCGATACACTATCAAGCGTGGCGACTCCATCCTGTCCATTTCGAAAGCACACCATATTACCCCAGCTCTGCTGAAACAGATTAATCAACTCAGCTCGAATACGATCAGGGCCGGTAAAACACTGCTTATACCGCAATCCTCTCAGCCACTGACCAGCTATAGTCTTAGCCAAGACCAGCGCCTGAACGAGAAGCTCAATCGCACGATTTCCGGCAAGCGAAAACTAACCTACAGAGTGGGCAAAGGGGATAGTTTCTGGACCATATCACGACGCTATGGCGTTAATACCCAAAGCCTCGCGAAATGGAACGGCATGGCCCCCGGCGACACGCTGGTTGCGGGTCGCAAACTGGTTATCTGGCAGGAGACCAAGGTATCGGCGGACAAGATGAGCGAACAACGACAACGAAAAATACATTATCGTGCCCGCTCCGGGGATTCGTATGCCCGTATTGCGAACCGGTTCAATATATCGCTACGGGAGCTAAAACGCTGGAACCAGGTAGATTTCAAAAAATATCTCCAGCCCGGCGACATGTTGACACTGTATATTGACGTTGCTAACGCCCCCTGAGCGCCAGTGGCGCTCCTCAGGAAGCGCCACCAACCAAAGCCGGTGATTCACTGCCAACCGCCTCCTACCGCCTTGAATTGACCTCTCGCCCTAGCCTCCCCAAACAGCGATCACCTGCCTGATCGGGATGTATTTGTTTTATTTGAAGTTATTCTGTGAACCAGTTATAAAGATTGTTACGCCGTCATGTCGGCACTATTCTTTGCACGTAATTTCAGTAGGTGTTATGACCCGAAACCCGCTCCATCACCACGTAAAGCCAATGCTGTCCATAATTGCTTGCAACCTGTTGAATGGACTCTCCATCGCTTTCATTCTGGTGTTCGGGTCCGGAGTCCACGCTGACGTACTTAAAGCCACTTCACTCAGTTTGTATGACGCCCCGAAATACAATCAAGGGTTTACCCATTTCGATTACGCGAATCCCCAGGCCCCCAAAGGAGGGCGCATTACCCTACCAGGGTTAGGCACGTTCGACACACTCAACCCCTACGTTCTAAAAGGCATCAGCGCTTCAGAATATACTGCCGTATATGGTATTACTGAAATGAATGAGCCGATTATGGCAGGTACAAACTATTATTTGGAATCGGGAGATGAAAGCCAGACTGCCTACTGCCTGATTTGCGAATGGCTTGAGTACCCGACCGATTATGCCTGGGTCATTTTTCAGCTGAATGCCGCAGCCCGATTTCATAACGGGGATCCGATAACGGCAAACGATGTGGCGGCCAGTTTTGAACTGGTAACCGGTAATCAGGCTCACCCCGCGCTTACCAATAACTTCTCATCGATCGAAAAAGTTGAGGTCTTGTCAGACCACCGCGTCAAAATCTATTTTAAGGGGCCGCCGGAACGATCCAACCTGTTCAGAGCTGGCGAGATCCCGGTTATGTCCCATCAGCATTGGAAGAAACATCGCTTTGGTGAATCTTCAGGAACCCCGCAGCCGTTGAGTGGTCCCTATCGGGTGAAGGATTTCGTTTTGGGGAATTATCTGGTGCTGGAACGCGTCGACGACTTTTGGTCTAAAGATAGCCCGGTCTACAAAGGTATGTTTAATTTCGACCAGGTAAGATATGAATTTTATCGTGACAGAACGGTGGCGTTTGAAGCCTTCAAGTCCGGAAGTCTGGATTTCTGGATTGAATATATTTCGAAAAACTGGGCAACAGGTTACGATTTCCCTGCTGTCAAGCAAGGCCGAGTAATCAAGCAGGCGCGTCCCCATAATATTCCTTCCAATACCCAGGCGTTCTTTTTAAACATGAGGCGGCCTGTTTTCCAGGATCTCAACGTACGCAAAGCTGTTTCACTGATGTTTGATTTTAACTGGATCAACCGGAATATATTTGCGAACGCCTATAAGCGCTCTCAATCCCATTTCCCCAATTCGGAAATGGGATCGCAGGGTAAACCCAGCGCTGACGAAGTCGCCTTACTGGAACCGTTCCGGGCACAGTTGCCACCTGAACTGTTTACCGAGGAGTTCCACTTTCAAAGCTACCAGAGCCCCAAGGAAGTACGCGTAGCCATGCGGGAAGCGATCAAGCTACTCAAAGCAGCTGGCTGGGAATATCACGACAAAAAACTGATCAACAGTAAAACACGCAAGCCCCTCGAATTTGAAATCATGATAGAAAACCGATCTTTCCAGCGGGTTTTGCTGCCATTAATTAAAAATTTGCAAAAAATTGGCATCACCGCGCGCACTCGAATAGTGGATTCGGCCCAGTATAAGGTGCGGTTGGACGATTACGACTACGATATGATTGTGTATGTGCTGCCCCAAACAGCGTCCCCCGGGTTTGAGCAGCAATTGTATTTCCACAGTGACCAGGTTGGCATCAGGGGTGCCAAGAATTTATCCGGCATAAGTGACCCGGCCGTAGATGCCATGATTGCCAGAATCAAATCGGCTACCAGCACCAAAGCATTAACCACTGCAGTAAGGGCACTGGATAGAATACTACTTTGGAATTACTACACTATCCCTCAGTACTATCTTGACTACCACCGAATCGCTTACAAAGACATTTTTGTCAAACCTGAACATCCCCCTTCCTTGAATCTGGGATTTCAAACCTGGTGGGTAAAAACAAAAGCACGTTAATAAATCATTGTTGTTTTATTTTAAATAAAGACTTAGATGACAAGAAAAAAGGAATGGCAAACATGAAACATTTTTTGATGCTCGGGTGCTCTATAATACTTGGGTTATGGAGCAGCACGTCGCTGGCTGAAACCAGGGTTATCAATAGCCACGGCATTGCCATGCACGGTGATATGAAATATGGCGAAGATTTCACCCACTTTGACTATGTCAATCCCGATGCACCTAAAGGAGGAACGGTAACCTTGGCCAGTCCCTCCACTTTCGATTCATTTAATCCAGACATTCCGAAGGGCGACAGCGCAGCTAATATAAACCTTATCTATGATACTTTGCTGGTTTCCTCAGCTGATGAACCGTTCACTGAATATGGGTTGATCGCTGAAAAGGTAGAATACCCTGAAGATCGTTCCTGGATAATTTTTCACATTAATCCCAAAGCTCGATTCCATGATGGCGAGCCGATCGAAGCCAGTGATGTGGTGTTTACATTCAATCAGCTGGTTGAAAACGGCAGGCCTTTTTATAAAGCTTATTACGCGGATATCGTGAATGTTGAAGCGCTGGACAAGCAGCGGGTAAAATTCACTGCTCGCGACAACAAAAACCGCGAGCTCCCGTTAATATTGGGCCAATTGAAAGTGTTGCCGGAGCACTACTGGAAAGACAAAGATTTTGCCAAATCATCACTGGATATTCCGTTAGGCAGCGGACCCTATAAAATAAAGTCGTTTGATTCAGGCAAGTCTGTCACATTTGAACGCGTTAAGGACTACTGGGCAAGAGATCTACCCGTTCATAAAGGAATGTACAACTATGATACCGTCCATGTCAGCTATTACCGCGACGATACCGTGATGATGGAAGCGTTCAAAGGTGGACGCTACGATTACCGTGAAGAAATTTCATCAAAACGCTGGGCTACAGAATATACCGGAAAAAAATACGATTCCGGCAAGATAATCAAAAAGGAAATCCCCCATTTGAATCCCACGGGCATGCAGTCCTTTGTGATGAATACCCGAAAAGATCTTTTTAAAGATGCAAGAGTACGCGAAGCGCTGGATTACGCGTTCGACTTTGAGTGGACTAACAAGCAGTTATTCTATGGCGCGTATACCCGCACGAACAGTTTCTTCTCCAATTCTGAGCTGGCTGCGACCGGACTACCCAATGAAGCTGAACTCGCTCTGCTTGAACCCTTTCGTGAAGACCTGCCGCAAGAAATATTCACTAAAGTCTACCGCTCACCGGAAACCGACGGCAGTGGCAACAATCGAAAAAACATCCGCAAAGCAATCAGCTTGTTAAAGAGCGCCGGTTGGACCTTTAAAGGCACTGAACTGGTGAACGGCGAAACCGGCAAACCCTTCAAATTCGAAATCCTGCTGTACAGTAAGGATTTTGAACGAATAGTCCTGCCCTATATTAAAAATCTGAAACGACTGGGCATTGAAGCCAGTGCCCGCATTGTCGATACCACAAATTACATACGCATCGTCAGAGAATTTGATTTTGATATGATTATCGGCGGCTTCGCTCAGTCTAACTCTCCGGGCAATGAACAAAGAGACTATTGGTTTTCGAAATTTGCAGACCACAAAGGCAGTCGGAACCTGATCGGCATCAGAGACCCGGTCATTGATCATCTGATTGACAAGATCATCAACGCCCAGACTCGTGAAGAACTGGTGGCAGCGTGCCGCGCAATGGACCGGGTATTGCTTTGGGGACATTATGTCATACCCCAGTGGCACATCGATAAACACCGGATTGCCTATTGGAACAAGTTTGAGCAGCCTAAGGAACCACCGCTCTACGGCGATGTTGGATTCTTCACCTGGTGGCTTAAATCCGGAGCCTCTGATGAAACTCATTCCGACGCTACTGATACCGATCCGGCAACAGACAACAAGCCCAGCGACCCTAAAGAGTAACTACTAGTCTATGTTTGCTTATATCATCCGACGGCTGTTTCTGATCATTCCGACCTTATTCGGTATTCTGACTCTGAATTTCATTATCATTCAGGCAGCACCGGGTGGCCCGGTCGAACAAATGATTGCTCAAATTGAAGGCCTTGATGGTAGCGCGGCGTCCCGCATTGGCGGAGGTGCTCAGGCAGAGGTGCGCAGCAGCGGATCCAGTTACCGGGGCAGCCAGGGCCTGGATCCGGAACTTATTAAAAAAATTGAAAAGATGTACGGCTTTGATAAACCCGCCTGGGAACGCTTCGTCATAATGGTGAAAGACTACTTCAGCTTTAATTTCGGTAACAGTTTCTTTCGGGATAAGAGCGTTGTAGATCTGATTCTAGAAAAGCTTCCGGTTTCGGTGTCACTGGGCCTGTGGTCAACCATACTGGTGTATTTAATTTCTATCCCACTCGGTATACGCAAAGCGGTAAAACATGGCACACCTTTCGATATCTGGTCCAGCTCCATTGTTATTATTGGCAATGCTATCCCCTCCTTCCTATTTGCCATTTTTCTGATTATTGTTTTTGCCGGGGGCAGCAATCTCAACTGGTTCCCCCTGAGAGGACTTACTTCACCTAATTTTGACGATCTCACGCTGGGTCAGCAGATCCTCGATTATTTTTGGCACTTAACACTCCCGATTACGGCACTGGTAATCGGTGGGTTTGCAACGCTGACAATGCTGACCAAAAATTCATTTCTCGATGAAATTGGAAAGCAGTATGTCGTGACAGCACGAGCGAAAGGTCTCAAGGAAAACCAAGTGCTGTATGGTCACGTTTTTAGGAACGCAATGTTGATTATCATTGCCGGAATCCCCGCGGCTTTAGTTTCGATCTTTTTTACCGGGGCTTTTTTAATTGAAATCATATTTTCATTAGACGGGCTTGGGCTACTCGGGTTTGAATCGATCCTATCCCGCGATTACCCTGTGATCTTCGGCACACTCTTCATATTCACTTTGATCTCCCTTTTAGTGAACTTAATCAGCGATGTGACCTACACGTTAGTCGATCCGCGCATAGATTTCGAGTCGAGGTCCTGACACAGTGCCCTTATTAAATTTGACACCGATCAACCAACGGCGATTTGAACGCTTCAAGGCCAACAAGCGTGGCTGGTATTCTCTATGGATATTCATGCTGTTGTTTATCCTCAGTTTGTTCGCCGAATTACTGGCAAACGACAACCCCTTGCTGATTAATTTTGACGGCGAATATTACTACCCTTTCATGAAAACCTACTCCGAACAGGAGTTCGGCGGGGAGTTACCCACAGAAGCGGATTACCGCGATGAATATGTGGTGGAACTGATTAACGACAACGGATGGATCCTCTACCCTCCCGTTAAATTCAGTTACGACACGATTAACTATGATCTCACCACACCGGCACCATCAGCACCCGATTCAGTCAACTTGCTGGGCACCGACGATCAGGGACGGGACGTATTAGCGAGAGTAATTTACGGATTTCGCATATCCGTATTATTTGGTCTGGCGCTGACATTAATCAGCTCGGTAATCGGAATCTTTGTAGGGGCAATACAGGGATATTACGGGGGCAAACTCGATCTGTTCGGACAGCGATTTATCGAGATTTGGTCTTCTTTACCGATTCTATTTCTTCTAATCATTCTTTCCAGCATCATACGCCCGAATTTCTGGTGGTTGCTGGGTATTATGCTTTTGTTTAGCTGGATGTCATTGGTGCCGGTGATACGCGCTGAATTTCTTCGTGGCCGCAACCTGGAATACGTCAAAGCGGCGAAAGCATTAGGTTTAGGTGATCAGGGCATTATGTTTAAACACATTCTGCCAAACGCGATGGTGGCAACCATTACTTTCATGCCTTTCATACTAACCGGAGCCATTACCACACTAACCGCACTGGATTTTCTGGGCTTCGGGTTGCCGCCTGGTTCCCCTTCCCTTGGCGAACTGGTATCACAAGGCAAATCGAATTTGCAGGCACCCTGGCTGGGTGCGTCTGCGTTTTTTATTTTGAGCATCATGCTTACCCTGTTGGTGTTCGTGGGTGAAGCGTTTCGCGATGCATACGACCCCAGAGCGCATTAACGTGAGGTTTCAGATTGACTAAAGAGACGGTTCTAACAATTGAAAACCTTTCTGTCTCGTTTAAACAGGGGGGCAAGGTCACCGATGCGGTGAACAATGTAAGCTTTTCACTGTTGAAGGGTGAGACATTCGCGTTGGTCGGAGAAAGCGGTTCAGGCAAATCCGTGACAGCACAAGCAATAATGAAGCTGTTACCCGGCTCCATTACGGAATACAAAGCCGGAAGCATCACATTCGAAGCGGAAGATTTACTGCAAAAAAGTGAAGCTCAAATGCGGAAAGTTCGGGGTGGAAAGATCGGCATGGTGTTTCAGGAACCACTGACGGCGCTCAACCCTCTGCATACGATAAGAAAGCAAATTGGCGAAACACTGAAAATACACTGCGGTTTGAGTGGTATAAAAGCCAAAGAACGCATACTGGAATTACTCACGCTGGTCGGATTACCAAAACCGGAAACCAGGTTGAATGCCTACCCCCATGAATTGTCCGGTGGTCAACGGCAACGGGTTATGATTGCGATGGCGTTAGCCAATGAGCCTGAGATCCTGATTGCTGACGAACCAACTACCGCACTGGACGTCACCATTCAAAAGCAGGTACTCAACCTGCTGCAGGAGCTACAACAAAAGCTGGGTATGACTATATTATTGATCACCCACGACCTGGGCGTGGTACGTCACTATTGTGACCGCGTTGCTGTAATGTCAAAAGGTGTGTTAGTGGAAATAAATGAAACTAACGAACTATTTACCAATCCTCAACACCCATATACCAAAACCTTATTAGATGCAGAACCCGGCGGCGAACCGGTGCCAGTGTCAAGCCGCGCCGAATCCATTATGGAAGTTGATAAGTTACGAGTTTGGTTTCCCGTTAAAAAAGGCCTATTTAAGCGAACGGTAGACCATATCAAAGCCGTTGACGATGTTAGTTTCACTATAAAACGCGGCCACACACTGGGAATAGTTGGGGAAAGTGGCTCGGGGAAGACCACGCTGGTTCAGGCTTTGCTTAGGCTTATCGATAGTAACGGCAAAATCGAATTTAACGGCTTGAATATATCCAACATGTCCAGACAGCAGACCAGACCGCTGCGGAAACAAATGCAGATTGTATTCCAAGACCCCTTTAGCAGCTTATCACCCCGAATGAGTGTGGGTGAGATTATTGCTGAAGGACTGCAGATACATCATCTGGGGAATGCTAAACAGCAAGAAGAGAAGGTGATAAAAGCATTGCAGGAAGTAGGATTAGACCCTGAGTCACGGCACCGTTTCCCCCATGAGTTTTCCGGTGGGCAACGGCAACGTATAGCAATAGCAAGGGCTTTAATTCTGGAACCGGAGTTAATCGTGCTGGATGAACCGACATCGGCACTGGACCGAAGCATTCAGTCTCAACTACTGGATTTGCTAAAAGATCTACAATCCGTACACGGCTTCTCCTATCTTTTTATCAGTCATGATTTGAAAGTAATAAAAACCATTGCTCACGAGGTCATGGTTCTGAAAGACGGGAAGCCTCTGGAATTCGGTACCGTGGATCAGATTTTCCAACACTCGGAGCATGAGTACACACGAGAACTTATAAGCTCGGCCTTCAGTATCTGAGATGACGGTCAACCTGTTTCAATCGAAACGATCCCGCACGACTGAATCGCGACGAAATACAGTAAACTTCGAGGTTAAAACGCAACCGGGGCTGTATCAAATAGACGCAGCCCCGGCGGTAATGGCATAAATCGATTTTCTTAACCAACGTCTATCGAATTTCGATTTTAGCCTTCTCTCTTAAGGACGCGATATAGTTTGCGAAGTCCGAGTTACCGAAACGCTGCGAGGCAGATGCCTTAGCCTGTGCTAATTGCTCTCCTTCCAAATCGAACTCACCATCAACCACTCGGGAAAGGATGATAATTTCCTGGTCGCCATTCGGTTGGCCAAAATGCTTTATACTCTGACCGCCTGTCGCTGGAACCGGCATCTCAAACGCGGCCGAGACAACCGTTTGAGGTAAATCACTGCCCTGCCTTGATACACCTTCGCCCTGTTTCCACTCCAGTCCGAATTCCTCCGCAATTGTATCGCGACTTGCACCATCCTTTAACTTGGCAATAATTGCCTCTGCTTTTGACTTGGCTTGTTCACGAGACTTTTCCAGCACCAGCACACTGCGTATTTGTGACTCAACTTCCTTGAACTCCTGATCCCGCGCCTGCTCGTGCTGGGCCAGCCGAATCACAACAACTTTGCCATTGGATAGCTCTATAATTTCGCTATTCTGACCGTCATTCAAAACAATATCCGAAAACGCTGCATCAATTACCGCCCGGTCAGCTGCAACCCCTTTTCCGCCCTGGCGAGTAAAAAAATCACTCGTTTGTATCGGCTTCTTATAATCATCTGAAATCAACTGTAAATCACCGGATTCGAATGCTAAACGGTTGATATCATCAATGGCCTCTTCCAGTTTTTCCTGGGCCATGTCGGATTTGATTTCTTTAACCAGTTCTTGACGCTTATCTTCAAGAGAAACGATTTCTGGCTGTTCGATACCTGTGAGTTTTATTATGTGATAACCAAACTCTGATTTTACAATATCCGATACGTCGCCCTTTTCATCAAGCGCGAAAAGGGCATTTTCGAAGTCTTCATCAAATACGCCTTTGCCGTTGTAATCCAAATCACCACCATCGCTTGTAGTGGCAATATCGTCGGAGTATTCGCTTACTACTTTCTCGAAAGATTGGCCTTCGACCAGTTTGGCCTGGGCCTCTTTAATGCGCTTCATCGCTTCGCTGTCCGAGCGGTCGTCATTTATTTCAACCAGAATGTGGGAAGCTCGGCGGCGTTCCTGCTGCTTTAGCTTGTTTTCGTAATCGTGGTAGGCCGCCGTGATCTCTTCTTCTGGCACCGTTACCGATTTTTCAAAGTCATCTTTACCCAATTGGATATATTGAATTTTGACTTTTTCCTGCGTGCGGAACTGAGATTTATTCTGCTCAAAGTAAGCTTGCAGTTCATCTTCCGTAAGCTCGACCTTCTCTTTCAACGCCTCCGCCGATTGAATGGCATAACTAAAATCACGTTTTTGATTATTCAGCTTAACCGCATAATTGAGTTCTGACGGTGTTATAAATGCAGTTGCACCGACTCCATTCTGGAGCTGCTCAAAAACCATACTTTCCTGAATGGTTTCAAACAAACGAGCCTTGGTAAAGTTTGCCTGCACCAGCAGTGACTCAAGCCGGTCATTCGAGAAATTTCCACTTTCATCCTGAAATTGGGGCATTGAGCGCACATAAGATTTCACGCGGTCGGCTGAAACAGCCAGGCCCTCTTCCTCAACCGCCTGTTTAATCAGTTCTCGCTGAATCAGTGATTCAACCACCCGCGGCTTGAGTAATTCGTCCGTTAAAAACGAATCGTCTATATTCCCACCCATTTGCTGTTTAAGGTTCTCGCGCTGGTTTTCGATCGCACGATTCACTTCCAGCGTCGAAATTTCAGCGTCATTGACCTTAATTGCCACATCGGCACTACCACCTGAGTTGAACAGGCCTTCAATACCGAAGAATGCGAACGGCAAGATGAAAATTACCAACAAAACCTTGCCTAACCATCCTTTTAGCAAGTTTCGAAATTGTTGCATGATCTTATTGCTCCGAGTACGGCTCCCACCGTGAGGGGGTTAACCTATCTTCCTAAAATGAAAAAAGAGAAGCGTATCATAGATGCGCTTCTCTTTTTACGTATTCTCAGACTGTCGATGCGGAAATGTTAACGAACTCTAGTTGGCGGAGCGGACGGGACTCGAACCCGCGACCCCCGGCGTGACAGGCCGGTATTCTAACCAACTGAACTACCGCTCCAATGAAGCGAACAATATGCTCACTGTCTTAACTAAAGTTAAACTGCAAAAACAACTAAATGAAATAGAGCATAAAATGTTCAGATAATGGAATACTGATCATCGTACGGAAGTGTCACTCAATTGTTGTTATTATTTCTCGCTCAAACTGAAAACGATACAGCTCGGTCAGTATTAACCGTTTACCGCATCTTTAAGCGCTTTACCTGGTTTAAATGTCGGGATCTTAGCAGCTGGAATTTCGATCGGTTGTCCGGTTTGTGGATTGCGTCCGTTTCTAGCTGCGCGATCTTTGACTGCGAATGTTCCAAAGCCGACCAAAACAACTTGGTCTTCTTTCTGCAAAGCGCCGGTGACGGTTTCGATCACGGCATCAAGTGCTCGACCAGCCTGCGCTTTGGGAATGTCTGCGGAGGCAGCAATAGCATCTATCAATTCGGATTTGTTCACAAGACTCCCCTTATAAAAGATATCTGTCTGCGGATTTGACCTAGAACTCTAGGTTTGATTTGAGTGAAAATTTCGGCCTTAGGGCCGCTAAAAGCCCCGTCCCTTGCGGCGGAGCAACTTTATACCAACTGCAAAAAAGACCTGTCAAGCACAGCGCACGCGCTGCATGTAATTAAATTTTTTCAAGTGCTATTTGAAACATTCTTATTTTAAATTACTTGCTAATTGAACTCAGCTCATAACCTTTTTGCCAAGAAAATGCGCTACACGCACCAAGTTAGCTCGTGCAGTGTAGCGCATTTTTTTAATGTGTACTCAACCGTTCGCCATCTTCGTCATCGATTTCGTCACGTTTCGCAATTTCGACTTCTGCACTATCAGGGATGGGTTCAGGCATGCTTACCAATGCCAACTCGAGCACTTCGTCAATCCATTTAACACAGTGGATATCCAGATCTTCTTTGATGTTATCAGGAATCTCTTTTAGGTCTCGTTCATTTTCCTTCGGGATAATGATTGTGGTTATACCGCCGCGATGAGCAGCCAGTAATTTTTCTTTCAGGCCACCGATCGGCAAAACCTGCCCGCGAAGTGTAATTTCACCGGTCATTGCGACGTCGGCGCGCACCGGAATGTTCGTGAGCACAGAAACGAGTGCCGTGCACATGCCGATCCCGGCACTGGGACCATCTTTCGGCGTGGCCCCTTCCGGAACATGTATGTGGATATCATTTTTCTCATGAAACTCAGGAGAGATTCCAAGCACGCTGGAGCGACTTCTGACGACAGTCAGGGCTGCCTGTATGGATTCCTGCATAACGTCGCCCAGAGAGCCTGTACGGATCTGTCGACCTTTACCTGGGACCGATGCCGCTTCAATCGTGAGTAGCTCACCGCCAACAGAAGTCCAAGCCAATCCCGTTACCTGTCCTATCCGGTCTTTCTCTTCTTTCTTACCAAAGTTATATTTGCGTACTCCACTATAATGCTCAAGGGATTCGTCGGTGATCGTGACCGGCTCCAGGGTCTCTGCCAATACGTTTTCTTTAACATGCTTACGGCAAACCTTGGCGATCTCCCGCTCTAATCCTCGCACCCCTGACTCGCGAGTGTAATAACGAATGAGACCTCGAATAGCATCGTCATCCATGCTCATTTCGTCGTCTTTCAGGCCGTTCATTTTTCGCTGTTTCGGAACTAGATATTGCTTGGCGATATTCAGCTTTTCATCTTCGGTATAACCGGGTAACCGTATTACTTCCATCCGGTCCAAAAGCGGTGCCGGAATATTCATGGAGTTCGAAGTACAAATAAATAAAACATCGGAAAGATCGTAATCCACTTCCAGGTAGTGGTCGTTAAAAGTGTTGTTTTGCTCCGGATCTAGCACTTCCAGTAATGCAGAAGAAGGATCGCCCCGCATGTCCACACCCATTTTGTCTATTTCGTCCAACAAAAAGAGCGGATTTTTAACGCCGACTTTGGAAATTTTCTGTACCAGCTTGCCGGGCATGGAACCAATATAAGTGCGTCGATGCCCTCGGATTTCAGCTTCATCGCGCACACCGCCTAATGCCATTCGCACGAATTTTCGATTGGTCGCTTTCGCAATAGATTGACCCAGAGACGTTTTACCCACGCCAGGTGGCCCGACTAAACACAGCACGGGCCCTCTGATTTTATTGACCCTGGCCTGAACGGCTAGATACTCGAGAATGCGTTCCTTAACCTCATCAAGCCCGTAGTGGTCTTCGTCCAGGATTTCTTTTGCTTTTTTAAGATCATGCCTGACTTTACTTTTCTTGCGCCAGGGCAAATTAACCATCCAATCCAGATAAGACCGCACCACAGTCGCTTCAGCCGACATGGGAGACATCATTTTCAGCTTATTGAGTTCAGCCTTGGCCTTATCTTTTGCTTCTTTAGTCATTCCGGAAGATTCGATGCGCTTCTCAAACTCTTCCAGTTCGTTACCTGTTTCCTCCAGGTCACCAAGCTCTTTCTGAATAGCCTTCATCTGCTCATTCAGATAATACTCGCGTTGGCTTTTTTCCATTTGTTTTTTGACACGACCCCGGATGCGTTTTTCGACCTGTAACAGATCGATCTCACCTTCCATCAATGCCATCAAATGGTCGATTCGTTCTCGTAAATCGAAAATTTCCAGAATGCGCTGTTTATCCTGAATTTTCAGCGCCAAGTGGGCAGCTATAGTATCAGACAGCCTGGCCGGATCATCGATGCTACTGACTGAGGTCAGAATCTCCGTTGCGACCTTCTTACTTAGCTTTACGTATTGTTCGAATTGCGATAACAGGGAACGCACCAGGACTTCTGCTTCCCGATCGTCGACATTTGAAATGGGGGTGTCGCGAATTTGAGCGGAGAGAAAACCATCGTTCAACGTGACTGATTTAGTGAACGTCCTGTTGGCGCCCTCCACCAACACCTTAACGGTGCCATCAGGGAGCTTCAATAATTGCAAAATGGTCGCTACGGTCCCCACCTGGTAAAGATCACCCGGTGCCGGATCATCATCCGACGCATTGACCTGAGCAACAAGGACAATTTGCTTGTCGGTTTCCATGGCTTCTTCAAGCGCTTTAATCGATTTTTCACGCCCCACGAACAGTGGGATAACCATATGGGGATACACCACCACGTCGCGCAATGCGAGTAACGGATAGTATTTGTTGCTAATGGAGTTATTGTCTTCCGGTTCCTGCATATGCGAATACCTGGATCAAATTGCCCGGCTGGATTATCCAACACAACGGCATGAATGAAAGTCTCAGCTTAGGTACATGAGGCCAAGAATGAGGAATTCAACTGGCTTTGTGACACTTACGCGACTACAGGGATTAAAAAAGGGCCGAAACTGGCCCCTTTCTATGTCGCTTTTAACTGCTTAGTCGTCCGGAACAGCTTTTGCCTGTTCATTATTCTCGTAAATCATCAGGGGTTCGGATTCCCCTTTGATTACTGCTCCGTCAATAACCACTTTTACCAGGTTGTCCAATGACGGGACATCGTACATGGTGTCAAGCAACACGGATTCGAGAATGGAGCGCAAACCACGAGCACCTGTTTTCCGTTCCATGGCTTTTTTCGCCACGGAAATCAAAGCATCTTCGCGGAAATCCAAATCAACCCCATCCAATTCGAACAACTTGCTGTATTGTTTGGTAAGAGAGTTCTTTGGCTCTGTTAGAATCTGCATTAACGCTTCTTCGTCTAATTCTTCCAGCGTTGCAAGTACCGGTAAGCGGCCAACAAATTCTGGAATCAAGCCATAACGAACCAAGTCCTCGGGCTCAACATCTTTCAGGGTTTCGCCGACGTTGCGAGTATCGTCTTTGCTCTTGACCGTAGCAGAAAAACCAATTCCGCTTTTCTCTGATCGATCACTAATGACTTTATCCAATCCAGCGAATGCACCACCACAAATAAACAGGATATTAGAGGTGTCTACCTGTAAAAATTCTTGTTGGGGGTGTTTACGACCGCCCTGTGGAGGTACGGAAGCGACAGTGCCTTCAATTAACTTCAATAAGGCTTGCTGTACACCTTCACCCGACACGTCGCGCGTGATTGACGGGTTGTCTGATTTACGGGAAATTTTATCAATTTCGTCTATGTAGACAATTCCCATCTGGGCCTTTTCTACATCGTAATCACACTTCTGCAATAGCTTCTGGATAATGTTCTCTACATCTTCACCTACGTACCCGGCTTCCGTGAGCGTGGTCGCATCGGCAATAGTGAAAGGAACATTCAGCAAACGGGCCAGAGTTTCGGCCAGTAACGTTTTACCACTGCCTGTCGGTCCAATTAACAGTATGTTGCTTTTACCCAATTCAACTTCGGCATTATTTCCTTTCGCTGATTTGGCAGAACCCGACCGCAAGCGCTTGTAGTGATTGTACACGGCAACGGACAAAACTTTCTTTGCCCGGTTCTGACCGATAACATAATCGTCGAGAATATGTTTAATTTCGGTGGGTGTAGGTAATTTGTCGCTGGCGCTATCGTTGTTTTCTTCCTGCACTTCTTCCCGAATAATATCATTGCACAGGTCTACGCACTCGTCGCAGATAAAAACAGATGGGCCGGCGATCAGTTTGCGCACTTCATGCTGGCTTTTGCCGCAAAATGAGCAATACAACAGCTTCCCGCCATCATCACCCTTTCCGTCTCGTTCGTCAGTCATTTATATACCTCATCTGACCCGCATCTTCTTCTAAATGAAAGATGCAGTGAAAACCCCATTTTTGCAAGTCTGAGATTCTCACTTATCTTAGAATGATTTTAATATATCACCATAAGTGATTGTAAATAAAGCTATCGTTGTTCCAAAATCTGATCTACCAGACCATATTCTTTTGCATCATAAGCACTCATGAAATTATCACGATCGGTATCTTGCTCTATTTTTTCCAAAGGCTGACCGGTATGACTCGCCATAATTTCGTTTAGACGCTTTTTCATGGAAATAATTTCACGGGCGTGAATTTCGATATCCGACGCTTGACCCTGAAAGCCACCCAGGGGTTGATGAATCATCACTCGAGAGTTAGGGAGACAATAGCGCTTGCCGGTTGCACCGGCGGTCAAAAGCAGTGATCCCATCGAGCAAGCCTGACCAATACACATGGTGGATACATCCGGCTTGATAAACTGCATGGTATCGTAAATTGCCATGCCGGCCGTCACAGAACCACCAGGAGAGTTGATATAAAAATGGATATCTTTATCGGGATTCTCTGATTCCAAAAACAGTAATTGGGCTACAAGTAAATTCGCCATATGGTCTTCAACCTGGCCAACCATGAAGATGACGCGCTCTTTCAATAAGCGTGAGTAGATATCAAAAGACCGCTCGCCCCTGGCAGTCTGTTCGATGACCATCGGAACCAAACCGGAATTCAGAATGGGGTTGCGCTCTGCAAGCTCGTCGAAACGGTGAGACATGATGTTATCCTTAAATAGGTAAAATACTTGACAGCCGTATTGTTTCACTTTATTTCAATATTGAAAAGTGAGGCCTTTAGTAAAGGTTTTCAATGCTTTGGCGTAATTTTTTCTTAACTATAGCGCCAAATATCATAGGATCACACGAAATAAGCAAAAAAAAACGCGACTCTAGGTCGCGTTTTTTATTTTTGATCGATTTTTACTCTTGTTCTTGGTTAGGCTGCTTAACCGCTTCTTCGTAACTCATTTCAACATCTGTTACCGTCGCGTGCTCAAGAATCGAATCAACCACTTGGTCTTCCAAAACCATGGCTTCGATCTGTTGGAGCATTTGCTGATTCTCATAGTAGTAATTCACGACTTCTTCCGGGTTTTCGTAAGGCTGAGCCATTTCCTCGATAGTGCTTCTTACCCGGTTAGCATCTGCCTTAATTTCGTTCTGCTTGATCAATTCGCCCAGAACCAAAGCCAATTTAACTGCACGATTAGCTTGTGCCTCAAAAAGCTCAGCAGGTAACGTATTAAAATCAAAATTGTTTCCGCCGCCAAACTGCTGAACCATTTGCCTGCGCTGACGATCAATTTCCTGATCAATCAGTGATTTTGGAGCGTCTACTTCGTTGTTTTCCAGTACGCCAGCCATCACTTCTTTCTTAACGCGGGTTTTTACCGCATTTTTTAACTCTCGCTCCATGTTTTCACGGATCTCAACGCGAAATTCTTCGAGGGTAGCGTCTTTCTGAGTAAAGTTTTTGATGAACTCTTCATTTACGTCAGGCAATGCCTTGGATTGAACGGAGTTCACTTTGATAACAAACTGAACTGCTTGGCCTTGCAGGTCTTCGGCTTGGTAATCTTCGGGGAACGTGACATCGATCGTCTTTTCTTCCCCTTTACTCATGCCAATGATGCCTTCTTCAAAGCCGGGAATCATCGCGCCGGAGCCTAAAACCAGATCGTGATTTTCTGCGGTGCCGCCCTGAAAAGCTTCTCCATCTTTAGTCCCAGCGAAATTAATATTGACACGGTCATCCTTTTCACAGGCCCGCTCAACGTCAGAATACTCCGCTCTTTGCTCGCGTAACCGCTCGATCATGGTGTCAATGTCGGCGTCATTGATTTCCGCCACAGGTCGTTCTACGGAAATTTTATCCAGCCCTTGCACCTGAATTTCTGGATACACTTCAAATGTAGCCACAAATTCAAAGTCTTCACCGGGTTGATCTTTCGTGCGTTCGATCTGAGGATAACCTGCAGGATTCAGTGATTCCTTGGTTACAGCATCATAAAATGAGTTACTTACCAACTCACCCAGTACTTCTTCCCGAACCGACTTTCCAAATCGACGACGGATTTCACGCATGGGCACCTTGCCCTGACGAAATCCATCGATGCGAACAGTCCGCGCCGCATCCTGGAGTTTTTTATTTACAGCTGAATCAATAGTATCGGCAGGTAAGCCGACGGTTACACGACGCTCTAATCCAGAGGTAGTTTCCACAGAAACTTGCATATTAACCTCACCATTCGGTTATTTATTCTTTAAAAAACGTGGTGGCCTCAAAGCAGAAACCGGCAATATCCAGGGGACATTACCGGTCTCGAATTCAACAGCGACACCGTCGCACGCTTTCCAGCTTATATTCCCTACTTTTGTCCATTATGGGCTCGCTTTCTGCGCGACGCTCCGCAATGATTGCAGAAAATGGGGTGGACGATGGGGCTTGAACCCACGACCACCGGAATCACAATCCGGGGCTCTACCAACTGAGCTACGCCCACCATTTAACTTTTTTTGAACAACTACTTAGCGTTACTTGAACAATTTTAAAAATCATCGAACAATTGAAGTGGCTGGCGCGCCCGGCAGGACTCGAACCTGCAACCCCCGGCTTAGAAGGCCGGTGCTCTATCCGGTTGAGCTACGGGCGCTGTACTCAAGTTAGCTGCTAATCAATTGTTCCTATTACTAAAATGGTCGGGGCAGAGAGATTCGAACTCCCGACATCCTGCTCCCAAAGCAGGCGCGCTACCAGACTGCGCTATGCCCCGATTAATTTACCAGGTCGGTAAAGTGGGCGGAATGATATACATACCATTCGCTGCCGTCAAATACTTTCATAATATTCAACGAGATCAATCCCTTGCCCTCTTCTCTTTACGCCATCAGGTTACGATGAGACAATGTCGGCCCATAAATTTCCGGCCATTCTGCACTTAATAATATATGACAGCAAAACTAATCGATGGCATCTCGATCGCAGCCAATTTGAAATCAGACATTAAAAAAGCCGTAGACCAGCGCCTGAAAGATGGAAAACGAGCACCGGGACTGGCCGTTATCCTGGTCGGCGGTGACCCCGCATCCAAGCTCTATGTAAACAAAAAAAGGCAATCCTGCGAAGAGGTCGGTTTTATTTCCAAATCCTTTGACCTCCCCGCCATCACCAGTCAGGCTGAACTCATCGCATTGGTTGACAAGCTTAATAATGATGATGAAATTGACGGGATACTGGTACAGCTTCCTCTGCCTGCCCACCTGGATGATAAAGAAGTCATCAATACCATCCGGCCAGACAAAGATGTGGATGGTTTCCACCCCTATAACATGGGCCGCCTGGTTCAACGCATGCCCATGCTACGCCCCTGCACCCCAAAAGGCATCTTAACTCTCTTACAATCCACCGGCGTTGATCCCAAAGGGCTGGAAGCAGTCGTCGTAGGCGCATCCAACATCGTTGGGCGGCCCATGTCGCTGGAGTTACTGCTGGCTGGCTGCACTGTCACTACCTGCCATCGCTTTACCCGGAATCTGGAAGACCATGTACGCCGTGCTGATCTGCTGGTCGTTGCTGTCGGCAAACCCAAGTTTATTCCCGGCGAATGGGTTAAACCCGGCTCTATTGTCATTGATGTGGGAATTAATCGTGGTGACGATGGAAAATTAAGTGGTGATATCGGCTTCGATGACGCGGTTGAGCGAGCCGCTTGGATCACGCCGGTGCCAGGTGGTGTTGGCCCCCTGACAGTCGCGACCCTGCTCGAAAACACATTAATCGCTGCACAAGAACTTCACCACTGATAACCCGGATCAATAAAAACCCCGAACATCCAAAACCGAAACAGGACATATAACATGGAAGCAATATTAGTAATTCTGCACACCAGCATGGGCGACATCAAACTGGAGCTAGATAAAGCAAAAGCGCCCACCACCGTTGAAAACTTTGTAACCTATGTAAATGAAGGCCATTACAATGGCACCATCTTCCATCGTGTTATCGGTAATTTCATGATTCAAGGCGGCGGATTCGATCAGGAGATGGAACAAAAACCCACTGGCAAACCGATCAAAAACGAGGCTAACAACGGCTTGAAAAATGACGCCGGCACCGTAGCCATGGCCCGGACCCAGGATCCGCATTCAGCAACGGCCCAATTTTTCATTAATGTGAAGGATAACGATTTCCTTAACTTCAGTGCTGAAACCACGCAGGGCTGGGGTTATACCGTTTTCGGCAAAGTAGTAGACGGCCAAGATGTTGTCGATAAAATTAAAGCGGTAAAAACCGGTAACAAGGGCTTTCATCAGGATGTACCTCTTGATCCCGTCATTATCGAAACAGCCGAAGTTGTTGTGAAGTAACGGATCGTCAAGAGACATACTTTATATGCGAAGCCTGCTGATTTCAGACCTTCACATGCAAGAACAGCGCCCGGATATTACCCGGGCGTTATTCTATTTGCTCGATCAATTCGAGAGTAAAGTCGATCAGTTGTTTATTCTGGGCGATTTTTTTGAACTGTGGCTCGGGGACGATTATCTTCCGGAACCGGCTCCCGAGGTTGCAAATCGGTTGGCCGCGTTCGCCGACGCAGGCACGCGCATCTTCATCATGCACGGCAATCGGGACTTCCTCCTTGGCAAACAGTACGCTGCCCGTTGCGGGGCAACGCTTATTAACGAGCCCTACCAGGTCGAACTGGCTGCGCGACAATGCCTACTGATGCACGGTGACACCCTCTGTACCGGTGATATCGACTATCTAAACTTCCGCAGCATGGTACGTAACCCTGATTGGCAGCAGCAGTTTGTTGCCAAATCCATCGAGCAACGGATTGCATTTGGGCAGCAAGCCCGCGACCAAAGTAAAGCCGATACAGCTCAAAAAGATGAACTCATTATGGACGTCACTCACTCGGAGGTTGTCACCTGCTTTGAACGATCTGGAGCGGATGTTTTGATACACGGCCACACCCATCGGCCTGCCATTCACGCAGTAAAAACGGCGTGTGGCGATAAAACCAGAATGGTGCTGGGGGATTGGCACAAAGAAGGTTGGTATATCCTGGCGGACAACAAAACGCTTAAGCTGGAAAGATTTGCTTTTCCGGAATGATGTTCCGGTTACTGCGGGATACCGCTATGAAAGCGAAGCTCCGAATCAGGTGACAAAATCAATCCCGCTTCCAGATCTCGGAAGAATCCAACTCGATCATCAATGCATTCAGGGGCGTACTCCCGGGCCAGCGCCAGATAATCCTGATAATGCCGGCTCTCGGATTTGAGCAGAAATCGATAATACTTACCGACATCCCTGTATTTTTCCGTTTGCATCAAACGAGGTGCTATCGATTCAAATCGTTCACAGGATCTTGCCTCGATGAAAGCGCCAACAATCAATGTATCCACCAACCTACCCGGTTCAGTGGTACGTATGTGCTGCCGCATTCCCATCGCGTAACGTGAAGGGGTCAGATGATCGTACTGAACACCATGTCGTTCCATTAACTCGAGAACCTGCTCAAAGTGGAGCAACTCCTCTCTTGCTAACTGGGTTAATTTGGTCAGTAACGCTTTGCGATCCACATAACGGAACAATAAATTCAAAGCAGTGGAGGCTGCTTTCTTCTCACAATGGGCATGATCGACCAACAAGGTTGGCAAATTGACCATGGCTACATCAAGCCATTCAGTAGGCGTGGCACAGCCGAGAAAAGCGTTTACTTCGACCAGAATTTCGGTATCAAGGCTCATTAGTTCAAATCATGTTGGCAATAAAACGGGCCGATTATACGGTGCCCGTAGTGTGAAATCGATTTTTATCCTATCCTAACCACTTTTATAGCTAAAAGAAGAAAGCGATCTCCAGTGGATTCAAAAAATAAACCTCAGAAACAGTCATTCGATCTCCAGGGTAATCTGGTAGTTGCGTTTTTAAAACTGCTTGGCCTGCTCCCCATTCTTTTGGCGGGCAAATTGGGGCGGGCTCTGGGCCACCTTGTATGGCTGACGGCGGGCACGTCAAAGAAGGTGACTCTGCGTAATATTGAATTATGCTTACCGGAGCTTTCCGCGGAAGAGCAGTATGAGTTGGCGAAAGAATCCATTCTTGAAACCATCGCCACCATCTTCGAGGTTGCACCCGCCTGGGTTCAACCAGCCGAAAAAAATCTGAAATACATTACGCACGTCGATAATGAGCATCTTCTGAAACAAGCACTGGAGCAAAAAAGAGGGGTTGTACTCATTGTCCCTCACTTCGGAAACTGGGAAATTGCCAATCACTTCATGGCGCACAAATATTCCTTGCTTGCTATGTACAAACCGGTTGATCTGCCTGCACTGGACGATCTTATCTATAAATCCCGCTCTCAGCTGTCGGAAATGGTTGCAGCTGACCGCAGGGGCGTTGTCGCCTTATTCAGCGCGATGAAAGCCGGCAAGATTACCGGTGTACTGCCCGATCAGGAGCCTGCCCTGCAAAGTGGCGTTTGGGTGCCCTTTTTTGGGATTCCCGCTCTAACTCCTAAGCTGGTTAGCAAACTGACCAACGAAACGAACGCCGTTGCTATGGGATATGGGTGCCAAAGAAACGCCGATGGGAAAGGTTTCCATATTTTCTTTGAAGCGGTGGACGATGACATGTACAGTAAGGATCTTGAAGTCTCAGCAGCCGCCATGAATCGCTGCGTGGAGCGCATTATCCGACGAGACCCGACCCAATACCAGTGGGAGTACAAACGTTTCAAACGTCGCCCTGACAATCAGCCCAACCCGTACTCCTGATCTTGCCATGACCACCAAGTCATACAGAATTGGCAAGATAATTGAATAGATTCAGCTCATGTAGGTTACTGTAAACTGCTTTAGACTCTGGTATAATTCGCGCGCTTAATTTTCGGTATCGCAAGCTGGCTGCGTTCGCATTTGCCGCCAGTTCACTGAAGCTGATTTATTCAGTTCATCGCAATCGAAGCCACACTGTAGAGAGGTCATACCGTGCTCGAAGTTTATCGTAAACATGTTGAAGAACGCGCCGCGCAAGGCATCCCCCCTAAGCCACTGGATGAGCAACAAACTGCCGAATTGGTAGAACTGTTGAAAAGCCCTCCCGCCGGTGAAGAAGATTTTCTAGTTGAGCTACTGACCTATCGGGTGCCCGCCGGAGTGGATCAGGCTGCTTATGTGAAGGCAGGCTTTTTGGCTGCAATCGCCAAGGGCGAAGCAACCAGTCCGCTCGTGGACAAGAAAAAGGCGACAAAGTTACTGGGCACCATGCTGGGCGGCTATAACGTACAACCCCTGGTCGACCTGATTGACGACCCCGAAGTGGGTGATGTCGCAACCAGCGCGTTATCGAAAACGTTATTGGTATTTGATGCTTTTTACGATGTGGTAGAAAAATCCAAATCCAGCGCCAATGCGAAAAAGATTCTTCAATCCTGGGCAGACGGTGAGTGGTTTACCAGCCGGCCGAAACTGCCAGAAAAGATCACCATTACTGTATTCAAAGTTACCGGTGAAACCAATACAGACGACCTGTCTCCCGCACAAGACGCGTGGTCCCGCCCTGATATCCCGCTGCACGCTAATGCGATGCTCAAAAACGAACGTGATGGTATCAACCCCAATCAACCAGGCGAAATAGGCCCGATTAAGCAAATTGAAGCGCTTAAAGCAAAGGGGCACACCGTTGCTTATGTTGGCGATGTGGTAGGAACCGGCTCATCACGCAAATCGGCAACCAACTCGGTATTGTGGTTCACCGGCGACGACATTCCTTATGTACCGAACAAACGCCAGGGCGGAATTTGTATCGGTAGCAAAATCGCACCTATTTTCTTTAATACCATGGAAGATGCAGGCGCACTGCCCTTCGAAGCGGATGCCTCGAATTTGAATATGGGCGATGTTGTTGATATTTACCCTTACGCGGGGAAAATTACCAAACACGGCACAGATGAAATCATTTCGGAGTTCGAGCTGAAGTCAGAAGTCCTGCTTGATGAAGTACGGGTTGGTGGTCGAATCAATATGATCATCGGCCGCGGTCTCACCAGTAAAGCCCGTGAAGCACTTGGCCTGCCGGCGACCGATATGTTCCGTTCGCCAGTGGATGTGGTTGATTCCGGTAAAGGTTATACCCTGGCACAGAAAATGGTTGGTAAAGCCTGCGGCGTTGACGGCATTCGTCCCGGTCAATATTGCGAGCCTCGCATGACGACGGTTGGCTCTCAGGACACCACCGGCCCGATGACTCGCGATGAGTTGAAAGATCTGGCTTGTCTTGGCTTCTCTGCTGACTTGGTTATCCAATCATTCTGTCATACTGCAGCTTATCCAAAACCGGTTGATGTTGAGACACAACATACCCTGCCTGACTTTATCATGAACCGAGGCGGTGTTTCATTGCGTCCGGGTGACGGCATTATCCACAGCTGGCTGAACCGCATGCTGCTGCCTGACACGGTCGGCACCGGCGGCGACTCCCATACCCGCTTTCCCATCGGCATTTCCTTTCCTGCCGGTTCCGGTCTGGTAGCGTTCGCCGCGGCCACCGGCGTTATGCCGCTGGATATGCCAGAATCTGTACTGGTTCGTTTCACTGGCAAGCGTCAACCCGGTATCACTCTGCGCGACCTGGTTCACGCTATTCCGCTTTACGCGATCAAAGAGGGTTTACTGACCGTCGAGAAAAAAGGCAAAAAGAATATCTTTTCCGGTCGAGTGCTGGAGATCGAAGGCCTTGAAGACCTCACTGTAGAGCAGGCATTTGAATTGTCTGATGCTTCTGCGGAGCGCTCTGCTGCCGGTTGTACGATTACCATGTCGGAAGATTCCGTCGCAGAATACCTGCGATCCAATATCACATTATTGAAATGGATGATTGCCAACGGTTACGGCGATGCTCGTACACTTGAGCGTCGAATTAATGGCATGAACGAATGGTTAGCGAACCCATCATTGATGCGTGCAGATGACGATGCGGAATACAGTACCGTGATCGAAATCAATATGGATGAAATCGTTGAACCAATCCTATGCTGCCCTAACGATCCGGACGACGCCAAAACGTTGTCGGATGTTGCAGGGGACAAAATCGATGAAGTCTTTATCGGTTCCTGTATGACGAACATCGGACATTTCCGTGCAGCCGGTAAACTACTCGACCAGATTCCAGGTGGTTCACTCAGCACACGTTTATGGCTGGCTCCGCCAACCAAAATGGATGCCCACCAGTTAATGGAAGAAGGTTACTACAACATTTATGGTCGTGCTGGGGCGCGAACAGAGATGCCCGGGTGTTCGCTGTGCATGGGCAACCAGGCACGTGTCGCACCAAACACTACCGTGGTATCAACCTCTACTCGTAACTTCCCTAACCGTTTGGGTCAGGGTGCCAATGTTTATCTGGCCTCTGCTGAATTGGCGTCCGTTGCATCGGTGTTAGGAAAATTGCCGACTACCACGGAGTATATGAGCTACGCAAAAGACATAGACAGCATGTCAGCTGAAATCTACCGTTACATGAACTTTGACAAAATGGCCGAATACCAAGACCTGGCCAACACTGTCAAAATTCCTGTTGCCCAAGACAGCTGAGCAGTAGGAGACTCCCCGGCCCGATTGGGGCCGGTACAAAAAAGCCGATTATCCTGATACCAGGTAATCGGCTTTTTTTCGTATCCATTATAGGTAGACCCAAACCAATTCTAACCAGTCCAAGCCATCACTTCACATCAAAAAGAATACTCTCCACCCAATAAGATTCCCAAGGTATTTACGTCGAAAGGTTGGCTACTGTCCCCCAACACATCACGCCGGCTGGCAAATTGCAGTTCAGCCACCAACTTTATATCGGATCTGACCTGCATAGTTGAACCACCACCGAGATAGAAGCCAAACCCGTTATCGTCGGCTGCAGCACTGCCGCCCGCTTTAATACCGTAAAATTCTTCATCAAGATCCAGGTCCATCCGATAATATAACAATCCCCCGCGGGCAAAGAAGCCCCACTTATCAGATTGAAAAAAATCATAACGGGCGCCGGCCATTAGATCCAGGCTATTGATTGTGATCCTGTAGGAGCCGGTGTTGTCGTA
>Ga0207904_1000054_pt1 | contig 102409 bp, 89 predicted proteins | sample MalvirmetaMSP118_FD_184232 | JGI IMG/M metagenome (GOLD analysis project Ga0207904, IMG submission 184232) | Marine viral communities from the Deep Pacific Ocean - MSP-118 (SPAdes) | ecosystem: Environmental > Aquatic > Marine > Oceanic | place: Pacific Ocean | collected 2011-05-30 | reverse complement strand
CGCCCTGGCCGGAGAGAATCGTGTACGTCGTTTCCATGGTGGGGCCAGCGCGGCGCCGAGCACGGAAAATACGGAATATGCGCAACGGAAATTATTACAATCACCGGAAAAAGCCAGAATCGCCCGGCTGGTAGCCGAGCACATTCCGGATCACGCCTCGCTGTTTATCAATATCGGCACCACCAATGAAGCCATCGCCAAGGAATTGCTTAATCACACCGGCCTGAAAATCATTACCAACAATCTGCATGTGGCTGCCATCGTCAATGGCAAGGCGGATTTCGAAGTTATCATCGCAGGGGGAAAAGTGCGCAGCCGGGACGGCGGAATTATCGGTGAAGCTACCCTGGATTTTGTTTCCCAGTTTCGTACTGACTTCGGCATCATCGGCATATCCGGAATCGATGAAGACGGGACCTTACTGGAATTCGACTACCAGGAAGTGCGGGTGGCCCAGGCGTTAATCCGCAATTCACGTCAGGTTTTATTAGCCTGCGATCATACCAAATTCGGACGCCACGCGATGATCAATCTGGGTGACGTACGGGATGTGAATATTCTGGTTACAGACCGCCAGCCAGAGCAGCAGTTTACCGATTTACTAAAGGATCGGGGCGTTAAGTTGCTGATCGCCAATGAAGAAAATAATGAAAAAAGCCTGCAATAAACCGCTCAACCGGGCGAACAATTCATTCAAAACCAGCCAAAACGATCTTGCCGCGGGATTTTCCGGACTCCAGAAGTGCGTGTGCTTTAATTAAATTGGCTGCGTTGATGGTACCAAACTGGTGTGCCACTGTGGTGCGGATTTCTCCGCTGTCCACCATAAATGCGACGTTCGAAAGCAATCGATTCTGCTCAATCATATCGTCCGTGGTAAACAGCGAGCGGGTGAACATAAACTCCCAATGCACTGACACACTCTTTTGCTTGAATGGCATAACATCCAGGGTGACCGGATCATCAATCACCCCTAACTTGCCCTGTGGTGCAACCAATTCGATTATATCCGGCAAATGATTGGCGGTATTCGTCAGGCTTGCTACGTAGTTTACATGCTTCACACCTAATGCTTTGAACTCATCCACCAGACTGTGATGATGATTCACTACATGGTGTGCACCCAGCTCTTTTACCCAGGCTTGGGTTTCCGAGCGCGATGCAGACGCCACGATAGTCAGGTTTGTTAATCGCTTCGCAAGTTGAATCATTACGGACCCAACGCCGCCGGCTCCGCCAATTATCAGGAGCACCCCGCGACTTTCCGCATTCAGGCCAAACCGGTCGAACAACATTTCCCATGCCGTGATAGAGGTAAGAGGCAATGCCGCAGCCTGTTCAAAATCCAGGGAATCCGGAGCCTGTGAGACCAGGCGCTCGTCCACCAGATGGAATTCCGCGTTGGTGCCGGATCGGTCAATCGCTCCAGCATACCAAACTCGGTCACCCGGCCGGAACATGCGTACCCCCTCGCCTACCGCCTCCACTGTACCCGCGGCATCCCAACCCAAAACTTTGTATTCGCCCTGTGCCGGCGACGCACTGGCCCGCACCTTGGTATCAACCGGGTTAACTGACACCGCGCCCACCCGCACCAGCAAATCACGCCCCTGGGCAACCGGAACAGGCAACTCGATATCGATCAAAGCATTGGAGTCCGTGACGGGAAGGGCTTTTTGTAAACCTATGGCTTTCATTATTCTTTCCTTGTGAGGGTAGAGTTGCAGGCTGGGCTCACCTTATCGGTTAAGTATAGGCGACCCAATGGATTCAATTCGACATTCCCGCGATGGCAAGGTGGAAGCAAGATCAACCCCTACGGCTTGCCGGCCGGTTCAATCCACGACTCAATGTTCGAAAACGAACAAACACAAAGTACTCAAGGGTAAAGCGCTTGCAATCGCGACGTCACAGTGGCACGACTTTAAGTGAAAAATAAAAAAGGCGTGGAGGCCCGAGCGTTCAGACAGACATATAATATTCATAATTATTCGTTTGTGAAACATAACGAAAACAAATACACTCTTTTTAGTTTCGTTTCAGCTTTGGACTACTGCTCTATGACCCCTTCAGCAATTGCGCATCATCACACCGACCAAGCCCCTTCCAGTGCCGTGGACCTGTTTATTGTGGGAGGTGGCATCAACGGCACCGGCATCGCGGCGGAGGCCAGTGCACGGGGACTGAAGGTCACTCTGTGTGAACAATCCGACCTTGCCGCCGCCACTTCATCGGCCAGCAGCAAGCTGATTCACGGGGGCCTCAGATACCTTGAGCATTACGAATTCAGACTGGTACGCGAAGCCCTGGCAGAGCGGGAAATATTGCTACAACAAGCACCTCACCTGATCAAACCCTTGCGCTTTGTTCTCCCCCACCGCCCCCACTTGCGGCCGGGCTGGATGATCCGCATCGGATTGTTTCTTTATGATCACCTATCCACCCGCAATCATTTGCCACCTTCCAGAGCATTAAGCCTGCCTGGAGATGACAACAACAATCCCTTGCACCCAGACATCAGCAAAGCCTTTGAATATTCAGACTGCCGGGTAGACGATGCGCGACTGGTGGTCACAAACGCCCTTGCAGCGCGCCAGCAGGGGGCAGAAATTCTGACGCGAACCCGTTGTATTTCAGCAAAACGGGAACAGGGAATCTGGAAAATCAACGTAATGGATTTAACGAGCGGTCAACGGCGTTGCTTTGAAGCACGCGCGCTGGTGAATGCCACGGGTCCCTGGGCACAACAATTTATTGAACACCATATCCAGGAAAAATCACCCCGCCGGATACGTTTGATCAAAGGAAGCCATTTCGTTACCCGAAAGCTGTACGAGGGCGACCATGCCTATATTCTGCAAAACGAAGATCAGAGAATTGTGTTTGTAATTCCCTATAACGACGACTTCACATTGGTCGGCACCACCGACAAGGAATACTCCGGCAATCCCCAAAATGTGGCCATGGATACTGAAGAAGAAAACTATCTGCTTGATGTCGTAAACCGGCATTTCAAACAATCCATCTGTTGCGGGGACATTCTCTGGCGTTATTCCGGCGTGCGTCCATTGTGTGATGATGAGTCCGCTTCTCCGTCCGCCATCACCCGCGATTATACTTTGGAAATACAGGCTGACGAACAGGATCGCGCGGCGCTGATGAGCGTGTTCGGTGGCAAGATTACCACCTATCGCAAACTGTCTCGGTCAGCACTGTCGTTGCTGCAACCGTTTCTTCCCCGCATGCAGCCTCCGGCACCAGAAACCACCCAATTACCCGGCGGAGACATGGACGCCGCGCACTATCCCATGTGGGTTGCCCTCACCCAGGATCACTTCCAGTGGCTGGACCCCGACCTCTGCAAACGCCTATGCGATGCGTACGGCACCCGCATACATCGTTTACTGCAAGGTTGCACCCGAAGGTCCGATCTCGGAGTGCATTTCGGGGCGGGACTGTATCAGAGAGAAGTGGAGTATCTGATGGCAGAAGAATGGGCTCAAACGGCAGAGGATATCCTCTGGCGCCGAACCAAATTGGGATTGCGACTAACAGCGGCGCAAAGAGCGGAGCTGGAGAAACAGATCGCACCGGCGGAGAATAATTCCGTTTCGGGCCAAAAGTTTGCTGATACACTAATCCGGTCGATGGCAGTATAAAACCTAAACCCCGACGGATTATTCATGGCACGAATCGAAATTAAGCATTTACGGACTCTGGTTGCACTCAGAGACTGCGGCAGTTTGGTGGACGCTGCACAACAGGTGCACTTGACCCAATCCGCCTTGTCTCATCAACTGAAAGAGTTGGAGGATCGACTGAATCAACCGGTGGTGATACGAAAATCCAAACCCTTGAAGTTTACTGAAACCGGTAGCCGGTTATTGCAGCTGGCCGATACGGTACTGCCTGCAGTTGAACAGACCGAACAGGACATCTCAATGCTGGCTTTGGGAAAGCAGGGCCGGTTGCATATCGCCATCGAGTGCCACAGCTGCTTCGACTGGCTGATGCCGACACTGGATGAATATCGGGAGCACTGGCCGGACGTGGAAATAGATTTGATTAGCGGCTTCAATTTTGACCCGTTACCGGCGCTGGCCCGGGCTGAACTCGATTTGGTAATCACGTCTGACCCGCAAAGTCTGTCCGGGGTGCGCTATATCCCGCTATTTCAATACGAATGCTTACTCTGCGTTGCCAAAGACCACCCGCTAGCAAAAAAAGAACTCATTACACCCCAAGATTTAAGCAATGAAACCCTGATTATCTACCCGGTTGAACAGGCACGACTGGATATCTTCAAGTACTTCCTATTACCGGCCAACGTCCTTCCGAAGGTGACTCGCAGCGCCGAGCTCACCATCATGATCATTCAACTGGTGGCTTCCGGACGCGGCGTTTGTGCGTTACCTAACTGGGGTATTGTGGACTACCTGGAGAAGGGTTACGTGTTAGCACGATCACTGGGAGAAAGCGGCGTCTGGAGTACGCTGTATGCGGCGGTTCGTGAAGAGCAGGCTGATGCACCGTATATAGAAGAGTTTATTAATACTGCGCGCAGCTGCAGTCAGCAAACACTCAAAGGCATCCAGCCGCCGGAATGAATAATTGTGAGTGGGTCCAGCACCAAACCCTACCGGCGGCAAGCCACTAATTAGATTCGCGTAAGCTCTGCAATCGCGGCCACAAAAAACTAAATTGCGCCCCGCCCAACTCACTCTCGCCTACGCGAACCCGACCGCCATGCCAATATGCGATGCGATTGACAATGGAGAGACCCAAGCCATAACCGCCCGATGCCCGGGTGCGGCTGTCATCCAATCGAGTAAAGGGTTGAAAGACCCGTTTGCGGTCGGCATCGGGAATGCCGGGGCCGTCGTCACTGACATCAATACGGAAAACATCGCCCATGGCGGTAAAACTGATTTCGACGCGCCCCTGGGCATAACGCAATGCATTCCCCACCAGGTTCTGGATAACGCGATGAATATAGCGCTCTTCCCCCTCGGCAAAGCAACGTTCTTCCGCCAGTTCCGGTGCTATATAGACAACCTGCTTTTCTCCGGATAATGCTTTGCTCTCCTGCTCAATCCTGCGCATCAACGCATCCAGATCAATCATCACGAAGTCAAGAACCGGGGTGCCCTCTTCCAGCTTGGAGTAAGTTAGAATCTCATCAATCAATTTATCCAACTGCTCGATGTCCTGATCGATCAGCTCAACATTGCGTAAGCGTTGCTCGTCGTTCTCTGCATCCATCAACATTTCCAGACCAAAGCGGATGCGTGCAACCGGCGTGCGCAACTCATGGGACACTGCCCGAGTCAGCTCCTTTTGAGAACTCAGCAATCGTTTAATATGCTCGGTCATTCCGTTGAGCGTGCCGGCAAGCTGACCAATCGCGTCCGATCCTTCCACCGGCGCCTTCGCATTCAGATCACCGCCACGTATACGTAAAACGGCTTTTTCCAAACTGGATAAACGACTTTCAAGCGGCTTCACCAACAAAAACACGGCAAAGCCCACCATTCCCAGCGAAATCACGACCATCACGGCCATCAGTTCGAACGGATACCAATTGAACATGTTCTGCGGGCCTAGCTGCAGCACTTCACCGGTTTCGTTCAACAGTTTATAGGCAGTAATCTGGGTGTTATTGCCGCGATTTCCACCAAAATTAACCACCGCCTGCTCTTCATTAAACAGCCGGTGCTTTTTATCGTCATCAAGATTTATTTCAAACGGCGGTACGCGACGCACGGGAAAGCCAAATGTTTTGTTCAGCTCTTCTAACCGATAATTCCAGTCGGTGATAGGAAATTTAGATAGGTATTGAGACACCAGCTCAGCCATGCCCCGGCCTTGCTGCTCTGTCAGATATTCGCCGGAGGCAACCAGATAGCGGGTATCATCCTGCTCATTAATCGCGATGATGGCTTCCCCTTCACGATTAAATTGGTCGGTCAGCCGCAACAGAATTTTATTCTTGTTCAACTCCCGTAATTCGGACTGACTTAAACTGATTGCGTCCGCGCTGACCAGTTCCATATTTGCATCGAGCAAGCGTCCGACATCGCTAACCCAGCGGGCCCGGTAATCAGCGGGCTGATCTACCGTTAGTTCTGCAATCAGCTTGACCGGCCCTTCAACCAGCGTGGTTCGATAATACTGAAGCCGGAAAAAATTGATGGCTTCGAGCGAAATATAAAAGATAATCCCGATAACAATACAGACCAGGACCATGCCACCATAAATCCGGAGAAAAATACTGTTCAAGCGCCCTCAACCCACGTTGTTGTAGCCCGGTAAAGCCGAAAGCTGGCTTAACTCAGGTCCCGCACGAACAAATAGCCTTTACTCCGCACAGTCTTGATTCGGCGCGGATTCATCGGATCATCACCCACTTTGGGACGAATGCGTGACACCCTGACATCAATCGATCGATCCTGGCCGTCATACTGAATCCCGCGTAAGCGTTCGAAAATTTCTTCACGCGATAGGATGGTGCCTGCATTCGACGCCAACAACCAAAGTAAATCGTATTCCGCGCTGGTCAGATCCACGGAGTCACCCCCTAACCAGACTTCACGAGCGCTGTTATCAATGACCAGATCCCCAAACTCCAGACGATTCTGGGTTCCGTCGGCACCGGATTTATCATTTTGGTTATCGATGCTGTCTGCCCGCCTTAACAAGGCACGAATGCGGGCCAGCAGAACGCGGGGTTTGGCGGGCTTCGCCACATAATCGTCAGCGCCCATTTCCAGACCAAGCACCTGATCCACATCGTCAGTACGGGCGGTCAGCATCAAAATGGGTTTTTTGTACTTTTCACGAACGCTTTTGCAGACTTCAAGGCCATCGGCCCCCGGCAGCATAAGGTCGAGCACCACCATATCCGGCTGTTTCTCGATAATAGCGTCAATGGCAGTGTTACCATCGCCGATGATATCCACTTTCAAGCCATTGCTGCGAAGGTATTCTGCGGTTAAATCCGCCAATCGTTCATCGTCTTCGACAATGATGACATAGGGCTGCATATTTTCTGTTGCATCTGTTCGCATTAGTGCGACCTCTTCACCTGCAAGTGCTGTAAATCTATTGTTTTTTTAACGACTTAGAATAAAAGATAGGTTGTATACGACAACTGCGCCAGTTTTATCAAGCTTTAACAAAAATAATCCGGGGCAAAGCAAAGCGACCTGAGCACTAGGGTATAACAGCCCGATCTAATTGGGCTAGGCAAATATTTGTTATCTCACAACTTTTTCACATTTTATCCACAGGTTATCCCCGAAAAACCCGCTTGCGGGAAGTTAATCCCGTCACTACTTTTAATGAGCAACCTTAACAGAGCCTTCCCAATTTACACCCGACAATAACTATAACGTGAAAAACCGCGCTACTATGACCCCGACTCGTCCCCGCGAATGTCGGGGTTTTTTTTGAAAAATTAAAGGAGGCTGTATGCCGCTCAAACGATGTGGCTGGTGCGGAGAAGACGAGCTTTACCAGCATTATCACGATGTAGAATGGGGCGTACCCTGCTTTGACGACGCCATTTTATTTGAATTTTTATTATTGGAAGGCGCGCAAGCGGGCCTTAGCTGGATAACCGTATTACGTAAACGTGAAAACTACCGCAAAGCCCTGAGCGGGTTCAACGCAGCCAAAATAGCCCGCTTCACGCCGGCCAAAGTGGAGAAATTACTAGAGGATCCGGGCATCATCAGAAATCGGCTAAAAGTACAAAGCGCGATACGAAACGCCAAAGCCTATTTGAAAATCCAACAACAACATGGCACTTTTAGTGACTACATCTGGCAATTTGTAGACGGAGCGCCTATCCAGAATCGCTGGAAAACAATGTCACAAGTCCCCGCCAGCACACCGGAGTCGGATGCCATGAGCAAACAATTAAAAAAAGACGGCTTTAATTTCGTCGGCACGACCATCTGCTATGCCTACATGCAGTCCATGGGCATGGTGAATGATCACCTTGTGGATTGCTTTCGCTATATGGAGTGCAAAACGCATCAGGAGAACCCGCCCCTTGGCAGACATTAAAAAGCCCGTTTCCAAACGCAAAATCCTGCCCGCCCTACTGCTTTGCCTGATATTCGGCTATTTCGGTACGCACCGGTTTTACGTGGGCAAAGTCGGCACCGGCATGCTGCAGATGCTGACCCTGGGCGGGCTGGGGTTATGGATGCTGTACGATGCGATCGTCCTGGTATTGGGTAAATTCTGCGACTGCGACAATGCGGCCCTGTCCGACTGGACCTGATGCGGGAGTCAGTTTACCAGGTCATAAAAACGCTCAATAAGGGTATTGTGAAACGGCCCTCTTCGACCGTCCACATGCTCTGCGGCCCGGATAATGGCGCTATTTATAAAAGCTAAACGGGTATCACCGAACGGTGAAGTGGCAGCACCGCTGCTGTTCACAGTGAACCCCATACTCAGGCCTCGCGAGGGATCAGCCCAAGCACCGGAGCCGCCCCAACCGAAATGTCCGAAGGCATGAGGGGTGCGGGGGCCGTGGGTAAAGACCCGGTGGTAGCCCAGCCGCCAATGCATCGGTATCGGCACCACCTTGTCTATTTTCCGGCTATGGATCCGGCTCAATTCCCGCACCCGGAAGGGTGTCATAAGACGCACCCCTTGCAGCTCCCCGCCCTCCGCAATCGCGGCATACATTTTAGCCAGCGAACGTGCCGTAAACATGCCGTTGGCAGCCGGAATGCAACTTTTGACCACCCGTTCATCGTTAAAGCTGAACCGGCTCATCCCTCTGGGTGCCAGCCCATTCGCCAGATCCCGCGCATCCAGTCCTAGCACTTGCAGCCCGGTCGTAATCATCTGTCCCCGTATCCGCTTCTGCATGCTGGGCTTACGACGCACTCTTCCCGACTCTGAGGCTTCAACCGATCGTTTAGGATAAGCGGTCAATATCGCCCGGCGATGCATCTCCTGTTCCGGTAAACCCACGTACATACCGTCCAGACCCAGGGGGTCCACTAATTCCGACTGCAGTAGCTGAGCAAAACTCTTACCGCTGGCTCTGCTCATGGTTTCTCCCAGCAGCCAGCCGTAGGTCAATCCATGATAGCCATGCTCCACGCCCGCTTTGTGGGAAGGCGTCGCCTGGGCCAGGCGGCTGGTCATATACTCCCAGTCGGTCATTTGCATGGCATCGCCTATCAGGTCGCGTATGTTGTATAAACCCGCTTGATGAGTCAGCAGATGCCGGATGCTGATGCCACCTTTACCGTTTGCACCAAACTCTGGCCAGTAATGGCAAACTGGCTGGTCGTATTCCAATACACCACGATCGACCAGAATATGCATTAATGTCGACACCACGCCTTTAGTGGTGGAAAACGATAATGCCAAGGTATCTTCTGTCCAGGGCGCAGCGGACGCGTCACGTTTGCCTGCCCAAATATCAATAACGCTATGCCCATGATGATAAACGGAAAGAGCAGAACCACTTTTTCCGTCGTCACGGATATGCCGCATAAATTCCGCAGCGACCGATGTAAAGCCGGGATGTACATAGCCTTCGTATTGCATTTGCCTTCTCCATACAGCATCCGGACGGCGTCCGGTCTACGGGTTAACCTGACAGAAAAAACCTTCTAACTGCTTGCACATCCCTTCATTCAGGTAGCACTTAACAAATTTGCCGCTACGTTCCACCCGGATCAAATCTGCGTTGACCAATTCCTTGATATGATGGGAAACGGTGGGTGCGCCTATGTTCAACGCATTGATAAAGTCGGTTAGTGCGCAGCCCCGTAAATCTTTCGAATCCAACGATTGCTGGCGCAAGATTTCGGTATACATTTGCAGTCGGTTAGGGTGAGACAAGGCTTTGAATGCCTTCGCCAATATACGGTCGTCCATCAACCGGCCTCTTCATCTGAGTATCATAATGTGACAAGTATAGAATTGTAGCAGATTACCGAACAGGCTATCCCCCGCATTAGCCCTATCTTATAATGCGGCCCTATTTCGCGAGCAAGAAGGTTGCAGTAGCTATGCCGTCACAGGAATATCTAAATCGGTTTGCAGGCATCGAGCGCCTATACGGTGCGGGGACTCTGGAGATACTGCAACACACCCATATTTGTGTTGTGGGTATTGGCGGCGTCGGCTCCTGGGCTGCTGAAGCGCTGGCCCGCTCCGGGATAGGTGAGATCACCCTGATGGATCTGGATGATATCTGCATCTCAAACACCAACCGGCAGATCCACGCCACCGCAGATAATTATGGGCAGTTGAAAGTGGATGCTATGGTGCGCCGTCTGCTCAGTATTAATCCTGAATTAAAGTGCCACGGGGATGCCGACTTTGTCACTGCAGGAAACGTATCAGAGAAGCTAACCCCTCGATTCCATTACGTTTTAGATGCGACTGACGCAGTGAAACATAAGGTAGCGATGATAGTGCATTGTAAACGCAATAAAATCCCTGTTTACGTAGTTGGCGGGGCCGGTGGCCAGATCGACCCGACCCGGATTCGCTATGCCGATCTGACCCGGGCCGAGCAAGACCCCCTGCTGGCACTAGTGCGCAAAAAATTGCGCCAAGACCACGGTTATAGTAGTAACCTTAAACGTCGCTTCAGTATTGAGTGTGTCTATTCTGATGAGCCCCTGATGTTTCCTCAGGCCGATGGCAGCGTCTGCAGCAGCCGACCGCAGCGCCAGGAAACAAATAGTCTGCGGCTGGATTGCAGCGGCGGAATCGGCGCCTCAACCTGTGTCACTGCCAGTTTTGGATTTGTCGCTTGTTCGCGTATTATTACCCGACACCTGTCTAAAGCTCGTACAACCGGTTCCGTCAAAGGGACATTAATAAATCAGTAAGCCGGACATTGAGCCGCGCAGAGAATAATGATAATGAAATTGAAGTTTTCCGCATCGCCCCTTAGCAATGCATCGAGCAAACGTTTTCTTTTCCGTGCGACATTAGGTTTTCTTTTTGCGGTGATATGCAGCCCGCTCCTGGCCGCCGATTCAGAACCGATGAGCAAGTTTATGCTCATCGGCTCCGACGCCTACGAAGTCGTGCTGGAACCCCGGTCGCTGGATCAATACGGCGTGAACCCAGCAGATTATTCCCACCCGCATTACCATATCCATCTACAGAAGTACCCGCTCAGTGTTGGCCGGGTTACTGAAATCGACGGGCAATGGCAAGGTATGCTACTGCACCGGGATCAGGTTTTACTCATTAACGATCTGACCGACGATAAACCGCAGGCATTGCTGCAACAACGTTATGCAGCCACACCGGTTCCAGCAGAGTTGCCCCTCGGGGAATGTGGCAGTAGCCCTGCGCTGCCGGAGCAACTTCAGCAAAAGTCACAGCAATACCAATCGCAACCCGCGAGCGCGTCGCTGGCCACCATGCTGGCCAGCCGGGTAAACTACGATTCCATTTGCAGCACCCAGGTCGATGGTATCTGCCTGGTCGCCGAGCTGACCGTCATTTTTGATACCAAATTCAGAACCGAACATTTTGGCACCAGTTTTAAAACTCAGGCCATTGCAATTCTGGAAAACGTGGACCTGCTGTTTAAGCAAAACTTTCATATCATCTTCAATCGCATCAATATCGATTACACTGCGGGCGATACGCTGGGGAATAGCCTTGAAATTGATGAAGTGCTCAGCAACCTGGGTATTGCCCGTATCAATGACCCGAGACCTCAATACGATGTTAATACGAATTCGGTCATGCATTTTATTACCGGCCGTGATTTCACATCCAGCGGTGATTCAGCCATCGGTCTTGCTTATACGTCGGATTACTCGGACAGTGGCAAACTTGATGAGCCCAGATTATGTACGCCCATCGCCTCCGGTGTATCACAGGTATCCGGCTCATCCCAAAACGAAAAAATCACCTTCACCGCACTGACTGTCGCTCACGAAATCGGGCACAATTTCGGTTTTCTGCACGACGGTGACGACAACCCGATTGCGAAAAACTGCAGCGACGATGAGTTCATCATGGGGCCCTTTCTAACATCCGGCCTGGATGAGTTTTCGATCTGCTCCCGCAACGCACTAAAAGCCAACATCAATGCCATCAGCCGAATTGAAGACTGTTTCGATCTGCCTTTTGACTTAACCCTCAGCGAACGAACGGATACGGTGAAGAACGTCGGCTCACTGCAACCCTTTAGCACCGCATACGACGTCAATTTCGAAAGCAACAGCAGTCTCGCGACGGTTGCAGTCACCGGCACCCTGAGCGGCAGTGGCGCTACGTTCGCCGCGGTGACGACCGGCGGTACAGCCTGCACCTTGAGTAATGCGGATCAAACCTATAGTTGTACGTTATCTAACCCGGAAGCAACAACACCGGTAAACCTGACGATCAATCCAACAGGCCCGGAAATCTCTCTGCAACAACGGGTTAATATCGTTAACGGGCAAAATCTGTTCGAGACCGACTCCACCAACAACCAACTTGACTCGACTATTGAAGGCCCCCAGCCAGGCTTGGCTCCGATTAATTTGACCGTCAGTGGCAATGAGACTGCCGCCACCATTTCCTGGCAGGACCGATCCTACGATGAGACCGGGTTTAACCTTGAGAAAAGAATCAATCAGGGCAACTGGGAAATTATCGCCAACCTGGCTCCGGACACCCAGACCTACACCGACACCACGCTAACCGACGGCAACCGCTTCTATTACCGGGTCACTGCCACCTTCAGCGATGGCAATACTGGCACCAGCAATGAAGCCGACATACTGATCGACACGCCCCCAATTCCGATCGTCGCACCCGCGGCGTCCGGTGGTGGCGGTGGCGGGCTCGGCTGGCTCAGCCTCGCCCTACTCATGATATTCTCGCCGCTACGCAGAGCAATCGACAAACGGGTTTGATCACACATCGATGCTTTTGTGACCAAATCCACAAAAGCATCTCGCTTATAGGCGCTTTTAAACCCAGGTGTGATCCAAATAGCGGTTCCGACCCACGGGATTTCCCCGGACGTACTACACTGTTCAAAACAGATTCTTGAAGAGTTCTAGTCATGTCCATATTTCATCAGGATGCTTTCTTCTGGCGACTGATTCATTTGACCCGTTCCTTATCCAATGAAACCGACAAATGGAAGTTGTTCGGCAGCATTCTGGACGAATGCCAAAACGTCACATTTTGCGATGGTGCCACCTTATACCTTTTGGAAGAAGACGAAGAAGGTATGCGCCTGGACTTCGCTATGGCGCAAAACAAATCGTTGGGATTAAATCAGAAATTTTGTGAGCCGGGCCAATCCGCCTTGACCCCCATTAACATACATCCCAGCGATTCGGATACCAGCCAAACACAGAGCATTGCTGCCTATTGTGCCCTGCAAAATAAATCGGTCTGTGTTGAAGATGCCTATTGCACAAACCAATTCAATGTCAGTGGCATCAAAAATTTTGATGACCTGTTCGATTATAAAACCCGTTCGGTGCTGTCGGTTCCGGTCGCCAAGCCCAACCAAAAAGTGTTGGGCGTCATTCAGCTTATTAATCCGCAAAACCCACTTTCCGGCACCGTCGCGCGTTACAGTGAGAGCCAGATCACCATCGTGGAAGCACTGGCGTCCTTGTTGGCGACGATTCTGGAAAGCGCCAAATTAGAACAGTCGGAAGGCGAACTGTTGATACGGTTATCACAGCCCAAAGCGGCAGATGCCATTTTTGAACGGGTACTGGATGAAGCCATGCGGGTGAGTCGGGCCGATGGGGCCACTATTTATTGGCTGTGCAAGCAACTCCCCCAGCGGCTGGAGTTTGTCGCATTAAAAAACACCAGCCTAAACCTGAGCCTATCCCCGGCAGAAAGCGAAGCAAACACCATCGCTCCATTACTATTGGAAATCAACGGCGAAGCCAACCTGCATAACGTTGCTACTTTCACCGCCATCAGCAAGCAAGTGGTGAATATTGACGATGCCTACAACAACACCACGTTCGATTTTTCCGGTATGAAAAGCTTCGATCAACAGCACGGCTACACCTCCCGATCTTTTCTAAGTGTCCCGCTAATGAACCACGAACAGGAAGTGATTGGGGTCATGCAATTAATCAATGCCCGCAATGCGTTCACCCAGGAGGTCGTGCCTTTCGCGCCAAGGCTGGAACCGATCGTCAAAGCACTGGCGTCTTACGCGGCAATGACTCTGGAAAATGATCTGTTACTGCACCCCGTAAGCGAGGAAAAGAACCCGGGCTTCAGGGCTCAGCGCTAGCCTTTAGGCTGCGCCATCGATGTGCAGTGTTACGCACTGCCCCCAATCAAAAATAATACGATCCCGTCATTCTGGTAATTTGTCACAAAATAGGGTGGCATTTTGCCCATAATAATTATCCAGAATTACAACTACTATGTAGCCAGATGCTCTGGAAGCGGGCGAATTCCCTCTGCTCCCGAGCATCCGACCCGGAGTGCTAATCCGGGGATCAAAACTATGAGAGCACCACGCTGGCCATGAGTACGGACGCTCTGGCAAGGTCAGTATGTGCTGGTAAGGGATGCGAGCCCCTTGCCAGCACTTTTTTACCCACTTTGAGGCACACACTTTGGTCTCATTGAGCAATATCAGGGGATATTTGTACTGTTCCTAGTCAGCCTGCGAGACACACGTTTATGTTAGCACCCTCATTCGATTCCGATATTCAAAGTGCCGTTGCCGCAGCTCAAGCCTGGTTAGCGTATGAAGGTGTCGCTCATGTTTCCTCATCCAGAACCAGCACTGGCGATACCATTGTGGTATTAACAACCTGTAATCCGGCTGCAATCACAGCTCCAATACCGTCCACCTTCCAGGGCTTTTCCGTCATTTTCTGTCAAACTTCTGCAAACTAGGCTACATTGGCAAGCTATATTGGGCAGTTTATACTAGCTCTCTTACGTCATCGCCCCGCTCGCAGCTAATGGGGCACGAGGTGCTTTCAAGCAGCACGAGTCTATAACGGACGGGATTCGAGAGCTTTATGCATTGCCTATCATGCGGATCTGACAATCCGGCTTTTCACACTTTTTGTTACCACTGTGGTGCTGTCCTGAATCCCTCACAAGAAGCGGGCGAACAGGCTACGCCCGCCCCTAACACCCGGGACCTAATGCCCGAACTTAAAAAAGTCTCCATTCTTTTTGTTGATATTACCAACTCTGTTCACTTGATACATAAGCTCAAACCGGAAGAAAGTACCGACTACCTCGACCCCACCATAACCAGTCTTAAGCAATGCGCTCACCGATACGGAGGCATGATCAACCGAGTGGATGGCGACGGCATGATGGTGATCTTTGGTGCCCCTGTATCCTATGAAGACCACGCCACCCGCGCCTGCTACGCCGGGCTGGATATGCTGTATGCGGTTCAGGCCGAGTTCGAACAGACGCAAATCGCCGTGCGCATCGGAATCCATTCTGGCGAAGTATTGATGAAACCGTTCTATAACGATTTCTCGGTCGACTACGAAGCCCTGGGGCCCACCGTTTATCTCGCGCATCGAATGGAAGTGCTGGCACCCCCGAACAGCGCCATCATTTCGCGGGAAACCTTTAATCTGGCCAAAAAGTCCATCAAAGTACTGGATCAGGGACTGACCAATATAAAAGGCCTGGAACAACCGGTTGAGGTTTATCAGCTACAGGGCAAAATCTATCAAACCGACGGCGAAAAACGCCTTTTGGATGACTCCCCGTTTATTGGTCGCGAGCAAGAACTGACCCAACTTTATAAATATTTGCGGGATGCACCGCTGCCACAAGGACACTGTGTCGCTATCTGTGCAGATCCCGGTGTTGGCAAGTCCCGTCTGCTATCGCAATTTGAACAAATTATCGATCTACAACAGTTTCAGGTGCTGCGCTCGGGATGTGATTCCCATAACCGCCATGCATCCTATCTGCCCTTCTCCAATTTATTACGCAACTGGCTGAATGTTCTGGAAACCGATACGCAGCTGCAGATCGCACAAAAACTCAGAGACCGGATCCGCGTTTACGGAGACGTTCTCAGCGCCTCTTTGTCAGCCTTCCACTTCTTGCTGGATTTGCCGATCCAAAATAAAAGCTGGAATAGTCTCGAACCGGTGCAAAAAAGACAGCAGGCGCGTGATGCTTTCCGAACCCTGCTTGGCATCATTGCCGATGCCTGCCCCTTGGTGATCGTACTGGAAGATCTGCACTGGATTGACGCCGAAAGCCAAACCTTACTGGAACAGATTGCTGAAGTTGTAAATGACCACCCGTTATTTCTGATTGTCACCTTCCGGCCGGAATACCAATCCCCCTGGCTGGAGAACAACGCGGTAATAATCGAACTGAATCCCTTCACTGCGCACGAATCTAACGACTACTTGCAGGGTGTACTGGGAACGGATCCCGGCATCGTGCCCTTGTGTGACGAAATCAGCGTACGCTGTGAAGGCAACCCGCTGTACATAGAAGAAATGATCCATCACCTGATGGACAGCAACCTGATTTGGGGCGGACCCGGTAAATATTCCTCCACCCTGGCAACGTTGCCCAAATCTTTGCCTCTCACCATTCACTCGGTCATCGCAACCCGTATCGACCGACGCTCCAAATTAGCCAAGAATATCCTGCAAGCGGCTTCCGCTGTTGGGCAGCGTTTTTCTTCCGTTTTACTGGACTACATTACCGATATCCCAAGAGATTATGCCAAACGAGCCATCGATGAATTAATTGAATCCGGTTTAATCGTTAGCCTGGGTGACTCGCCAACGGATGACTTTGAATTCAAACACGCCCTGGTTCACCAGGTTACCTACGACACCATTCCCCGGGAACGCAAACGTCTGACCCACGCCAGTTTGGTCAATGCTATGGAATCCCTGTATAAGGAACGGCTGGAAGAGCATATCTATCGTTTGGCAGAACATGCGTATCTGGGCCAATACTGGCACAAAGCGGTAGAGTACTATCTTAAATCCTGTTATCACGCAATTGGGCGATCCTCGCATCAGCAAGCGGTGTTGCTCCTGGATCGCGGGCTGGAAGCTCTGCGTCATTTACCCTTAAACAACGACACCCTTGGCCAGCGCATTGATTTTCTGGCCGTGGGTATGAATGCACTCATTCCGTTGGGGGAACAAGATCGCTTGGTGCGGGATTTGCGGGAAGCTGAAAAACTGTGTGATGCAGTTGGGGAACCTCGCCGCACTTGTTCAATACTCTGCCAATTAAGCAACGCGCTATGGATGGTTGGCGAGCACCCGGAAGCCCTCGATGCATCATTGCGCGCAGTGGCACTGACCCACGAAATTGATCACACCCCCTTGCGAATCGCAGCGAATTACAACCTTGCCATGGTTCATCATGCCATGGGCAACTTTGATGACTGCATTGCTCTGGAAAAAACCATCGTCAGCGCCTTGTCCGGCGATATGGAAGTAAGTCGTCTGGGCTGGACCGGCTATCCATCGGTTTTCTGCCGCACCTTTTATGGGAATAGCCTGGTGGAACTGGGCCGGCTCGCGGAGGCTAAACAGGTCATTGGGCGCGGTATCGAGATTGCCGAAGGTGCGCAGCACCCCTATTCCCAAGCCATGATTTACGACACCCATGGCTACTATTTATTGGCCATCGGCGAGTTTGAGAAGGCGCGGGAAATCCTGCAGCTCGCTCTGCGTATATGTGAAGAATATGCCATTCTTACCATGGTTCCTGCTGTCTCGGCTAAACTCGCGGAAGCCCTGGTCGGGTGCAATAAGATGACTCAATCCGCGCAGTTGCTTGAGCAGGCACTGCAACCCGCCTGCTACCGAAAAGGGGGGCGCTACACCTGGTTTTATTTATACAAAGCCATGACAGATCTTCAATTGAACCTGAATGAGCCGGACAAAGCACTTGGCTACGCCAAAAAAGCCTTTACATTAACCAGAGAAACCAACGAAAAGGCGCATCACGGTTGGTCCAGCCTGCAGTTGGCAAAAGTGCAGGCCACACTTAACCAGAGTGTGCACAGTATTCAGCTCGTTGATATTGCACTGGACATTGCGAACCAGAAACGCATGGCATTATTGGGATATCGAGCGTCTGCATTTGCCTGTGAGATGCAATTCCGCAACAATCAACCCGACACCAGCCTGACCTACCTGGATATGGCGCACTCATACGCCCAGAGAATCGACCACCCCTATTATTTTGAGCATTTTAATTTACTCAAGCGGTTGACCGGCTCACTCACAACGTAAACTCATACTGGCCGGCATTTTGTATTTTTCCTGCATCAGGCCTGCTTTGCCGGCGGCAGGCCGAACGTTTTTGAACTCCAGCAATAACTTCAACGCTTGCCTGATTTCCAGCAACGCAATGTGAGCCCCCATGCAGGCATGAGGTGTCCCGTCCAAAAATATAAGGGGTTCATTATCCGGTGCTGGCACGCCATTAACGGCGGCCTCCCTCAGCGTCGCCGCCATGCTTACCTGAGGCAGCAAACAGATGACCGCTCCCGGCTCAATATTCAGAACATCGCCCAATGTGGTGGTATAAGTTGCTCCACTGGTACAATATCTTGGCACCAACGGAGCCACCGGATTCAAGCGCAAACAATCCGTAATAACCGGATTCAGCAAAGTATCGATGGCAGCTTCGGTTTTGTCATCCCGGGCACCTTGTTGCCAAGACGTCAGCAGACGGGTGCACTCGTCCGAGCCCCGCGCCATAGCACAGATACCTGCGGCAAGATCCTGCCCCATCCCCAAAAGCGTGGACACTACCAATGCAATCCCCTTACTCGTTGTGTCGGTGCTTCCGACCATAAACTCCAGCATTGATTGCCGAACGGTTGCCACCAAATCTGCATCATTAATATTGTCATCGGATTGATACAGTTCGATTAATCCGTGCAACACCGTGGGCTGTTTGGTCCCCTCTATCGCCTGACGTATTTGGTGATCAATAACGGGTACAAATTCTTTGGCGGCGTTAATTGCCAGATGCGCAATGTGTGGAACATTGTATTGATTCAGGAAAACCTCCAGAAACAACATACGGACCCAGAACAAAAACGTGTCATCCTCGGTTGTTTTGAAACCGAGTTGCGCGTAGTTTTCCTGCCACGCCGCGGGCAACATTGAAAAATCCGAGCGATCAAAATAATGTGCAATCTGAGTACGGGAAACTGGCGCCCCCTGTTCTGCTGTTACCGGCCGGATTCCGTAAAACGCCTTAATCACCGCCAGTGGAAGTCTGCGTGACAAGCCTTCGACCAAGTCAATAGACTGTGTCTTCCGAAGTATATTACGGGCACGCTGCAGTTCCGGTTCCAATATACGATCCAACATCGAAAGCGCCGGTCTGAGCAAGGTCTGCAATCGTTCCTTACGCTCCGCCCGCTGTTGAGAGACGGGCGAAGATAACAACATATCCGACCCCGTAAGAGCGCTGATTCGCTTTCGATAAAGATCATTGGTGAACAGATTGGGCAGCGACAGGATACGCTTCAACTCCTGACGATGCGCAAAATAGTAATAAGGGGTACGCGCTCCGTTCTCTTTATCCACCCACAGCTTGACAAAACGCTTACCCTGGATCAGTTCTGTTGAATCCACATAGCGAGCAACCTCCAATGGGTCAGACTCATTTGGATCAAACGGGTCAATTCTCTGCTTGAACATCCTGAACGGGTTAGTGGTTTCTGCTAGTGACGCAATCCGGGCTAATCCGCGTTTGCCGGGCGTTAGAAAATACTCCCCTCCCCGAACGAAAACAAACTGCTGCAAACCGCTAACAGGCATCGACTCCTGATCAACAGGAAACGAAGAGGCGCCCCCCTGCTGCCGATTTCCGACTATGGGGTCCACGACCGGAGAAGGGAAATACATAAAGTCGCAATTATTGATCCAGTTTTTCTGGATAAATTCGAATTGGGAATCCAGTCGGGCGTTATAGCAAAAAAAATGCAGCCCACGAACCGCATCCGGCGCCTGCTGGGGCCGGGTGCCTGGCTCGATAAAAGGCCCGTAAGCCATGCCCCGGCGGATAATCCGGTGCTGATCCACACGAAAGGTGCCCTCATTGACGCCACGGGTCAGTGTCAATCGCGGGTTTACGCGGCGCATGTGGGACGCGAATGGGCAGACCTTTCCGTCAGGATCATCACCAAAATCAAATTGGTTGTCGCGGATTCCGGTTGCCTTTTTCGTTAGCGGCTCCCCATTTAATTTTCTACCGACCATTTGCTCCGCAACGACATTGCCGCCTTTATTTGCACAGAATGCGCGAAATCCTTTCACATCCTGTTCAAGCTTCCTATATACAAGAAACGAACCATTCATGGTTAAGGCGTGATAAGCACGTTCAATCGCATCTGCCGGTACCGGCAATGTCGGATCGGCCTCCGGGCTATTCTGGCGTCCAAGATTCGCCGTCGCCAGTTCATCATAGTAACCCATCACGAATTCGCCCAGCGCCAAAGGATACCACTCACCATCGTTGCTTCGCTTTTTTCCGACACTGCCATAATATGCCTGGGCTCCGGCAACCTGGGGTTGCGATATGCCGTCATCAAACCCGAAGTGCTCTTTCAACCGGGTGCCGTAACGAATCACGTGAGCCTGTTCCCGTTGCAGGATTTCTGCCCCTGGAATCGTTGCAGCGCCATCTAACAGGGCATTCCAGCACCGATCGATTTTCTCGAAATGCAGCTCCTGCTCTCGCGCGGACCATTGATCCGGTGCTTTGAATTTTCCGGGCGTGGCACATTTCGCTTTCAACCAGGGCATATAATTAACTGCAATCAAACCATGCAAATGTGCATTCCCGTAGTAACCCTCCCAAACGGAAGGCGAATCAACACCGCTGTCACCTATAAATCGCGCCCGCTCCGCCATACCCTCCCGGAAAGCCACAGGAAACTTGTCCAACAGCGTTTGAGGCAGCCCCAGCCGAGCCAAGCCATTGAAGCTGAAAGCAATATTCGTGAAGCACTGATAATCCCCAGCCAGCCTAATAGCTTGCGGATGCTGGATATCGAACTCACTTAACGTCAAACCATTCAGCAACTCGCTTGCAAGAAAAGCTGAGAAAGCAGAAGGGTCACGGATATGGAAGAAGAAATATTTTGCTGCGGCAGGTCTGGCACTGCTGATTACGTGAGCCTGAATATCGTCTAGCTGAATGGCCGATTCGGTGGTGTTCACAACGTTGCCCCGTTGTTTCTATTCACTAAGATACGATTGGTTGCTCAGAACAAACTGCTGAAATTGCTTATAAAAACCTTCTGGATCAGATTGGCCGGACTCACCGTAACGCACCACAAACTGGTCGAAGTTGGTTTTAAACCGCCGCAAAGAATCCCGCCGGCGCAAAGTTTGCTGAGGCAGCGCAGCATAGAACGCGCTGGTTGCAACCTGATGCTCCACCACATAGGCCCAGAAACTATCGAAATCGCGACATCCGCCAGGCGGATAGCCCTCGCAGTTGCTCCAGACACGATCAATATCGGTAGCAATCGTGTTCGAGAAGTCCCGTAGGTATTGCCACATACTGCCATCGTAATTGGAGGTGAAAATCAGCTTACTGGATTCACCGTTTTGCCAGATAACCCAACGTGCAAAATGGATTGTTTCGATGAGCCTGATGGGGGTCGGGATACCTCTTTCCTCTCTGTTCTGAACCGAATCCAGCACGCGTTGCAACATTTGCTTATAGGTCAGTACGCCATCGGGGGTCCTGCCTTTTTTAATATCGGTGATGATGGTGAGCTCGTTGACTCCACCCAGATAACGAGAATCCTGAACGCTTCCCACGGATGATCCCCTTATGTAATGTGTCGATACAAGCAGACATGATGTATAAATTGCTGGAATAATTCGCTAAACCGAGCGATGCATATTGGAGCAGGAGCGTCTCCTTACTAACCATCAGCGCCACCAAAGCGGTGGCTAATAAATGGATTCTACTCGCTATCGAAACAATCGCAACAGAGTGACCGCTACGGCAGTTGAGACATTTTAGCCGGTTAACTCATTTTTTACCTAAATGACCTACATTTCATTACCTTATTTAAAATTGCGAACTACACTTAAGACGCTGAGTTTATTGTATCTTTGTATAGGTATTCCGATTTTCCGAGAGTAGTAGGTGTGGGTGAATGTCAAAGACCGTAGTAGCCTTTAGCCTGGGCATTTTGCTCGAGCTCCTGTTGCTGATGCCAATCAGCGCGGCTGCTGCACCGACCTATTCGCCTCTTGAAGCTGATGAAGTCGGTGATCTGGTGTTAGGGCGCCATTTGTATATGCTGGAGGACAGTTCAGGCACCCTGACCCTGGATGATGTGCGCTCTCGTGACACCCAACAACAATTTGAACCGGTTTTTTCTGATTCTCCCTATCTGTCTAGAACCCATTCCACCTTCTGGTTTCGCTTTCAGACCCGGTTTGATGAAAACGCTTTACCCCTGATATTGGAAATAGGCTACCCCCACCTTAGTCATATCACCCTGTATCAAATGAACGGAGATCAGCTGGTTTCCAAGATCCGCTCCGGCTACACCCAAAAAGATACCCGCATCAACTGCACACGGTTCTGTTTTCCGGTTAAACCCGCAGAAGGTATTAACACTCTCTATATTGAAGTGAACAGCGATTCCCCGGTTTTTGTTCCAATCAACCTGAGAACCGCACCGGAACAACTGGTCCACGAACGTTTAATCATGGGAATAACCACCCTATTCTATGGTGCGTTCATCGTCATGGCGCTGTTCAATCTCTTTCTCTACTGGTCCACCAGGGAAAAGAGCTACGTCTATTATGTTTTCTATATCGTCACGTTATTCTTATGGACGCTATCCCACGATGGCCTGCTCCGCGATCTGCTTTTTTATCGTAATGATTGGCTGTCGTCGTATAAAACCCATTTCATAATCACGTTACTCAGTGTCAGTGGAGGGGCCATATTCAGTCAGGAGTTTCTTAAAACAAAAGTACTGATGCCCATGTTGCACAAAGCATTCGGCTTCCTGGTGCTGGTAAGTTTGGCTGATATTGCCCTTATCATCGTATCCGGCAAGGTGATGCTGCCCAATTCTGCCAATATGCTGACCTTTTTTCTTAGCCTGCTGGGGATCAGCGCTGGCTTCGTGGGCATACAAAGAGGCATTAAAACAGCCCGCTTTTATCTGATCGCCTGGATCAGCGTCATCATCGGCGCAATGTGCTGGATACTCACCATATCCGGTATATTCCCCCTCAATCTGCTAACCGCATTCAGTGTACAAATCGGTGCGCTGCTGGAAACCATATTGCTAGCACTGGCATTGGGGGACCGTATCAATGTGCTACAGGCGGAACGCATCCAATTTGAACGAGACGCCAACAAAGCTCTGGAAGAAAGCAACCGCAGGCTGGCCGCCAGCAACCGCTTCAAAGATGAATTCCTATCGACGGTAAGCCATGAGTTACGCACCCCCATGAACGGTATTTTCGGGGCGTCCGAGCTACTGGAGCACACCCAGCTGGATACCGTGCAAAATAAATACCTGACCACGATTGTACGCTCCAGCCGTGACATGATGGGCATGATTGAAAACATCCTGACCTATACACAACTTGAATCCGGTATCGCAGCCGCAGATAACCACCCCTTCCCTATCCGCAATTTCCTTGAGGACACGGCATCGCACTACCGCTCACGAGCGGTTATACAAAACCTGGGCTTTGAATTCGCACTGGATGAAACCGTACCCACAATCGTCAACGCTGATGAAGATAAGCTGAAGTTGTTACTCGATCACCTGTTGGACAACGCCTGCAAGTTCACCGACCAAGGGGAGATCAAGCTGGGAATAACCCTGAGTGAGACCGAACCGGCCAGTGACCAGGTTAAACTAATTTTCACCATCAAGGATACCGGTTGCGGAGTTCCAGATTCGCTTCAGTCTGAGATTTTCGATTCCTTCAAGCAAGCGGATGGCTCCCTTACCCGCCGCAAAGGGGGCCTGGGGATTGGCCTGGCGCTGTCCCAAAAAATCATCAGTATATTGGATGGATCCATGGAGTTTCATTCCGTTGTGGGTAAAGGGACAGAAGTAACACTGAGCTTACCCATGCAGCGCTCTGAAGCCGCGGCCGACAACCAACTGGGCTTTATCGCCGACGACATCGACCCCGAAGATATTGAAATCCTGGTGGTGGAGGACAACTACGTAAACAAGCTCGTGATGGAAGGTCAACTGCGGGTATTGGGTTTCCAGGTGGATTCGGCTAATAATGGTAAAGAAGCCGTGACCATGATGGAACGAAGAGTGTATGACCTGGTATTTATGGACTGCCAAATGCCCATCATGGATGGATTCGAAGCGACCAAGCTGATCAGAAAACTGGGCAACCAAAATGCGGACATCCCCATCGTTGCCGTTACTGCCAATACCAATATGGGCGATCGTGAAAGTTGTCTGGCGGTCGGCATGAACGACTACATCAAAAAGCCTTTTAACCAGTCGGCATTAATCAATGCCATCAACCGTTGGCTGAGCAAGGGCGACAATTCACCACCCCAAATCTAAGCGAATCAGAAACCGTGCGCCACCTGCTTCGGACGCTTCAATACTAAGGTCACCTTCTGAGTTTTCAACAATATCCGTCACAATAGCCAGTCCGATACCCTGCCCAGCGACCTGCTCATCTTTACGCGTCCCCCGTCGCAACACCAGGTTACGGTCTGCTTTTGCAATGCCCGGCCCATCATCATCAACGGTAATCCAAAGCGCACCATTGGCTATCCAGCCTCTCACTTTTACGCGGCTGGCGCCGAATTTACAGGCGTTATCCATCAGATTACCCAACACCTCCAGGCTATCTGCCTCATCCCAGGGCAACCTCAGCCCTGGACGAATATCCTGCTCAAATTCGATTGCCTTTTCCGCATAGACTTTACCGAGCACGGTGGCCATTTTGTGGTACACCGATAGCAACACCGCCCCCTGTGCGCTGCGGTTCGGTACCGCTGAAATGGCCCGACGCAATTGATAATTGACAATTTCGTCCATGCGTTCAATTTGCTGCAGAAAAACCTTATCGCTTTCTTCATCCTGATTAATTGACTGGCGAACCCCTTTCAGTACGGCCAAAGGGGTTTTCAAACTATGCGCCAGATCACCCAGGCTATGCTTGTAGCGCTCCCTGACCTGACGCTCATGCTCAATCAATCGGTTAAGGTTACGCACTACCGGCATCACTTCTACCGGATAGATTTTAACGAGCTGCTGCCGGGCTCCGTTTTCCACTTCACTCAATTCCCGGGCGAGCTTTCTGAAAGGTCTGAACCCAATATTCAGCAAGAAAAAAACCAGAGCGATAGAGACTATTTCGAGCCCGCCCAGCCAAGCCCAAAGAGTCGCTTCAAAGCTCTGGATCTGGGCAACGTAGGGTTGGTCTGACTCCCAAACAACAAATGTAAAGGGCAAATCCTTGCCCTGGTGCTCCCATAAAACCGTAAAACTGAGCTGGTAGAACTGCGCCTTATCCGGGGTTTCGTACTGAACCATATTCCATCGTCCAGGCTGGCCGAATTCAATGGGAGGTACATTATTTAACAGGTATGACTGGGAGTACCAAACAGGATCTTCCCCCTTAAACACCAGTGCAAAAAGCCCTGATTGCAAACGGTTAAAGCGTGGTTCTGAAAGCAGCTGCGGCAATTGGAGTTGGCCATCTTTGAATTCTGCTGCCGCCAGCATCCCATAAATCTGCAGTTTCAACTGTTCCTGGGCACGATCCTGGATACTGGCTTCAAAGGATTGCCGCAGAATCCAGCCCGCACTCATGGAGAACACCGCAAGAATCAAGGCCGCAACAAACAGAAACCGAATCCTTAGCGACGGCAAACCCTAACGCTCCAGCGCAAACCGGTATCCCCGGCCTCTTAACGTTTCAATCGGTTTGATGAGATTGTCCGGATCCAGTTTTTTCCGCAACCGGCCAACAAAAACCTCGATCGTATTGCTGTCACGGTCAAAATCCTGGGCGTAGATATGTTCGGTTAACACGGTTTTCGACACCACATCCCCGGGATGAAGCATCAGGTATTCCAGCACTTTGTATTCAAAGCTGGTGAGTTCAACCAGTTGATTATTCAATCGGACTTGCTGGCTCGACGTATCCAAGGCAATCGGACCCACCGATATAACAGGAGACGCATGTCCAGCGGACCGCCGTATCAGTGCGTTCAATCGCGCCAGCACTTCTTCGATTTCAAACGGCTTAACCACATAATCATCGGCCCCGGCTTCCAGGCCGTTAACTTTGTCCTGCCAGTGTCCCCGGGCGGTTAGGATTAATATAGGAAACCGAATACCCTGCTCTCGAATACCACGCACAAGTTCAATGCCGTTCAGTTTGGGTAAACCGATATCAACAATAGCAACATCGTATTGATATTCCGTAGCCAGGTAGCGACCTTCTTCACCATCTTCCCCGCAATCCACACTGTAATTTTTTTGCTGCAATGCAGATTTTAATTGCTGCCTTAAATTTTGTTCATCTTCGACCACCAGAACACGCATATCACATCACCCTTCCCGCACGGCACCGGTCTGTTTATCGATAAACAGGGTTCTGATGCGCCCTTCGGGTAACAAAACTTTCACCCGATAAACCCGGCTACCACCACGCTCTTCTTCGCTCACCGCCAAGACCCTGCCGCCGGTCCGGCTTTCGACCAAACGCGCCGCGCCGGCATTATCCAGCTCCGCCAACCGGAGAATGGCTTGCGTATGGGTTACGAAAGAAAATGGATTGCTTACCGCAGACACAGCCGGAGCGCTAACTCCCAACACGCCAACCAACAGTAACGTGTATTTGTTAGCGCTTTCGCAACTGCCACGACTTAAAAGACCAAGCTTGAACATCTATTTTTTTACCTCGTCCCTAGATTAGCGCACCGATTATGAACTACAACTGAACCCACTGCGCGGTTTCGATTCATGGAGTCATAGGATTTACCGTGCAATATATAGACTAGTTAGAAAAATATTGCGGTAATTCATTACCTTAGCGTTTATATCAATTATGGCATAGGTGTTGCTAATTCTCCTGCAGGGAAGCAAATACGGCTTGACCTGATGACTATATAAATACTGGAGGTACGACATGGGTATTAAAGATTCCGCATCATTCTTATTCGAGCTCACTCATCCGGAACAAACGGCAACGTTTAACGCGTTGAAAGATTATCTGGACAACATGTATTTCGCCTGACGCGACGTTTATTTCGCATCAGAGACGCTGCTCTAGACACAAGGCTGTGTGCATTCAGAGCAGAAAGCAGTATAAGCAACGTTAAGCAGTACCCCGCACCTATTCCCTCCCGCGAGTAAAGAGCCGGTAGCCCTGCCGGCTCTTTCCAAATTGCCAGGCTCCATTGACCCATGGTTCAAGTGCGCTTAGGATGTCCGGATCATTCTAACCCAGCGCCGAGGACCCCTAACATTATGCCGATGGACGCCCGTCCTCCCTTACATGCAATGTGGTTTCGCAACGATCTCAGAATCCTCGACAATCCCGCACTACAGGCCGCCTGCTCTTCAGGCAGCAAAGTCTTAGCCATTTATCTCTATACGCCGGATCAGCACAAGCTTCACCATGCGGGCGATACCAAGCTGCGGTTTGTACTTGAAAATGTCGTGAGCTTGCGTAGGGATCTGGAACAGGCGGGCATCACCTTTGCTGCATTGCGTTGCACCACTTATTCAGACAGCGTGAACGCGCTGGTCAAACTCTGCAAACAACACAATGTAACGCGGGTGTTTGCCAACCGTGAGATGGAACTAAACGAAATCCGTCGGGATCGCTCTGCGCAGCAAGCATTAGCCGCGGCCGGTACCGAACTTCAGTTCAGTCATGATCAAACACTTTTAAAACCGGGTTCCGTACTAACCGGTGCAGGTACTCCGTTCAAGGTTTTTTCGGCGTTTAAACGCGCCTGGCTGAAGGATATTTCAAACTGTGAACTCACGCCGTTCTCTGCGCCCAAAAAACAGACACCCGTCGAGATGGACTCCACCGCAGAAGAAGAAATCCTTTCCTGGGCACCAAAACAACCAGCAAATCAGTGGTGGCCCGCCGGCAGCCAGGTGGCGCAACAACAATTGGATTCATTTGTTCAGCGTTCCATTGAACAGTATAAAGAAACCCGCGATACCCCTTCAATTGACGGTACCAGTCGTTTATCACCGTACCTTGCTGTGGGTGCCTTGTCCCTCCGGCGCTGTTTTTACGAGGCTCTGCTTGCGAATAATATGGAGTGGGATTCCGGCAGTGTAGGCATACGAACCTGGATCAACGAGCTTATCTGGCGGGAGTTTTATAAACACCTAACCTGCTTAAACCCGGATCTCAGCAAAGGTTGCGCCTTTCAGCCCAAAACCGAGGCCATACCCTGGCTGCACGACCGCCAGCGACTGCAATGTTGGCAACAAGGTAAAACCGGTTACCCCCTGGTCGATGCCGGAATGCGGCAACTTAACGAAACAGGCTGGATGCACAACCGTTTGCGCATGGTTACGGCCATGTTTCTAACGAAGCATCTTTTCGTAAACTGGCGCCTGGGTGAAGCGTATTTTATGCAGAAGCTGGTGGATGCTGATTTCTCTGCCAATAACGGGGGCTGGCAATGGTCTGCCTCCACTGGAGCAGACGCAGTTCCGTACTTCCGTGTGTTTAGCCCGCAGCGCCAATCTGAACGTTTTGACCGCGACGGTGACTTCATTCGACAGTGGGTACCGGAATTGTCGACGCTGACTAGCAAGCAGATTCACAATCCGTCTGCGGCGCAAAGAGAAGCCTGCGGATACCCCGCTCCGATCGTCGATCACAAAACAGCGGTGGATCAGGTAAAGGCCGCGTTCAAAGATCAATTAAACTGACCTTGTTCAACGGTTGAAATCCCGACTAACGCACTCATATAGAAGTAAATTTCTAACCAATAACAGGTGGTTGTCCCCAGTGAGTAAAACAGACCCAGATACCCCTGACATTATTGAAGTGGACGAACTCCACTCTGACACTCGTTTGGCGCTCACCGATTCTTCGCTTCCCGATCGTCTTTATGTCATCCCCATTTCCAACAAACCGTTTTTTCCAGCCCAGGTACAGCCTATTGTGGTAGATGAAGAACCCTGGGCATCCACCATTGAACGTGTATCCAAAACCTCCCACCGCTGCCTGGCTTTGAGCTACGCACCGGAACCCGATGACGAAATGCTGCTAACCGATCGCTTTGAGCGTATGGGGTGCGTGGTACGGATTCACAACGTAGTGCGGGACGAAGGTAAAATTCAGTTTATTGCACAGGGTATCCGCCGCACCTGGGTGCATCAGTGGCTCCATAAAACACCTCCCCTGCTGGCCAGCGTCACTTATCCGCAGCCGCGGGAAGAAGACGCCCAGGAGGTCAAGGCCTATGCGATCGCGATTATCGATTCCATTAAAGAACTGGTATCGATTAACCCGCTTTACACCGAGGAGCTACGGGACTACCTGGATCGTTTCAGTCCCAACGACGCGTCTCCGCTGACCGATTTTGCTGCCGGCCTGACGACGGCTGACGCCGACGACCTGCAAGATGTTCTGGATGCCGTTGCCTTATTGAAACGCATGGAAAAAGTGCTCCTGTTGCTGAAAAAAGAACTGGAAGTAGCGCGCCTTCATTTGCAGATCAATCGTCAGGTCAACGCCAAACTGGAAGAACACCAGCGCCAGTTTTTTCTTCGTGAGCAGCTCAAAATCATCCAGAAAGAATTGGGCATCATTAAAGACGACAAGGAAAGCGACGTCGAGGAGTTCCGTAAGCGTATGGAAAATTACGTGATCCCGGAAGCCGCGATGAAAAAAATCGATGACGAACTTAGCAAACTCGCGATGCTGGAGCTGGGCTCACCGGAATACGCTGTCACCCGCAACTACCTGGATTGGGCAACCTCCGTTCCCTGGGGTGTAACTTCAGAGGACAAACTGGACATAGATAACGCCCGCGTCACTCTGGACAAGCATCACGACGGCCTGGATGACGTCAAAGATCGCATTGTGGAATTCCTCGCGGTCGGTGCCTACAGAGGCCAGATCAGCGGCTCTATTTTACTGCTGGTAGGCCCACCCGGTGTCGGTAAAACCTCCATAGGGCGCTCCATTGCCGATGCCCTGGGTCGGAAATTCTATCGTTTCAGTTTGGGCGGAATGCGCGACGAAGCTGAAATCAAAGGCCATCGTCGAACCTACATAGGAGCCATGCCAGGTAAGCTGGTGCAGGCTTTCAAGGATGTTGAAGTGAGCAACCCGGTGGTGATGCTGGACGAAATCGATAAGATCGGCAGCTCATTCCAGGGCGATCCCGCATCAGCGCTACTGGAAGTGCTGGACCCGGAACAGAATAAAGAATTCCTGGACCATTACCTCGATATTCGACTGGATCTGTCGAATGTTCTGTTCGTTTGTACCGCAAACCAGATGGACACTATTCCAGCCGCTCTGCTCGACCGGATGGATGTGATTCGCTTGTCCGGGTATATCACAGAAGAAAAAGTGGCCATCGCCCGCAATCATTTATGGCCCAAATGCCTATCCAGGGCCGGCGTCAAAAAATCCCAGCTAAAGGTGTCCAACCCCGCGTTACGAACCATTATTGAAGGCTATGCCCGAGAAGCCGGCGTACGCAACCTCGAAAAGACGCTGAATAAAATCGTCCGTAAATCGGTTGTGAAACTACTGAAAAAAACCGAATCGAAAATCAGTATTACGCCAGCGAATCTGGAAACGTATCTGGGGCCACCTATTTTCCGCGACGAGAAGCCACTGAAAGGAGTCGGAGTCATAACCGGCCTAGCCTGGACTTCCCTTGGCGGTGTCACCCTGCCGGTCGAAGCTACCGAGATTCACCGTCGCGATGCCGGGTTTAAAATTACAGGCCAGTTAGGCGATGTCATGAAAGAATCCGCCCACTTGGCTTATAGCTACGCCTCCTCGCGCATTACGGATTATGGTGGTAGCGGTGAGTTTTTTGAAAAAGCACATATTCACTTGCATGTTCCGGAAGGTGCTACTCCGAAAGACGGCCCCAGTGCCGGTGTCACTATGACCACAGCGTTAATCTCGCTGGCCTGTAATATGGCTCCAAAACGGCCTTTAGCCATGACCGGAGAGATTACCCTGACCGGCCAGGTGTTGGCGGTGGGCGGTATCCGAGAGAAGGTCATCGCCGCCAAACGGCAAAAGATCAAGGAACTGGTTTTACCGGAAGCCAACCGCAGAGACTACGACGAACTGCCGGACTTTATCCGCAAAGGCATGGTCGTCCACTTTGCCGAGCACTATCGGGACGTTTATAACGTAGTTTTCGGTAAGTAAATGTAAAAGCCCCGCAAAATAAAGCGCCCCCCGATGTACCAAATTCGACATCCGGGGGACAGGTCATTAAAATCTTGGGAATAAAATTTTATTCAGTGGCAGACAGATCCCATGCATAGACTACATAAGCTCCTTGAAAACAATCAAAAATGGTCAGAGAACATCACACGGGAAGACCCTCAGTTCTTTCAGCGACTATCCGAGGCACAAACCCCTGAATACCTCTGGATCGGCTGCTCCGATAGTCGGGTACCCGCAAACGAAATCGTAGGTTTATTGCCAGGCGAAATTTTTGTGCATCGCAATATCGCAAATCTGGTGGTCCACACCGATTTCAATTGCATGTCAGTTATTGAGTTTTCCGTGGCGGTACTCAAAGTAAAACACATAATTGTCTGTGGGCATTATGGTTGTGGCGGTGTCAAAGCCGCACTGGAAAACACCAGCCACGGACTTATCGACAACTGGTTGTATAGCATTAAAAACCTGTATTACCGCAACAAACACCGGTTTGAGTCACTGGCCTCGGAAGAGGATCGCCACAACTATCTGTGCGAGTTGAATGTTAAGCAACAGGTAAAAAATGTAGCGCACTCCCACGTCGTACAAAAAGCCTGGGAAAATGGGCAGGATCTTACGGTACATGGCTGGATCTATAGCCTGAAAGACGGCATGGTGAATGACCTGAAATACAGCATTCACTCTCAAGCCGACCTGGCTGATGAATACAGAGTTGCGAGTCCCAATAAGGAAGATGAATAATCCACTGGAGAACTCGGGGTAAAGTAAGAAAAGCAAAAAAGGGAAGGCTTTCGCCTTCCCTAACTTTGTCTGGATGATGCTTTTGAAACACTGCCCAGCTTTTAGATGGCGTAGGTCGCGGTAACCCAAACCTTTTCAACATCGTTTGGCGTCAGGCCATCGTCTTCCCCACTGAAATCGGCGTACTTTAATTGCAGGGTTGCGCCATTCTCGAATTTCTTCGTCAAAGCCGCATCGATCTCGGTGCCATAATCGGAACTTCCGACAGCAATGTCTTCGGCACTTTCAAACGAATGAAAAACCGCAACGAAGTTCATTCCCCACGGCAAACCAGCTTTAAACGTTACGTAACTGTCTTCCACCCCAGCGCCCGGTGTCACCAGAAACTGATCAGCCCACCCTTGAAACATGTGCAGGGTTGCCAGTGAGGTGGTGAATCCGACACCAGCGTCGGCATCAGCACCCAAGGTTTCCATAGCAAATCCCAGGGTAAAGTTGCTGATGGTACCGCTCACACCGATAAGCGAATAATCCGCTGAATAGCTATTCGGATTATTCCCAGAATCCTCCTGATCAGCGTATTCCAGCTCATAACCGAGACTGAACGAATCAAACTTCGTATCACCGGCAAAACGGACACCATAGGTTACGGAGGAAAGCGCGGCGGCTGATTCGTTCTCAATATCATAATAATACGCCGACAAAGCACCAATGCCTTCAAACTTATAATTCAGGTTCAGCAGATTGGTATCTTCCCGGTGGTCACCACGTCGTGCCGCTGGATAGCTGTCGTCGTTTCCTTCGCCGAAAATCCGGTTGACATCAGTAACGTGCGCATAAAACATCGACAAGCCACCGAAGCTGGTATTCGTCACTGAGAGCGCATCATAGGTTTGTTCGTTTTGACGCCAGGCCACGCCTCCGACAAAACGCTGATTGTCGAGCACAATACGTTGTCGTCCCCAACGAAAATCTGTGCTATCCAATCCGGAATAAGACAAGTAGGCCTGGTTAACCTCCGTGCCTTCGGGATCAATAATCGCAGGACCAGGCCCGGCAAAAGAGCCATCATCATAGTCGACCGACTTCATCGATGTCACATCATCAAATTCCAAGACCGCCGAAACATCGTAGAAATTTCCGGTGGTGAACGTAAGTCGAGATAATATCGTCGCAGCTTCCGAAATGCCGGCACCCTCTTGTTCCACCTTTTCGTATCGTGGGCGCAAGCTTAGCTTGGTGGTACTCGCCTTCAACGCATCCTGCAGAGAATCTGCTGCCATTAGTGATTGCGGGACAACCACACCCATCGTACTGACTACGACACCTGCCAACGAGATTGGAACCGTTCTGCGCGAAACTTTTCTATTAGCCATGGTGATACTACTCCTTAAACAAAAAAATAAATGAGTTAAAAAAGAAACGTATTGGTCTTTCGTGCCCCCCCGACACTCACCACGCTAAAACGTTGACTGGAATCAACGTTCTATTGGCCTAACGCTTGATGCGACTGTCATCGCCCTGAAACAATACAGTCATCGAATAGCAAAAACGGGGCCAGACCTCTCTTTAAAAGCAGCTACCCAAAACGGTGCAGGCGTGTAAAGTTGCCCGTATTTACAGTTTATTCACCCTGGCGGGCAGACGGTTTTTAGGCTGCGGAAAGTGGACTATAGTGAGCCACCTATACACTGCTAAAACGAGGACAGCGGACTATGTCAACTCTTAAAAACAAGACTCTATTTATCACCGGTGCGAGCCGGGGAATCGGCAAAGAAATCGCCCTTAAAGCCGCGAAAGACGGGGCTAACATCGTTGTTGCCGCAAAGACTACTGAAGCCCACCCCAAGCTGCCGGGCACCATCTATAGTGCAGCGGAAGAAATAGAGGCAGCGGGTGGTAAGGCACTACCTCTGGTTGTGGATGTGCGAGAGGAGCAAACGGTTGCGGCGGCCATGCGTAAAGCCGTAGAAACGTTCGGCGGAATCGATATTCTTGTGAACAATGCTAGTGCAATAAATTTGACTGGCACCCTGGATGTTGAGATGAAACGCTTCGATTTGATGCATCAAATTAATTTTCGAGGCACTTTTTTGTGCTCTAAACTCGCAGTACCGCACCTTAAAAATGCAGAAAATCCTCACGTACTTAACCTTGCGCCTCCTATTAGCACTAATTCGCGCTGGTATGCCCCTCACCTTGCCTACAGCATGGCTAAATTCGGAATGAGTTTTTGTGTTCTCGGGATGGCGGAAGAATTTAGCCGGGACAACATTGCGTTCAACGCACTCTGGCCCAGAACGGCTATCGCAACGGCTGCGGTGCAAAACCATCTGGGGGGCGACGCCACGATTAAATTGTCACGCACACCCGCCATCATGGCCGACGCAGCATATGAGATATTTAAACGACCCAGTGCAGAGTGCAGCGGCAACTTTTTTATCGACGATGAAGTACTGGGTGAAGCAGGTGTAACCGATCTCAGACAATATCAGGTTGATCCCAGCCTGGATGTCAATCAACTGATTCCCGATTTTTTCATCGATGTATAGTCGTCAATAGCCGGACATCCATTTCACAAGTTTGTGGGCAGCGCGATCCGGTAACCATTTTCTAGCCGCCCGCAACACCTTGTATTCCCTGCTCACCGCATTATGGAGTCGCTCACCCTGAGCCGCTTGAAACACCTGAACCGCAATATCCTCGGCAACCAATTTCACGCCAAGGCGGCGGATAATTTGTGCCTGTTTATTCGCGAGCATTGGGGTGTTCACAAAAGGGGGCTCTATATCCATCACCTGAATCCCATATCGTGCCCACTCCAGGTTCAACGCTTCAGTAAATCCTTTAACCCAGAATTTTGACGCCGAATAGCTGGCAAACCCGGGAATACCATAGAGCGAAGACGCCGATGACATGTTAATAACCCGACTACCGGGATTTTGTTTCAGATAAGGAAAGGCAAAATAACAACAATTCAGAACCCCCTTGTTATTAATATCCAGAATCCGATGATGGCGGTCCAATGTGATCGCCTCAAAATCGCCGACTTCCAAAACACCGGCGCAATTGAATAGGACATCCGGTAACCTGATCGATTGCATAATCTGTTGCAGTGCCGTTTCAACCTGATCAGGATCAGTGACATTCGCAGCAACAATACAATAGCGTGACTTATCCCAATCTTTCACCGTGTCCTGTAAGGGGGTCGGATTCAGATCCAACAATCCTAACTGCCAGCCCTCTGAATAAAATAGCTCCGCAACCGCTTTACCGATTCCGGACGCGGCCCCGGTAATTATGATCGTTTTCATTTTCATGCCTTCTGCAATCAATTTAATTATTCGTAAAATAACCCACCAGTCGTTATCCTTAACCACGAACGGCAACAGGAGACCCGAATTATGCCAGATTTAAAACGTGTACATGCCATTGTCCACGGCCGGGTTCAGGGTGTCTATTACCGGGCATCTACCAAAGATAAAGCACTCTCTTTGCATCTGACCGGGTGGGTTCGGAATATGGCCGACGGCAATGTGGAATTTGAAGCCCAGGGCAGCGCGGGAAATGTCGATGCCCTGGTCGCTTGGGCGCTACTGGGGCCGCCGGACGCTATTGTCAACAAAGTGGATACCGGGCCATTGAGCCCAATCCCCACGGAAAGTCACTTTGAGATTACCTACTAATACGAACCGGCATCGTTTTCCGCGTGCCATGGTCAGGCTGCAATCCAAACCGGCCCGGGATCAACGTATCACAATGAGAACATCGCCCTCCTGGTGCCAGTGACCAGCTGTTGAGCTGATACCAATCCCGCTGAATTAACTCAGAATGACAATTCGGACAGTAGGTACAATCACCCGCCTGATGGTGTACATTTCCCGTGTACACGTAATTTAATCCCTGCTCCATTGCAATTTTCCGCGCCCGGTTCAAGGTCGCTCTCGGGGTTGCCGGTATATCTTTCATTTTATAATCCGGATGAAACGCGGAGAAGTGCAACGGCACATCGGCACCTAAATTGTCCATAATCCAGCGGCTCATCGCTTCAATTTCCCCAGGCTCATCGTTCTGGCCGGGAATAAGTAACGTTGTGATTTCAAACCAGACGGCTGTTTCGTGTTTCAAATAGCTCAGCGTGTCCAGAACGGGAGAAAGATGTGCCCCGGTAACGTTCCAATAGAACCGCTCACTAAACGCTTTTAGATCGATATTTGCTGCTGATATAGACTGATAGAACTCACTACGCGCTTGCGCGTTATGATAACCTGCGGAGACGGCGACGGATTCCAGCCCCGCCGCCCTGCAAGCCTGAGCCACATCAACCGCATACTCCTGAAATACAACCGGATCGTTATAGGTAAATGCGACACTTCTACAGCCGGTGTCCAGCGCTGCCTGGACAATTGCTTCCGGTTGTGCCCGGCTTGCCAGCGTGTCCATTTGCCTCGATTTCGAAATGTCCCAATTCTGGCAAAATTTGCAGGATAAGTTGCATCCGGCAGTACCGAAAGACAATACCGACGATCCCGGATAAAAATGATTGAGCGGCTTTTTTTCGATAGGATCGACACAGAAACCACTGGAGCGGCCATAGGTGGTTAAGACAATTTGATTACCGACGTTCGCGCGTACAAAACACAAGCCTCTTTGCTGATCCCGCAATTTACATTGCCGTGGGCATATATCGCATTGCACACGACCATCTTCAAGGCTGTGCCAATATTTGGTTTGGCGTACGAACGGGTTATGAATGTCGAGTTCAGGATTGGATTCACGCATAGATTCAGAGCAATCTGATTCAACCATTAGGCTTCGCCTCAGTCATACGGCACCCCCGCACTCAAGCAACAAAGCCTCAACCTCTCCGAGCTGGCTAAACGTTGGGTACTTGGCCTTGACGAATTTAAGGTACTGCGAGGCTTTGCTCTCGTTATTAAAGCCATCCAGTAAAGAACGTGCCATAAGTAAATACGCATCCGGAAGCAGATCAAAATCAGGCGCGGACTTATGCATATTAGCCAGTAACTGGCAAACCTGTTGATACTTGCCTCGCAGAAACAACTGTTCCGCCAAACATAAACAAACACCAGGTTGCTCCGGTTTAAACCCCGGGTCCAATTCCAGATAGCGGGAGAACAAAAAATACAACCTGGCATCGTCTCCCCTCTCACTCAGCAGATTGAGAAAGAACTGCCCATGGGCCAGCGCCTCGTTTCTGTCCCGCAATGCCAGCAGCAGCTTGGCAAGATTTTCGTGATGCCTGATACTATCCGGGTTTTGTTTCAGGTACTTGGTAAGCACCTGAACAGCCCGCTCATACTGACCTTCTTTTATCATTAATTCTGAAACCGCATTGACTGGCTCTACTTTAAGCCTGCGTTTTTCCTTCGCGAGCTGATCCTCTGCGACAAAACCTATATCAGACTGATACTGAAATACGACATACCCCGTCAGATGGAAGCTCACTATCAGGAAATAAAACATCAAGCCGACGAATCCAGGCAGCAATAAACGCGGCGGAATCTCTTGAACAAAAACCTGAAACAGGGTTGCTTGTGCACCTAAAAGCAAGAACAGGAATGCATATAGCAATAAATAAGCCCAGCCGATACTGCGAATCAAATGCCAGATAGCGCTGGGATTAACAGCAAGAGTAATCGAACGCTCCATGGCCAACAACATCATGCTGGCAGGCCAGATTAGCACCACCAACGCACTGGCAACCGCATTCAGAAAACCACTTTCCAGAAAGCTAACCACCACCGTAAATCCCACAAAAATAATTTGCACCGCAATTTGTTGAAACAGGATATTGAAACCCGACCCGGAAAACGCCTCCCCCAATGTGGGTGGATGAAAGCGCCCTTCTGCACTTTGCTCCAGCACCAGAAAGCCGTAACGGGCGATAAACGCAAGCACGAAAATTCCTCCGACGACAGCAACGAAAATCGAAGGAGCACCGACGACGCTGATAAGCACCATCAGTAGTATCAACAGCCCCATGATTATTAAACTCGCCCGTTTGAAGGGGAATCGAAAGAACGCTCCAAGCCTTTCCCAAAATGGCTGAGCCGTATTTGCACTGCCCAGATAGGTCAGCTCGTTTCCGTATAGATAACACTTGGCCTGCCCGACCCCGCCCAGAGTTTCACCGCTATCGACACAGCGTTCACAATAAGCAGCGTGGCTGCGCGGGTCATACCACAACGCAGGCTCCAAAGGATGGTATTTACAATATTGGCGGGGCATCGTGTTTCCTGGTTAAACACACTCAGGGAAAGTATAGTTCGCACCTACAAAGAGTCCAAAAGTGCAGGAAAACGCAATAAAAAAGCCCGCCGCGAACCAGGAGTCCGGACGGGCTTAGTGCTTAGACTAAATTAATCGTAGGTTTCGTTCTTTTCCGCTTTCTCAACCAGCGAGGACGGTGGAGTAAACCGATCACCGTATTTATTCGTCAAATCCTGAGCCCGCTCAACAAATTGACGCAGGCCATACTGGTTAATATATTGAATCACTCCCCCGGTCCATGGGGGAAATCCAATGCCCATAATGGAGCCGATATTAGCATCTGCGATGGACTCGATAACCCCCTCATCCATACAACGTACAGCCTCAAGGGCCTGGACAAAGAGAAATCGTTCCTCCATATCCTTGAACGGAATTTCCTTGCTGCCAGCACCAAAATGCTCAACCAGTCCGGGCCACAGCGACTTTTTACCCGACTGGGGGTAGTCGTAAAACCCTTTTCCGGCCAGCTTTCCGCCGCGATCATATTGGTCCAACATCCTATCGATAATATCGTCGGATGCCGATTTCGGTAATGCTTTACCTTCTTCTTTCAAAGCCGCGGCTGTAGCCAACCGTATATTGCGCATGGTTTGCAGATTCAGCTCATCGCTGATCGCCAACGTACCTATAGGAAAACCGGCTTTAGCCGCAGCCATCTCGATCGATGCTGCACTAAGTCCTTCCCCCAACATACCCAGACCTTCATTGACGAAGGTACCGATAACGCGAGTAGTAAAGAAGCCGCGGGAATCGTTTACTACAATGGGGGTCTTGCGGATTTGTAGCACATAATCCAGTGCTTTCGCCAAGGTTTCATCGGATGTCTCTTTGCCACAGATAATTTCGACTAAAGGCATTTTGTCAACGGGCGAGAAAAAATGCAGACCAATAAAGTTAGCCGGGCGGCAAGACGCGTGCGCGAGGCCGGTAATCGGCAAGCTGGACGTGTTGGAAGCCATAATGCCACTGGCCAGCATTTGCGCTTCAGCTTCTTGTGTAACCGCCGCTTTCAATTCCTGTTTCTCAAATACGGCCTCGATCACCAGATCACAGCCCTGCAAATCTTCTGCGTTGGCAGTGGGCTTGATCAACGCCAACACGGCATCCGCCTTCTCCTGACTCATCTGCCCGCGGGAAACCCGCTTTGTCAGCAATTTTTCACTGTAGGCCTTACCTTTAGCCGCAGCCTCTTCCGAAATGTCTTTCAATACTACCGAAATACCGCTCGTTGCACTGGAATACGCAATACCGGCTCCCATCATACCCGCACCCAGGATTCCTACCTGCTTCGTGGTGTATTGATCAATTCCTTTGGGACGGCTGCTGCCTTTGCTGATTTGTTGCAGCTGGAAAAAAAAGGCTTTGATCATGTTGGTAGAAATCGGACCCGTCGCCAAGCTGGTAAAATAACGACCTTCGATCTTAAAAGCGGTATCGACGTCCACCTGCAAAGACTCGACTGCCGTGCTCAAAATAGCCTCAGGTGCCGGATAGCACCCTTTGGTTTTATTTTTCAGCATGGCCGGAATCATCGGCAACTTCATTGCCAACGCGGGATTGGAAGGGGTGCCGCCAGGAACTTTATAGCCGCGGGTATCCCAAGGTTGCATAACACCCGCATTCGATTTACACCAGGCTTTGGCTTTCGCCAGCATTTCCTCAGCGCTCTCCGCCAACTCATGAATCAAACCGGCTTGCAATGCTTTCTCCGGGTTAACCTGTTTACCTTCCAGTAAGAAAGGCGCAGCCGCTTCCAAACCCAGCAATCGGGTTAGCCGCACCACACCGCCACCACCGGGCAACAAACCCAAGGTGACCTCAGGCAGGCCGATCTTGGTTTTCGGATTATTAATGGCGACCCGGTGATTACAGGCCAGACATATTTCGTATCCCCCGCCTAATGCTGCCCCATTTATCGCAGCAACTACCGGCGCTTTTAGTAATTCCAAGCGACGCAATTGCGCTTTAATGGCAGTCACACTATCCATAAACTCTTGAGCTACTTCCGGAGTTGCTTTGACCAGGTCGTTGAGGTCTCCACCCGCGAAAAAAGTGCTTTTAGCGGACGTGATTACAACGCCTGCCAGCGCTTCTTCCTGCTCCAGGCGATCGATACACTCATCCATCGACACCTTGTATTTTTCGTTCATTGTATTTGCGGACTGACCTGGCATATCCATGGTCAAAACGACGATGTTATCGCTGTCTTTTTCGTAACGTATTGCTTCACTCATTGCTTTTCTCCCAGTCCTTAAACGCGCTCAATGATGGTGGCGATACCCATACCGGCACCCACGCACAAGGTACACAGGCCTCGCTTCAGGTTACGGCGCTCCAGCTCATCCAGCACCGTGCCCAGGATCATGGCGCCAGTTGCACCCAGCGGGTGGCCTAGCGCAATGGAGCCGCCATTTACATTTATTTTCTCAAGCGGCACACCGGTCTCGCGCATAAACCGCATAACAACAGACGCAAACGCCTCGTTCACCTCAAACAGGTCAATGTCTTCATAGGTCAGACCCGCTTTTTTCAGTGCTTTATCAGAGGCGGGTGCCGGACCCGTCAACATGATAGTTGGATCCGTGCTCGTGATCGCAGTGGCGAGAATCCGGCCGCGGGGTTTCAGGCCCAGCTCGTCACCTTTGGCTTTCGAGCCGATCAAGACCAAAGCAGACCCATCAACAATGCCAGACGAATTGCCGGGCGTGTGAACGTGATTGATACGCTCCACGCTGTGGTATTTTTGCAGTGCAATACCGTCAAAGCCCATTTCACCCATCATTAAAAATGACGGGTTCAATTGAGCCAGACCTTGCAGAGTCGTCTCCGGACGAAGAAATTCATCCTTAGCCAGGACCGTCAAACCATTGATGTCTAAAACCGGGATCACCGACTTGTCGAAATATCCGCTTTTTTGCGCGGTCCCGGCTTTCATCTGTGACTGGTAAGCAAATTCATCCACCTGATCGCGAGTGAAACCTTCAACAGTAGCGATCAGGTCAGCCGAGATACCCTGGGTCACAAAGTCAGTCATCATGTTCGTTTGCGGGTCCATCGCCCAGGCACCGCCATCGGATCCCATCGGCACACGGGACATTGACTCGACACCACCTGCAATAACCAGATCTTCCCACCCGGACGCCACCTTCTGAGCTGCCAGATTGACCGCCTCCAATCCGGAAGCGCAAAAACGGTTGATTTGTTGCCCTGCAACCTGTGTATCCCAGCCCGCTTTCAGTAAAGCGGTTTTAGGCAGAACTGCGCCCTGATCACCCACCGGACTCACAATGCCCATCACGAGGTCGTCAACCTGGGCGGTATCGAGCCCTGGATTCCTTTGCTTCAGTGCGTTCAATAGATTTACCACTAGGTCTATTGGCTTCACTTCGTGAAGTGAGCCATCCTTTTTGCCTTTTGCACGCGGCGTTCTCACCGCATCAAAGACATAGGCTTCTGTTGTCATGCAACCATTCCTCTTTTTTATGTTTGGGGATCGTGTTTTTCCGGAACTTCGGCGTCAGGGGCCACACAGCAACCTCGACTCGCCGGACACTCTGGCAAACTACATTGCTCTTTTTAACTAATGATCGCAATGACCGTACAGCTCAGGGCTTATGACAAAAACAACCATAACTTTCCACCATATCAGGTTGATATTTCATCAAACCTAATCTAATTTTTAATCGGGCCTGACAAAGTGTTACTTGTTACCATTAGAAACACATAAATGTGATTCAGTTACTAGACTTCCCATAATTCTAGTGTACACTTGTAAACAATGAAGCAGAGAGAAGAGTATTTTCTAGCCTCATTAGAAGATAGACACCTTGATTTAGAAGGCTTTAGGCGGATTATTCTAATTTAAATCAATAGACTTAATCCTGATTCTCACTAGAGGGTCTCTATAAGCCAGAACTAAGCAATAAAGCTTACAAAATGGTTTTTAGGTCTGACTTTTAGATTGGCAGTGTCAGATTGTTATGGAGGAGTTCATTATGAAACTGGCAACACCCACTGTTAGACAATTAGCGATAGACAGCTTGTCTTTTATGGCAGTTACCGCTCTTACCGTAGGCGGATTCTGGGGATTGTTCCTTGTGAATGCATCACTGTTCACAATGGTTGTGTTCGGATTGCTAATGGTACCTGCCCTGCTGAGCAGCACTTACTACCTCGGCAAGGACATCAACGAAGCCACGCATAAGCTGATTGCGTGAGACAATTGTCGCGGCCAGCGCCCTATTAACAGCGCGGCTGCGACTTTTGCATTTCTCTTTCTAATTCAGGCACTCCCTGCCTAAATCTTTTGCCCCGACCCCACATTTGTGCATTCAAACGGCCTATTGCTGCGGCGCTTTCAGGGTGATCACAATATCTTGCGGCTGTTCCTGCCAATTATTGTAATTGAAACGGACTCGAGCCAAATAGCTGATGTCGGCGGCGGTGTCTACGCTTGGCAGTGGCAGTATATTTTCCGACTGACAGAATACTTTTTCATACAATGCCGGGTTGGTCGAACTCACCACCTCACCCCAATTACATAGGTCATCGGTCGCGTTGGCGGGATTTACCGGCGCCATGGTCAGTTTGAAGTTATTCGGATCGAACATTTCAAAACCCGGCTCAAACAGGCGTTCGCCTCTGAATTCCAACCTATTCGGACCACTCACATTTTGACTGGGAAAGGCTTCCCCCGGATTCAGCACCACATTTCCGCTGAGGTTAGGATCAAAATTATCGAGTTCATAGCCGATATCATTAAAACGTTCTATTTGCAGTTGCGCATAATAATCTGAGTTCCACACTTCATCACCGATAATACCGGACGCTTTGTCGTACTCATATAAATGAATGGTAAACCCCTGACCGGTATATGCCAGTTCCAACGGTTCGTACCCGGCATTAAAATACTGAACGGAAAAAACCACGCTGGCTAAGGTGATTTCAGTGCTGCAGAATGCGGCGTCTTTGGACTGTACATCGGCCGCGTTTTCGAACAGCGCCGGGTCACAGGGGTTATAATTATCCGCACCCACAGTATGAATCCGATTTACGGTCACTTCTGTGGGATACAAAATATCGTTCACCCTGAATTCCACAAAGGGGTCGGGCGAGGGTTCCACAGTGGGGTCACCCCCTCCGCACGATGCTAATACAGCGACTGCAACAAAACCCGACGCCAAACGACTAAATAACATTCAAAAAACTCCGAAACCAATTAGGGGGCCAGCTCTACGGCAAGCCGGAGGATTTAAGCAGCCCCACTGGCAAAACTCAACCCGTATTACGCATTCCTGCCGCAATTCCGGCAACCGTAATCATCAGGGCACGGGTCTCGTCCGGTGTTTCCTGTTGCTTAAGCCTTGCGGATCGCATGAGCTCCACCTGCAACATATGCAGTGGGTCCAGGTAGGGATTGCGAACCTCAATAGACCGCCGAATTACCGAATTGTTCTGCAGCAACACGCTGTGGTCCGTTATATTTTTAACCAAATCAATCATCTCTGCTAAGCGTGACTGCAGTTCCTGGCCTAGCGACCTGTCCTCCGGTTGTGCCAGCCTGCGTTCGTAATAAGCGGCAATCTGGGCATCGGATTTGGCTAACACCATTTCCAACATACCCATTACCATTCGGAAAAACGGCCAACGCTCATACATTTCATGAAGCAGATCGCCCTTTCCTTGCTGAAGTGCTTTCTGGAAGGCGACATCAGCACCCAACCATCCCGGTAACATCAATCGCATCTGTGTCCAGGCAAATACCCAGGGAATCGCACGCAAAGTTTCGATGCCTCCACTTTGGCGCCGTTTGGCGGGCCGGCTTCCAAGAGGCAAGCGCTGCAATTCCTGTTCAGGCGTAGCGTGATGAAAATAACTGAGGAAGCGCGGGTCTCCCCGCAACATATCACGATACGATTGAGTGCCGTTTTCCGACAACGAGGTCATCATATTCCGCCATTGTTCGTCCGGCTGCGGTCGGTCAATCAGAGTGGCTTCCAGCGTGGCCGCAACGTAGCGCTGCAAAGTCCGGATCGCCACACCGAACGGCGTGAACTTGGCCCTTATCACCTCGCCTTGCTCAGTAATACGGATTCGCCCGTTAACAGCCCCAGGCGGTTGCGATAATATCGCTTCATGGGAGGGGGCTCCGCCACGACTGGTTGAGCCACCACGACCGTGAAACAAGGTGAGCTGGACGCCATATTGTTTGCACAACCGGGTTAATTGTTCCTGCGCTTGGTATTGAACCCATGCCGCCGCCAAGAAGCCCGCATCCTTGGCCGAGTCGGAATAACCGATCATGATCTCTTGCTGGCCCTGGATATGCTCCCGATACCAATCAATATCCAATAAACACTTCAGAGTGGCTTCGGCATTCTGCAAGTCTTCAAGGGTTTCAAATAACGGCACTACCCGCATCAGGCTTTTCATGCCAGCTTCTTTTTGCAGTAAAATGACAGCCAGTACATCCGAGGGCAAGTGAGCCATAGAGATTACATAGGCCCCCAATGCATCTATGGATTGCCGGGTCAACATATTGAATGTATCCAGCACTTCCTGAACTTCATCTGAGCACTTCAGAAATTTCGGAATTAACGGCCGGTCACTGGTGAGTTCACTGATCAAAAAGCGTTGTTTTTGTTCTTCATCCCACTGGCTGTAGTCACCCATGCCGATCGCTTGGGTAATCGTCGCAATTGCATCCATATGGCGGCTTGACTCCTGCCGCACATCCAGACGCAACAACGTGACACCGAACGAATTTAGCCGCCGGATTGTGTCCAGTAAATCACCGTTGGCGACCTCTTTCATTCCGCACTCGGTCAGCGATTGGTGGCACAGTTTTAACGGCTTCATCAATTCGTCAATGGTCAGAATCGGCGTATCTCCGTACCATTCCATTTTATTCAGCTGAGCATTAAGATAACTCTTGGTGTTGAATAGCCGATCACGAAGCGGTTTCAGATACGCCCGATAGGGTTCCGGATGATCACCCACCCATTGCCGTAATTCATCACTACAATGAGTTACCGACAATTTTGTGTATAGATTTTCAAAGTCACGATTCAGTAAATCGGCTGCCATCCAGCGCGCCAGCAACAGCACCTCTTCGGTAACCACCGCGGTAACATTGGGATTGCCGTCTCTGTCTCCCCCCATCCACGAAGAAAACGTAAACGGAGCGAAATCCATAGGCAAACTGCGTTGCAGATTTTCTTCACACCAATGGTTTAATTCCCGCATGTATTCCGGAACAGCGCTCCACAACGTCTGCTCAATGGTGACAAAACCCCAACGGGCCTCATCCACCGGCGTCGGGCGCTGTTGACGGATTTCATCGGTATTCCACGCCGATACGATATTACGCTTGAGGTTCTCGATCACCCGGTTACGTTCGATATCGGTCAGATTCACCGTATCCAGCGTTTCCAGACTCTGGGTAATGTCATCGTATTTTTGTATTAGAGTGCGGCGGGTAACTTCGGTTGGATGCGCAGTCAACACCAGATCAATCGACAGGGTATTCAATGTTTCGAAAATAGTATCTGTATCTATGTTGTCTCTTTGCAGGCGGGGATACAGTTCGGACATCGTCGCACGTTGGTTTTTGCGCTGTGTTTGTTGGTATTCTCTGCGCCGCCGAACCCGGTGATACTGCTCAGCCAGGTTCGCCAGATTAAGGAAATGGCTGAATGCCCGAGCCACCGGTACCAATAACTCCGGCTCCAGCTTGGATAATTTTTCGAATAATTTGGGGTATTGATCCTCGTGCCCTGCCCTGGCATCTTTCGCTAATTTGCGAATATCCTCCACCAGTTCCAGCAGTACGGGGCTTTCTTGTTCCTGAAGTGTTTGACCTAATAACTGTCCGAGCAGGCGGACATCTTGTCGCAGTGGGGCATGAGCATCAAGTTCAGACATCGTCGAGATCCTATTTTCACCCTGTTTGACAACATCATGAAGAGATAGCGGGCGTTAATCAAGCCTTAAGCGGATCTAAACCATGGCGATACACCTCAACCCGATTGCGACCTTTACGTTTCGCCGTATACAGGGCTTCGTCGGCCTTCAACAACAATGATTCCGCATCGTCGGTAGCATCAGGAACGCTCACATGCACCCCCACACTGACTGTGAGCCTGATCTCCTTTCCCTGAATGGACAAACTATCCGATTCGATCGATTGCCGGATTTCCTCGGCAATGGTCAGCACACCATTAGAATCGGTCGCTGGCAGTACAAGTATAAATTCCTCCCCTCCGTAGCGAACCAGTAAGTCCAGGTTACGCCGAGCAGAACGCTGTAGAATCGATGCGATGTGCTGCAGACAGCGATCACCCACCAAATGCCCGTGCATATCGTTTACACGCTTGAAATAGTCAGCATCAATCACTAACACCCCCAGTGACGTACGATGCAGCTGGCATTGGTCAATCACACCCTGAAAGCTGGCATCCAGAAACCGGCGATTACCAATACCGGTCAGGGAATCCGTAATCGTGGCATGCTCCAGTTTTTTGTTACTGCTTTGCAATTGCCGTAGCATCAGATTCAGGGTCTCGGTTTTTTGCTCCACCCGCCGCTCCAGTTCCTCGCGGGCAGAAGCTTCCATCTGTTCTTTTTCAAGAGTCAGCTGGGTCACTTCCTGAGCCAGATGGAGTGCCTTTTCCAGCGCCAGGTGCTTACCAATGCGCTCCTTTTGTATTCTGGCGGCCAGGGCCGACGTTACCAGCAGATTACCAAAAGAAAAGCCCGCCGCATGCAGGTACTCAATGGCCGGCGTATATTCGATCCAGGCTATTCGGGAGGCCACAAAGGACAGCGCGCCCAAGATGAGAATGGACCAGCCTGCGAGCAAGTATCTAGCCCAGTAATTGCCGGTAAGGCATTGGTGAACCAATACGGCAATTGCGTAAAAACACACTGAAGTTTCCAGAAAATAAATGATACCCACCACCCGGTGTTCGGGCAACAGCAGCGCGGGCACCAGCATGAATAGAAATATCTGCAAAAAGTAGAACGTGAATCTTTCCAGTCGCGGTAGCCGGCTCCGCAGATCCAGAAAGCGAATAGCAAAACGGCCGGCAAAATACATGGTTAGCAAGGTTCCAACCATATACGCTTTCTGATTTATTGCCGCATTATTTTGCCATAAATAGAACGAGCCAAAGCCGTTGATCGTGCTTTGGTACAGCATCGCGAAGACGATAAACGCCATGTTATACAGATAGGCACGCTCACGCAGGAATGCCCAAACCATGCCGTTATAAAAGGCCAATACGAACATCATTCCAAAAAACAAACCGTAAAAAACCTGAATCTTCGCTTCTTCAGGAAAGAAGGCCTCGGGCCTTTTAAAGTCCACCGGAAAAATAATCGAGCTGGTAGTGCTTACCCGTACAAATACCTGGTAATCACCCGGCTGCCTAAGGTTGGTCGCGAACAAGGGAAAGCGATGTTTGAGCAAGGCATTGCTGTTACCGAGCTGATCACCGGTAACGCGCGAACTCAGGACGCTTACCGCACCATCCTGGATTTGGGTGAGATAGAATTCCACCTGATCGAGATGGGATGAACCCAGTTCCATCAGCAATTGGATGTTTTGGGGATGGAATGCTTTCACATCGAAGCGCAGCCATACCGGTTGCTGCTGATAACCCAGGTTGACTGAGGCTTGGGGCCGATGAACCCAGCTTCGTGATTGCAGTGCCACCCGTGAAATAGCATCCGCATTTTGTCGCGTATCAATCCAGTAAGAATAACCATCAGCCACCCGGAATAGAGGCGCACTCCTGCTGCTGTCCCCATAGGACAGGCACGGGAAGATAATAAATATCCCAACAAGACTGAAGACCAAACCCCAAAAACTGCGACTGCTCATTATGTGAATACTTAGCGGTTAAATAACCAAAATAGTAATATGCCTAAACAACTCATATTATTCTTTAAAAACCATAGCCTGATACACTGCATCACGGTATACATATAATGTTTATTTTGTTAACCGTGTGTAATTTTTGATCAGAAAGGACGCTGGCACGGCAATTGCGTTAATTTTGCTCTAACAGGGCTAACACGTCAGCAGCCTGCTTTTAAATGGAGCCGGGAATGGGTCAGGTGGAACACTGTCTGAATACTGAAAAAAACAAGGAAAAAGGCACTGAAGGGGGCACGTTGGCGCAAAAGCTGTTCGATATGCACACACGGCGCATTGCCCAACAGGATTTGTTAGTCACCAATTTAAGCCTGGGTCGGTTTATTCAGCGCCATCGTGGTGCAACTTTGGCACTATTGGGGGGCGACGCCAGTTTCCGTTCTCAGGTGGATGCACTGCAAAAACAAACCAATATCCAGATTGAATATCTGAACTGCCTGAACTCATCTTCAGGTAACCCGCTTCCGGACACGGATTATCAACAGTTAACACTGAGCTGGCTGACCATCATTAAGGACTGGGAAAACGACGATATACACCACAGCTTCGAATTCCATTCTCACCTTATTGAGCTGATATTGCGCATAAGCCGCCAACTGGCCGAATCAGTGCTCCGCTCACCTGAACTACTTATCAGAAACGAGGCCCTTAAAAACCGGGTTGATATCAGCTACTTGCAGCCGTTAACGAGCCTGAGCCAAACCTGCGTTATAGAATTGTACGAACTAGTAGAATATCTGGCGCGCATCCGAGGTTTGGGCACCCACATGGCCGTTATAGGCGCCAGCAACCCAGACATGGGAAAACGGGTTTCTTTCTGGCTACAGGAATTTCGATATCGCAAAGAACGCTTCGATCAAAACATCCAGTTGATTGCCAGTAACTATCTGCCCTGCATTCCCGGTTTAAAACATCTGCCCAATCTGAATATGAAACTGAATTATTTTACCAGTTTGCTCGGCCATGAAATGACCTCTGAAAGAACGTTTCAGGTACCAAGCCATAAACTGTTTCTGATGGGTACAGAGATCATTGATGGCTACCTCGCCGTCATGGATCAGGCCAATGCGGTCATCCGCGACCAGCTCTATCATATGAACCAGGTGTGTATTGAACGCTTATCCACTGACCCGGAGGGCATTTCGGATCGGGATTAAGCAGGCACCAGCTCAAATCACGTACAGAATCAACACGGGTATGGTCACAAACGAGAGCAAAGTGGATATCATCACCATGCCCGCGACCACCTGGGGTTCACGCTCATAACGCAGGGCGAATAGATAATTGAATACCGCGACCGGCATGGCACTCTGCAAGATTAATACGCCGCGAGCAACCCCCTGAAGGTTGAATAGTTCAGCCATGCCCCATCCGGCCGCCACACCGATACCCAACCGCGTTAATGCGAAATACAGGCTCTTTCCTAAATTCTGAATTTTAAGCGTCGCCAAACTGACACCCAACGTTAGAAGCATTAACGGAATCGTCATATCCCCGAGCAGATTAACGGTATTCTGCGCCCAAAGTGGTAACCGGTAATCCGTATAAAGCATAAAAATCGCAACGGCAATGGAATAGATTATCGGATTACTGACGAGTTCACGCAGCACACTGCGCCCACTGACTAACGCGATTCCCAACGTGAAGTGCAATAGCGACAGCACCATAAACACCGCCAATGCCAAAACCAGGCCACGCTCGCCGAAGGCAAACAAACACACCGGCAACCCCATATTTCCGGCATTAGGAAAGACCAGAGGCCCAAGAAAGGTTCGCAGGGGTTGCCCTGCAAGTCGGATTAAGAGAGCTGCAGCGAGAAGACTGGACGCAATCACCGACAAGGTTACCCAGAACATTTCCTGAAGAATGCTATGTGAAATATCAGACTGCGTCAGGGCAGACACAATCAGACAAGGTGCTCCGATACACATAACCAACCGGGTGATCATGTCCGTGTCATAAGGCCAGTTGAACTTGATCCATAAAAAACCGATCAGTACGCACACCATAACGGGGCCGGTGACCGGCAACAGAGTGTTTAACATAGACTGCTCTCTCAGGTTATTGGTGCACTATGATATGATGCGACGCCGCAATATACGAAACTTTATAACCATCCTCATGAACCACGACGACATCCACAATCACCCCATCCAGGTAGCAGACATTGATTGGCAGGACGCGGCACCCTTGTCCCCTCGTTTTGGTGACGTCTACTATTCCCGTGACAACGGTATTGAAGAAACCAATCATGTCTTTCTGTTGCAGAACCGGTTACACGAACGCTGGCAGCAAAACACGACCGATCGCTTCACCATCGCCGAAACCGGCTTTGGCACCGGGCTAAATTTTTTTTGCGCTGCTACGCTTTGGTATTGCAGTCCAATGCAGAACAAACACCTGCATTTCATTAGCGTCGAGAAGTTTCCTTTGTCATTAACAGATATGACATTTTCTTGCGCCAAACACCCGCAGTTCGATTGGATTTCAGCTTCACTAGTAGAACAATACCCAGCGCCGGTAGCCGGTAGCCACCGGCTTTTTTTTGCTGAGCACAACATTACGCTCACTTTATTATATGGTGACGCCGTCGACTGCATGAGGGAGCTGGATGGTTGTGTAGACGCTTGGTTTTTGGATGGATTCGCACCGTCAAAGAACCCCGAGATGTGGAACCAGGCGCTCTATGACAGCATGGCCAAGTTAAGCCACAGCGACACCACCTTATCCACTTTTACTGCCGCAGGCGAGGTTAAGCGAGGTCTGCGCCGGGCCGGTTTTCAGGTTGAGCGTTGCCCCGGTTACGGCAGAAAACGCCACATACTGCGCGGGCGGTTCGGACAGTCCCCGGGCAAACCGACGACCGCGCCTGCGGAGCAAAAACCCTGGTTCCAATTCCGTTACACGCCGCAGACAGCCAGGCGAATAGCGGTTATCGGAGCCGGATTGGCTGGCAGCAGCGTGGCAAGAAAAATGGCTGAACGCGGCTGGGACGTTACCATTCTGGAAGCGGAAAGCGAGATTGCAAGCCAGGGCTCAGGAAATCCCACCGGCATCACGTTTACCAAACTCAGCATTCATAACACACCCCAGAACCGGTACTACCAGTCCGCCTACCTCTATGCTTGCCGATATATTCGAAGTCTGTTTATGCATCACCAGGTTGCCGAGGGTGATGACTGGTCTTTGCAAGGGGTTTTGCGCCTGGCCTACGACGATAAAGAGAGGGATATCCAACAACAACTCATTGCCGCCCGGTTCTGGCCGCAAGAATTGATGGTAGGGTTGAGTCCCGAGGACATCTACCATCAATTCGGTATTGTTTCACCCGTATCGGGAATACTGCTTAAAGGTGGCGGCTGGCTAAACCCTAGACAGTTGTGTGACACATTGCTATCACACAAAAACATTAGTCTGGTCACCGATTCCCGCGTTACCGGACTGCAACAATCGGACACCGGTTGGAGCATTGAAACGGAAGGCCAGTCAACCCAAAACCGTACTCCTTCACCGGCTTCGTATGAGGCTGTAGTACTGGCAAATGCCTTTGGTTGCCAGCAGTTTCAACTCAACGGGTATTTTGATTTACGCGCAGTACGCGGGCAGATCAGCTATTTGCCTGCGACTGAAGAGAGCCGTGTCCTGCCGGTACCGCTCAATTACGAAGGCTATGTGAATCCGGCACGCAATGGCTTCCACAGCGTTGGAGCCACTTTCAATCCGAAATTGGACGATCCGCAGGAACGGGTTCAAGACCACAAATGGAACTGCGACCAGCTACAAAATACCGTTCCGGATCTGGCACGGCAACTGAACCTGCAACCTGCAGACACGCTGCGGGGGCGCGTGGGCTTTCGCTGCCAAACTCCGGACTACCTGCCTTTGGTGGGCCCGGTTGCAGACGCCCAAGCGTTTCAGCAGCAATACCGGCAGCTGGGAAAAGGGTTTTTAAAGCGAGAGTTCCCGGTCGCACCGAACTTACCGGGATTATACATTTCCACCGGGCACGGCTCGCGCGGTATCACGTCAACCTGCTTCGCTGCAGAAATACTGGCAGGTTACCTGTGTGGCGAACCGCAAATTATTGATCGATCAGTACTGCACGCTATTCATCCAGCGCGCTTCCTGATACGTAAAATCATCCGCCGACAACTATGAAACAAAGTGATTAAATAGGTTACTAAGCACCATCGAAACGTCACCAAAAAGCGGTTGCCGGATAGAAAATAGCTTGGCAAGATGATCCGACATGTCCAATAAAGTTAAAGGGAATTTGCATTGAATCGGTTACAACCTGGTGGGGTTCACGGCCGAAAAGTTAACTTTAGCCAGTCTGAGCAGCATGTGAAAAAAAAAGATAACCAGAAATTCACTGTTCTCGTGGTGGATGGAGATCGCCATTCCCGTATTACTACCAGCGAAATCCTCAGCCAGGCTGGGTTTAATACCGTTGAGGCCAGAAGCGGAAGACTAGGCTACCTTTATTTTCATCAATTGCAGCCCGATATGGTGTTGATGAATCTGATGTTGCCGAGAACCTCTGACGGTCTCGATTTGTGCCGCCAGATTCGCAAACACGCCAAGGGTGGCTCGGTACCCATTCTCATCATGTCTTCCTATGTCGAAGCGGATTCCATAAGCAGTGCTTTTGATGCCGGAGCCACGGATTTCATCACCAAGCCAATCAATCATTTGCTATTGATCCAGCGCACTCAGTATTTAATTCGCGCCTATCAAACACTGCGTTCGCTGGAGAATCGTGAGCGGGTACTTGAACAGGCTGAACGGATCGCTAACCTGGGCAGCTGGGAGTGGAGCAGCAAGAGCAACACGCTTTATGTGTCCAAAGAATTTAATCGAATTCTGGGGCTGGCGGCAGATGCACATCCGACCATAGAAGATATTCTGAATCTGGTTCCAGAGACAGAACGCATCAAATTAATTAAGTCCTTTCGCCGCAAGGACAGCAAACACCAGGGCACAATCACGATCAATCACAAACTGCATACTGAAGCCGGTGTTATGCGCATCTTACGCCATGAAGCTCAGTTCAAGTTACTCAATGAGGTGGATTATTCGATTTTCGGTACCATTCACGATGTTACCGCTGAAGTCCTGCACAAAGAGCAAATACTACAACTTGCTTACTACGATTCACTTACTCGATTGCCCAACCGGACTTTCTTTAAAGCGCACCTGGAATTTGCAATCCGGGCTGCCAGAAAATCAGGTAACTTGTTAGCCATTCTGGTGTTCGATCTGGATTTATTTGCCCGTATTAACAATTCATTGGGGCACGAGGCAGGCGACGAGCTATTAAAGAAAATTACTGATCGCTTGCAGCACACCTATCCTGACAAACATTGCACTAAGCTCAATATGAGCGCCATTGATCCCATGGCACCCCATGAGCATATGAGCGATAAAATTGCTCGCCTCGAGGGCGATCAGTTTGCTGTTCTGATTCACAATTTCACCCGATTAGATGCCGTTATATTGGCAACTCAGGCCATACTGCGGCAGGTTTCAACACCGTTTTCCCTGCGCGAAAATAATATTGTGCTTACCGCAAGTGCGGGAATCGCGCTGTACCCCGTGAATGGGCAAAGTGCAGAAACTTTGTTGCGCAATGCGGACGCTGCAATGCACTTCGCCAAATCCCAGGGGCGCAATAATTTTCATTTTTATTCCAGCGAAATTGATTTTAAATCCAAAGAGCAATTGTCGATTGAAAGCGATCTGCGCCAGGCTATCCGCCACAATGATCTGGAATTGTTTTTCCAGCCAAAAGTGCATCTGAAGACCGGAACGATTCGCTCAGTGGAAGCGCTGGTCCGCTGGAATCACCCCAGCAGGGGGGAGATTACCCCGTCTGACTTTGTACCCATGGCGGAACAAATTGGTCTGATCAGTGAACTGGGCAATTGGTTAATAAACAAAGCCTGCCAGCAAGCCCGTAGCTGGAATGATGAGGGGTTGCCTCCGATAAGGGTCGCGATTAATCTGTCTCCCATTCAGTTTCGCAGCGGAACGTTAACGGGCAACATCAAAAATGCCCTTGCCAAACACAAAATTGCTCCGTCCCAACTGGAAGTGGAAATTACAGAAACCGTATTGCTGGAAGATACCAGCCGGGTAATGAAAACGCTGGAAGGTATTCGCAAGCTGGGCGTGAGAGTCGCCCTGGATGATTTTGGAACCGGTTATTCATCCCTGAGTTATCTGACCCGGTTTCCTTTTAACACATTGAAAATCGACCGTAGTTTCGTGTCACGCTGCATTAAACACAGCCAGTCTGCTGCAGTCATTCACACCATCATCCAGCTGTGCAAAAACCTGAATCTTGAAGTAGTCGCTGAAGGCGTGGAGAACGAAGAGGAACTGCGCTTTCTGATGGACCACCGATGCGACTACATCCAGGGGTTCTACTTTAGTCAGGCTCTCAGTGCCACAGAGCTAAGCCGGTATATTAAACGACAATCGTGGGAACAGTTGCTGGGGCAGTTCAACTAACAAGTACAATGTCTGACAGCGAAATCAGCCCCGGAACGGCCCCGGACAAATGTGCGCGCTGCCCTCTTCCTGATTAAATACAATAACGTATTCCTTACATTTAATGCCCTGAATAACCTGATTAACCTTGGTTTCAGACGACACTTCATGCTCGCCATAGTCAGTGCCGTCACGGGTAACGAATTCTTCTACCAGACGGTAAAAAGTGTCTTCAGGTAAGTCTTGCCAGGGAATTTCAAGTAGATTTTGCAACCGCGCTCTCTCCTAACAAATCAAGTATGGTGTCTTCGCCGAACGCTTCGATCAACTTGGTGCGCACCTTCGCATCCAGAATACGGATGTTTTTAAGGTTAACCATGCGGCTCAGCTCTTTATCGATCTGGGTAAGGATCTGAGTGCGCGCATAATCTTTGTTGTCTGCCGGAATGGCATACCAGGGTGCAAAATCTGCGGCTGTTTTATTGAGCATGTCTTCATAGGCTTCCTGGTATTGATCCCAGTACTGCCGGCTTTCCAGATCGGACGTGGTAAGTTTCCAGCGTTTAGTGGGTTCTTTCACCCGGTCCATAAAGCGCTTTAACTGCTCCTTTTTTGAAAGGTGCAAATAAAATTTCAAAATAATAACACCGTCGTCCGCTAACTGGCGCTCGAATTCAAGGAGTTCACGATAAGCCCGCTTCCATTCCGGCTTTTCTGCAAATCCTTCAACACGCTCCACCAAAACACGACCATACCAGGAGCGATCCATAATGGTAATTTCACCTGGTTGCGGTATTTTTTGCCAGAACCGATACAGATAATGGCGTGCCTGTTCACTTTTATCCGGTGCGCCAATGGGCCACACCCGCACTCCCCGCGGATCAAGGTGCCGGGTTAAACGACGGATTACCCCACCTTTACCTGCAGTATCAGTGCCCTCAATCAGAATGATGACACGCCGTTTTTCCCGGAAAATAGCCTGCTGAACACGCAATAAACTGAACTGTAAACGGTGTATTGTTTCTTTGGTGTCTTTCGGCTTTTTAGCCGGCTTGGTAACCAGATCTTTTAGCCTGATTGAGTCACCCGTCAATTTAATTACGCTCATTTTCGCTTCCTTTTTGCGTTTGCTCGTTGGAGAAAGGTTTAAATAACAAGGGATATAAATAACTTTGAAAGTCTTCAAGCATCCGGTTCATCGTTGCCTTATCTTCCAGCACCAAACCATCATGCTCTACTTTATCCGAAAGCAGTTGTTGAGCCAGATTATGATAAATGGCAATACGCTTCTGCAGGTAATGCCGGCCACCCTCTTCCAGAAACGGCTCTAATGCATAATAGGACTTGGCCAGTTTTTGCAGCGAATCCTCCAGCAGTTGCTTGTCTTTCCGATTGACGCTAAGCCAGGTATCCGACAACGCCGCCATGAACTCCGCATAGTGTTGTTGCCGTGCCATAAAACTTTTTTCGAAGCGGGTCACTCGGGCTTGTTTATCCAAGAATCCCGCGTATTGTGCCTGGGCTCTTGCCAATGCTTGTTCCTGCACTTGCTGCGCCTGAATAAGTTGTTCCCCGGATACCCGACCGGTTTTATAGTTCAGATAAGAAACAAAGCCGGTCATAACGATGGCAGCTAAAACCAAAACAAAGCCGAACAAAATAACACGGTTCTCTTTATTAGCGAAGGTCGGTGACGTTGATGAGCTCTGCTTCGGCTCGGAGTATCCTGACATTACTGCCTCCGTTAGGTTTGAACAATGCCGTGGTGCTTGAGTAAATTGATAAAGTCGGATTCCGTTAACACCGGAACGTCCAGACTTTCCGCTTTGGTTAATTTGGAACCGGCTTTTTCGCCGGCCACCACAGCGCTGCTTTTTTTAGACACACTGCCGCTTACTTTTGCTCCTAATTTCTGCAAATACGCTTTGGCTTCATCCCGGGTCATTTCAGCAAGCGTTCCGGTTAGCACGAAGGTTTGCCCTGCCAACGGCTGCTCACCCTGTTCCGCAACCTCAATGTCTTCCCACTGCACGCCCGCCTGCTGCAGTTTTTCAATTACATCCAGGTTGTGTGCTTGCTGGAAAAAGGTCTCAATATAATCTGCAACGACCGGCCCGACATCCTGTACCTGTAACAGGGTCTCGTGATCGGCCGACTGCAACTTTTGCAGGCATCCGAAGTGCGTTGCCAGATTCAATGCTGTCGCCTCCCCCACTTCGCGAATGCCCAGGGCAAACAGGAATCGAGGTAACGTCGTGTGTTTACTGGCTTCCAGCGCATTAATCAGGTTCTGTGCGGATTTTTCACCCATGCGCTCCATAGCAGCCACCTGCTCTGCGGTCAGCAGATACAGATCGGAGACCTGGCTAATCAATTCCAGATCCACCATTTGCTCCACCAATTTGTCGCCCAATCCATCTACATCAAGCGCCTTGCGCGAAGCGAAATGTTTGATGGCTTCCTTAACCTGTGCCCGGCAGAATAAGCCACCGGAACACCGTGCCACCGCCTCACCGTCGGCTTTCACGATATCCGACTGGCACACTGGGCATTGTTGCGGTAACTGCACCGGCTCTGTTTTATCAGGTCGGCGTTCCAGCACTACTTTTACGACCTTCGGAATAACGTCGCCGGCGCGGTGCACAATCACCGTATCACCCACCCGAACGTCCATTCTGGCGACTTCATCCATATTGTGCAGTGTGGCGTTGCTAACCGTAACTCCGCCGACAAACACCGGCTCTAACCTGGCAACCGGAGTGATGGCGCCCGTACGTCCAACCTGAAACTCAATGCCCAATAGCTGGGTCAACTCTTCTTGCGCCGGGAATTTATGTGCGGTAGCCCAGCGTGGCGCCCGTGATACAAATCCCAGCTCAGCCTGCAATTTCAGGCTATTGACCTTATACACTATGCCGTCGATTTCATAGCCGAGCGCGTCTCGTTTATGCAATATCCGGTCATGATAGGATTGCAACGCGGCAGCGCCGGTGACCCGCTCAACCTCGGAGTTAATCCGAAAGCCCCACTGTTTTAATTGCATTAAATTGTCATAATGGGTTTTGGTGAGCGCACCACCTTCTACGAAGCCGACGCTGTAACAATAGATATCCAGCGGGCGCAAAGCCGTGATTCTGGAGTCCAATTGACGCAGACTGCCAGCCGCTGCATTACGCGGGTTAGCAAACGTTTTTTCACCTCGCGCCGCCGCCTGGCGATTAAATTCGTTGAATCCATCCAGGGGCATAAACACCTCTCCACGCACCTCCAGCAGATCAGGATACCCCTGCCCGCGCAATCGTAAAGGCACGCTATCGATGGTCCGTATGTTCTGGGTTATATCTTCACCTGTTTGACCATCGCCGCGGGTCGCAGCCTGCACCAATACACCCTGCTCATACAGCAGGCTTACGGCCAATCCGTCCAGTTTCGGCTCACACACAAATTCTATTTCGTCTTCTGTGCCGAGACGTTCACGAATACGCCGGTCAAACGCCACCAGCTCGTCGGCATTGAACACATTATCCAGAGATAACATAGGGAGGCGGTGCCGAATCTGATTGAAAGCCGTGAGCGGAGTATCCCCTACCCGCTGCGTTGGTGAATCCGGCGTAATTAAATCCGGATTCTCTTGCTCCAATGCTTTCAGCTGCTGAAACAGGCGGTCGTATTCCACATCTGGAACCGAGGGATCATCCAGAACATAATAACGATAGTTATGCTCGCGTAATTGCTCGCGCAGTGCGTCAATCTGCTGGGAAATTGATAGCATAGAAGAATCCAATCCAGTCGCTAAACCAAAAATCGCCGGTCAGGATACCGGCTGTTGCAAGTGAGTTACCAGGATCGGGATTATACACCCAGGGCGTCGTATCGACGACGCCCTGGGTAAGGGGAATACTAATATTGCCGCTTTCCACCGCGATAAGAAAGCAGCTTGCGCTCAAAATCGAGCACACGCTGGCGATAATGTTCTGCCGTTTGCTGGCGCAGTACATTATGGTTCTCGTCTTTGATATCTGCATCCAGCAACTTGGAAATTTTGCGCGCTGAATCCATCATGATCTCAAATGCGTGAATAGGACGTTTGGGGCCGGGCAATTTCATGAAGATACAAATACCCGGTGTGCTGAATTCTGACATGGTATCCAGATCAAATACGCCGGGCTCCACTACATTGGCGGCACTGAATAACAATCCGCCTTTTCCACTATGCTGTTCATAGCGATGGAATATATTCATTTCACCGAACCGGAAACCACAAGACAACATCACCCGTAGTAACTCGGCACCGTTCAATTCGCCCTGCTTCGCCATCACGTTAATAACGAACACTTCCTGCAACGACGGGTCAAGTTCAACTTCCGCCGGGGCTGGTTCACGCTGCCGCGCGGGGGCTGTCTTACGATTCAATTGCGCTTGCTGCTCGGCACGGGATGCCACTAGCAAATCATCATCGGTAAACAAATCGGATTGGTCTTGCTCGACTGGTTCCGGCTCCGGCTCATAGCCGTCGGTGTCATAATCGTCAGCTTCATACGCTTCATGGTGTTCAGCATAGGCCTGCTGATATTCTTTATCGTCTGCGAGCTTACGCCCCGGTATCGTATAACTGCGTTTCTGAGGGCGCTCATCGGGCATCCCCGGATCTCCGAACGCCAGTTCAGCGTCGTCGATCGCAGAGCCGAAACCATCGTCGTCCTCAGCCCGATTAGAATGATCTTCACCAATCGATTGGCGCACACTCAAAGGAATTTTACGGGCACCCCCATTGGGCAACTCTCCGCGGAAATATTCCCACTCATCTTCGCAGCTGCCACCCAGCTCTGAAGGCAGCTTGAGTTCACCAATTCTGGATTTCCGCATTCGCCGGTATCCGTCAAGGGCAATCCCTGCAATAACTACTAACCCTACTAATATAAGTACCAGTTGTAGGTCAAATTCCATCAGTCGAATCCTCGCGTATTCTCTGTGGCTTCTGATAGATCAAGCCCTGATCGCAATTTTGTCACTTCTATCAAAAACATAGAGCATATCCATTAAAAATAAAGCCAATTCGTCAATATTTTGCTAATTAGGCAACCGCCATCGCTGCGGCTTGCTCAACATCCACCGTTACCAATCTGGAAACACCTGGCTCGTGCATGGTGACCCCCATCAATTGATGTGCCATTTCCATCGCAATTTTGTTGTGGGTGATATAGATAAACTGCACTTTCGCTGACATTTCTTCCACCATGCGGGAGTAACGCCCCACGTTGGCGTCATCCAGTGGTGCATCCACTTCGTCCAAAATGCAGAACGGGGCCGGATTAAGCTGGAAGATGGAGAACACCAACGCGATTGCAGTGAGCGCCTTTTCACCCCCACTGAGCAAATAAATGGTGCTGTTTTTCTTGCCTGGCGGGCGAGCCATAATGGCAACACCGGTATCCAGCAGATCATCACCGGTCAACTCCAGATAGGCATGGCCACCACCAAACACTTTGGGGAACAATTCCGACAACCCTGCTGAAACTTTATCGAACGTTTCCTTGAAACGGGTGCGGGTTTCACGGTCGATTTTGCGAATTGCATTCTCCAGGGTTTCCAGAGCCTGCATTAAATCCTCGTGCTGTGAATCCAGATAATTCTTGCGCTCGGACTGGGATTTATATTCGTCAATTGCCGCCAGGTTAATCGCGCCCAAACGGGAAATTCTACCACCCAGCCGGTCCAGCTCGGCAGACCATTCCGCTTCGTTTGCTGCTTCGGGTAATTCATTCACAACGACCTCAATATCAAATTGAGATTCGGTCAATTGGTTTTGCAGGTTTTCACGCTGCACCCGCATCCCCTGCCACTCCATACGGTTCCGCTCCAGTTGCGAGCGCACCCCTTGCGCGGACTGTTCGGCTTCCGCACGCTTTTTCTCGGCAGCCCGTAATTGATGGTCACAATCTTCCTGGGTACGACGCGCGGTAGCCAATTCTTCTTCCACCAGCAATCTTGATTCCAGCTTTTCTTCCAGCTCCGCCTGTAGTTCCACAAACGGATCATCGCCCAGCGACAGCTGTTCTTCGATTGCCGAGCGCCGTTCCTGCAAGGTGGTGAGCTGTTGTGTTAACCGTGCCAACCCCTGTTTTACGGAATCGCGCCGGGACTGCAATTGCTGAACCTGCAGCGCCAGCTGGTGGGCTTTATCTTTGCCGCCCCGCGCAGCTTGCTTAACCTGATCCAAGCGCGCTCTGTTTTCATCACGCTGCTTTAATAATTGCTCGCGCTGATCGGTGTCCGTGGCCATCAAATCCATAGCGTCCTGCAACACCAGGCGCGCTTCTCCCAATGCTTCCTGCTCAAGGGTTTGTTGCTCTTTGCACTCTTCCAACTCCTTGCTGATACGCTCACGGCGCATGTTAAATTGTTCCAGGCGCACTTGCTTGGCACTCAATTGGGCTTTCAGGTCTGACAACGAACGATTGAATTCGCTCAATTCCCGTTGTGATTCTTCCCGACGTTCTTCCATGGCACGCAATGCTTCACGACCTTCGGTCAGCGTTTCGGTGAGCTGTTCGACCCGAGCTTCCACTTCCTCCAAGCGCAGATTAGTGTCTTCCAGTACTTTCTGGCGCTTCAGAACGCTGTCTTCTTGAGAGGAATCTCTTGCTACCCGCATCCAGTTGGGTCCGATCCAAATCGAATCCGGAGTTATCAGGGACTCACCGGCATTCAGTTGTGAACGCAGTTGCAGGGCTTGTGCCAGATCCTCTGCTATGTAGACTCCCGCCGTAAGCGCTTTAGCTGCCGCTTCACCTTGAAGTTTGCCGGACAGAGGAACCAGTGTCTGATTACAGATCTGATTCGGCTCCGTGCCGGTTTCCAAAAACGATACCACCCCTTTTTCCAAGCCGCTGACCACCGCAGTTACCGCGTCCAGCCCATTAATGCACACAGCCTGCAGATAGTCACCCAACACCGTTTCTACGGCTTTTTCCCAGCCACTTTCCGCCTGAACTTTTTGCGCCAGACGAGGTTGCTCGTTCAGTTGATGCCGAGTTAACCATTCCACCAGATCAGACTCACCCATCGCCGCTTGCTGCAACGCTTCCAATGAGGCATGACGGCCTTTCAAAGTTTGTAATTCGCTTTTGGCATTATCCAGTTCCAGATTGATCTGGTTGTTGGATTCACGGCGGCTTTTCATCGTTTCCTGGATCGTCAGCGCACTGCCTTGCATGTCTTCGATTTTCATATCCGCTTCTGCCATACGCTCTTCCAGCATCGCCACTTCTTCTTCCAGCGGTCCGGCGGACAAGGTCTCACGCTCACCTTTGAGGCGCTCGATGCGATCCCGTAACCGCTCAACAGACTGCTCCAGATGCTGGATCCGGGATTGCTCCACCTGGGCTCTTTGCCGCGGCTCATTTGCCTTCTGGTTGAACTCGTCCCATTTATGTTGCCAGTCCTGCATCTTCTCTTCGGCATTATGCAGGTTATCATTTGCGGCATCGGCTTCTGCTTTAACCAGTTCGTATTCCGGCTCAATTTCCGCTAATTGGATATTGGCCTCTTCCAGCTGCTCCTGGTCTATACGCTGCTGATTCTCACCCTGACGACAGGCTTCGATGGTTTGCTGCAAGTCCTGGCGCAACTGGTTGCCGCGTTCTTTGGTGTGTTGGATGGTTTGTTCCACCCGGGCAATATCGGCTCCCAAACCATAAAAGCGACCCTGGACTTCATTGAGTTTATCGCTGAGTTCATGGTGCTGTTCCCTCTGCTGCTCGATCGTGGCGTCCATTGAGCGCTGATCCGCCATAAAGGCTTCCAGTTTGACCTCCAGATCACGAATGGTGGACTCGCTGTTTTCCACCTGATCATTGAGGCTTTTCCATTTCAGTGCCTGCAGTTGCGCTTTTACCAGGCGCTCTTCTTCCTTAAATTGTTTGTATTTTTCGGCGGCGGCGGCCTGGCGTTCCAGATGTTGCAATTGGCGGCCTAATTCATCGCGCAGATCTTCCAGGCGATCCAGATTCTCGCGCGTGCGACGCATACGGTGCTCGGTTTCTTTACGGCGCTCTTTGTATTTCGAAATGCCTGCCGCTTCTTCAATAAACACCCGCAATTCTTCCGGTTTGGCTTCTATCAAGCGGGAAATCATGCCTTGTTCGATGATGGCATAACTGCGTGCCCCGAGACCGGTTCCCAGGAAGATATCGGTGATGTCCTTGCGTCGGCATTTGGTGCCGTTAAGATAATAGTTTGATTGCCCGTCACGGGTGACCAATCGCTTGATGCCAATTTCGTTGAAGCTGACGTACTCGCCACCCAAGCTGTTGTCACTGTTATCAAACACCAACTCCACAGAGGCCTGGGTCGTGGGTTTGCGGGAACTGGAGCCATTAAAAATCACATCCGCCATGGATTCACCACGCAGATGTTTGGCGGAGCTTTCCCCCATCACCCAACGTACAGCATCAATTACATTGGATTTTCCGCAACCATTTGGGCCGACAATGGAAGTCAGATTATCGGGGAAAGACACCGTGGTGGGATCCACAAAAGATTTGAAACCCGCAAGCTTGATCGATTTAAGACGCATGAATGGATGCTTATCCTTATTAGAATCGGGGGCCTGTTAAGTCACTGTACAGTTTTGAACAGTTTGGGCCGGTTTGAGGGCCATTCACGGCATCACCCTCGCAATTAAACCCCCTATTGTAGCGAGTTTTATCATGAGCACCAGTCCGCGAGCCCTGTAAAAATACCGAATGTTTATAGGACGTTAAAAGCACGACGACCTGGAATTTCAGTTAACAGCAGCCGATCGGGTGTGTTAGGGTTCGGCCTTTACGGTAGTCGGAGTAAGCGCGATGATCAAAGAGCTACGGGATGGTTTGAGCTATGTGGGTGAAGGCTTTGCGCTGGCACGCCAACCCGGTTTGCGGCCGTATCTGGTGGTACCTCTGATCATGAATTTCCTGCTGTTCGGGGTCAGCGGCTATCTGGTGATGTCTTACGCCTACGAATGGATTGCCGGCTGGGGTGCCGCTGTCGACCTGTGGAGCTGGCTGGATTGGCTGGAACCGGTTATCGACCAGCTGTTGGGGGCGCTGAAATGGGTGATCTTCGCGGTAATTATCCTGGGGTTGCTGTTTATTATGGGCTCAACCTTTACTATGTTTACCCATCTGCTGGTCAGCCCCTTTATCGGGATTCTGGGCGAAAAAGCCGAACTCGCATTACATGAGCCAAGCTATCCCCAGCATACCCTGGGCCAGATCGCCTTGCGCACCATTACCCGCGAATGTCGCAAAATGTTGTACTGGATCGTACGCGCCGCGGGCCTGGCACTTATCTCGGTGATTCTTTACTTTATCCCGGTAGTCAATGCCGCTGTACCGGTCTTGTGGTTCCTCTTCGGTTCCTGGATCCTGGCGATGCAATATATTGATGTGGCGGCAGATAATAACGGTATTCCGTTTAAGGATTTGCTGATGCTGATGCAAAAGCACCGAACATCTGTGATGGCGTTTGGTGCGGTCATTATGGCGCTTACCTCTATTCCCATCGTGAATCTGTTTATTATTCCGGTCGCCGTGTGCGGAGGCATCGTATTTTGGGTGAAGAAAATTCAGCCTGCATTAGGAACCGTTGCGCTGCGGACAAAATAACCCATCAGGCGCGTTCTGATGCCGCTTTAGGGGACTGAGTTGAGGTCCGGACCGGAGCGGGGTCCAGACGCGCCAGCACCGTTTGACACTGATGTTTGGCAAACTGTTCCAGCTTAGCCACTGCCCCTTCTGCATCCCGTTGCATGATGCTCGCCATCAATTCACGGAAAAAAACCATTGAACGTTCCCGCTCCTCTTGGCTCAGGTTAATCGCAAAATAATAGGTCCGGCGTACCGCCGGTTGCAGATCTTCCAGCATATCTTCCAAATAGGGGTTATCGACAAAGCGGTAGGCCATTCGGGCGAATTCGAAAGTCGCCTCGTAGAAATCCATCACCCTGTTTTCGGCTGCATAGCTTTCCATCAGTTTCAGTAACTCAAGAAACGGCTGTAGTTCGCCTTCCTTCCACACCAATGTCGCCCGGCGGCACAATTGACCGATCAGAAGAATATTCATTTCGTAGACGTCACGCACGTGCTTCGGGGTCATGGCCGATACCACGGCCCCTTTTCGCGGGACGATATTGATAAGGTAACGACGCTCAAGAATAAGATAGGCTTCGCGTACAGAGCCCCGGCTGACATTAAGCTCACTAGCCACCCTCAGTTCCTGAATCCGGTCTCCCGAGTTAAGTTCACCGTTTACGATTAATTGTCCTAAATGTTGCGCAATTTGCTCAGCTAAGCTTTCCGGGGCTTTAAAACTCATGTTGATGTAACTACTTTTTATGCTTTTAAGGGGGGTCCTGTCGGAATGTCGAGAGGAATGTCAGCGTGGAGTTTCCCCATTGATCCCTGTCCAGTCAAGTAATTCACACGGATTACAACGAACTAATTTTTGACATGCCCTGGCTGGGCGTGCGCTGCCCTAAAACCGAACCTGTATCTCGCAAGTTCACACCCATTTTTTAAATCACTAGGAAAAACAACCGAATATGATCCTGTTCCCGCCAATTCCCCAGTTCGGACATTGTGCTATATCTGCTGCTACCGTTTTAGCGCCAATTGATAACTGAATTTCATAGGGGTTTAGGGTGCTTAACCAAACAAACTGATGAACGAAGTCCGTATTGGGGCGGTGAAAGCGGGCTGCCGGGACGGATGATCAAACTACAACGACGTATCCGTTGCAAATTTGATCCTTCACGCGCTGAATGCGCAAAGCCCCGCGATGCGCTTTAATATGCCGGTTTAGTAACACCCTGGGCATCTGCGCCTTTGGGATGGCCGGCCTTTTCGATCGCCTCCTGCACTTCAGGGGGCACATACTTTTCATCGTGCTTGGCCAGCACTTCGTCGGCCATTACCGTGTTGGCCGAAATAAGCTTCCCATTGGCAATAATGCCCTGCCCTTCGCGAAACAGATCCGGCAGAATGCCTGCGTACTTCACCGTAATGGTTTCGGCGTTATCGGTAATATCGAATGACACATGCAGATCTTCACCTCGAATCACTGAACCGGTTACCACCAAGCCACCAACCCGGATACGGCGCTCCATGGGCGCGTTTCCCGCCACCACTTCAGTGGGGCTATAAAATAAATTAATATTCTCTTTCATTGCAAACATGATCAGTGCGACCGACAGCGCCACCGCAATCAATACGCCCACTATAATGATCAATCGTTGCTTCCGGATGGGGTTCATAAACCTGCCTGCTCCCGTTTTATTTTTCGCTGAATGGTTTCAATTACATTCTTTTTGCGGCGCCGAATGGCGATTAGGTTACCCAAGATCACGACCAGAGTGATGCCATAGGCAGACCATACGAAAGCGCCGTGCTTGCCCATCTGCATAAACGCCTGAAAAGAGTCAAACTCCACCGTTATACCGCTCCAACTGTTTTTTTAACCCAATTGCTACGCTGCTCCCGTTGCAGAACTTCGCAACGGGTTGAATTGATTAACAACACTGCGAACAAGCAATAGAAACCGCCAATGCAACTTAACAACGTGAACAACATTTCCGGGTCGATCGCGGAGCTGGTCATTTTTATCGAGGCCGGTTGGTGCAGCGTGTTCCACCAATTGACTGAATATTTGATAATGGGTAGGTTCACCGCGCCGACAATACTCAACACCGCGGTCGCCCGCGCGGCAGACTGTGCATTGTTAATGGCTGAATTCAACGCCATGACGCCAATATAGAGAAAAAGTAACACCAGCATGGAGGTCAATCTTGCATCCCAGACCCACCATGTGCCCCAAGTGGGTTTGCCCCAGATGGAACCGGTGACCAGACAAATGAAGGTAAACGATGCACCAATCGGCGCCAGGCAACGGGCCACCATTTCCGCCATTTTCATACGCCACACCAACACCACCACACCGGCTACGGCCATCATGATATAGCCACCCATAGCAATACTGGCAGCCGGAACATGGATGTAGATAATGCGGTAGCTGTCTCCCTGATAGCGCTCCGGTGGCGCAAACGCCAATCCGTAGATTAAACCCGGCACCAGCAACAACACGGTAGCAGCAATCAGCCAGGGCAACATTTTCCCGGTCATCTCATAAAAGTATTTTGGCGAACCCAATTTATGGTAAAGCCGTTTCAAAGCCTGGAACACAATCACCTCTATCCGTTAACGCTGATCCGCAGCCCGGTTGCAATGGCAAAGGGAGCGAATGTGAATGCGAGTATTAAGAACGCCGCCAGATAAGCCAACTGCCCTGCGAATGGGTGCCCCATGGCAGCCGCCTCGACCGCGCTGGTGCCGAAAATCAGCACGGGAATATAAAGCGGCAACGCAATCACCGCGACCAATACACCGCCTTTGTGCAGACCGACCGTTAACGCCGCGCCGATGGCGCTAATCATACTCAGAACCGGTGTTCCCAAAAGCAGGCTATAAAGCGTAACCTTGATCGTATTGACGTCCATAAACATCATCACACCCAGCACCGGCGCCACGCAGATTAGCGGCAACGCGGTCACCAGCCAGTGTGCCAGCACCTTCCCGAATGCCAGAACAAAAAGCGGCTGCGGGCTCATCAAGGTTAATTCCAGAGCACCGTCATCGAAATCCTGACGGAACAAACTATCCACCGATAATAAGGTAGACAGCAAAGCGGCGATCCAGATCACTCCCGGGGCAATTTTTTGTAGCGTACCGGGTTCCGGCCCCATGCCCAGCGGAAACAGCGCAATGACCATAATAAAGAAGAACAGCGGGTTCACCATGTCGCCGCGCTGACGAAAAGCAATCACAATGTCCCGCTTGATAATGGCCAGCATCCCGGACCACATCGCAGGTTCTAATTGATTTGCCATGCACCTCTTCCCAGGCCTAATTGCAGTGATCGCAGGCCATTCAACTCCAGCGCATGGTGACTGGTGATTAGTACCGATCCACCCTTGGCAGCGTGCCCCTGAATCAGGCCTTCCAACTCAGCCACACCGTGGCGATCGATTGCAGTAAAGGGCTCATCAAGCACCCATAAGCGAGCAGGCTCTACCAATAGACGAGCCAGTGCGACCCGTCGTTTCTGTCCCGCCGACAGGGTGTATACCGGCACATCCTCGAAACCACCCAGACCGACGTCATGTAATGCCTGATCTAAACTTGGTTGGGCCGGGGCGTCAGCAGCGGATACTCCTTTTACCTGAAGAATCCAGCGTAGGTTTTCTCTGGGGGACAACGCCATCTTGATGCCGGTAAGATGCCCGCAATAAAGCGTCTGCCGGCGAAAATCCGCCTCCACCCGACGCCGCGGCCGGCCACACCAGGTCAACTCCCCTTGGAACTCGTCAGACAGCCCGCACAGCACCCGCAGCAACGTGGTCTTACCACTGCCATTGGCTCCTTCCACCTGCAGGATTTCGCCGTTATATAGCTCAAAGGAGAGGTTTTTGATCAGCACCCGGTCGTCCCGCTCACACTCTAACTGTTCGACTTGTAGTAAAGGTGCTGTCACAAAACCGCCTAAGTATTTCATTCTTCGGATGTTATTCTTGAAAAGCGGCACATTATAACCAATCTTTATTCGCAGTGCCGATTTGCTTTGCCTTAAAATACCCAGGCACCGGGGCCTCACCATTGATGATGGATACACTGTATATTGTTCTGTTAATCGTTTCCGGCATTGTCGCGGGTTTTGTCAACACGGTGGCCGGCGGCGGTTCGATTTTTACCCTTCCGGCGCTGATGTTACTGGGTATGCCCGCCGATATCGCCAATGGCACCAACCGCGTCGGCGTATTCCTTCAATCGCTGGCCGGTGTGCGAGGATTCCGCCAGCACGGCAAACTGGATCAGAAGGCCATTATGCCGATTCTGCTGCCCACCGTGGCAGGGTCACTGATCGGATCATGGGTTGCATCCGTCATCCCGGTGGAGGTCCTGAAGCCGGTTTTGCTCGGTACCATGATCGCCATGACACTGCTGATCGTTTTGAAACCCGGCACACTACCGGCTGTTGACGAACAAATTCTGACACTAAAAGAGAAACCCATCGTCAACCTTTGGCTGTTTTTGGCGGGCTTGTATGGGGGCTTTGTCCAGGCCGGAGTGGGATTTATTCTGCTAACCGCACTCGCGGGGGTCCTGCGCTATGATTTGGTGCGGGCCAATGCGCTTAAAATGCTCTGTACCCTGGTGTTTGGAGGCGTTGCCCTGCTGGTCTTTATTGTTCAGGGCCAGGTTCTGTGGGTGCCGGGGTTGATTTTGGGGGCCAGCACCATTATCGGTGTGCAACTCAGTGTCCGCTTCGCTATCAGTGCCAAACAACAAACCCTGAAATGGATTTTACTGGGGATGGCTTTGCTGGTGTGTGTCGCGGCCCTGATCAAATAAGGCGTCGGGATCAACGTCTATACTGTAAGCCATACTTCGCATTGCTCCCAGGTAGTCATGATCGAATTTCCATCCAACCCCGGAAAAACCACCCGTAACCTGGAGACCGGACTCTCTAACGCCGCAGCGAAAGCGTCAGCGGGTGCAGACGTGAATGCAGCGAAGCTGGCGCAGCAACAGGTAAAACAAACGGTTGAAGCCGTTGTATTGCAGGCCAAGTTGATTGAACAGTCCGGCACCACACAAAAAGCAGTGTATGAAATGCTGGTGCGCGTTTCCGCGCAGCCGGGCACCACTCAACCCCCGCCCGCGCAATTGCCGCAGCCTGCACCCACGACGCAGCCACCGATTCCGTCAAGCACCTCCACACCCGTTACCCGAATCACCGCCGACGTACTCCGGGCTTTGCAAACAGGGCAGACGCTGATCGTGAAGGTGTTGTCGGACTTTTCACTGTCCCCATCCACTCGCCTATTGGCCACGGCCTCGATTGACCGGGGATTGCAAATACACAAGACCGATGCACCGGGACTGATCTCGACCCATGGATCCGCCTTCAAACAGCTGATTCCACTTCAGCGTAGTCTTGCTCATCTTATGGGGACCCTGGAAATGGTCTCGCAGCCACAAAGCGGATCCGGCAACACCCAATCTTTACCGTTACCTGTTCGTTCCGCACTTCAGGAATTGGCGGCGCTGTTGCCGCGAATTAACCAGATTAGGGAGCCCGGCTACCTGCAAAATAGTATTCGCAATAATGGTACGTTCTTAGAGAGCAATCTGAACGCAGTGATTAGCCCGCACCTTGCCAAGTCGCCAGACAACCGCAGTCTCACCGATTCCCTGCGCAATCTGACTCAACGGCTACTGGATTCGGCTGGCGGCACCAAACCCGTCGCGACGAGCCCCAACGCCGCTTCCCCGGATAGCCCGAAATCGGTAGAAAACACGTTAAAATCGGCCCTTGCCCAGGTAAACGATGCGGATTTTAAATTGGCGTTACAGCGGGTGCATCAGGCGTTGCAGCAAGCTTCAAGCACAGGAACCGGCGCCCCGTCAGGCGCTGCGGGTATTACCGCAGAGGCAGCAAAGGGAGCCACCGAGGCCGGTGAAAAAATCAAACACACAGCCTCCCAGGGTCTCGATGTTAATAAACCCAATGCAGGCCAGAAAGCGGAAACATCCCCCCCAAGCCGGACACAATTAATGCAGGGGCGCCTGGATACCCAAATCAGATTGGGCGCATCCAGCATCGCAGATGAGAGTATTAAACCTCACCCGTCGCTGCGCCACTACAGTCAGTCCGCCAGTGCCAGCCCGTCGGTAGCAAGCTCAACGGCATCCGCATCGGCCCAGGAACCCTATTTACTGCCACCGTTACCCGGCCAGGTAATGATTCAGCCGCAATCCCGACAACTCTCGAATTCAAAAAAAGACGATATGGCACAGGCATTGGTCGCGGTTTTATTGAAGCAGGTAAAAGGGGCTTTAGCCCGTACCACTTTGCATCAATTGGCGTCCCACACGCGACAAACCGACAGTTCACCAACACCCACCCTACTCAGTTTCGAATTGCCTTTTTTGCATAACCAGCAAATTCAGGTTTTTCAATTCCGTATCGAAGAAGAAGCCACTGGTGAGACCAGCGAAGAGAAAAATCAACAGAAGCGCTGGGTGGTGCAGATGGGATTTGATATTGAGGGCATGGGCCCCATGTTGTGCCAGATAAATCTGGTTGGCGTCAGCGCCTCTGTTTCGTTCTGGGCGGAATGGGAGCATACCCTGGAACACACAAAATCCCATTTTGAATTTCTGCAGAAAACGCTGACCGATATGGGACTCAGGGTGGATAAATTGCAGGGGCATTTGGGTATTCCTGTGAATGAACGCACCCTATTGAGTAACCAATTGGTGGACATTCGTTTATGACCCATAAGCCCTCATCCGAATCCAATTCCGCTCATAACCCAACCCAGGCAGTGGCGCTGAGTTACGATGGTCAAAGCGCGCCATTTATCAGCGCTTCCGGTGGCGCGGACCTGGCAGAAGAAATCCTGCGTATCGCGCGGGAACATGAAGTGCCGATATACGAAAATCCGGAGCTGGTGGATATTCTGGCGCGATTGGAAGTAGGTGATGAAATTCCTGAGCTGCTGTATCGCACTATCGCCGAAATCATTGCATTTGTTTATATGCTGAAAGGCAAGGTGCCGGAAGGTTTCGGCAACCCGCGCGCTGGTGATACACACAAATCTATAGAATATCGAACAGGGCCGGCGCAAAGCCATGATCCGGAAAGGCCTACTCCGGAGAGCCCTGCCCCGCAAAGCAATTCGGGCCAGAACCCGGATTAGTTCAGCTTGAGTTTTGCCCGATTCGCCACAACACACCACACGGGTCTTGCAGTGTAAAATCCCGCATTTGCCAGGGTTGATCCGGTACCTTCGACAGCCTTACCGCGTACTTTTCGGCAACACCGGCCTGCGCTATTCTCTGGTGCCAGTGATCCACATCTTCCACCAGAAGATGCATCATCAGATTATTCGCCAACTCTGCTTGATAGAAATTTTGTAATAGAAAGCCGGTCTATCCCAGACGCAAATGCGCAGCCTATTAGCGTACAACGGTGTCCGAGGATACCGTGCGTCCTGCCATTTTCAGGTTCACCGGCATATCAGCCGCCATCCAGGAATAAAAGCCTTCGCGAAAATAATACACATTGCTGTATCCCCAGGTTGAAGCAAAGTAGCTGGCCATTGCGCTGCTGGGGTTGAGAGGACTGCTGGTGTAAAACACGATCGGGGTACTGCGATCCAGCTCTTCCGAAATATACAATACTGCGAACTCAGAAGCATTGAAATCCAGATTTACAGAACCTTCGATATGACCCAAACTCCAAGACTGCTGATCACGCACATCAATGAAAACAGCACCTTCATCAAATAACGATTTGGCTTTATTAAGGGTAACGGTTTCGACTCCATTCACTTCTGCAGGCGCTTCTGCCAACGCCCATGCGGAACACCATGTCAAAGCCAAAACACTAACTATCTTCGCAACTGCCTTCATACGATCTACCCGAACCGGCTACTGATTTATTATTTAAGTATAGTTGTGCGTACAGTGAAGGGATGGAACGATTCGCTCTAAAAACAAAACGCCCTATTCACAAGATATTGATTTTTATGATGTTATAGAGAAACAAACGCCAATGGTATGGCTGTTCTAAAAACCTTAGTTATTGTCCTGATGCTTTTTTCCAACCAGTGCCATTAATTTGGCTTCCGAGCGGGTTACCGCGTCGCTTTCCTGAACGTTGATAGAGCTGTTTTTTAGTAGCCGGTCTGCCTGCCTACGATACAGCTGTTCGCTATTGTTGTGCACCAGCTCGTCTTGTTTTTCCAAACTATGGGTTAGCCGTTTTTCCGTATTCATCAATCGCTGACCCAAGCCGAGCGAGCCGGCGTTGAGAAATTCGATTTTACTTTGCAGTTTCTTGAGGGACATTTCCAGCATCAAATTCTGCTGCTGCAATTCGAGTTGGATTTTGCTGACCTTTTTGGTCTGCAAAAATGTATAAATGGACAACGCCAAAATGACCACGGCGACAAGCAGACTGACACCAATAATCAGATACGTAGACTCAGTCATAATTGCCTCGTTTAGCCATTCGCCTAAAAACCGATTGCAACATTCGTCATGCTGGACTTGGAATCGATCATCCGTTCCAAATCAATCAGTATCAGTAACTCATCGTTTTTGTTGCACACGCCGGTAATAAATTTGGCGGTTTCTTCATTGCCCACATTAGGGGCCTTTTCAATTTCCGCGGCTCGCAGATACGTGACTTCTGCAACGCTATCCACCAGCATACCCACGACTTGTTTATCCACTTCAACGATCACAATACGTGAGTTATTATCGACGTCCACCCGCTGCAAAGCGAAACGGGTGCGGGTATCGATGACCGTGACGACGTTACCCCGCAGATTAATGATGCCTAGAACATAATAGGGCGCACCGGGAACTGGAGTTATCTCGGTATAACGCAACACTTCACGAATACGCATCACATCAATGCCATAGATTTCGTCACCCAGGCGAAAGGTACCCCATTGGGTAACCTGATCATCCGCTTTTGATTCGTCTCTTGCCATCGCCGGAAAGCTCTCCTAATGTATTGCGCCAATATAACGTCAGTTGAACCGCGTTCGTTATATATATGCAGCTAATGTGCCAAACATTCCACGGCACCACCTGAACCGATTTACAGCGAATCCAGTTCCGACCATTCTTCATCGGTTAACAATTTTTCCAATTCGATTAAAATAAGCAGTTCGTCGTCTTTGTGGCAAACCCCCTGAATGTAACGGGCGCTTTCATCGTTGCCCACATTCGGCGACGTTTCAATTTCTGATTGCCGCAAATAGACGACTTCTGCAACGCTATCAACCAGTATGCCGACAACATGGGAACTTGCTTCGATTATCACAATACGGGTGTTGTCGTTGGTCTCTTCTTGCGGTAAACCAAACCGCAGACGGGTATCAATGACCGTGACTACCCTGCCCCGCAAATTGATGATTCCCAGTACGTGGTGAGACGATCCGGGTACTGGCGCGATTTCCGTAAAACGTAATACTTCCTGCACCTGCATTACGTTAATACCGTATGTTTCACCCGCCAGACGAAAGGTAACCCATTGAATTACCGGATCATCGCCGGTGCGGGTTTGCACTGAATTAGCCATAATAATACGCCACGAAAATAGAAAGATTGGAGCTGCGATTGACCTGCCGATTGGGTACTTAATGTAACTATAGTGCAGAGGGGTTTAGATGTCAGATGATGAACTGTTGAAAGCCATCTGTATCCACCAGCGAACACATATATTCCACAACGGTACCGGCCAACCAGGGGCGCTTGCTTCGCTGGGTACGCCACTTCACCTGCTCTGGCTGCAAGGTAATGGATTTTTCAACCGTATCGCAGGCCAGCCCCCAGGCAAAGCCATGAATGCTGATGACGTACTGCAATGCACTGCGACTGTCTGCCTGGTAACGTTCCGGCATCACGCAGAGCGCAGTATTCAGCACCTTTAAATTACCCTGGGCTGTGTCCGGTAAAATTCCCATAAACCAATCTGGCTGTCCCGGCAGCCCGGTTAGTTTTTTATTCAGTGGCTGAATAGAACCAAGGCTGATTAGCGGCACCGCCAGTTTAAGCCCGTTCACTTTGAATATCAGACATTCGAAGGCTTTCTGGGCCCACACCGGTCGACCGTTTTCACACCAGGGTTGCGATTGCGGAATCGCTTCTGCTTGCGGCTCCGGTTGAGGAGTGTGTTGAGCAAGATCGGTCGTAGCGTCCGTTTGCCTAGCTTCGACAGAAGGGGTTTTGGGGGGTTCCGGCTTTTTCGATTCCGAAGACGAAGGCTGATGAGCCGCCGTTAGTAACGACGGTGACAACCAGGACGCACGTTGCAGCCCTGACCCGGATAAGTCGATTGTCGCCACTTTAATATCGCGGTTTGATTTAGACCCGGCCCGCGCGCCGATGGGCATTTTGTTCCCGGCGTTACCAGCCTCCGACTCGGAACCCGCCACCGCAGGTGCACTGCGCAGCGCTTTACGGCCTGCGTCGAACACATGAACGTTATCGGTTAATTTGTTTTTATCAGAAGCAGAAACCGGCTTTTCCGCCGGCGCAGACGAACCTGCCGCCGGATCATGGAGCAAGTCATCCAGATATTCAATCAGCGCCCCTTCACCGTCAGGGTGCGGGGCGGTCTCGTGCTTTTCGTCTTTCATTCTTTTGGTACAACCCGGTTCGCTGGCTGATGCCCTCGCCTAAGCGGTTTTGCAATTCAGGCGATTGGTTCGCGAACCACCTCCAAAGGTGCATGTGCTAATAGATATTTTAGCAGAGAGCTGTAAGCTGCGACGCCTCGTGCTCCAGGTTCATAAAAATTAGGCGCAACCCCGGCTTTGCTGGCATCCCGGAACCGGGTATCCACCGGAATGGCTGCAGGCCAGATATTGCCTTCATAAGTTTGCCGGAGCACACGCAAGCTGTTTACCGATGCCTGGGTTCGCCGATCAAACATCGTCGGAACTACCCAATAGGGCAATCTGCGTTTTTGCGACCGCATCACCATTTGTAATGTTCGCATCATGCGTTCCAGACCTTTAATCGCCAGGTGCTCGGTTTGAACCGGTAATAACAAAGACTGGCAGGCAGCCAACGCGTTAATCAGCAATACACCCAGAATCGGCGGCGTATCCATGAGCACAAAATCGTAATCGTCCCATAGCCAGGCCAGGGTTTTGGATATAACCAGGCCTGCTCCGCCCTGACTGATCGCCTGCCGCTCCAGCATGGCTAATGATGTGGAAGCCGGCATTAGATCCAGGTGCTCGACCCCGGTGCTGTAAATCATTTGCGCCGGTAATCCTTGCGGTACTTCACCCCGGTGCTGAAATAACTGGTAAACAGATCGATCCAGCTCATCGGGGTTAAGTTGGAAATAGCTGGTGAGGGAACCATGGGGGTCAAGATCGATCATCAGCACACGCTGTCCTCCAGCGGCCAGTATGCCGCCAAGTGACACCACGCTGGTGGTTTTCCCGACCCCGCCCTTTTGATTTGCTGCTGCCCAGATCTTCACCGCGCCAACCTATTCCGCTGTCGGATTTTGAGATGAAAACAACAGGCCACCGTCCTTGAGCCTGATGATACGCAAAGGTACTTCTGCTTCTTTTCGCTGCCGATTCTGAAGGCCGCTGGCGGCCGGCTTTTCTTCGCTAGCACCCATTTTATAATCCGCTGGGGCAGCACCCTTGTCTGGCGTTGCTTTTACGGATTCATTTTTTGAAATCACCAACGCAATACGCCGGTTTTTACTGCGCCCGTCTGCAGTATCATTACTGGCAATCGGGTGAAATTCGCCATAGCCTACGGCGGCCATACGGCCAGGATCAACGTCCATATACGAAAACAGGCGCACCACACTGGCCGCCCGTGCCGCTGACAACTCCCAATTCGATGGGTATTGCGCGGTTTCAATGGGAACGTTGTCGGTATAGCCTTCGACGTGAATGGGGTTTTTCTGCCCTTTCAGGATGTCTGCAATTTTCTCCAGCACGGTTTCTGCTTCGGCGGACAACGATGCGCTGCCGCTGGGATACAGCACGCTGGCCCGGATGTTGACTTCAATCCACTCATCGTTACTGCGGATTTCTACATCGTTGTTTGCGATTTGCTGTTGCAACGAAGTCGCCAGCTGATCAGATATTTTCGACAATCGGGCCACTTCGTTATCACGCAGTTTTCCCTGCCTGAACGATTTGGATTCGACGTCATCAAAAATACCTTCGATTCCATATTTAAAGTCATCATTACTCGGGTATTCGCCAGGGATCGGTAATTTAATCAAACTGTCGTTACTTTGTTGAAGATCCTTATCGCCCACCGACGTTGGATCGTAGGTTTTTGGTTGGGCATTAAATACAGCAACCAAGGAATCCGATAGAACTTTGTATTTACCTTCATTAACTGACGAGATCGAATACATGACAACGAAGAAAGCGAACAACAACGTAATAAAATCCGCGTAGGAAATCACCCAGCGTTCATGGTTTTCAGGTTCTTCCGGCTCTCGTTTTCGTATCATGATCTGCCCCTCACTTGTTGAGGTAGCCTTCGAGTTTCATTTCAATGGTACGCGGATTTTCACCATCGGCAATGGCGATCAAGCCTTCGATAATCATTTCCCGCAGATTACTTTGCGACTTGACCGTCGATTTTAATTTGGCAGCAACAGGCAGGAATAGCATATTTGCAAGCCCCACACCATAAATAGTAGCGACGAATGCAGTGGCGATTCCGGCCCCCAATTTACTGGGGTCGGCCAGATTACCCATCACATGTATCAGCCCCATAACCGCCCCAATAATGCCAATCGTGGGTGAGTAACCACCCATCGCTTCAAATACCTTGGCCGCATGCAGGTGCCTGTCTTCCTGGGTAATCAATTCCACTTCCAGAATACTGCGGATGGATTCAGGTTCACCGCCGTCCACCAGCAATTGCAATCCCTTTCGGGAGAACTCATCGCTCTCGGTTTCTGCCAGCGCCTCCAGACCGAGCAATCCTTCTTTGCGCGCAGTAGTACTCCAGCTTATAACGCGGTCGATACTGCCCCGCATATCCAGTGCTGGAGGGAAAACAATCCATCGCGATACTACGAACGCGTGACGAAAGGTTGCCATCGGGGTTTGCAGCATAGCGGCGCCCAACGTGCCCCCTAAAACAATCACCGCAGCAGGACCGTTAGCCAAGCCGGACAGATGGCCGCCCTCCATCGCATTACCACCAACTATGGCGATAATTCCGACTAACAACCCGACAACACTCAATACATCCATAGTAATTAATGTAACTCGCTGATAAGCGTTCCCATATTCTTAATATCGATAACCGCATCGGATAAACCGGCAGATTCCACGGCCATCGGCATTCCGTACACCACGCAACTTTGTTCGTTCTGGGTCCAGATTGTTGCCTTTCCCCGTTTTAATAATTTACACCCTTCCCGGCCATCACTGCCCATTCCGGTAAGCACCACCGCAAGAATTTTTCCACGTACGCTGCGCGCAGCCGAGCCAAAGGTGACATCCACACTGGGCTTATATTGAAACTGGTTATTACCTTCGATGATCGATACGCTTTGGCCGTTATCGCTAACCAGCATCTGCTTGCCACCGGGGGCCAGCAGAGCAAGACCGGGGCGAATTTGGTCGTTTTCTTCCGCTTCTTTTACCCGTATTTTACATAAGCGATCGAGCCGCTCAGCAAACGCTGAGGTGAACGTGCCGGGCATATGCTGAACCAGTAAAATCGGTAATGGAAAATTCGCCGGTAGCGCGGTTAGAATGTTCTGCAGAGCCACCGGGCCGCCGGTTGAAGCACCAATCAGCAGCATCCTTAAACGTTCACTGCCCAGCGAATCCAACGGCGATCGCGAGCGACGCCCTGCTTGCGCAGAGCTAACGTCTGTGGTGACCGGGTTTACCTGCCTGGGCGACGGGCTGGCGGTTGACGTGGACGTTATCGTGGACGGTGCAGAACTCGCCACTGGAGCGGATGTTGTAGCAGTATTATGACGCAGATAAGAACGCCGCCCTGCAATAGCAATGACCCGGTCTTGCAACAGTTTGACGCTGTCACAAGCATCGCCGGACATAGACTCGAAACTTTTCGGCAAATAATCCAGCGCGCCCGCCTCCAACGCATCCAGTGTCACCCGGGCACCTTCATAACTCAGCGAAGAAAACATTAATATAGGCGTTGGCATTTCTGCCATGATGACCCGCACAGCACTGATGCCATCCATCATCGGCATCTCGTAATCCATGGTAATCACATCGGGTTTTAACTGCTTGACCTGGTCGACTGCTTCTTTACCGTTTTCAGCAAACCCCACCACTTTTAAATTGGGGTTTTTTTCAAGAATTTCCTTTATACGGCGACGAAAAAATGCAGAATCGTCAACAACTAAAACACTAATGGGCATTCATCATCTCCGGCCTACACCCGTTGGGCATAAGCTTTAAGCATACTCGGGATGTCCAGAATCAGTGCGATACGACCATCTCCGGTTATAGTGGCACCAGCCATTCCCGGCGTACCATTGAGCATTTTACCGAGGGGCTTTATAACAACCTCTTCCTGACCGATAAGCTGATCCACCACGAAACCCACTTTTTGGGTGCCCACGCTGACAATGACCACGTGGGCTTGCTGATTCTCACTTTCGACACCGTGTATGAGCCAGCGCTTTAGATGAAACAACGGCAATGCTTTCTGCCGCACCACCACCACTTCCTGCCCATCCACCACGTTGGTGCGTGATAAATCCAAATTAAAAATTTCGTTCACATTCACCAACGGCAACGCAAACGCCTGCTTACCGAGCATCACCATTAACGTTGGCATAATCGCAAGCGTCAGAGGTACTTTTATGGCAATACGTGACCCCACCCCTTTTTCGGAATGAACTTCAATAGTACCGTTTAACTGGCTGATTTTGGTTTTCACCACGTCCATGCCGACGCCGCGGCCGGATACATCGGAAATCTGGTCTTTGGTGGAAAAGCCCGGATGAAAGATTAGATTGAAGGCCTCGGTATCATCCAGGCGGGCAGCGGCCTCTTCGTCCATCAAACCTTTATCAATGGCTTTTTTGCGCAACATATCCGGGTCCATACCACCGCCATCGTCGGTGATTGAGAGCACGATATGATCCCCTTCCTGCTCCGCAGACAACACCACTTTGCCCATCCGGGGTTTGCCCATCATCTCCCGCACGTCCGGTGCTTCGATGCCGTGATCAACACTGTTTCTCACCAAATGCACCAACGGATCGGCCAAAGCCTCCACTAGATTCTTATCCAGATCGGTTTCTTCGCCTTCCAGCTCCAGGCTGATTTCTTTTTTCAGGTTGCGGGCCAGATCGCGAACCACTCGCGGAAAGCGTCCGAATACTTTCTTGATCGGCTGCATTCGGGTCTTCATCACTGCGGTTTGCAAATCGCCGGTGACCACGTCCAGATTCGCGACGGCTTTCGACAAATCTTCATCCGCGGTCCTTAAGCCCAGACGCACTAATCGGTTACGCACCAACACCAGTTCGCCCACCATATTCATGATTTCATCCAGGCGCTTGGTATCGACCCTCACGGTATTTTCTGCCGCCGGAGCGGATTCTTTGCCCGCAGGCGGGCGCGCGACCGGCTTTTTCTCGCCGCTTGCAACGGCTGCTTTGGCTACCGGCTCTGACTTGGCTTCCGGCGTCGCATCAGGTGCAACTTTGGCCGGTTTGGGAGAATGCGCGGCCGTTGGGCCTTTGCCTTTTCCATGCATTTGGTCGAGGATCGACTCGAATTCGTCATCGGTGATTTCATCAGACGATGTCGCACCGGTTTTCGGTGCGGCGGCGGCTGTTGAAGCGGATTTTTTCGCTGCTGTTTTGGGACTCGCCTTAGCGGCCGTTTTCGATTTTGCTTTTGCTTTTGGCTTGCCGCTTTCCGCTGCGGGTACCCCGCCGTGTTTTCCTTTGCCGTGCAAGTCATCTAGTAATTTTTCGAATTCGTCATCGCTGATCGAATCCGACGCCGCTACCGCTGTATCGGCTTCTGATTTTTCCTTACTGGCTACAGCAGGACCACCAAATTTTCCCTTACCATGCAACTGATCAAGTAGCGCTTCGAATTCATCATCCGTGATCTCGTCACCGGCGCCGGTACCCGCAGCCGACGGAGTTTCCACAGGTTTACTCTTTTCTTCATCCAAGGCGTCCAGAAATTGCTCGAACTCTTCGTCTGTAATATCGCCTTCAGAAACAACGCTCTCCGCTGTGTCTGCATCCGGGATCGCAGCAACAGCAGGTGACCCGCCCTCCAGAATAGCGTGTAACGCATCCATTAAAGCCGGATCCGCTGCATCGGGGTATTGGCGTGCATGCACTTGAGCGAACATGGAATTGACGGAATCCAACGCTTGCAAGAAGGTGTCCATCAACTCAGCATTGAGTGATAGCTTATGATTACGAAGTAAATCAAAAATGTTCTCAGCGGCGTGACAAAGATCTACCAGGGTATCGAGCTGCAAAAAACCCGCTCCCCCTTTTACCGTGTGAAAACCGCGAAAAATCGCGTTCAGAAGATCGGCGTCGTCAGGGCGATTTTCCAGATCCACCAATTGCTCGGATAGCAGTTCGAGTATCTCACCGGCCTCGACCAAAAAGTCCTGTAAGATTTCCTCGTCGGCGTCGAAACTCATACCTTACTCCTTAAAATCCGAGGCTGGACAACAAGGCATCGACATCATCCTGGCCGGAAACCACGTCGTTGCGTTTTTCCGGTTCCATGATCGGACCTTCCGGCCCGATATCAGGTGCGTTTGCTTTTTCCGTGTTCGGGGTCAGGTCATCGTGCTTGACACCGGTGATCTCATCAATGGAACCGGCCATAGCGACCAGGTTGACCAGTTCCACTTCAACTTCCTGAACCAGCTCAATAACCCGTTTGATTACCTGACCGGTTAAATCCTGAAAATCCTGAGCCAGCATAATGCCGGACAGATTGGCATTGATCGTCGCGCTTTCTTCCGTGGCTGTTGTCAGGAAAACGCCGACTTTTTTTGACAGCTCGCGGAATTCTTCCGGCCGCATTTCACGGCGTATTAAACGATCCCACTCTAACTTCAACGCTTTTGCTTCATTCGCCAATTGCGCAGAGATCGGCATGGTTGACTCAACCATGTCCATGGTTTTATTGGCTGCACTCTCTGTTTTTTCGATTACATAGTTGAGGCGCTGGGAAGCATCTTGCATTCGCGACATCTCTTCGCGCATTTGTGAATTGGTGGTATCTATGGCAAAGTTTTTTATCGATTCATGCAGACTTCGGGTTAACCGTCCCACCTCATGAAACAGCACTTGATCACGCTTCTGATGCAGTTGAGCAATGGTCTGCATCGCTTCGTTGGCTTCACCACTTTCGAGCTGTTCTAACAGAGTTTTGGCATACTCGACTAACTGTTCCTGTTGCCCTTGTTCCGTCATGCTGTTCTCACATCTGATGTTCACGGTGACTGTAATCAGGCGTCCACTCGTTCAAATATCTTTTCGATCTTTTCTTGTAGCGCCTGCGCCGTAAATGGCTTCACCACATATCCGTTTACCCCGGCCTGAGCAGCTTCAATAATCTGTTCACGCTTGGCTTCTGCCGTCACCATCAATACCGGCAAACTTTGCAGCTTGGCATCGGCTCGAACCTCTTTCAGTAAATCGATCCCGGTCATACCCGGCATATTCCAATCGGTAATAAGGAAATCAAAATCCGAAGATTTGAGTAACGGAAGCGCAGAAGTGCCGTCATCCGCTTCCTGGGTGTTGGTAAACCCCAGATCCCTAAGAAGATTCTTTATAATTCGTCTCATTGTAGAAAAGTCATCAACAATAAGAATTTTCATGTTCTTGTTCAAAGTTGCCTCCACTGAACCCAGTTCACTACGTCTAATGTGCAAACTACGGTGGTTAACATGCTGTTGGAATCCGTCGAGCAGGCAGCACCCGCTGTTCTATCTCTCAACAGACTTTTTACTAAGTCTAGTTGTAGATCTAGCCGTATCCAGTTTTTGTATAAATATCAAAGCCACTCTTGTAGGCGGGTTCGCAATCGTTGAGCAGCCTGACTGTGAATTTGACTCACCCTCGATTCACTAACGCCCAGTACTTCACCGATTTCCTTCAGGTTCAGCTCTTCGTCGTAGTAAAGCGAGATAACCAATTGTTCACGCTCAGAAAGTTGCTCGATTGCCTTAGCCAGGTGATTGCGGAAATCCCCATGCTGCAGTTCTTCAAAAGGGTTCAGGGATTGCTCTTGTTGGCGCTCACTGTCAATAAAATCGTCCGGCGATTCCATTTCATCCAGGCTGAACAAACGTGTCGCCATGCTGTCCTGAAGCATGGCATGGTATTCGTTCAGGGAAATACCCAATTCGTTGGCGATATCCCGGTCATGGGCATCGGCACCGGTGCGATTCTCGACACTGCGGATGGCTTCCTGGATACGGCGCGCATTACGGTGTACCGAGCGCGGCGCCCACTCGCCCTTCCGCACATCATCCACCATCGCCCCGCGAATGCGGATACCGGCGTAGGTTTCGAAGCTGGCGCCCTTGCTATTATCAAAACGCTTGATCGCGTCCAGCAGGCCAATCAAACCAGCTTGATATAAATCTTCAACCGCAACCGAGGACGGCATTCGACCCATCAGGTGATGAGCAATGCGCCTGACCAAGGGCGTGTACTGCTCCACCATCGCATCCAGTTGAGGTGCCGATTTATCGTTATACATATGCTGCTGTCTTTGACCCAACATTGCTTTTGCCTGTCTAACGGGCGGCTACGCCCTGCACCAGACGATCCACGAAAAACTCCAGATGGCCGCGCGGCGTAGTAGGAAGCGGCCATCCGTCAACTTTATTTGCCAGGGTTCGGAATGCCAATGCCGCTTTACTGCGGGGATAGGCTTCCACCACCGGTTTTTGACGCATCACGGCTTTGCGAAGGTATTCATCAAACGGAATGCAACCGCTAAATTGCAACGCGACATCCAGAAAGCGGTCGGTTACTTTGGTGAGCTTGGCGTAGATTTCCCGGCCTTCCTGTTGCGTGCGAACCATATTGGCCAACACATTGAAACGGTACATGCCGTGCTGTTGATTGAGCAGTTTCATCAACGCATACGCGTCGGTAATAGAGGTGGGCTCGTTGGTTACAACAAAAAGGCTCTCCTGGGCTGCCGTAAGAAAACTGACCACCATTTCGGAGATACCTGCAGCGGTATCGATCAGCAATACGTCCACCTGATCGCTCAGCTCACTGAAAGCGTGAATCAGACCGGCGTGCTCCCGCGTGCCCATGCTCACCAATTCCCGGGTGCCTGATGATGCCGGTACGATTTTAATTCCGCCGGGGCCGTCCACCAGGATTTCGGACAAGCTGCATTCGCCATTCAAAACATGGGATAAGTTTTTACGCGCCGTAATACCCAAAAGGATGTCCAGGTTTGCCAGCCCCAGATCGGCGTCCATCAACACCACCCTGCGCCCCATCTCCGCCAGACACACGCCCAGGTTGATTGAGACGTTGCTCTTGCCGACACCACCTTTACCGCCCGTTACTGCGATAACCTGTACAGAATGATTGCTCATAAAATTTTTGTATGCACCTTGGTTCAGTTTGCTAGGCGTAGGCCAGCTCCGCTTCCGCATCCGAAATGGCATCGCTGTAATAATCTGCCACCTCCGCTTCGTCCATTCTGTACCCCTTCGCGAGTGCAATGGCATGATTCAGAAGACGCGTCGCATTCGGTCGCTGTAAGTCATCAGGGATATTCTGACCATCCGTGGTATAGGCTATGGGCAGCTGAGATTCAATGACCATGCTTAAAGCCTCGCCCAAACTTGCGGATTCGTCCAGTTTTGTGAGAATACAACCGTCTAGATTCAGATGTTTATAATCCGCAACCGCTTTATCCAAAATTCTGCGTTGCGTGGTGGAAGACAACACCAACCAGCGCTGCACGTGATCACCCAGGGTTTCCAGCATATCCATCTGTTCCCGGTGAACCTGGTCTTTGTGGCTTAAACCCGCAGTATCGATCAGAACCAGTTTTTTGCGGGACAATCCCCGTAAAATTTGCTCCAGGGACTGTTGCTCAGTGACCACCCGTACCGGTACGTTCAGAATGCGGCCCAACGTGCTGAGCTGCTCATGACCCGCAAGGCGATAACTGTCCGTTGTGACCAGTGCCAAATTCTCGGCGCCGTGTTCCAATACATAGCGTGTGGCTATTTTAGAAATGGTGGTGGTCTTACCCACACCCGCCGGTCCGACGAAGGCAAAAACACCACCGTGGGCCACAATGTCCGCCTGCATTAACGGCAGATCGTCACTCAGCTCCACCAGGCAGGATTTCCAGGCCTGTTTGATATCGGTATCGGCACGCACATTACGAACCAGCTTCCGGCACAGCGCCGGGGACAAACCCAGGCGCGCCAATTTTTTGAATACGGAGGCGGATAATGGGTTCTGGTGGTTAAAGCTACCCCAGGCCACATTCGCCATCTGGATATTGAGCATCTGACGCAACTGGCTCAGTTCGCCGCGCATAGCCGCCAGCTCGCTACCGGATTGCGGTGCTTGCTGTTGCGCAACAGGCGCAGGTTCTGCAACCCGGGGAGCCGCCGATTGGGCCTGCATTCGCTGCCGCGCGCGGGCACTGATTTGCACTTGAGGCTCTTGAGTCGATACACCCGACTCCTGCTGCTGACGTTGCTTTAACAACGCGTCAAATTGTTCGTTAGCCTGACCGCGCCGTTGTAGCGCTGCCATTAATTCTGACTTTTCTTCTTCCGTCGGAGCATACCCGTTATGGGCCTCTTTCAGCACCCGGGCAGGATCACCCATTTTGGGTGGTTGCGCGCTGTTATCCATATAATCCGGCATGTGATTCGCCTTGCGTTCGCGCTCTTTATGCTGTTCCAGCACCTGGTTGTAATCGACGGCGGCAATGATTTCGATGCCGCTCTCGACCTTGCGATTAGACAGAATCACGGCATCAGCACCCAGTTCATCACGCACCAGGTTCAACGCTTGGCGCATATCTGCTGCTATGAATTTTCGTGTGTTCATGGTTTGTTTCCTCATTTGACCGATCCCGTTTATTGACCAACAGAAGCGGTAATCGTGATCTGTTTATTGTCAGGTACTTCGTTGTAAGACAGGACATTCAAACCGGTGACGCTGAAGCGGAGGAAGCGTGACAACATTGGTCTGATGCCCGCGGATACCAGCAATACGGCCGGGTTACCCTGTAATTCCTGCTTCTGTGCCGCATCTGAAACCGATCGCTGTAATTTTTCTGCCAGCCCCGGCTCTATCACTGCGTCACTTGCGTTACCGCCAGAATTTAGTGCCTGTTGTACTGCTTGTAGCAACAACTGTTCCAACTCTGGCTGGAGCGTGATAACAGGCAGCTCATGGCCCACGCCGTATATGGTCTGGACGATCATGCGGGATAATGAAACCCTCGCTGCCGACGTCAGCGCGTCAGCATCTTGACTCTTCGGCGCGACTTCCGCCAACGCCTCTGCAATGGTTCGTATATCGCGGATAGGTACACTTTCCTGCAACAGGTTTTGCAGCACTTTATGTAGCTTGCTCAGGGGCAATGGATTCGGAACCAGGTTTTCGACCAGCTTGGGTGACGCTTTCTGCAGGTTTTCCAATAGTTTCTGTACTTCTTCAAAACCCAAAAGTTCGTGGGAATGCTTTAACATCACCTGATTAATATGAGTTGCAACCACGGTGCTGGCATCCACCACGGTATAACCCATGGTTTGCGCCTGATCCCGTTGATTCGCTTCGATCCAGGCAGCATCCAGTCCAAACGCCGGGTCCTTACATTCAATACCATTAATTTTTCCGAATACCTGACCCGGGTTAATTGCCAATTCACGATCTGCGTGAATTTCGGCTTCGTCAATGGCCACCCCCATCAGGGTAATGCGGTAGGCGTTCGGCAACAGATCCAGGTTATCGCGTATATGCACCGAGGGCATAAGAAACCCCAGTTCCTGAGACAGCTTTTTGCGCACACCCTTGATACGCCCCAGTAACTGCCCTCCTTGCTGCTTGTCTACTAATGGAATCAAGCGGTATCCCACTTCCAGACCGATGGCATCCACCGGCTGAACATCTTCCCAGCCCAGCTCTTTAAATTCACTTTCACGCTGCTGGGCCAATTCTTCCATTTGCTTTTCTTTCACTTGATCATCTTTGTTCGAGATGCCTTTACTCTCACGCTTCTTATGAATCCAATAGGCACCGCCCCCGCAAATAGACGCCAGACCCAGAAAAGCAAAATGCGGCATACCGGGTATCGCCCCCATGATTCCAAGAATCAAAGCCGATATACCCAGCGCCTGGGGCGACCCGAACATCTGTGACATCACCTGATTACCCAAATCCTGCGAACTGTTGACCCGGGTAACAATAATCGCCGCCGCAGTAGACAATAACAGTGAGGGAATCTGAGCTACCAGGCCGTCGCCGATGGTGAGTAACGCATACACCTTTAAGGCCTCTGAAAAGCCCAGATTGTATTGCGCCATACCGATGCCCAGCCCACCGACTATATTGATAATCAGAATCAGGATACCCGCCACCGCGTCCCCACGGACAAACTTGCTGGCACCGTCCATGGATCCGTAAAAGTCCGCTTCCTGGGTCACTTCTTCGCGGCGTATTTTGGCTTCGTCCTGATTAATTACACCGGCGTTCAGATCCGCATCGATGGACATTTGCTTACCGGGCATCGCATCCAGCGTAAATCGCGCACTGACTTCGGAAATGCGACCGGCGCCTTTGGTGACGACCACGAAATTGATGATCATCAGGATCGCAAAGACCACCAGCCCCACGGTGTAATTACCGCCGATAACCACTTCACCAAAGGATTGAATTACCTTTCCTGCCGCATCCCCCCCTTCGTGACCGCGTAACAAAACAACCCGCGTTGAAGCGACATTGAGCGCCAGACGTAACAACGTCGCTACCAGCAAAATAGTGGGGAAGATAGCGAATTCCAGCGGCCGCATGGTGTAAACCGAAACCAGCAACACCACCAGCGCCAGCGCAATATTAAATGTAAACAGAACATCGAGTAATACTGACGGCATCGGCAATGTCATCATTGCCATAACCACCAAGAGGAAGATTGGTGCGCCCCAACTGCCCCGTTTTAAGATGCCGCCTGCCTGTGTTAATGCTCCGCTTGCCATAGTACCTACGCTTGGTTAACAACAATATTTTGACGCTATTGAAGGAATTTATCTCCGGTTTTGTTAACGCTCGCAAAGATTGTGCCCAAACAACAAAAATCGTTCGAAATCGCTGTGGTTTCGCTTTTGATCGAGTTTTCATCCGGGATTATGAAAACGGCGTGGGGCATGACATAACAACGGCACTGCTTATAAACTATAGCGCTATTACTCGTCTTTGCGCATGTCCTCCGGTACCACAAAGTCAGGCGTAGTACCGGGGTTGGGGCCCTTACCTTGCTGGAATTGCTCCAGCTGAAAAACATACGCCAAAACCTGAGCGACCGAAACATATAAACCCTGCGGAATTTCCCGATCCAGCTCAGAATGGTAAAATATGGATCGCGCAAGCGGCGGCGAATTGAGGATTATCACGTCGTTGGCCAGCGCTACTTTTTTGATTTGTAACGCCACAAAATCGGCGCCCTTTGCCACCAGTATCGGCGCTAACATTTTTTTGGAATCGTATTTCAAGGCAACTGCATAATGGGTGGGGTTGGTAATCACCACGTCGGCTTCGGGAATGGCTGACATCATACGACTCTGTGCCATTTCCCGTTGTTTCTGTCGAATTTTTCCTTTAACTTCCGGCTTACCTTCGGTGTCCTTATATTCGTCTTTGACCTCCTGCTTGGTCATTTTCAATTGCTTTTTGTGTTGATAAATTTGGAACGGCACATCAATCGCCGCGATCAACAGCAGGGAACAACACAAATAAAAAAACGCCCAGGCAACCAATATCACACCGCTGGTCATGGCTTCGTCCACGGGTTGGAACCCCAGGGCCAGGTAGCGATCCCAATCGTACTGCATAATCAGAATCGCAAAAGTGCCGACCAATAAAAACTTAGCGATGGCTTTTGTCATTTCCATCAGGGCCTGTACCGAAAACATACGCTTAAGGCCGCTGAACGGATTCAGCTTATTAAATTTAGGCGCCAGCGCCTTAGTGGAAAAATTAAAGCCGCCAACCAGCGGTGGCACGAATAAAGCCGCAGCAAACACCAGGATATAGAACGGAACAAGTGCCGAGAACGCCAGCTTTGCAGACGCGATTAAATTGCCCGACATCACATCGGGGCTCATTAGCTCATCCCGGGGAATCTGATAATTCAGTTCAAATACCTCCCGACCGATGTCGTACAGCATACTGCCGGACATAATTATGCCTGCGGCACCGCACATAGTAACCGCCACACTGCCCAGTTCCTTGGAGCGGGCGACCTGGCCTTTCTCTTTGGCCTCCTGCTCCTTTTTGGCGGTGGCGTCTTCTGTCTTTTCCTGCCCGTCTTCGTTTTCGGCCATGCTATCTCACCATTTCCTGAAGATAGTCAAAAGCATCACCGCTGAGCTTTTCGTATTGCGGCAACACATTACCCAAACCCAACCAGATGATCACCAGGCCCAGAACCATAGTAAACGGAAATCCGATGGCAATAATATTCATTTGCGGCGCAGCACGACTGATCACACCGAACGATAAATTCACCACCAACAACGCAATAATGGACGGTAACGCCACCAAAACAGCGCCGGTGAACATCCAGCTGGCAAGACGCACTAGCTCCAGTAGATTCTGGGCCGGTAGCCCCACCGTCGACACCGGCATGTGCTCGAAGCTGCTGCCCAATAAATACATCACCGCAAGATGACCATTCAGGGCGAAAAACAACAGGTTCACCGTCATCAGATAAATCTGACTGATGGACGCCACATTAACACCGTTCACAGGATCCACCAGCGTGGCAAATCCCAACCCGTTTTGCATCGCCACCATTTGTCCACCTACGACAAAGATCTGGAACAACAACTGCAGAACAAACCCCATCGCTAGCCCCACCATAATTTGTTGGGCAATTATTAAAAAGGAATGCAGTGAAAGCAGCTCCACCATCGGCACCGGATCAACCAGAGGCGCTACCACCAAAGTCACCGCCAAGGCCAGACCCAGACGTATGCGCATGGGTACCAGCTGCGTGCTTAAAATGGGCATAATGGTAAAAAAAGCGCTGATGCGGCAAAACGGCCAGAAATACTGGCCGATCCATTGATAGATTTGAGGTACGGTTACGTCAAACATGGATCAGCCGATCAAGGTCGGCATGTCCATCAACAACTTGTTGGTAAAATCGTGCACCAGGCTCCCCAGCCAGGGCCCCAATACCACCAGCGTCATCAAGGTAATTAACAGGCGGGGTAAAAAACTTAAGGTTTGTTCATTGATCTGGGTTGCGGCCTGAAACACCGAAACCACCAAACCAACACACAAGCTGGGAACAATAATAACGGAGACAATAAGCATCGCAATATAAAGGGCTTCGCGCATAATGTCAGATATCACTTCCGGAGACATGGACTTTTCCTCTTGTTCGCAATGAGCTAAATTCCAAAACTCGCGGCCACCGTGCCCACGACCATGGCCCAGCCATCCACAAAAACAAACAACATAATCTTAAAGGGCAAGGATACGATCATTGGAGAAAGCATCATCATACCCATGGCCATCAATACGCTGGCCACCACCAGATCAATAATCAGAAAAGGGATAAACAGAAGAAAGCCGATCTGAAACGCCGTTTTCAATTCACTGGTAACAAATGCAGGGATCACGATGGTAATGGGTACTTCTTCCAAAGAGCGGTAGGTTTGATCTTTTCCGGACAACTCCACAAACAAATTCAAATCCGCCTCACGGGTCTGGGCCAACATAAATTGGCGCATGGGAATACTGCCTCGCTTGACTGCTTCCATTGCACCGAGTTGCTCATTCATATACGGCTGAATAGCGGCTTTATCCACTTCCTGGTATACCGGAGTCATAATAAATACGGTCAGGAACAATGCGAGCCCGATGAGGATTTGATTGGAAGGCGTTTGTTGCAAACCTATTGCTTGCCGTAATATTCCGAACACCACGATAATCCGGGTGAAAGCGGTCATCATCATCACGATAGCCGGCAGGAACGACAGCATCGTCATGAGAATCAGCACTTGCAGGGTGACCGAATAACTTTGCGTACCGTCGTCGTTGGTCACCAGGTTAACCGCCGGCATGGTCAGCGGATCTGCGGCAAATGCACCCGCTGTCATTAACAACATCGGCGCCAGGATAATTAAACGAATCAGCCCCCTTCGATCAACTGTCATGGGTGGTCCCCGCTTTCAACAGCAACTGCATTTTGTCCGAGAATTCACTTTGCTTAGGCTTCTGGTCACCGCCTTCGAAATTTTTAATCAGCGTCACCTGTTGCGGTGTAACACCCAGCAGCAGCTTGCTGCCCTCCACTTCTACCAAAAGCAGCTTTTCCTTCGACCCTATACTCATTGCACCAAGCAGCTTCATATCGGATGTCGCTCCGGGCAAATTCAGATTAAAACGTTTACTGAGCCAGGCCAGACCGGCAATGACCGCTAGCACGGCAAACAGTCCCAGCACCATGTTCAACACACTCTGGCCGCCGTCGGTGCCGGAACGGCTCTGCGGATCATCTTTAAGACGGAATTTTGGATTCAGCTCCGAACCCGGTTGCGATGTGCGATCCGCCTCGGCCTGCTCGTCATGAGTATTTTGCGCAACCGGTGCAGACTGTTGTCGGACTGCCCCTGTCGGTTCTGCCACGGCGACAAGACTGAACAAGCCCCACAAAATCGCAGCGAAACCAGCTCGGGAAAGCATGCAAAGGGTGACAGATTTCACCGCTTAACCCAGCTTCTTAATACGTTCGGCGGGACTGATGACGTCCGTTAATCGGATACCGAATTTTTCATTAACCACCACCACCTCACCATGGGCAATCAGCGTTCCGTTCACCAACACGTCCAAAGGCTCGCCCGCCAAGCGATCCAACTCTATGACCGAGCCCTGATTGAGCTGCAATAGGTTACGGATACTGATGTCGGTGCTACCCACTTCCATAGACAGGGTCACCGGAATATCAAGTATCACATCCATATTGGGACTGTTGGCGCTGGAACCGCGAACACCGGTATCCTGCAGGTTTTCCAGCTCCACCGGTTGTGCCTGCGCCGGTGCATCCACCTCATCATCATCCTGTTCCGCTAACGCAGCGGCCCACTCGTCTGCCAATGCTTCATCATCAACGGGTTTTTCGTCTTCGCTCATCATCTACACCGCTATTTCGTGAATTTATTCGTCATCGAGCTTAACCTGTTCTTTTAACCAGGAAAGCCTCGATTCTTTACCCACTTCCGAAGAGGGGCGTTCAACTCGTCCCACCACTTTCAATGCCAGGTTGCCATTGGCTTCACCCAATTTGCCACGAAATGCCGGAATGCCATTGGCCAGCATTAACAAACTCTCGGGCATTTCTATCGGAATGATGTCGCCTTTTTTCATCTTGGCTAAATCCGTTAAGCGAATTTTTTTGTCGAGTAATTTACCTTTCAGGGTGACCTTCGCTCCCATTACTTCATCCCGAAGCGAATTCATCCACCGCTCATCCTGATCACCGACATCACTCTGCACACCGGCATCCAGCACTTCACGTAAGGGCTCAATCATCGAATACGGTAGGGTCAAATGCATTTCTCCACCACCGCCATCCAGCTCGACGTGAAATGAGTTCACCACCACCACTTCACTGGGGCTCACGATATTAGCGAGCGAGGGATTTACTTCTGAACTCAGAAAATCGAATTTCACCGGCAACACGGCTTTCCACGCTTCCTGCATATCAATAAAGGCCTGCTGCAGAACCATTTGCACCACGCGGTTTTCAGTCGGTGTGAATTCACGCCCTTCAATCTTGACGTGTCGTCCATCGCCACCAAAAAAGTTGTCCACCAGTTTAAATACCAGCTTGGCATCCAGAATAAATAACGCAGTGCCCTTGAGCGGTTTGATTCGAATCATATTCAGTGAAGTCGGCACGTAGAGACTGTGTACGTACTCGCCAAATTTCAACACCTGAACGCCACCCACTGCCACGTCCGCTGTCCGGCGTAACAAATTAAACATGCTTATGCGGGTATAGCGGGCGAATCGTTCGTTGACCATTTCCAGGGTGGGCATGCGCCCGCGCACTATCCGGTCTTGCGTACTCAAATCATAGGACTGAATACCACCATCCGGTTCGTCACCGCCGGTTTCTATGTCGCCGTCATCAACCCCGTGTAACAGAGCATCAATTTCGTCTTGTGATAATAAATCCTGAACTGCCATGGCGCGCTGTCGTTACCCTATTGCATCACAAAATTAGTAAACAGAACCTTTTCAATTCCCGGTTCACCCATTTCTTCTGTCAGTATTCGCTGCACTTCTTCCAGCACACTTTCTCGTACTGCTTCTTTTCCTTCCGGTGTCCGTAATACTTCAAAATCCTGTGCCCCCAAAATCATCACCAGATTGTTGCGAACTAACGGCATATGGGCTTGTAATGTTTCGACGACGTTCTCGTCTCGAGTCATTACCGAAATACTGATCTGCACGTAACGTTGACGACCTTTCCATTGATAATTCACAACGAAGGCGGGTTTCAAATCAAAATAAATGGCAGGCTTCTGAACCGGCTCTTCGGTTTCCACCGATGCGTCGCCGCCCTCATCAGAACCGGAAAGCAGGAAATAGGCAGCACCACCACCGCCTGCCAAAATAACAACCACTGCAATAATGATGATCAACATCAACTTTGACTTGGGTTTAGCTGCCTCTTCATTATTATTTTCTTCTTCGTTGTCTGCCATAAACCACCCTGCCGATTGCGCGCCCGATACTTGCCACCAACGGAACACTATTCACTTTATTCACTCTCGTAAAACCTGTATAGCAAGCCGCATACCAAAAAATATTTATCATAACTTTCAGCTGGTTAACTCACCTGCACTGGATCACATCGCAATCCCGCCAAAAAAATGGCCTGCAACAAGCAGTTTAGTCAAGAATTCCGGACACGCCTGTCAAATTCCTGCCAAGTGTCAGAAATAGCTAATAAAAATTTTTACCACGGATTTGAAAGAGAGTTTCGCGGAACCCATATCGAGGGGAAGATTAAAAACAGAAAAAATAGGTGAGGCAGATTTCATCCTTCTTGCGAAGGGCGAACTCCGCCCACTTACCAGGGCCGGACTGAACTGATGTTGCGCGGGCTATTCCGGGCTTGGCTGGCCGGGCCTGACCAAAGGTCTGTCAGCAAAGGATTCAGGTCAGTTTGTTAAGCGTAATAATCCACAATTCCCACCTGCTGAACAGACACCCGCTCAACGCCGGTATCGGCGGCGGCGACTGACTCGTGGTGCTCACTGCGACCCTGCTGTTGCCGATCCTGACGCTGCCCGGATTGATGGGTACCCTGGTCGCGCACATCGGCGTTGCCCATCTCGATTCCGTTTTGGTCCAGCATTTCCCGTAACTTAGGCAACGCTTGTTCAAGCACATCCCGGGTTTGAGCAACCTGGCTGGTGAACACCACGTGAGCCTGATCTTTTTGCATCGATACTTTGACATCAATCGGCCCCATGTCGCCGGGGCTTACTTGTATCTGCGCAGATTGAATCTTACTGCTTACCATCATCATTAATTTCTGGCCCATTTCCCCAGCCCATTCTTTCTGGTTCATGGGCATTGGAATTGACGTAGCCAGCGGCTTAACCGCATTAGTCTGTAATCGGCTTAGCTGATCAACGCTACGCTGGAAGGTACTGCCTTTTGTTGCATCTACGGCTTCACTGGTTTTGCGTTGGAAAGGGGAACCGCCTTCTTTGGCGGGCTTTTCAAGGGATTTCGCCAGCGCTGCAAGCCGCTCCTGCACCGGGCTTAACAACGTACCTTCATTGTTGGTAGCGGCTTTTTTGACAGTATCTGATTTCGATGCCTCTAGTGCATCGGTAATTTTCTCGCTGGCTTCGGAGAACAAGTCCGCGCCAGCAATATCCGGGTTATTCTGCGCGATGGTATTTGCAGTATCCGTTTTCTGGGGGCTGGCATTGCCATTCATCGTCAGGTTTACTGTCGCGGCCTGACTGGCCTTTTCCGTGGACGCGGCCTGAGTTGCGGGTTGAGATTCCTGGGCCGGATTAGCCAGTACTTCTTCAATCAACGCTGCAGCATCCGCCGTTTTGGAATCGGCACCCCCCTCTACACCGGTATCACTATCCTTAGAAGCCAGATCCTGCTGCACCAAAAGTTCCGTATCCACCCATCTATCGCCATCAGCATCAACATGCGAGTCATGGCCCGACTCCGACAGCTCGTTAGCAACCTCCATCTCGGTCGACTCATTGGCTTCTTCAACAGCGCTGATACCGGCTTTTTCAGATTCAGTGTTGGCTGTTGCTTGCGCGTCTGCGTTGGCTTCTACACCTACTTTAGTGTCGGTGTCGGTTTCGGAACTGGAATCAGAACCGGTCCCTTCTGTATTGCCTGCCAAGGAGGAGGCCTCACCCGGTGCGGCAGGTTGTTCCGCTTCTGACTCAGCCGTGACCGCTTCTGTGGCCACCTCTGTATCGTCCTTGTGCCCGGCTGTGCGGGCCGTCTGATCCGCCGTCTGCTCGGCTTTTTCTGCCGCGCGCGCGTCTTTCCTGGACTCACTATCCAGCTTTTTCTGCTGCCTGTCCTGCAATGCGGCCTGTTGCTGGCGTTCTGCCTGGGCTTGCTTCGTAGCCTGGTGCTTTTCTAAACGTTGTTGATGACGGTCCGCCGGCAATGAATTGCCGCTTTCCGCCGGCGTGCTTGCCTTTTTTGACGCAGATGAAGACTCATTATGGCGTTGTGAACCCGCTGAAGGTGTTCGCCCAGCGCTTTGTTGGGTGAAGATCTGATCAAACGATTGATCACCCCGGCCAACGTTAAACAGTTGATTATCCAGGTTAATATTCTGAAATGGCGATTTTGCCGTCGTCGCCTTCAGAGTTTCGTTTGAACTATTTTCCGTGCGCATGAACGCCCTCCTTCAAATACTTCGCGAATTGCCGCATTTTTATGTATTTAAAAGGAGAGCAAGGGCTATGCCATTTTTAAACTGGTTGTCGATTTGTTGGGAATGCATCGGTAGCGAACGAAAAGTCTAGAGACCAATTCCGTTTAGGGTGGTAATGATCTGGGATATCACCCGGGCCATCACGGGATGTTCTTCTTCGTACTGGATAACCCGTTTTTCCAGTTCGTCCATAACCCCTTCTTCCCAATGCTCTCGGGATTCGTTCATCATCAGCTCAACCCGGACCGCGAGCGCATGAAGTGCTTCCTTATCTTCCGCTTGAAACTGTCCGTCTTTATCCAATCGCGATCTGAGCTCGGCAACCGCATCTTTAAGGCTGTCTTGTGGCATAAATCACCTCGGTCAATGTGCATTTCAGCCTGCAGTATACGACATAAGCGATGGCTAAACAGAGCCGGACGCCATTTCCCGCCACTTTATAAAAAATAGAATATTTTTACGGTGCGGGTGTCTTTATAGAATATGTCTCAAAACCATGTACCTCAGGAGAACACTATGCCCCTCGCTGCCCGCTTTGGAGACCTGCACATTTGTGGAGTACCACCCCACGTGGGTGGCCCAGTCATGCTTGGAGATTTGACCGTGCTGATTGAAGGGCTTCCGGCTGCCCGTATGGGCGATGTGCTGCTGTGTGTCGGGCCACCGGATATTATTTCCCTGGGGAGCACCACCGTTATGATCGGTAACCTGCCTGCTGCTCGTTTCGGCGATACCACGGCGCATAACGGTACTATGGATCTGTGTTCACTCACCGTCACCATCGGCGGCTAAATACCAGCCCGGCACCCCATTGCGAGATCAGAGCGCATGGCTTGGCGCGCTTAATTCTCGCAGTAGGTAATCACCCCTACCTCGACAGGGCTACCGCCGCAATAGGCCGGTGCAGAAACAAAGTCAACCGGGCTATTCGTTTCCTGGCTCTCAGCGACCTTCATAGAGATAATCCAGGGGTTTGCGTTTGAATCTACCACTTCAAAATAAAAGCCCCCCAATCCATGCAGACTGCCCCGATTGCACACCGCCTGAGGTAATAACATGTACCGCTGGCTATTCGCTTTAAAACACTCCGGCTGTTCCACCTCAAAAGGCGCACTGCCACCCACTCCGTCGTCTGTCAGGGTAACAGTGGTGAATTCGTAACTTTGGGCGGCTCGCCGCGGCTGGGAAACATAGTGTACCAGTACCGGATTGCCCTCCGCGGTGTCGTCAAGGCGGGTTGATGTGGGCAAATAAGACAACAACATATCCGCATTTTCGCCAGCCCCGACCGGGAACAGAACCGTCACTTTGAGCACTCTGCCAATGTCGTCGTCTTCCACACAGCTGAAACTGAGGGTGACATCGGCCATCGCAATATAATTTGCTGGAAATGCATCGGCATCGACCAACGTCTGCATCAAAAACTCGCAGTCGTTCTCTTCCTGGTTTGGCCAGACATTATGGGCGGTACTGACATAATAGGAAACCGATGCATTGGTTATCGACAGGATATCCTGCGCCAGTGCCTCAACGGTATCCCGCTGCACTTTCTCGAGTTGATGCTGAATAAAATAAAGCACCACGACTGAAATCAAAGCCACTGACACCAGTACTTCGACCAGGGTAAACCCGGTGTGTGTTTGCTTCTTCAGTGACATTAAACGCTACTTCTCTTCTTTTTCATTCATGAACTGGTGAAGGCTGTGTGCCGCCAACAAACCCCGTGCTGCATCCGGGATCACGGTATAACGCACTGACTGAAAATTATCATCCGCGTCGGTGGCAATGGAACGGGCGGCAGCCGGAAACTGAATGGATTGGAATCGCGCATCGTCCATTGAGAACGAAACAAAAACAGTATGCGGCCTTACCCTAATATCGAAAAAAGTGCTCTGGGGCCTGTCCAATATTTCGCGGGTCGTGTCCAGATCCCCCAGGATATCCCAAACGTCGCTGCCCTTATTGGCGTTCAGAAATTTGCCGAGATTCCCTTCGTAAATTCCCACATCCTCGCTCGAACGACGGGCAAACTGGATAGTGGTGGCAATCACTTTGGCCCTTTCTACCGCCTCACGCGTTCGCTGAATTTCAAAGCTTTCCGCTAAGGAATACGACAATAAGACACCAATCACCGACACCATCAGGATAACGGCGACCAATTCAACCAGGGTCAAGCCCGCTTGTGACGCCCGCTTTAGAGACGGCATTTAGCCCCCGACATTGGAGGCAGCTCCGGCCAACGGCAAATAGAAACCCAGAACAGCCATAACCGCTGCGGACACCATCAAGGTAAAGCCAATACGGGACAAAAACTTAGAGATCTGACGGCTGGTGTGTACATTCTTCAGATGCAACGTTTCTTTTACCGCGGTCAGCAAAAAGTCCTGCTGCTCATCATCCACTTCGTTAAACACTTGCATGGCTTCGATTAAGGAATCGTCCCACTCTTCTTCCGTTAATGCAGAACCTAAATCTTCCGATTTTGCCAGATGGGCATAGACACGCTGATACACACTGCGTAATTCCCCACGGCTGGCGTGCATTAATTCCGCGATAATTTCTGAATCCACATAACCAGCCACCTGCAGCATTTCATAAACGGAAATAAATTCGATGGAGCGTTCTTCTATCCGCTTGCGTTCCATTAAATTGAACAACGGCAAGCGCTTTAGCAGTGCCCACACATAACGGCGATAAAACAAACCCAACACGAAAGCAATAGGGAAGATCCAGCCATAGGATTTAGTAAATTGCCCCAGGCCCATCAGAATATTGGTAAAGCGGTTCGGTTTGATAAAGCCGGATGAGCCGGTGCCCATCAGGGATTGAAGTGAATGATCCAGAAAGGCCGGCACCAGAAAGAAAAAAGCCAGCCCGACACAGATATAGACAATACCGGTACGTAGCTCGGCACTGACTTCGGATTTGATTTTTTCACGAGCTAACAGGTATTGACCGGAGCGTCGTAAAGCCGATGAATAGTCCCCTGCTTTCTCCGCCGCCCGCGCCATCAATACCGCGAAATGGTCGAAGCGAAACAAATCCAGATAGTCTGCCAGACTTTCACAGCCCTCAAGTTTTTCTTTATCAATTTTGATCCAGCGATTTTTCGTTACCAACTGCTCAACGCTTTGCTTGGCGGTTTTGCCGCTGGATAAGGAGCTGCTCAACGACTGTAAAAACAGCGCCTGGTTTTTGCGGTCCGGACCCGGGGGTTCCAAGGCGAAGGCGATCTGCCCCAGCACATCTTCGCGCACGGTGATAATTCGCCGCTCGGGAATACGGGAATGCCAGCGCGCTTCCTCGCGGGTGCCGGCCTCAATTTTAATTGAGGCCTGTTCGCCTTTGGAGTCGAGATATTGGACGACGTAGTGCATGGGTCAGGAGCAGCTGTAGGTGACAGTTAATTCCGCATCACCTAATGGCTCAACACTAAGCACTTTACTGACAGTGGATAAGTTGCTTATGATATCAGTCACTATAAGCTTCGAATTTTGACCAACGACCGGATATCCTAACGTTACAACTTTAGTGGTGCCATCATAGTTAGCTGTCCAATTGTCATCCCAGGGTGTTATTGCTGCCAACCCCCTTTGAACCAATCTTTTTTTGATATTGGTAGCGTCTACATCATTCTCTATTGTTGGCAAAGTTTCGCCATTTGATGTATCTGCGTCTTCGTCTATACCCCGGCAACTCCCATTATGTCGGGAACGGTAAGAAGAAATAGCCCCGGGCACGTTCGATGAAAGAAACGCAGTAGCCAAACCAATTTTCGCATCATCCGTAGATTGGTTTATCTCGATAGTCACATAGATTGCGATCATGGCAATAATAGCAACAACTGCAATCAATTCCACCAGGGTAAACCCCTGCTCCCTTTTCTTCAGTGTGTTTAAAGTCCTGTTCAATCGCATGCTGCCCATAGTGGATCCTCAAAAAATAATTGGCGGATAAAAGAGTGAAATAATGCTGTTTACTAAGCTCGTTCAATCATCGAATCTTCAAACGTTTTTTCAAAGTTGTCTTCTGCCGGTTTGCTGTGACTATCCCGCTTGACGGTTTCCGGCTTCATGCCCCAGCTCACCGCTTTCTGGTCAGTGGATTTGCGGTAAGCCCGGGCGACCCGCAGCGGATTGATCCTGGATTCCAATGCTTCCAGGGTGGTGACGCCTTCACGGACCAACCGGATACCATCATGCCAAAGATCATCAAACTCATTCCGCCGGGCCTGATCACGCCGGATTTCATTGGACGGAACACCTTCTATGATCTGCAACTCAGCGTCCGGCTCGTTCATAAATAATTCGCACACTAAATGCCGACCGGTGTAGCCATAATTACAGTGTTCACAACCTTCTTTATTAGACACCACCGGCACTAAAATTCCGGGGGTTTTCAACTCGTTAACGTGTTTATATTTGGCCCAGAGTTCTTGTGACTGAGTGATCGGCACCATGGTTGAGCAATGCTTGCAAACCCGGTTTACCAAGCGCTGGGCAGTGACCGCCATCAGATTCTCTGCCAGCAACGCATTATCTAATCCCAGATTGCGCAGGCGGTTAATAGCACCGTGGGAATCGTTGGTGTGCAGCGTGGTCAGCACCAGATGACCGGTCATACTGGCGCGCAACGCCAGCTCTGCGGTTTCTGCGTCCCGGATTTCCCCCACCATGATCACGTCCGGATCATGGCGCAGCAGCGAGCGCAGTGCTTTGGCAAACCCCATGTGCTTGGTGACCTCCAGGGAGGTAATACCGTCCAGCTGGTCTTCCACTGGATCTTCGATACTGAAAATGGCTTTTTCAGGAAAGTTATCCCGTATATCCCGCAGGATTGCTTTGAGTGTGGTGGACTTTCCGCTGCCGGTGGGGCCGGTCACGATGAGCATGCCGTTGGCGCGGTGCCCCAGGCTCCGCAACTGCTCCACATGAGCTGTACTTAAGCCCAGACTTTCCAGTTTATTAATGCCACGCTGATTATTCAGCAAACGGATGGTGATCTTGGGCTGAATTTCGGAATAGATTTTTACCGGCGCCATCTCCAAGCGCATGCTCACCTGCTTATGCGCAGCCTGAAATACCAAATACCCGCTGGTGGGCTCCAGATAGTTATTCTGCTTGCCGACCCGCTCCATCAGGTTGTTTGCCACCAGCCGAAAACGCTCACGTTCAATGGTCTGCAATCCCGGCACCCGGCACACCTGACAACGGCCATCCATTCGCAGTTTGATCACGCCACCGTGGGATTCCGGATTAATGTGAACATCACTGGCCTTTAAAGCCACAGCCTCATTCAGCAGCTCGTCTACAAAACCTTTAGCCCAGGCGCCGGATACTTCGCTGGTGCTCACGCCCTGATCCAAATTAGCCTGCACAATCAGGTCAGAATCAAAATCCGACATGGCCAGAATACCCAGGCGCTCAAAACGCAACGGATCTTTGGGATCATTCTTGCGGCGCATCAACGGTTCAATTTGACTGCGATCAAAGGGGTTGGACACATACAATACCCGATCCACGATCAACCACGGACAACGGTCGTCGCTGCTGCGCACCAGGCTGTCCCGATCGTGGATCACGCCATTGAATAAATCACGCTTAAATAAATCCGATAAACACTGGGCCAATTTAACATCATCAATGCCCGCTTCCCACAGCCGTGGCACGATGTCCCCGTGTTCCGTGGGCAACGGCAAATTACGCGCCGACTGCTCGGTGATGGCGTTGCGCCGAGTCAGGTGCGTAAGTAATTGTTCAAACTGCTGATGCAGCCGGCTTACCTGTTGTTCTGCCATTTATTTACCAGGCCACATCTATGTCGTATTTCATGCCGTTTTTCTGAAGTCGAACCCCATCGCGTATGCTCATTGACACAATACGGTATCCACCAGGCAGGGTTTGCCCCACACGACCAAAAACCTTACCGCGATCTGTATTAAAGGCTGCCCGATCGGCTTCAATCTGCAGTAACACCGGCAAGCCTTCGCTACTGCTGACCCGGGCCGTGCTAACGGAAGCGGGCTCCGCGGGGCTGGCGGGTTTGCGGGAAGAAGCGATAAACGAGCCCAGGTCACTGGCATCACCGCCGTTCTCACGGATCTGGTTGGCGTACTTTGCTATTTCTGCCCGCTGTTTTAGCAATTCCGCCTGATGCTGCAAACGCTGAACTTCTTTTGCTCGCTCAGCCTCTTCCATCAGAATTTTGGAACCTTCCATATCGGCATGAACAGAGCCCACCGCTACCAGACCGATGCTGGCAGTCGCTGCCATTACCCAACTACGTCGCTTCATATTTGTCACCTACTCACTGCCGATAATGGAAAAGCCCAGTTGCGCTTTGCCATCTTTTATTTGAATTTGATAGAGAAACGCGGGAACCGTTTTCTGAATTTCCAATGCGGCGACCAGCACCGACCCCACTTTACCCGTGATCTCGCCGTTCCATGCGGCTAAGGGACCGTCGTACATACGGTTACCTTCACCATCGTTCTTTAACACCTTTAGTTCCACGCCGTAACGCGTGGCGATCGCAGGAATGTATTGCCATTGGTTTTTGACCGGTGGTAACACTTCCAGCTGGTTCAGGCGCTCGGCCATGGTGTTGAATTCCTGGATGTTTTCCTCGATCACTTCCACCTGATCGGTTTCCAGACCCCGCACCCGCTGCACCTGATTGTCATACACTTTT
>Ga0207904_1000048_pt1 | contig 114561 bp, 79 predicted proteins | sample MalvirmetaMSP118_FD_184232 | JGI IMG/M metagenome (GOLD analysis project Ga0207904, IMG submission 184232) | Marine viral communities from the Deep Pacific Ocean - MSP-118 (SPAdes) | ecosystem: Environmental > Aquatic > Marine > Oceanic | place: Pacific Ocean | collected 2011-05-30 | reverse complement strand
CCGCATTGAGCGTACTATTCCCGCCATTGAAATGTTGCGATATCCCACGGTAAAAGCACTGATTCTGCATTTTGCAGATGAATTGGAGCAGCAGCAGAGAGTGAAACAGCAAAGCGAAGAACAACAAGAAGAAGACGTTGCCAAATTAATAATCTAGTCTATTGACGGATTTTTTAATGAGGCAAAATGATGCAGATGTTTCAAGAAAAGGCATAGAAAAAGTCGTGATCGTGTCGGAAATACTAAAAACAAAATTATCGTATGAGTTTTGTATATAAGTCCGTCCTAAACGATTACAGACTGTCACTGTTTTGGCCGTATCTTACAAGTTTTTGCGAAGAGCACGACCGTAAACTGAAACTGCCAATGGGTTGTGCTAATAATAATGATAATAGGCAGATCAACAAAACAATACGTGTTTACACCATTGTACCTATAGCATTGTTACCGATGAGCACGCCTTCTTCGTATTGAAACACTGGATACAGACAGTAGGTGGAGGTAAACATGAAAGGGTTCCCCGATTTTAAGAACCTGGTTCAGATGTCTGCAGCACGAGCAGCAGACAAGGGTGACGCAGAAGTAATTGCGTTTCTGGCCGAAGACGGCAGCCGAGAGGGTGCTCTTACCTTTGCCGGGCTCGATCAGGCGGCAAAACGAATCGCAGCAGGTTTGGTCGATAAGGGGTTGTCCGGTCGCAATCTGATGTTGCTTTATGCACCTGGCCTGGATTACATCAAAGCTTTCTTCGGGTGTATGTATGCCGGCTGTGTTCCGGTCCCCGCCTATCCCCCTATGGGGGCCCGTGATATAGATCGCCTCAAGCGGGTGGTGATGGACTGCGATGCGGGCGCGATATTGTCGTCCAGTATGTTGATGCCAATGATAGAAGCCTGGGTTGCCAACCCCGGTAACGGGCTGAGCCTAACTTGTCTTGCAACGGATGCGCTGGAGTCCAATACGGACATCAGCGGCTTCACCGCCTTTGACGCTAATCCTTCCGATGTTGCTTTCCTGCAATACACTTCCGGTTCAACCGGTCATCCAAAAGGGGTGATGATCAGTCATCAGAATCTGATCGCCAATTTTCAGCAGATCGTTTGGACCTTCGCCCATTCCAGTGATCTGGATTACGTCGCACCGAATTATAAAACGGTAATATGGTTGCCTCCGTTTCATGATATGGGATTAATCGGTGGCGTGTTGACGCCGGTTTACGCTGGCGCGAAAGTGACGCTAATGTCGCCACTGACCTTCCTTAAAAACCCCTTTGTCTGGTTGAAAACAATTTCCGATATGGGCGCCAAAGTGAGCGGCGGACCAAATTTCTCCTATCAATATTGTGCGCGCAAAATCCCTGATGAAAAGTTGCAGGAGTTAGATCTGTCCACTTGGCAAGTTGCCTTTAATGGTGCCGAGCCCATTCAGCTAGATAGCCTGAATACGTTTGCGGATAAATTCGCGAAATGCGGATTTGATAAAAGCGCATTTTTACCTTGCTATGGTTTGGCTGAGGCAACGTTGTTTGTTGCCGGCTCACCTGCATCACGGGGCGCCAAATCGCTGCAGGTAGATCTGGATCAGGTTGCGAAGGGTAAGGTGAACCCGGATGCGCCGGTTGCTGAGGATGCGAAAATTGCTTCGTTGGTCAGTTCGGGCGTGTTAGCGATCGAGACCGACGTGCGCATTGTGGATCCGCAAAGTGGTCAGGCTTGCGGAACGGGCGAAATCGGTGAAATCTGGGTCAACAGCCCTTCGGTCGCTCAGGGGTACTGGAACAAGCCGAGTTTTTCAGACAGTATTTTTCGTGCGGAAATTAAAGGAGAGGAAGACAGCAAACAATTCATGCGTACCGGCGATTTGGGCATGATGTGGGAAGATGAGCTTTATGTGACCGGACGAATTAAAGAGCTGATTATTGTTTCTGGTCGTAACCATTATCCACAAGATATTGAATTCTCGTTGCAATCGTCTAACCCGACTTTCCGCAAAGGCTGTGGCGCTGCATTTGGAATGACTGAGCAGGGGAAAGAAAATCTGGTGGTGATGCAAGAGGTGGCCTCAGCCGCTGGCGATCAAACGGATTATTCACGGCTTGCGCTGGAAGGCGCCAAAGCCATTGCGGTTCGCCACGGTATTACACCCAAAGCCATTGTTTTTATTGCGCCCGGCACATTACCCAAAACCTCCAGTGGAAAAATACAGCGCACCGAAGCGAAGAAGCTCTATGAGCTTGGTACTTTTGCGCCATTACATTCCTGGGAATCAGCGGCTTTCCAGAAAGTGGCAAAGCCGAAAAAAACCCAGATCAGCAATCCGGAGTTCAATGATTGGCAATCGGAATTATATGGGGAAATGCAACAGTGGGTGGCGGACAAACTTAATGTCGAATCGCACCATATCGATTTGGATGTGACGTTTTCTGAGCTGGGTGTTGATTCGATCGAGGCAATTGATTTGGTCGATCGATTACAAGACCGTATAGAACGGACCATTCCGGCTACTGAATTGATGCGTTATCCAACTGTTAAAGCATTAATAGAACATTTTGCAAATGAGTTAACTGAAAAAGATTTGAAAATAAATAATATAGATGAGCATGGATCGCAATCGAAAACTACTGCTTAACCTAAACAAACAATACGATAATAAATACGAATCATCAGACCAATAACTGATAAGAATTAACAAGCCCAGGGGTTAACATGTCCACCAGCAACGCTACTGATACAGCGAAATTATTAAAACAAGCTCTCAAAGAATTAAAAAAATCCAAAGATTCCGTGTCCCGTCTGGAAAAAGAAAAGTACGAGCCCATTGCCGTGATCGGTTTGGGTTGTCGTTTGCCCGGTGGGGCGAACAGCCCTGAGCAATTATGGGACTTATTAGATAAAGGCGGCGATGCGATCACTGAAATGGTGGATCAGCGCTGGATCGCAGACGATTATTATGACTCTGATCCGGAAGCGGTAGGCAAGCTTTACACCAAAGCCAACGGCCTAGTGGACGACGTGGATATGTTTGACGCGGATTTTTTTGGCGTGGCACCGGTAGAAGCCACGTTGATGGAACCGCAACAGCGCTTGTTGCTGGAAACCACGTGGGATTCTTTGGAGCATGCTGGCATTGCACCGGATAGTTTGATGGGCTCTAAAACCGGTGTGTTTGTGGGCATCTGTCACATGGGCTATTCCCATATGCAAGCCCAGTCCGGCAGCCTGGAAGATATTTCCCCGTATAACGGTACCGGTAATGCACATTCCGTTGCGTCTGGGCGTTTGAGTTATTTGCTGGGCTTACAAGGGCCGAGTCTGTCTGTTGATACGGCTTGTTCTTCTTCTCTGGTTGCCATTCACCTTGCGGTGCAAAGTTTGCGTAAAGGTGAATCAGACATGGCCCTGGCGGCCGGTGTAAATTTAATTCTTGAACCCACCACGTCCATGATTTTTGCTCGTGCAGGGATGTTGTCCCCTGATGGTCGTTGTAAGACTTTCGACGGTGGCGCGAACGGCTATGTGCGCGGCGAAGGTTGCGGTACCGTTGTGTTGAAGCGTCTTTCTGATGCGATGCGAGACGGTGACAATGTGTTAGCTGTTGTGCGGGGTTCAGCCGTAAACCAGGATGGTAAAAGTCAGGGTATAACAGCGCCCAACGAGCTGGCGCAGGAAAAGGTACTGCGGGCAGCGCTGGAAGACGCGCGGGTTAAACCCAACGAAGTGTCTTATATTGAGGCGCACGGTACCGGAACCCCGCTGGGTGATCCGATTGAGCTGGCCGCGTTGAATACCGTTTACGGAAAAGAACGCACTGAGAAACTGGTGGTGGGTTCCATCAAGACCAACATGGGTCATCTGGAAGCGGCGGCCGGTGTTGCCGGTTTTATTAAACTGGTTTTATCTATCCATAACCAGGCTATTCCCAAGCACCTGCATTTTGATACACCCAATCCCTATATCGATTGGAGCACTATCGCGATTGATGTGCCGACTGAACAGCGGGCCTGGAATAGCCCAACCCGGATTGGTGGCTTAAGCTCGTTCGGTTTCAGTGGGACCAACTGTCATATTATTGTTGAGCAGGCGCCGATTCCCTCCGATATTGCAGATGAAAAACCGGCGCAGCAGTTTGCTCCCGATTTGCTCACGATTTCTGCGAAATCCAAAGAGGCATTGCAGGCGTACCTCGCAGCGTATGCCGATGCACTTACCCTGCCCACGGTTCAGGATCGTGATTGGAGTGATGTCTGTTTTACCGCATCGACCGGACGTACCCATTTCCGCCATCGTGCCACCATCGCGGCCGGTTCTGCACAGCAAGCAGCCGATCGTCTTAACGCGTTGCTGAAAAACGGTACCTCCGAGGGGATCAATATTGCTGATGTCGGCACCAACCCTGCCAAATTGGCCTTTATGTTCACGGGGCAAGGTGCACAGTTTGCCGGTATGGGGCAGGAGCTTTATCAGCGCTTTCCCGTGTTTCAGCAAGCGCTGGATTCTGTCGCGGAGTTAATGAAAGAGGAATTGGACCAGCCGTTATTGTCGGTCATGTGGGGTGATAACAGTAGTCTGTTGAACGAAACCCAATACACACAGCCCGCTATATTTGCGTTGCAATATGCATTGACACAGCTTTGGACGGCTACCGGTGTGCAGGCTGCCTGTGTTACAGGGCACAGTATTGGTGAGTATGCCGCTGCCGTGTATTCCGGTGTAATGTCATTGGCGGATGCGGTTCGTCTTATTTGCGCGCGGGGCCGCTTAATGGCCAGCGAATGTGAAAAAGGTTCGATGGCTGCGGTGTTTGCCAGTGCGGAAGAAACCCGCAACGTCATTGAAACACTGGATAGTGTGATTGATATTGCTGCGGTCAACGGGCCGCGTAATTGTGTTATTTCCGGTGAAAAGCCGGCGGTAGAACAAGCCGTTGCGTTGCTCACGGATGAGAAAATAAAAGCAAAACTGTTGACGGTATCCCACGCTTTTCATTCCCCGATGATGCAGCCGATGCTGGAAGCGTTTGCCAAAGAGGTAGCGAAAGTTACTCTTAAAGCGCCACGCATCCGATTTATTTCCAGTAAAACCGGCAAGACCGCTACACAGGACGTGAAAAAGCCTGAATATTGGGTGGAGCATGTGCGTGATGCCGTATTGTTCCTGGATGCCGCAAAAGAATTAGGCAATCAGAAAATACAGGCCTGTGTTGAAATTGGTCCTGGCGCTAATCTGGTGAAACTGGCTCCGCAATGCATTGAATCGACGCAGCCGATTAATTATCTGCACAGTGTGGATCGCGAAGCGATAGAAAGCGAGCACCTGACCTCTGTGATTGCAGGACTGCATTGCAGTGGTGCCGTTATTAACTGGAATACGCTGTTTATCGGTGGTGCTCTTGCCCGTGTCGATTTGCCGACTTACCCCTATCAGCGTCAGAGCTACTGGGTGGATAAAATCCGCCATGGTAATTACAGCAAAGCCTCCGGTATGTCCTTTGGCCGTTTACTGTACGCCACTGACTGGTTTGAAACCGCTCTGGCTGGAGACAGCTCGGGAGAGGGTGATGGGCAATCCACTCTGTTCGACGATATGGTGATTATCGGCAACCAGCCTGCCTGGGTGTCGGCATTAAACAGCAGTGCAACAATATTGCACCTGGACGGACAATCCAATGCCGATGCGATTAAAGCCGCGGTAGCGCCGCTACAGGAAAAAGCACAACAGAACGGGAAAATTCTTCCGGTGTTGATCACGGCTCCGAACATGCCATCTCAGCTCCAGGAAGTTCCTTCTGTCGTTCATTCCCAGATTCCGGTGGTGATGGCAGCGGCCAAAGCCATTGTGGCGGGTAGCGATTCGACAAATCCGGCCCGCCTCTGGTGTGTCAGTGAAAACGCGTACAACCTGGACCAGATCAACCTGGCAGCCTATCCCCTCATCGGCTTTGCCAAAGGGTTTGCCCTTGAGGCCGGTGAATTGTGGGGCGGTATCGTCGATCTTAGCGGCAGTGCAGAAGAGCAAGCCTCGGCACTGTGGGCTGAATTGAATGCCAACGCCCAGGAAGATGTGGTTAAGTACCAGGGCGCGACCAGAAGTGTTTTACGCTTAGGTCAGGATCGTCTTAACGATGCCAAAGTAGTGACTCTGGATGCGGATGCCAGTTACCTGGTGACCGGGGGACTGGGTGGCCTTGGATTATACGTAGCCGATGCGCTGGCCCGTAGTGGTGCCAAACACATTGTGTTAATGAGCCGTCGTGGCAGCCTGGATTCATTAGAGGGAGAGCGAGCTGAGCTGATTGGCCGCTTGCAGCAACAAGGCGTTGAGATCAAAGTCGCCAACGTAGATGTGTGTGACGAAGCGGCTCTGGCCGATCTGGTTGGCGAGTTGGCGCAGTCAGCCAATCCGTTGAAAGGTGTGGTGCATGCCGCGGGCATCAGTGAAATAGCACTGGCTCACGAAATGCAGATTGAACAGTGGCAAAAGGTGACCCAATCGAAACTGGAAGGGGCGCTGAATTTACATAATGCCACTCAATCCGTTGAGTTGGATCTGTTTGTCGTGTTTTCTTCCATCGCCTCTGTTTGGGGTTCCGGTGGCATGGCGCATTACGCGGCGGCTAACCACTTCCTGGATGGTCTGGTGGACTACCGTATTGCCAATGGTTTGCCTGCTACGGCCTTCAACTGGGGCCCATGGGGCGGAGCCGGTATGGCAGCGGGCGAAGCCTCAGATGAAGCGGAGCGACGTGGATTAACACCGTTCGATCCAGAATCCGCGATCGAGTTGTTGAGTAAAGCCTGGCATGGTGGCGCTGCGCATCAGACTGTTGCGGATATCGACTGGACACGTTTTCGTGAAATCGTTGAGATGCGGCGTCCGCATCCTATGTTCGGAACATTGGGTCGCAGCCTGGCGGCTACTTCTGGTGTCACCGGCGAGAAATCCGCGTTCTTTAAATCCCTATATCCGCTGGAAGTAGAAGCGCGGGTTGAACAGATCGTCGGTTACCTACAGGGCCTGCTGGGTAAAGTGACCGGCAAAGCTGAGGGTGAGATTGTTGATCCTGAAATGCCGTTGATGGATCTGGGTATTGATTCCATTATGGCGCTGGAAATCAAAAAGCAATTGGAAGCCGACACCGGCCAAGCCATGAAAGCGACGTTGATTTTCGATTACCCGACCATCAATAAAATTGCTGAGTACTTTTCCGTTGCATTGTATGGGGCGGAAAGCGAAGCCCAGTCCGTTTCGGTTGGCAGCTATCATGGTGAAGCCATCGCCATTGTCGGTATCGGCTGTAAGATGCCGATGGCCCCCAACGGCCCCGGTGATTTCTGGAAATTACTGAAAAACGGGGAATGCGGTATCAACGATGAGCCGAGTGATCGCTGGGACCTGACAAAATATTTAGACAAAAACGAAGACGCACCGGGTAAAACCTACACCTTGTCTGCCGGCTTGGTCGATAACATCGAATCGTTCGATGGCAAGCTGTTTGGAATCGCACCGCGCGAACTGGAGAGCATGGAGCCGCAGCAACGCTTGGTGCTTGAAGCCGCCTGGAGTTCTCTGGAAAATGCGGGCTACGCGCCGAACGCAATGAATGGCAGTAAGACGGGTGTGTTTGTCGGCGTGGGTGCCAACGAATACATTCGCGCTTGCGCCACTGGCGCCCGCGAGGATGACATTATGTTTATCCCTACCGGTAACGCGCTCAATGTCATTGCCGGACGGGTGTCCTTTAATATGGGGCTGCAAGGCCCGGCGATGACCATCGATACGGCCTGTTCTTCTTCGGCTGTTGCCATTCACTTGGCATCACAAAGCCTGCGTAACGGCGAATGTGATATGGCGTTGGCCGGTGGCGTGAATGCCATGGTCATGCCGGAGACCTTTGTCGCGTTATCGAAAGCGCATATGTTGTCGAAAGAAGGTCGTTGTAAGACGTTTGACGAAAGCGCCGATGGTTACGTGCGAGGTGAAGGTGTTGGCGTACTGGCGTTAAAACGGTTATCGGATGCAGAACGTGATGGCGACAATATCGTTGCCGTAATCAAGGGCTCAGCGGTCAACCAGGACGGACGCTCCAGTAGCCTCACAGCACCGAACGGACCTTCTCAAGAAACGGTGATTCGCGCTGCGGTGGCCAATGCCGGTTTGACCGTAGACGATATCGACTGGGTAGAGACCCATGGTACGGCAACGCCATTGGGCGATCCCATCGAAGTACAATCACTGGAGTCGGTGTATTGCGCCAATCGCAACAGCGACAATCCGTTGATCATCAGTTCGGTAAAAACCAATATCGGTCACCTGGAATCCGCAGCGGGTGTTTCCAGTGTGATGAAGGCAGCGCTTTCATTGCAACACGGTGAAATTCCGCCGCATCTGCATTTCAATAAATTCAATCCGCACATTGCCGTGGATGCGTCTAAGTTCACCATTCCTACCGAGAGTCGAGAGTGGAAAAGCGGTGAGCGTAAACGCCGCGTGGGCATTAGCTCGTTCGGTTTTAGTGGCACCAATGTGCACATGATTCTGGAAGAAGCGCCGGTACGCAGTGACGTTATCAATGCGGTTGAGCGCAACAGCCATGTGTTGACCCTGTCGGGTAAAACCGAAGGGGCGGTGCTGGGATTGGCGAAACGCTATGCTGAATTCCTGCAACAGGATTATATGAATCCAAAAGAAGTTGCGTTCGCTGATATTGCCTTTACCGCAAACACCGCTCGTCAACACTTCGAACACCGCATTGCCGTTGTTGCTCCGGATTCTGCAGCCGCGATTGACAAGCTAAAACAAGTAGCGGAGGGCGTTTCCGTTGCCGGTAGTTTCAGCAGCGACGGAGTGGCAGCTGTGACAGCCCAGGCTTGGTTGTTCACCGGCCAAGGCTCGCAATACGCAGGCATGGCCAAAGAACTCTATGACACCAACCCGGCCTTCAAGGCGCGACTGGATGAATGCGAGGTATTATTCGAACAGGAAACCGGTGATTCTCTGCTGCAGCTATTGTGGGGTGATCGCAGTGCTGAGATCGACAACACCCAGTACACCCAACCCGCAATCTTCGCACTGGAATATGCACTGGCCTGCCATTGGCAGAGCCTGGGGCTGAAACCCAATGTGATGGTGGGACACAGTGTGGGTGAATACGCCGCTGCGGTGTTGGCGGGAGTTATGTCACTCGAAAGCGCCATGCGTCTGATCGTGGCACGGGGACGCTTGATGGTGGAGCAGTGCGAAACCGGTGATATGGCGGCTATATTGACCACCTACGACAAGGTGGAAGCATTGTTGCAGGGAGTCGATGATGTACAGATTGCCGCGTGCAATGCGCCGGGTAATACCGTGGTGTCTGGCACCGCGGCTGGCATTGCTGCCATTATCGAAAAAGCCGGCGCTGAGGATATCGACGCTCGATTGTTAACGGTCTCTCACGCGTTCCATTCCAACCTGATGCAACCCATGCTGGCGGAGTTCAAAGCCGTTGCTGAAAGCATTGAATTCCATCCGGCGAAACTCGATATTGTCTCCACGGTGAGTGGTTCCCTGAATCAGGGCGAACTCTCTACCGCGGCCTATTGGGTTGAACACGTTAAACGTCCGGTGTTGTTTGTCAATGCAGTACAAAAGCTCCCGGAAATGAAAGTGGATCTGTGTCTTGAAATCGGACCGGGCTCTACGCTTACCGGCTTGGCAACGCAGATACTGGGAACAGACAAGTGTCGCTTTGTGCACACGCTTCGCATGAAGCAGGACTCCGGGCGTCAGTTTAACCTGGCCGCGGCACAGCTTTATTCTTTGGGTGTTGATATTAAATGGGCCGCATTCGATTCTCCTTATTCCCGCCAGCGTGTCGCAGCACCGAGTTATGCCTTTGACCGTAAGCGATATTGGTTAGGTGACAACGACAACGGCATGGTGGGCGGTGGTGGCTCCATGGGTCAGGTGACAGAAAACCTGCTCAGCGTGATGCACTCCCCCATGAGTGACGATTACTTCTTCGAGAATAATTTCGGTGTAAATCATCCGTTTAATTTGGACGACCACCGGCTCTATGAAGTGGTGGTAGCGCCCGGAGCATTCCATGTTGCCAATACGATTCTGTGCGCACGCGATGTGTACGGCGACAAGCCAGTGGTGTTGGATGATGTTGTCTTCCCGGAACCGTTTATTTTAGAGGAAGGGCAAAAGCGTCGTTTGCATTATGGCTTCAAGAAACTGGCTGCAAAAGACGGCGGTCCGGACTTTGAAGTCAAAGGCTTTAGCCGCGATGAAAAGGCGAATGCCGATGCAGACTGGACCATGCACGCCAGTATGAATGTGTCTGCTTGTGAACAGCCGGATTCAACTCAGGTGTTAACAGCCGAAGACGTCGAGCAAATCCAATCGCGCGCACTGCGTACCTTCGATGGTCAGACTTTTTATAACGAAATGTGGAAAGTCGGTTATCAGCTGGGCTCACAGTTCCGTTGGATCGAAGGCTTCTGGCGTCGCCCCGGTGAAACGTTGACCAAGCTGCGTTTACCCGAATCGGCACTGGAGCAGGGTAAATATATAATCCATCCCGGACTGATGGATTCCTGTTTCCAAAGCTCAGCTTTGGCCACCATGCATACGGATTTTGACACCTCGAAAGTGGATGCGATTTACATTCCGTTTGCACTGGAAAACTTACGTTTCTTCCGTAAGCCAAGCACCGAGTTGTGGTGTCATGTAAAAATTAAAAATCCGCCTGAAGATCCGGAAGCGGTTGTGGAAAGCTATTCTCACACCATTCAGGTCTACGATGATCAGGGTAATATCCTGATTGATGTCGATACCCTGCACAGCAAGCGGGCACCGAAGGAAGCGTTGTTGCGGGCCATTAGTAAAGATCCGTTTGACGGTCATTACGATGTGCACTGGAAAACCCAGTCGATTCCGGCAGATCAGGAATTGGCGGCTCTGAAGGGATCCTATCTGGTTATCGGGGAAACGTCTCCGTTGGCCGCAGCGATCTACGACGAATTGAGTGCTAATACGGATATCACCACGTGGCGTATCGCGTGTGATAGCGCAGATGGGTTTAACCAAGAAGACAACACTATCCGCCTGAATCCTGAAGACGGTGGTCAGTGGATGCAGATGATTGGAGCCGTCGGTGGCCTCGCCAACGTGTCGGGTCTGTTGTATGTTGCGCCGCAGGAAATGCCAGCATCCGATGTGCTGGGTCTGCAAAAGCGCATCTTCTCACCCATCCTCAACATGTTAAAAGCACTGCAGCTGATGTCCGCAGCAGGGTCACCACGTTTGTGGTGCGTCACTGAATCGGCGGTGGCGGTACAGCGCAGCGATTCTTATATCAATCCAGCGCAAACCGCGTTACTGGGCTTTGGTAAAGTGTTGGATATGGAACACTCTGAATACGCCTCGGTATTGGTTGACGTGGATTCAGAAGGCAATAGTCGCGCAGCACGCTCTGTTATTACAGAAATGCAGCAAGCCGGTAACGAAAAACAGGTTGCCTACCGTCGCGGCGCCCGGTTGGTAGCGCGTTTGGCGCGCACCGGAATCGAGTCGGCCGGAATGTCGATACCAGAAGCACCTTATCGGCTAATCATCGAGAAGAAAGGCACCTTTGAAGACCTCAAGTTTGTCCCCTTCGAGCCTCGTACTCTGGGATCTACCCAAGTGGGTGTGAAAGTGCTTAGCGCCGGTTTGAACTTCCGGGACGTTATGGGCGTGCTTGATGTCTATCCCGGAGAAGCCGGACCCTTAGGCGGTGAGTGTATCGGTGAAGTCATCGAGTTAGGCGCAGAGGTTAAGGACTTTAGGGTTGGCGACCGGGTAATGCTGCCTCTCACCGAGTCCTGTATGAGTACACAGACGTTGTCAGAAGAACTACTGACCTGTCGTGTGCCGAATAATCTCTCTATTAATGAAGCGTCAACCATTCCGGTTGTGTACTGCACGGCGTTACATGGTTTGAAAAATCTCGCGAAGCTGAAGAAAGGAGAGCGGGTATTGATTCATGCCGGTGCCGGGGGTGTCGGTCTGGCGGCGATCTATATAGCCAGGCATCTGGGTGCGGAAGTGTTCGCCACCGCCAGTGAGAAAAAGCGCGATTATCTACGCAAAATCGGCATCGAGCATGTCTTTGATTCGCGCTCACTGGACTTTGCTCAACAGATTCGAGCAGCCACCGGTGGAGAAGGCGTAGACGTGGTGCTTAATTCCCTGGCCGGTGAATTCATTACCACCAGCATGCAATTGTTGAATCCAAATGGACGCTTTATTGAAATTGGTAAGGCGGATATCTGGACTCAGGACCGGGTCACTGCGTTCCGTGATGATATCTATTACGAAGCATTCGACCTGGTGGTTGTGACACTGCAGGATCCGATGGCTTTACGCAAACTGATGGATGAAATTGTCGAGAACATTGAGGCAGGGCACTATAAACCGTTGCCGTTCACTGTGTTCCGGCATAAAGAAGCGATGGAAGCATTCCGCTACATGGCGCAGGGCAAGCATGTTGGAAAGATCCTGATTAACCGTGATGATCCTGAGATTACAGTGCAGTCCGATCGCAGTTATCTGATCACCGGTGCCAGTGGCGGCTTGGGTATGTTGTTCGCTAACTGGTTTGCTGACCAGGGGGCCGGAGAAGTGATACTGGCAGCCCGCCGTGATGTGCGGGATGTGGATGCGGAGGGAGTCAAAGAAATTGAGGCGAAAGGCACCAAAGTGACCACGGTGAAAGCGGACTCCGGTGATGCCGAGTCAGTGCAAGCCATGATCAGCGCAGTGCAGGAGAACAGCTTGCCTCTGGCCGGTGTAATCCATGCTGCCGGTGTGCTGGCGGATGCCTTTGTAGTTAACCAGGATATGGCCAGCTTCGAAAAAGTAATGGCTCCGAAACTGGCAGGCGCCTGGTATCTGCATAATGCGACCAAGCATCTAAATCTGGATATGTTCGTGTTGTTCTCGTCCCTTTCCTCCTTGCTGGGTGCGCCCGGACAGGCTAACTACGCGGCGGCTAACGCCTTCCTGGATGGATTGGCACAGCATCGTCGTGCACTGGGAATGCCTGGTATAGCAATAAACTGGGGCCCATGGGGCGAAGTGGGAATGGCCGCGAACAGCCAAGTGGAAGCCAATGCGAAAGCCTCTGGTGTACACCTTATCGATCCGCAGGATGGTCTGAACTGGTTTGCACAGGTACTGGAAAGTAATCCGGTGCAACGTGGCTTGATGGTGATTGACTGGGCAGCGTTGGCTAATATGACGGGCTCTATTCCTGCCTTCCTGTCCGAGCTGGATGTGAAAGCCAGTGTCGGTGTGGACGCGGACCTGCAGAAAATGGCAGATGAATTCCGCAGCTCCTTGCTGGATGCACCGATAGACGAACGTACGCCCATGCTGGTCGACATGATCTGCGAACAGATCAAACGTGTTATGGGGCTGGATGAATCCGATACCATCAACCCGAATCAGCCATTGCAGGAATTGGGTCTGGATTCGTTGATGGCGGTAGAGCTGCGTAATATTCTGTGCGCACTTATCGGCAAGCAACTACCGGCCACACTGATGTTCAAATACCCGACGGTGTCGAGCCTGAGTACCTTCCTGATTCAGGATATGTTCCCTGAGGAAGCGGCAGAGGAGGCACAGCAGGAAGAGCAGGCTGCCGCCGACGCTCAGGCACAGCAAGACGAGGATGAAAACGATCAATTGGATGATCTGTCTGACGATGAACTGGCAGCCATGCTGGCGGCAGAGTTAGGCGAAGATGACGAAGACTGATTGTTAACAAATAGGGGCAATAGTCCTGCTAGCCTGGAAGACGGTCATCACCCCGGTGTTGCTTTGACAGCGAGTAGCACCGGGGCGTTGATTCTATTCGGGCCAGCAGGAACCTAAACCCCAAAACTCGCCCGAGGGCAAAGATGAGCAAATCAACACAAGAATTGATGCTAAACGCGTTAAAAGAAATAAAAACGCTAAAGCGCCAGCTGGCCAAATTTGAAAAGACAGCCCACGAACCGATCGCCATTATCGGTATGGGTTGTCGCTATCCCGGTGGCTCCAAAAGCCCCGATGCGTTCTGGCAGAATCTATATAACGGGGTCGACTGTATTACTCAGCAGGATAACCATGAACGCTGGAATATGGACGATCTTTATGATCCCAATCCCGATACTCCGGGTAAAATTTACAGCAAAGGGCTGGGTATTATTGACGAGCCGGACCAGTTTGATGCTGAGTTTTTTGGCGTTTCACCGCGCGAGGCTGATGACATCGATCCACAACATCGTTTGTTGCTGGAAGTGTGCCATGAAACCATGGAAACTGCCGGCTATGCGCCGGGCCGTTTGAGCGGCAGCCGGGTTGGCGTATTTGTGGGAATCGCCTCAAACGATTATGCCCATCTGGGCAGCATGTTCGGAAAAGCCGAAGACCTGACGCCCTGGCAGGGCATCGGTAATGCCATGAGCGCAGCGCCTTGCCGGATTTCCTACTTGTACAATTTTAAGGGGCCAGCGTTGGCTCTGGATACCGCGTGTTCCTCATCGTTGACTGCGCTGCACTATGCGTGTGAATCCTTGCGCAAAGGAGAATGTGATTCTGCTCTGACCGGCGGGGTACACCTGGTACTTAATCCGGCGATCTCGATTGTGTTTGCCAAAGCCCGGATGCTGGCGGAAGACGGACGTTGTAAAACATTCGATGCCGCCGCCGACGGATACGTGCGTTCTGAAGGCTGTGGCATCGTCATGCTGAAGCGGCTATCGGACGCTGTCGCCGATGGCGATAATATTCTGGCGCTGGTAAAAGGTACCGGTATTAATCAGGACGGCAAATCCCAGGGCTTTACCGCACCTAATGAGTCTGCTCAGGAAGATTGTATCCGTGCCGCTCTTCAGCAGGCACAACTGCAGGCTGAAGACGTCAGCTATGTCGAAGCGCACGGCACCGGCACGCCGTTGGGTGATCCCATCGAATTGGGGGCACTGAACACGGTATATTGTGCAGGACAGCCGCGCAGGCACCCGCTGTTGGTGGGTTCCGCCAAAACCAATATTGGTCACAGTGAAGCCGCCGCCGGGGCCGCTGGGCTGATCAAACTCATCCAGTCATTGCAACATCGGACCATTCCTCCGCACATCAACTACTCCACTCCCAACCCCTATATTCCCTGGAATAAAATGGCCATTCAGGTCACCGATAAACTCATTCCCTGGGATCAGTATGCGGCGACGGACGGCAAGCTGCGTGCAGGCTTAAGCGCATTTGCGTTTACCGGCACAAATGTGCATGTGATTCTGGAGGAGTATGTACCGAAAGCGGCAAAAGCCAAGGCAGAGGAAGCTACGGCGCCTGCCCCCTGGGTACCAGGACTGGTACTTACCTCCGGTAAACAATTACAGGCTGTTTCGGAATGGCAGGATGCCATGTTGCAGCAATTGAGTGAACGTCCGCATCTGGATTTGCAGCAGATCGCCAAGACCTGCGCCAGCGGGCGGGACCATTATAAATTTCGTGCCGCGTTTTTAGCGCAGGACAGCCGCGAATTGAAATCACAGTTGGCCCATAAACGGGGTCAGCAAAACGGCATTCTGCGCGGTCAGAAAAAGAAGCCCACGTATAAAGTGGCGTTTGTTTTTTCAGGGCAAGGCGCTCAGTTTGAAGGCATGGGGCAAGCGCTCTACGACTCAATTCCCGTATTCAAAACCCACTTTGACCAGGTAGCAGAAGAGCTTAATCCACTTTTGGCAGAGGGGAATACGGAAGGCGACACCCTCAGTCTTCAGTCCATTATGTGGGGCGAGCACCAGAGCCGGTTAAACCAAACCCGTTATACACAGCCGGCGCTATTTGCGCTGGAATACGCCTTGGCAAAAACCTGGATGCATTGGGGAGTGAAGCCGGATTGCGTGTCCGGTCACAGCGTCGGCGAAATAACCGCTGCCACCATTGCTGGTGTATTCACACTTGAGGATGCCTGCAAACTGATAGCTGACCGTGCCCGCTTGATGGGTGAAACAGAGCGGGGCAGTATGCTCGTGGTTTTTGCCAACGAGTCAGATACGGAGAGTTTAATCCGGAAGCACGATGGTGTATCGGTTTGTGCTGTAAACGGGCCGCTCAATACAGTGGTCGGTGGTAAGCCTGAGCACATCGAAGCGCTGCAAACCGGGCTAAAGCAACAACAGGTAGATTGCCGGCTGTTGCCGGTTCAGCATGCGTTCCATACCCAGGCAATGGAGCCGATTCTGGACCAGTTCCACAGTCGTATCGAGCAACTGCAATACACGACACCGCGCATACGGGTGCTGTCCAATTTGAACGGTCAGCACCTGGGCAAGCAAATGGCTTGTGCGGATTATTGGGTACAGCAAATCCGTCAGCCGGTGAACTTTCTGGCTTGCGCCAACAGTATCATTGAGGCCGGCGTAGACCTGGCGCTGGAAATCGGACCCGGCGCGGCCCTGCTTTCTATGCTGCAGGATACCCATGCAGCAGTGACTGCAGCAGATGAACTGGTTACGGTCGCGAGCCAGCAAAAAAACCGATGCGGGCTGGATACGTTGACCCACAGTCTGGCTCAAATTTATGTGGCCGGAATCGACCTGAACTGGGCCAATATCATGCCGGCAAAAGAAGTCTCTCCGGTGATCTTGCCGACCTATGCCTTTCAGCGAAAAAGTTATTGGAACGACACCTTGCGCGCCCATCTTGAGCGTCAGGAATTGCCAGAGAAAGCCAAAAACTGGCTGTATCAGTTACGTTGGGATGTAACTCAGACCCTGAACGATCTGCCCATCGGTCAGGGAGCCTGGTTGCTGTTGTTCCCAACGTATTCCATTGCCGACGCGTTTGCCTCACAAGTGGGGGCAAATGCATCCGGGGTTACTACCGGGTGCTATGAACTCAGTGATGAGGGTGCGGTGCTGGAAGTCAGTCAGGAGCGGGAAGCCGTTCCGGCTCAAGGGCAGGCCAGTCCGTTACTGGCTCGTGTTATTGAAAAAGCAACAGCCAATTTGCCTGTCGACCCGCAAGCAGAGGGCGAACGCTTACCGCTGAAGATTGTGATCTCGACCGCTCAACTTGGGCAGCTGAACAACGCTGCGCAATACGATGCGCTCACCGGCTTGATGTTGAGCATTGCCAAAACCGTGCAGCAAGCGGCTAATGTGGAGTTGTGGTTTATTACTGAATCCGCTTATGCCATTGCGGATCAGCAGCAGGAAGTGCAACCCGAGCAGGCGATGATACTGGGCTTTGCGAAAAACCTGGTGCTGGAATTGGCAGGCAAAGTACGTGCGGTTCTGGACGTGGATCAATGGAATGCGGTAGTCGCCAAACAATGTTCGCAGATTATGAGCAATGGTGTCAGCGAACCATGGATAGCGCTTCGGGAGCAACGATTGCTGGCTCCGGCGATTACCCGCGTGCAGCCCGAAAGTTTGGCCAAGCGCAATCTGAAATTGAGCGAAACCGGGTTCTATGTCATCGCCGGGGGTACTGGTTCCCTGGGCTTGGCAATTGCTGAATGGATGGTGCGGCAGGGCGCTCAACACATTGCCTTGTTAAGTCGTAGTGGCGTGGGTGACGAGGCGGCCGAACGGGTCGATGCGCTGCGTAAGCTCGGTGCCCAAATTGTAGTCCCTACGGTGGATCTGGCAGATCGTGCCGCGTTAGAGAGTATCCTTGACTCCTTACGACAGGACCGTGTTCTGGCCGGAGTCGTGCACGCCGCCGGGCAATTTGAGTTGAGCCCGATTCAGGAGTTGGATACGCAGCGCTGTAGTCGCTTGATGGCGAATAAAGTGCTGGGAATGCAATGGTTGGACGAACTCACCAGTCACGACGATCTACAGTTTTTCGCTGGCTATTCTTCTATCGCCTCAGTATGGGGCTCCGCTGGGAATTTCCATTATTGTGCCGCTAACCAAGTGGTGGATGCCGTGATTCAGCGTCGCCACCAACAGGGCAAGACCGCAGTTGCACTCAACTGGGGGCCCTGGGCAGAGTCCGGAATGGTTTCCCATGAATCGGCAGATCAGGCTGAAAAACGCGGCCTGTTGCAAATCAGTCTGGCCACCGGAACGCAAACTTTCGGCAGGTTATTAGCGAGCGATCAAAACCAGTTAATCGTCGCGGATATGCTCTGGCATCGTTTTAAACCGATCATGGATATTACGGCGATGGGCAGCTTGTTCCGCTCAGTCCAGGATGTGGATTCGGTTGAGGATTTGCTAAATGTTGAGGTAGAGCTGAACCAGGAAGATTTACTGTTTAAGCAAGAGTTGGCGGAGTGTGCGCAGGAGGAGCGGGCCGAACGTTTGCTCGGTTATCTGAAACAGCAGCTAGCGAATGCGCTGCAATTGATGCCGGACGAAGTGGATGTAACCCAGCCGCTTATCGACATGGGTATTGATTCGTTAATGGCGGTGGAATTCAAAAACCGCGTCACCAAAGTAACCGAAGTCGAACTGCCGGTCGTGCGAATGCTGGGTGGTGCTAATTTGCGTGATGTAGCGCAATGGATGGCGGACGGCTATCAGGAACAGCTGGAAAATAAAACCGCTTGTGGGCAGCCGCTTTCCGAGGAAGATGAAGACGACGCTCTGATTGAAGGTGTTTTATGAGTGCTGCAGAAGGCATCAAAGCAGCAGGTATGAAGAATGACACACTGAAAGCGCAGCTGGAGCCCTATTTCGAACAGGGGCTGGAGCTGTGGCTTGAAAGTGGTGCGCTGCGCTTCAAAGCGCCCAAAGAACTGTTGACCAAACCCCTTATGAGTCTGCTGAAAGCCAATAAAGCAGATATTCTTGCCTGGTTGCAAACAGAGACAGAAAGCGAAGTTCAAAGCTCAGCGGAACTGATAGACGAATATCCTCTGGCCTACACCCAGGGCGCGATCTGGATGCTCTACAGGTTCGCACCCAACAGCCCGGCTTATAACACCACTTTTGCTTGCGTACTGGCTTCGCAGGTAAACGAAGATGCCGTAAGGCAGGCGTTTCATGCTTTGTTGATTCGCCATCCGGTATTGCGCACCACCTTTACTGATACTGAGTTGGGACCGCGTCAGCAAGTGTGGAGTCACATGCCGATGCCTTTGCAGATCGTTGATGGCAGCGGATGGGATGAGCCGGCTTTACAGGATTACCTGGATAAAGAAGCGGATGCGCCGTTCGATCTTAGCAATGAGCCCTGCTTAAGGGTCAAAATTGTCCGTAATTCCGTGAAGGGAGATATTCTGATTGCCACCATTCAGCATGTTGGTGCCGATCTATGGGCTTTATTGATCGTTGCTCAGGATATTAAGACCTTCTACGAAACTGCCGCTCGGGGTGATGCGGTTTCAGTGCAACCGGTGGCGGCAACCTATCGCCAGCATGTCGAATGGCAACAATCCTTTATGGACAGTGAAGCGGGCAAACGCCAACGGCGTTTTTGGCAGCGCCAGTTGCAGGGCGCACCCATCACCGTGAGTTTGCCGTCCGATTTTCAACGCCCCCCCGTTTTGCAATTGCAAACTCAAGTTTTTAAGCAGGTAGTCGGGCCTGAAACGTATCATTCCATCAAAGCGTTTTGTAAAAATAATAGCATCACGGCGTTCGTATTTGTGCAGACAGCCTTTCAAATAATGGTACAGCACCATACTCGTGCCAATGACTTTCTGCTGGGTACACCCACTATGGGACGCTCCGGAAAAGGCATGGATCAGGTGGTGGGGGATTTTGCCAATCCGGTCGTATTGCGGGCTCAACCGGATTTGAGCGGGTCCTTAAAATCGCATTTCAGGAAAGTGAAGCAAACCTTGTTGGCGGCGATGGAATATCAGGAGTGCCCGTTCCCCATTGTGGTTCAGGATTGCAATCCACCCCGGGACAGTAGCCGCACACCTTTATTCCAATTGATGCTGGTCTGGCACCAGGGGAATGCGGAGATGCTGCCCAAAGACGGGTTTATCGCCGATGTTTTACCAATGTCGGGCCCCCGAGGTGCACCTTACGACGTCATGCTGGCGATCAGTGATCTGGGTGATCAGTTTGAACTTAACTGGACCTATCAGACCAGCATGTACACTCCGGCTACTATCGAGAACTATAACCGGCAATTACAGTTATTGTTCACTCAGATGGTGGCCGCCGATACCACTGAGACCGGTGATGCCCTGAACTGTATTGTGCAGCGGGTGTTCAGTTCGGATGCTGCGGACTCTGATTCAAAGCACACGCCTTCTCAGATCAGTGACGCTGCCTTGATCCGGTACGATCTGGATCGCGAGCCGGAAAGCGGGCTCGAAAAGCTGGATCACTATATCGTTCGGCAAACCCTGGAAACGGGGCAGGTGGTGAATCGCTTATTCATCGCGGCAGACCAGGCGCAACTCAACGACATTGATTTTTCTAACTTCGATGATGTCTACCCCTTACCACGCCTACCGCGAAACAGCCTGGGTGAAGTGGATCAATTTCAGTTGCTCAGATTACCTATTTTTGACCGGGCTGCGTTGGCCGATAAACTGCAAGCACAAGGCTTGAGTCACAAACAGCTGGTGTTGATGCGGGACAGCGTACTGCTACCTACCTTTACCGCCGATGAAGTGCAGCAGACGCTGCGATCTGAAGCCGCCGCGAAGCAAGCAAAAACTGAAACCGCGGCGATAGCAGCAAACCTGTTGGCAGATCGTGACGATGCATGGATGGTTGGTGAACCCTTGGCAGGGGATCAACCCTCGCATTTATTCGAAGCATTACGCAATACGGCAACCCGTTATCCCGAGAAAGGTCTTCTGTTTTTACCGAACGATTCAGAACAGATTCTGTATCGCTATTCACAGCTGCTGGAAGATGCGTACATCGCAGCCTCCGGTTTCAAGCGAGCGGGCATTCAGGCTGGTGAAATCGTGTTGTTGCAGATGCGTTTCGATCAACCCTTCTTTGCGGTGTGGTGGGGTGCTGTCTTATCGGGAATCCGGCCTTTGGTCGTTGCGACGCCGGAGCAGTACAGCAAGCGCAACGGCGTTGCGCAAAAGCTTTATAACGTAGCCCACAATTTTGCGGAGTTGGTGGTGGCTGCTGATAGCGATCGCGTAGAGCAGACGGCGGAGTGGTTGGGCGATAACAAAAAAGTGATTGATGCCGGCCAATTACTGAAGCCGGTCGCCGATTCCGCTGGTTACGAATTTAACGGTTACCATCCGGATCCGGTTGCCTTTTTACAGTTAACCTCGGGTAGCACGGGTACGCCAAAAGCCATTCAGATAACCCATAAAGGCGTCCTCCATCATGTGGCGGGATCGGCAAAATTCAACGGTTATCACACCGATGACATCAGTTTGAATTGGCTTCCTTTCGATCACGTGGTGCCCATACTTACGACCCATTTAAAAGATGTGGTGATGGGTATTCAGCAAATTCAATTGCCGACTGCGCGGGTGTTGGCAGACCCGTTGCTCTGGTTAGAAACAGTGTCGCGTTTTAAAGTGGTCTTCAGTTGGGCACCTAATTTTGCGTTTCAGCGCATCATCGATGCATTAAAGTCGGCATCGGATTTACCTGATCTGGATTTGTCTGCGGTAAAAATTATTATGAATGCTGGAGAGCAGGTGCTTGCTCCGGTGGTTAAGAACTTTACCGCTGCATTATCACCCTACGGGTTACACGCGGATGCAGTGCAACCGGCATTCGGCATGGCGGAAGCCTGTACCTGTATGACCTATAACAACAACTCGTCGCAGCAAATTGCCGTGTATTTCCGTACCACAGACGACCCCGCCGTAGTGGACGTAGTATCGCAACAAGCCTCAACTCACGGTTTCGTTGATCTTGGTGGCGTGATACCCGGTGTGGAAGTCCGTATTACCGACGCCCACAATCAGCTGGTGAAAGAAGGCGTCATCGGTCGAATGCAAATCCGGGGGCCGGTCATTACCCCCGGCTACCTCAATAATCCCGATGCGAATAGCGAATCTTTTGTCGGAGAGGGTTGGTTTAACTCCGGTGACCTGGGTCTGATCTGGAATAAGCGCTTAATTCTCACCGGCCGCGAAAAAGAAATGATCGTGGTTAATGGGGCAAACTATTACTGCTTCGAACTGGAGCAGGCAGTCACTGATTTGCCGGGTGTGGTGCCTACTTTTGTTGCTGCTACAGGGGTGTCGTCGGCAAATGAGGGCGGCAGCGAAGCGTTAGTGCTGTTTTATGTCAGTGACGGGTCCCAGGATGCGGCGCAATTAGAGCGCAAAATAATTGCGCGAGTGAGTGAGAGCTTCGGTGTGGTAGCCGGGTATGCCATCGAAGTTCAGGCAGACGAATTCTACAAGACCACCAGCGGTAAAATTCAACGCAGCCAGTTTAAAAAACAGTTTGAATCTGGGTTTTATCAGCCAGCCAAAGAAGCGTTTGAGGCTCGCCACAGCGCACCAGTGGCGGTGGCCGATACCGCCTATACCGTTGATTGGTCGGTAATGCCAGTTGAAGGTGACGGCGATACTGAGGTGGTAACGCTGTTGCAGCAGACTGATCAAGAACGGCTCGCAGCGGTTCTGAAAGGAGCGGACTCTAGCGCCCTTGTGGTCGACCTGGGTCGTTTTGACGGTATTGATTTTCCGTCTTCGTCCGAGGCTGACACGAAAGGCCCCAGTAGTAATCCGCTAGGCTCGCGTAACGATAACGGGTTTATGTTGGCTAAACAGCTATCCTGGATAACGCGCGCGCTGAAAGAAAGCGGATACCAAAAAAACCTCACCCTCTGGTCTCAAACCGGGTCGGCGGATGTGCTTTGGTTATTGAAGCCGTTGTTGGAAACTGTGCAGCAGGAGAGCGGCAACTCTGCAGTAGCCTGGATCGTTACCCCCACCCAAACTGTGCCCGCAATCCGACGTAACCCGGTATCCAGTGGTGTTGTGCGGAAAGGCAGTGTGGTATGGCAAAACGACAACTTACAACGTCAGTTGTTGCTCAAGAGTATTGCGCCTGCCGCCATCCCGGGTGAGCCTGTGGATCGCTATGGCGTTTATCTGATTAGCGGCGGATTGGGCGGTCTTGCCGAACCGTTGTGCGAATACCTGATACAACAGCGTAAGGCGAAAGTGATCCTGGCGGGGCGTTCTGAGCTGTCCGCTCACCCACAAAAGCAAGCTCGCCTCAACCAACTCAGGGCACGCTTTGGTGAGAGCAAATTGCAATATGTGATGTTGCCGGATTGGCAGCCGAGCACGCTACAACACCAAATCGCCTCCGCTTTGCAGAAATGTGAGGCCAAACAACTGAATGGTATCTTCCATCTGGCTGGTCAGCTTTCTATGCAAAGTCTTGAGGACTTAACGGAAAATCATTGGCAGCAAGCCGTGCAGGCGAAAATGGAAGGTGCCTATAATCTGGCAAGTTACCTCAACACCCATTGGCCGCGCAGCATCTTTATTCAATATGGTTCGATAAACGGGTTTTTCGGTGGCCAGAATGCAGCTGCGTATAGTTTTGCCAATGCTGTTCAAAGCCGGCTTACTAATATCTTGAACAGTCGTACCCGGATTCGCAGCTGGTGCTTGAACTGGAGCGTCTGGCAGGGTACGGGGATGGCCACCGGTTTTAGTCAGGTCGAACTGCAGATGGCTCGTAATAAGGGGTTTATCCCCCTTTCTGAAAGCCGAGACTCTGTCTGGCTGGAAAAGCTATTGCAAATGCCACCGCAAAACTATTTTGTCGGTCTTGATTCACAGCATGCGGAAATTCGTCAGCAAAGTAGTCCATTCTGCCGTAGCAAACAGCAGTGGGATTTTTATTTGGAGTCCGCAGAAGATGCAGCCGGGCATTCAGATATGGATGCGATTCGCCAGTTAATCCAGCAACATATAGTGCAGCCTTATCCGCAGGTGCAGAGTCTTGATCTCGAATTTCACACAATTAACGAAGCGTTCCCAAGAGAGAGTGATGGGGCGTTGTCCTATGAGCGGCTTCGACAGTTGGGCCAGTTGCGGCAACAACAAGCTGACCAGGGGGAGCAACCAGAGACTGAAACGGAACGAGCCATTGCGGCTATCTGGAGTGATATCCTGGGGCAACCGGTGAACGACGTCACGCGGTCCTTTTTCGAATATGGTGGTCACTCCATTAACGCTACCCAGGTGATTGCGTCGATCAACAATAAATTGGCTTTGCCTGTAACCGTCGCGCATCTATTTCAATACCCGACGATACGTGAACTGGCGACGGTGGTGTCACAGGGTGCGATGAAAGATATGTTGTCTCTGACCCTTAATGAATGCCTGCAACGGGCAGACCGTTATCGCTTGGATGAGGTGAACAACGAGGTAAACTCCGGCCAGACTTTGGTGTTCTTGCCTACCGCACTCGGGGTACCCGGTGTCTATGGGCAGATGATCGGTGCCTTATCGGGTTGTAAGTCTGTGGTTGCCAGTATGCCGTTTAACGGGGCAGATCGGGCAGGCCTGCAACAGGCTGCGGCAGAGTTTATAACGTTGTTAAAGCAGGCCGGCCTCGATAACAACAAAACCACATTGGTGGGCTGGTCCCTGGCCGGCGTGGTGGGCTATGAAATGTTGCGCCAGCTTTCCAGCGCGGCTGCTCCGGAAGAGACGTTACCGAAGCTGGTTATGCTGGATAGCGGTTTTGCCGATGGCCTGCACGAGATTACATTCGATAATGATTTTCAACTGTTGATGTTTGCAGTTGAATTAGGACTGGGTATGGAACACTTTGCCGAATTTAACCGGCAACCGGATCCCGATACAAAGATACACTGGCTGAAACAATATCTAGAAACAATTAGCATTGAAGTTGACGAGCTTATATTGCTAGAGTGGTGGAGCGCATACGAAAGTCGATTACACAGTTTGCTTACTTATAAGACCGAAAAAACGCTGATACAAAACGCCGATATCAGTTTACTAAAAGCATCGTTGCACACCCACGGTCGGCCAGACCTCGGGTGGGATGACGAAAATAATATTATAAAATGGACGTCAGTCCAGGAAGACCACCAAGGCATCGTTAAGAGTGCCGCGGTGATTGATTGGATAAAGACGCAATTACAATAAATAAGAGAGATGACCAATGGGACGCATTACCGCAAGGAAATTCAGTTTTTCTCTGCCTCCGGTATTAACGTTGTTGGTGCTACTGTGTTTCACACCAGGGGGGCTGGAAGCCGCGGGTTTTTCCGCCGCCAGTAGGTGTAATCCGATCGCTGTGGACACTTGCGCTTTGCCTTTTCCCAGTGATGTTTTCCGTAACACAGTAGGACGTTACAACTATAGCAATACCATTCTCGATCGCCGTACCACGGGCTCAGTGCGACAACTGGCGCCGGCAAGATTGCAGTTTCCTTCCAGTTTCATGCCTTCAGAAATTTTAAATCGAAGCACTGGCTTTTCCGCGTTAGGGCCGGTGTTATTTGAACTCAATGAATGGCCGTTCACTGACATTCCCGAGGACGGTGAAGGCGTTTTACACGTTTACAATATGAAAACCGGTGAAAGGGTGCCGATGATTGTGTCGCTGAATAAAGCCGCGCAGGCGAAGCTTAGCCCCGGCCGGGGCAGGCCGGTTGTGAGTGCCTGGCCGCGCACCCGCTTTGAATTCGGAGAACGCTATATTGCAGTCTTGTTTCAGTCGGGATTCAACGACGTGGTGGGACTAAACGGCAATGATTTGTTTCAACCAACAGAGGGCGTCACCAAAGCACTCAACGGTGAGGCCGGCTGGATCCTGAATTACACCTATACCGCACCGGTGAATAGCTTGCGGGAACTGGGTATCCCCTTTGACAATATTCTTTCCTTCACCTGGTTCACAGTGAAGGATGAAGAGGAGGTGACCCAGCCGATGCAGGACATGGTTGCAACTGCATTGGAATACCCGAATTACGCAACCGAATTGGAAGTGGCTAAAACCATGGGCGACCCGGATTACGAGTTGGTCGCGCTGAAAGGTCAGCTATCCATGGTGAATTTTCGGGATGAAGACGGTGGCGTATACCCACCCTATGCGCCCATTCAGGATCTATCCCGCCGCCGGGTTGAATTTATTATGAGCCTGCCTAAGTGGGAGCAGGATAGCCCTGTGCCTGTCGCCGTGTTTGGACACGGCCTGGGAAACTTTAAAGAATTTACCCACGACGGGTTTATAATGGGTGATCGCCTTGGAATGGCAACGATTGCCATCGATCATCCTAATCACGGCTCCCGGGTTACCACTTTTGATGTGTTAAAAGAGCCACATATTTCTATGGCGGTTTCGACACCCCTCACGATCATGCAGTTGCTGGGTATGTTTGTACAAGCGACAGTGGACCAAAATGTGGTGATTCATACGACCAAGCACGGGTTACCGGAATTGTTGGCGAGCTGGTCCAACCCTGAGTATCCGAACGTGCCCAAATTAGACTCCGACAGAGTGATGTTTGACGGTATGTCTTTAGGTGGCATGTTAGGAATGGGTATAGGAGCAACTGCACCGGATCTGCAAGGGGTTTATCTTGTGAATGGAACCGGCAGTCTTATGCAGGCATTCACCGAGTCAACATTCTGGCCCAGTTTCACCAGTCATGTCGTTCCGTTGAACATGAATGGTGCCGAGATGATGTTCGTGGTTGGAATGATGCAACATTATCTGGATATAGCGGATGGCAATAATTTCGCTCAGTATTATCGCAATCCACCCGATGGCCGGTCTGAGCGTCCCTTGGGTATGCATTATTCGCTGGGTGACGGCAGTTTCCCAAACAGTTCTTCCCTGGCCACGGCGAAATTGGTCGACTTGCCATTGCTGAAAGAGGTTATCGAGCCGGTCCCGGATCTCCGTTTCGGGGAAACCGGAGCTGACGATTTCGAAAACGGATACGGAATAGTGCAGAGTGGCTTTGGCTTGGAGCTGGCAAACCAATCTTTAGAGTCTTTGAAAGAACTGGACTTGGACAATAAGTTCGGTCAGTTGGATGATACGATTCTGACCGGTTTAATTGGTGTCGATCTTTCTTCTATCCCCGGTGGTAGCGATACCACCGGCTACCTGGCAAACCTGATCGGTGTGGGCGATGCCCAGTCTATTGATGATCTATTGGATCAGGTTTATTCGGGTGAGCTGGACGATTTTCTGACCCACTTTAATCGTGGTAGCGAAGCCGCGTTGCACCATGCCATTGACTGGCGCTGTCAGCTTTTTTCACTGAGCGCCGATCTTTGTGCGAATGCCAAGCAACTGGCATCAGACGATGTAAAAAATGGCGTCACTAACGGTTTGCCGGATCTGGGCGGCGGTGGTGATGTTGTTGATGATACAGTGGACCAAATCACTGATGTCATCGACACCGGGCTCAGTAACATTCAGGTCACGGAGGGCAGTGGTGGCTCATTCAGCTGGGTCAATCTGGTCGTACTTGGCTTAATCCTTATCTGGTATCAATCTGCGGCGACGCCCGTTGTTCGCGCGAATGCGGTTAGCCGGAGATCACGTTGATCAAATCGGCAAAGCAGTATCTGTCGATACCTCGTTTCAGGATTATTGTTGCAGCAATCAGCTCTGCCATCACTTGGTTCGCCTGGGCTTATTGGGCGAACCGGCACGATCCTCAACAGGCTATTGTTTCAGCTTTTTATCAGGGCGGCGTAAACCTTTTCACCACGGCCGTGGGCAGTTCGGCATTGGAATGGTTATTCAACAAAATGGGTGACACGATCTTCGGGCGTATCAGTTGTGTGTTCATTGTCAGTAGTTGTTCCCTTAGCCTGATGTTGACAGCGCATCTGTACGCCGCTACTCCCAATCTTCTGCTCACAGTGTTGCCGGTTTATATCGTTGTCTTACTTTTTTGCAGTAGCTACATTATCGGACTCAGTAAAATAAAAACAAACTATGATAACCAAGAAGTGGCAACGTAAAATCGGGCGTACATTGCTGTATTCAGCTTTGTTGCCGATAACATCTTCTGCTTTCGCAGAGTGGGGCTCGGTATCCGGTTGGGTGAATGCTCAAACCCGTTTTTATCCGGATACCAGCGAATATGTGGAAGAGCAAACCTATCCTGCCGCCGCTTTTGAGCTGACTTATTCCCAGGATCTGGGAGATAGTGATCAGTTCATCGCGACTTTGTTCGCTCGTGGCGACAGTGTTGATGATGAACGGAATTATCTGGATGCACGGGAATTTTTATGGCTGCATCACGGCGAGAACTTTCAAACCCGTGTTGGCGTAGGCCAGGTCTCCTGGGGCGTTAATGAAATATTCAAAATCACGGATCTGATTAATCAGAAGGACAGGGCAGAACTGCCTTTTCAGAAGAAATTGGGTCAGCCGATGGCTTCGCTTTCCTTTTACTGGGGAGAGCAGCTCATCGAGTTATATGCAATGTACGATGTCAGACCAGCGTGGTATCCGGGAGAAGATGGCCGTTTACGTTACCCTTTGTTGATCGACGCGGATAATCAGAAATACGACCGGGGAAAAACCGGTAAGACCGATTTTGCTGCCAAGTGGAAAACCCGGTGGGGTGATATGGATATCAGCCTTTCACACTTTTACGGTGTCACTCGAGACCCGTATTTTATTTTCAATTACGACTTTGCTGACCCTCTTCTGATTCCGGTTTACGAAAAAGTCAATCAAACGTCGATTGATCTGGTGTATCCCTGGGGTGATGTTCTGCTGAAAGCAGAAGCGACTTACCAAACAGGGTCGATTGAGCAATTTGAATCGGTGGTTGGCGGGTTCGAGTATACCCAGGGTGGTTTATTTGATTCCAATCTGGATCTAACCTGGTATGTGGAGGCCATTTGGGACAGCCGGGATCAGATTGATGGCACTTTATTTGATCATGATATCGGCATAGCCGGACGCCTGGCATTAAACGATGCACGCGACAGTAACCTGGTGTTGGGAGTGGTAGCTGACTATGAATACGATGAAGCTTTCGGTTATTTTTTCTGGACTAATACCTTTGGTTCTTCCTGGACACTGAACATTACCGGCCAGTATTTTCTGGCCAACGAGCCGCGCCTGGACCCGGCTGAGTACGCTTCAGAAATACAAGCGTTCACCGATGAGATTGAAGCAGGCACGACACCCATACCGCAACAGGTCATAGACGACATGTTGGCGTTGTATGAAGGGACTACGATCGGTAAAAAGCAATTTGATCGTGTGGTGGAAGAGTTCGATAGAATTCAGATTGATCCCACCGGTTATTCCGAGGATGTCGATTTTGATAATGTACCCCAAACGCTATTCGATCTGATAAGGATTTCAGACAACTCCCAAAAAATGAACCTGATCGAAAGGGACGCCTATATTCAGGTCGATGTTTTTTATCATTTCTAGAGGTGTGTGCGAGATGTTTCGATTACTAGCAACCGTTTTATTCGCGATGACCGCCAGTTGGGTTGTCGCGGAACCCCAGACAGGATTACAAATCGTTGAAAAGGCCAAACAAAATGGGAAGGGGTTTGAGGACATGACCCATAAAGTCAAAATGATCCTCATAGACGATAAAGGCGAAACCACAGAGCGGGAAATGTTGGTGAAAGCCATGACCGACACAAATGGGGACGCCTATAGCATGTCTATTTTTACTGCTCCACGTCGAGAGAACGGCATCTCGTTACTCACCGTCGCAGAGAAAGGCGGGGACGATAAACAGTACCTTTATCTTCCGTCAACACGTCGGGTGAAGCGGATTACCAGTTCCAACAAGGGTTCTTCGTTCCGGGGCAGCGAATTCACCTTTGAAGATTTATCCGATCAGAACGTGGCGGACTATCGTTTCGAATTAGTTAAAGAAGCACCCTGTGGTGATCAGACCTGCTTTGTAGTCGATCGTTTTCCGAAGTCCGGTGAATCCGGTTATAGCAAAACCCAGATGTGGATCGATACCGTTTATTATCGCCCCATAAAGGCAGACTTTTTCGATCAGGATGGTAAGTTGCTAAAGACCATGGAAACAGACAATTATCGATTGTTTAATGAAAAGTTCTGGAATCCGGAAACCGTAACAATGGCAAATCATCAAAGTGGCAACAGCACCAAAATGGTATCGCTGGAATTGAAAATGAACACCGGGTTGCGAACGTCGGAGTTCACTGAGCTGGCTATGCGCAATTGGCGATGAACTCACTCGGCTGAAAGTTTGCCCGTAATAAAAAAGGCCTGATATTACTCAGGCCTTTTTTATTGTCAGGATTTAATAATGTCAGAAAGATTCAAGGAACTTTAATTCAGAGGGTATAATTGCATCGTATTGCGCTTTGTACTGTTGACCGTATTGTTTTTTAAATTCTCTAGGAGATTCACCGGTCCACTTTTTAAAGGCTTTGCTGAACGCAGATGAATCGCAAAAGCCCAGCATTAATGCAATTTCGGTTATGCATTTATCGCTTTTAGTCAGATAGCTGATGGCAAATTCTCGTCGCAACAAGTCCAATTCGTTTTGAAAATTGGTGCCCATGCTGTTGAGCTGTCTTCGTAAAGTACGGCCGCTCATGCCTAACTTGCGGGCTGCACATTCCAACGATGGAAAAGCGCCGACACTCTGAATCAATACTAACCGCAGTTTCTTTGGTAGATAGTTCAGGTTGATCGGCGGGATAGATTTAAGGAAGTCTTCTTCTGCCATGCGAGCAATCCCCTGGTTAGCTAATAATAGTTCTTTTTGTGCCAGTTTTTTGGATACTACAAACTCGGTATGATCTGTGTTGAATTTAATTTTGCAATTGAAATAGCGCTCGTAGATATTCTCGTAAGCGGGCGGAGGGTAAGGGAAGCCGACGTATTCCGGCTGGTATTCTTTGCCCAATAAAAACTGAAGAATATTTTTGAAGTTCACCGTTATTGATTCGGCAAAGAAATGAGAGAACGGATGCAGTGACAATACTTCGATGATGCGCAGGCCCACAGTATTCTTCGTTTCAAAATATTCCATACTGAACGGCGGGAAGGCTTTTTCGCACAGGCTGGCGGCCGCCTGCAGGCACTCCGCGTAGGTCCGTTGCGCCATTGCAGACACTCCGGCCATGCCGTGACAGGTCAATCGCATTTGTTGTCCCACGGCTAACCCTGCATAGGGCATATTAAGGGCATCCATGATTACTTTAATCATTGATAGGATTTCGTTGAGCGAGAATGGTGTAGAGCGGTCTGATAGTGCATTCAGGTCAACCCCGGTTAATCGGGATAGTTCCGGTTTCGGGAGCCCCAGTTGTTCCGGCAACTCAAGATAGGCTGACACATATTCGGGCAATATAATTGCGGTATCTTGATCCATGGTCATTATTATTTTTTTTATGATTGGGTGGGATTCAGCTTTAATCATAGAAGACCTGAGTCGTGATTTATTATTGTTAAAGTGTACATACTTAGTCAGTTTGTGTTGCATAAAGTAAATGTGGGCGTGTAAATGCGGCAAATAGGAATGGCTATCGGTCAATTTAGGACAGATTTGTTCGAAATATTTAATTTCGACTGATTGAGAGCTAAGGGGTATACTGCTCGTCCCTTGAAAAGCGATGGACAATTGTGCTAATGAATCAATAAGTGGCCGTTGTCTGACCAGTTTGCAGGTAAATTTCGCTTATGAGAACGATATGGCATGCAGTTGGCACGTAGATGGCATGCAGTTGGCCTATTGGGGGTATAGCCCTACGCATTATAGTTGGTTTGAAAATCGACTTTTTTATTAAGAAGTAGCTAATCACCGTTTTGGTAATTAGATCGTTCGCATCCAGCTGAGATACTGACCTGAACCCACTAAATTTTATAACTGCATAAGGAAGTGTAATGGAACGGATATCGTTACTCGATGATTTGTTTTTGTGGTTGGAAAGAAGAAGCCAGCCCCTGCACGTTGCCGGACTACTTATTTTCGAAAAGCCAAAGGGCGCTCCTGCTAATTTTATTAGCGATATGGCAGAGTTTATCCGTCAATACGATCAACCCTCAGCGCCGTTCAATCAACGACTGGTTTCACGAAAGCGGGGCCATTTCTGGAAGCACGACAGTAGCTTCGATCTGGACCATCATTTTCGACACGTGGCACTGCCCAAACCCGGTGGTGTGAAAGAGTTACTGACGTTTGTTTCTATTGAGCACAGTAATTTACTGGATCGCAGCAGGCCGCTGTGGGAAAGCTATTTGATTGAGCAGATGCACGGCCGACATTTTGCAATGTATAACAAAGTCCATCATTCGGTGTTGGACGGAGTGTCCGGGGTTCGCGCCACAATACAGTCACTCTCTACCGATCCAGAGCAGCGAGACATGCCTCCTTTCTGGCAAATGCCTGCCTTGGATCCGGTATCCCCGCAGGAAGCGGAATCACCAGGACGGTTTGCTGCGTTAAAGAAATTGTCCGGCATGGCAAGCCGCCAGGTTTCCAGTGTGCCCACTGTTGTTAAGGCTCTTTATCAGACAGTGCAAGCTGCGTCTAAGGATCCCGAATATAGCAATGTATTTAAAGCACCACCCAGTAAGCTTAACCAACCAATCACTGGTTCCCGTCGTTTTGTTGCTCAATCCTATGAACGGGCACGGTTGAAAGCGATTGCAACTCAAACCGGGTCCACCACTAACGATATTGTTTTGGCGTTGAGTGCGACGGCATTGCGGAATTATTTGGCGTCCATTGATAGCTTGCCGGATGACCCTCTGATTGCAATGGTGCCGGTTTCATTGCGCACAGACGACAGTGTTGGCGGGAATCAGGTCGCTGCCATACTGGCTAACCTGGGCACTCACAAAGAAGATCCGCTTGAGCGTCTGAATATCGTAAAAGATTCAGTCCAGCAGGCAAAAGCCAAGTTCGGTCAAATGAGCAAGGAAGAAATCGTTAACTACACCGCCTTGTCGCTGGCTCCCACCGGATTGACCGTGCTAACTGGGCTATTACCGAAATGGCTGGCTTTTAACGTGGTCATCTCCAGTGTGCCAGGCACCACGGATACGCTGTACTGGAACGGTGCCAAAATGGAACGTTATTACCCGGTGTCAGCCATAGTGAACCAAATGGCCCTGAATATTACTTTGGTTCATTATGAGGACCGGTTGGAGTTTGGCATTGTTGGTTGTAGGCGGACACTACCCAGTATGCAGCGCTTGTTAGGCTTTCTGGATGATGCTATTTCTGAATTGGAAGCGGTGGTGGGTATCGCCGATTCGAAACAGGTAAAAGGCGCATCAACCAGGAAGACAAAGATCGCTTTTCTGGACCGTACCCGCGAAGAGCACGCCTAAGTCCATGTCGCATCAAGGCTTTTATAAAAGTGAACATCTTGTGACAAAAATAGACCTATAAAAACACTTGCTTGACTATATTAACCTATTTACAGTGTACGCATGTGCACTGTAAATAGGAGCTCGTCATGCCGCTATCTTCTTCTGCTCGCCCGGTTGCTTCTCCATCACCGGCCAAGCGTCATACTTCCTTCCATTGGCTGTTTGGGTTATTTACGCTGGCGATGCGCAGCGGCGGTGAACTCACTCGCGTGGCCGGTGAGATGCATCACACTGTGACGGCAGCTCCAATGCCCTGGGACGCCAAGCACCAGGCTGATTTCAGTAAGGCGCCGAAGGTTTACAAGTTGGTAAAACTGGTCTTCGAATATGGATCAGACAGCATTCACCAGTGGGTCAACCGCTTGCCTGGTCAGACGCCTGCATCCGGGGCATTGGTTAGGATGCGCAGCGCGTTGAATGGTGTGGTGGGGGATAAATTGGTCGAATGGGATCACCTCCTGGCGATGGGCATGGAGACGGTTGATGAGCTGGGCAATGATATTCAGTTGAGTCAGCTAAATCTTCAAAAACGCAAGAGCCTGGTTTTGTTCGTGCACGGTCTGTGCTTGAGTGAACACGATTGGCAAGGCCCGGGTCACAGTGAGTTGGTGGCCAAATTACGTGAGCAAGGTCATCAGGTGGCTTGGATTCGTTATAATACAGGCCTGCCGATTTGGGAAAACGGAAGGCAGCTTGCAGAGTTGCTTGACCAGTATTGGACACAAACGAAACCCAGAAAAAGTTCGATTACCATGATTGGTCACAGTATGGGTGGCCTGGTTATCCGCAGTGCTAATCATTATGCAGAAAAACAACGTCATGCTTGGCTAGCGGCCTCCCATAACGCCGCCTATCTGGCGAGCCCCCACGCCGGTGCGCCGTTGGAAAAAATCGGCAACTTCAGTAATTCCATGTTGGGTGCGACCCCCTATTCAAAGCCGCTAATGGCGCTAGGTAACATCCGTAGCAGGGGGATCCGGAGCCTGCGACACGCCAATGTAACCGAACCGGAGCATGAGAACGCGCCACAACCCTGGTTGCCGATGAGTGATAAAAGCCATCATTTGCTGGTCGGTGCCAGGCGGTTCTATGAATCGGGCAATCGCTGGTTGGGTGACGGTTTGGTGCCGGAAGACAGCGCTATGGGAGGCGCTTACTTTCCACAGCAACATCCAAACGTTGAACGCGTGATGTTGGATCAGGTCGGGCATTTAGCACTGCTGCAAGACCATCGCATGTATGTATACCTACAGCGATGGCTGATCAAGCGCGGTGTTTTAGAGGACCAAGAGGGCGAGGGCAAAGCGGGATTTTTCAGGTAAGCCCCTTCACACTGCAGAAGCAATAACTACTTCGGCCTGAATGCGTTATTCCATGGAAATCGGTGTGCCGGATGTCTGGTTGTTTTTATTCAGGCTGGCGCTGTCCAATTCCGGTTCACATAAAAACGCTTCTATCTCATCAATTCGATCCGCGGCGTCGCGATAACCAAGCTGGATCAGCTCCCGGGTAAACGCAGAATCGAAGAGTAAGAAGCTGGTAAGATCGGCGCTTTGAGCGTCCGGTGTGCCCATGCCTTCCATCATGTAGCGAACGCTTTTCGGCATCCGGTGTTCCAGTGTTTTCGCGATGAAAGCGATGTCTGCGGAAGGCGATATAACCAGCGGGTTCACGATCCTCATTGGCTCATGATCCAAAACGGTGTTATCGCCGGTGGCGCATACGAGGGATTCCAGTTTTTCATGTTCCGTAACAAACGAATTCATGCGGTTCAGGTGATCCAGGTCGGCGTCCAGGTGATCAAGAAATATAGCATTCATCAGGGTGCCGCAAATCTGAGAAAGCGGTGGCCGTTTCAGGTCGCTGGAAAAATCAGCATCAGAGGACCATTCCGAACGCAGCAAGCTGTCGGCGGATTCCTTACAGCGAACCCCCACTGCCAATATGCGGTCAGCACCCAAGCGAATTGCGGGGCTCAAGGGTGTGACCAGACGCATAGCGCCGTCACCGAAATAGGCTGTAGAGTTTCCTGCAGGCAGTTCTACTGGCGGAAATACGATGGGAATTGCAGCGGATGCGAGAATATGAGGAACCGTAATTTCGGCATTGAGTGCGATGCGGCGACTTTTATTCCACAGTGGATGTCCTTCTTTACCTTCAATGAATGTAAACGCTCGCCCTGAATGATAACCGGTGGCGGTGATGGCCAGGGCGTAGAGGCCGCCGTCTTTTACGGCGCGCCGGATACCGGTTAAATCCAGGTATTGGGTTAGAAATCCGTATAGTGGTGTGGAGTCTACTAGTGAGGTGACGCGGCCGGCTCCGATTAATCCCCCCAGACCAAAATCCATTGCCATTCGCCCGGCGTTTTTAAGCATGGAGAGCGGATCCGTCCGGTAAACATCACTGGCTTTAAGATTTGACCAAAGCTTGACAAGCAGCTGCGCAGACGCGCTGAAATTCTGATGTTGCGAGGCAATAGCCGCGCCGTTGATGGCGCCCGCGGATGCACCAGTGATGATAGAAAATGGTGCAGAGCCATTAGCGAATGCGGGTATTTCACTAACCCGTCTCATGACTCCCGCTTGATAGGCGCCCCGTGCTCCTCCAGCAGTAAGTACCAATGCTGTCATGGGCTGGCGTACGGATGCAGAAATAGGCTGCATTCAAAAATCCTTTATGTGGCGCAAATTGGGGTTGTAATGAGTTGGCTATAAAGGTGGCAAATGCAGATTGTGTGCCAGCAGGGAAGGTGTCTCTAATGGTTTGGACATTCGGTTTGACCAGGTTAACTGTGTTAGGGAAAGGTGTGTTGCCAGTATGTAGCGATCTGCTACAATGAGATTAACTGTATCCCCTGGTTATTGAGGTCAGCAACTATGGCTAAGGCAGCATCACCCGTCCGTTTGGAAAGTAATTTAATGAACGCGGCGACCGAGGCGAGTTCGGCGCAGCACCGTAGCGCTGCAGAACAAATTGAATATTGGGCTGATATCGGGCGCAAGGTTGCTAAGATAATTGATCCTGATACGTTGCTGGCAATCAACGCGGGTCTGATCAGAATCAAGCTGGAGGAAACGACACCCGTCACCGCGAGCCCGGATGATGTGTTTGCCACATTGGGCAGTGCCCGTGAGTCCGGTGCGTTATCGGATGCGATAGCTTCCGGCTCCATTCGTTATCAGGCTTCAGCCGCCCATCCCGGTATGCTGGAACAGGTACACCCGGATGGCGAAGTGCTCATTGGTCAATTCTGTGATGGTGAGTTTCAGGTGCACTATCACGGATGAGACAATTATGGATGTTGGTCGGGGGCAATGGCGCAGGCAAAAGTACGTTTTACAATCAGGCATTAAAACCGCTCGGTATGCCATTCATCAATGCCGACTTGATAGCCAAAGATGTCTTCCCGGATGAACCTGAAATCAACAGCTATCACGCCTCCCGCTTGGCGCAAACATTGCGGTTCGAACAGTTGGACCTGGGTAAAAGTTTTTGTTTCGAAACCGTGTTTTCACACCCGTCTAAAATCGATTTTATCGCCCGCGCTAAAGCCCGTGGTTATCAGGTTATATTGGTGGTGATTCACGTGTTTTGTAGTGATCTGAACAAAGCCCGGATTGCGCAGCGGGTTGAAGAGGGTGGACACAATGTGCCCGACGATAAAGTAGTCGCCAGAATTCCCCGCACTCTTGAACATGTGGCTACGGCCATTCCCCTCTGTGACGAGGTCTGGATATTGGATAATTCCAGCCTGCAACATCCGTTTTTACCCGTGATTACCATTAAACAGGGCCAACGTCGTGAGCACGTTTGCCCGCTACCCGAATGGGCCAAAGGCTTTTAGTTTTGGTTATCCGCTGATCGAATTCAGGAACGCCATCTGCCACTCCAGATTCCGCGTTAGCTAAATTTAAACGAGATCTGTGATGGCGGGGCAGAGTCGGCTTCTATGAAGCGGACGCCAACGCCCAGTAGGCGCACTGGCATATTTTTACGTTTGAAGGCGTCATTGCATAATGTTTTGTAAATGCTTAAAGACGGCTCGCGCACCCCGCACTCCATTGTTGTGCTGGTGAAGTCAGAAAATTTTAGCTTTACGAAGGCTTTTTTGATCTGGTTGTGTTGCTTCAAGTTTTGTAAGCGACCCTGTAGCTGTTGGCACAATTCTGGAAATTTCGCCTGACAACTATTCAAATCCGGTAAATCCTCCGCGTAGGTATGTTCTACACTCAGTGATTTGCGATCGGTACGGGGTTGTACCGGGCGTTCGTCAATTCCGTGCGCCAAACGATATAAGTGTTCGCCGAAACTGCCTACCCGTTCGACAAATTCAAAGCGGTTATATTGTCGGATGTCGTTGCAAGTACGAATGCCCAGATTATGAAGGCGTGCGCAGGTCACCTTTCCCACCCCATGTAATTTTTCCACTGGCAGGGCTTTAACAAAATCATCCAGTTGCGGTGGCGGGATTACACAGAGTCCGTCCGGCTTATTCCAGTCGCTGGCTATTTTGGCCACAAATTTGTTCGGCGCTACCCCCGCTGATACGGTAATACCCACCTGTGATTTGACCTGCTTGCGAATCGCTTCAGCCATGCGCGTTGCACTACCCTGAAAATGCGGCTGTGTGCTGACATCCAGGAAAGCTTCATCCAAAGATAAAGGTTCAATTTGATCCGTATATTGCAGAAAGATACGCCGGATCTGTTGAGAGACTTGCTTGTAGTAGTGGATCCTATGAGGAAGGATAATCAGTTCCGGGCACAGGCGCTTGGCATAGGCCGACGCCATTGCGGAATGCACGCCATATTCCCGTGCCGGATAATTGCACGTGGATATGACTCCGCGACGACCGGGATCGCCCCCGACGGCTATGGGGCGATGACGTAGCGAAGGGTCATCCCGCATTTCCACGGCGGCGTAAAAACAGTCGCAATCGACATGGATGATCTTCCGCATCATGGCGCTCGGTTCCAGTTAAAAAAATCTTTGCCAAATTCGGCGTAGTGATATACTGTACAAGTATACAGTAAAAATCAACTAGTCAAAATGATCGCGGAGGCGTTGCCATGAGCTCACAGGATAAGGCGTTTGTAAGCACGGCTGTACAATTGTCAGACATATCACTATCTCATGCTCAGTTAATGCATTGGATCGCAGAATACCGAGAGATCAAAGGTACCTGGCCGGCTAAGGAACAGCTGATATCCAGTCCCGGTTACCACATTGAATTATTGGAAGATTTAGAGCGCTGGAATCTGGTTGCACAGGATAAAGAGCAGAACCTGGTGGCAAAGGAACAATGGATCAGTTTGCCGGTTGTTGGCGCGGTGGCGGCGGGAATTCCAATTGAAGCCATCGAAAACCAGCAGGGGCAGCTATCACTACCGCTGAGGTTATTCAGGGAACGCCCCACTTATTTACTGAGGGTGCGGGGCGATAGCATGAAGGACGTCGGCATTTTGAACGGCGACTTGATTGCGGTGCGTAAAACCCAGGATGTTAGCGAGGGTAAAATTATCGTAGCCCGGGTGGATAACGAAGTCACCGTGAAACGGTTAAAGCTGGCTGGAGATCAGGTTGCATTGATGCCGGAAAATACCAGCTATGAACCAATCATGGTGGCTCCGGACGAATTGGTAGTAGAGGGTGTGTTCGTCGGCGTTATCCGAGAGTCCAGGCAGTTACATTAGCAAAAAGAATTAAAACGCCGCAGGCGTCTTAGTATCAAATGAATCATCGATTTTCTCGCGCAGTAAAAAATCGACACCCATCAATTTTTACTGCCTCTTTAGGCTGCAGTCCCGCTGCAGCCTTTTTTTATGCCAAGGTTACTGGAAAGCGTTAGCTGAAAATAACCACCAGCAGTGCCACGACGCCACATAAGAATCCCGCCACGCCAAACATTTTGCTGCTCTTGATGCGGTCACCCAGATCTGCTGACAGCTGTTCCGATACCGACGATTTCAGATTGCTGAGTTCTTCCTGCGCTACGTCCTGGGCGATGCTCTGGCTGATTTCAGTAGCTGCCTCTTTTGCGGCTTCACCGGCGGTGGCGGCTGAGGTGAATTGGGCAATCTTTTTCACTTCTTCAATCAGTTCAGGGGAGGCCTTGCGATTAGTTTCCATCGCATCGCTGATCGATCCCAGGCTGCTGTTCAGGTGGCTCTCGACTTTCTTGCTGATTTCGTCATAACGGTTATCAATCAGATCGCCGGCAACCCGTTGACAGATACTGGTGCTTTGCTCACGGATCTGGTTATCCATGCGCGAATTGAGCTCAACACGTAAATCGGATTTTGCGTGCGCTATATCCTGCTTCACTTCAGCCAACAGATTTTCGCGGATAGCCTCCAGCAGTTGCTTCTGAGAGGCTTCGAAGCGCTCCTCCAGTATTTTACGTACCATATTTTCAACAACGCGGGTGCTGACGCCCACGCTTTGAGAGGGCTTGTTTTCCGTTGCGCCCAACGAGTCCATTTTGCCTGCTGAAGAAGGATCAAGCCGGTTCAGGATCGCTGCCAGAGTCGCCGCAGGAGCAGGCTTCGGTAAAATGGCGTAGGCGCCGATCGCAATGGCTTGCTGGGCGTAGTCGTTGCCTTCCTTGGAGGTACACATAATGATGGGGATATCTTTAAGGTCCGGGTTCGATTTAATGGCTTTCGTCGCCTCGAATCCGTCCATCCCCGGCATCAGGTGATCCATAAAAATGATATCCGGCGTATTACTGGTAAGGTAGTTCAGGGCATCGCCTGCAGATTCAGCGAATTCGGTTTTGATGTCCTGCTGCTGCAGCAGTTTTTTTAATGAAAATCGCGCAGACTTGGAATCGTCTACTACCAGGGCATGTTTTATCGACATGGGCACTTCTTCTTAAGATGCATTAACGTAAAGGGCATACCGTTCAGTATATACAGAAATGTGGTTTCTGCCCGTCATAGCCTATTTATAAATTATTGTTAACTATGGCAAACTTTGCCAGTGCCATTTCTGAAATTATGCAGGCGGGGTTTCTCTGCAGGCAATACCACGCCCTGCAGTTCATTTAGCAATCAGTGAAATTGCTTATGATCCTTCCGCTTGTTCCGCCCCGGTGATGAACATATCCTGTTGCTTCTCGATGGATTTGACCAGTAACTTGACGTTCATGGCGTTCGCTTTCCAGCTAGCGTCCAGCAGATCTCCAACAATCGGCACGGCACCCACTACCATATCAATCAGAATATTGGAAAGCATGCGCCACATAGCCCCCCCGGACACGCCATATTTTCTGGCGGCGATGAGAATGTGGAGTGACAAAATAGCAGTCAGGATATCCCCGGCCACCGGAATTAAGCCGATAATAAAGTCCCAGCCCAGCCGATACCGGGTGAAAGGAATTTTGAAGCGGTCGTCCAACAGGTAGGCCAGGCGTTTGAGGTTCGCCAGGGAATATAAGCCTTTCGGCTGTTTCAGTGCAGGTTGATCCGGCATGATTTGATCAGGCATGGGTAAAGAGCCTTAGGTTTTCTGATGAAATACAGTTTACCATTACTTATAAATGCAAAAGCAATGAGGAATTCGATGTCGATCGTGAATATAAAAGGCCAGTGTGACCCCCGTTTTGAAGCTGTGCAACAGGCTTTCGGCAAATTATTTGAGGACCAAACGCAAGTGGGCGCTTCTTTTAGCCTGTATTACCAGGGGGCTTTAGTGGTGAATCTGTGGGCAGGGGAAACGGCCAACGAGGTACAGCCGGAATGGCAACAGAATAGTCTGGTGAATGTGTTTTCGGTGAGCAAAGCGGTCACCGCCATCTGTGTTCAGAGGGCGATTGATGCCGGCGCAATGGATGTTGCACGGCCAGTCGCGGATTACTGGCCAGAATATGGCTGCAATGGAAAAAAACGCACTACGGTTAGCCAGCTGTTAAACCATCAGGCGGGTCAGCCAGCGCTAAAAACCCAGCTTGCTGACGACGCAATCTATGATTGGGAGCAAATGACGTCCGTGCTGGCGTCGGAGGAGCCATGGTGGCAGCCGGGTACGGACCATGGCTATCACATGATTACTTATGGTTGGCTGGTGGGTGAAGCATTTCGCCGTGCCGTGGGGCTTAGTGTGAATCAGTTCCTGCAGGACGAAATCGTAAAACCGAACAACCTGGAAATGTATTTTGGTGTACCGGACAGCGAACTGTCCAGAATCGTGAATCTGAGTGCGGCAAAGGGGCTGCCGGAGCCGGGTAGGGTGAGCTTGTTCAACCATGTGATGACCGAACCGGCGAGTGTCACCGCGCGAGCTTTAATGAACCCGCTTTCGATAATGAATGGTGCCAATACACTACCTTGGCGCAAAGCCGAAATCCCGTCTGCAAACCTGCATTCCACCAGTGCATCGCTGGCGACGTTATTTGGTCGGGTTGCCTGCCGAGAGGGGATTCTTTCTGATGCTGCATTGCAGCGCTGTCAAACGGAAGAAACGGCCGGACCGGATCGGGTATTGCTCACTAATAGCCGCTTTGGTCCGGGCTTTATGTTGCAACAGCCAGGGGACCTGGAAGCCGAGTTCGGTCCGGGGCTGCACGCGTTTGGGCATCCCGGAGCCGGTGGTGCGTTGTCGTTTTCTGATCCGGAACAAGAGCTGGGGTTTTCCTACGTGATGAATCAATTGGGACCTTATGTGTTGATTGATCCCCGCCCGCGTAGTTTGATTGCTGCGGCTTACGATTGTCTGAAACGCTGATTTAGAAATACAACAGCAGCCATTGTAAAAATCCGGCCGCAGCCCCTATCCAGAAGCCGCCAATACCGGCGACGATGGCTAGGGGAGTTAATATATTCTTTAATGCAGTGTAAAAAGTCGAATCAGATATGGTGTTAAGGCGATCCCGTATGAACACGGCAATAATTTGGCTGCGTTGATTGTTAAATTGCTCGTCCAGCAGAGGTGTGATAATGGCGTTGGTAAGCTTATCGGTTAGAGCGCTTTTCAATTCTACATAGCCGATCGGACCCAGGGTGAGCTGCACAAAGGTTCTGATATTAACGTCTTCGACCAGCACGGATAGTTGTTTCTTGATGATGGTGTGTGTGTGTCGGGTATTGCCTTCATACAATAACGTACCGAAGAGATTGCGCGGTGACAGTACAGTACCGGCTAGCAGGCTGGCCAGTTCCTGATCCTGTGCGAGGCGGAATTTGGCATAGGGGCTGCGGATTTTCCAGCGCCCCAGGGTGATGGGTTTGTAAGGGTATTCGATCCAGTGCTGACATACCCAGAAGAAAAAGAAGACGCTGAAGGCGCTCCATAAAACATAAAACCAAAGGCTGTCGGCGCCGGTCAGCGTAACGATAACCAGTTGTATACAGCCCAGAATAAAACCCATCCAGGCACTGAACCGGCCCATGCTGTTAAACGTTTTTCTGCTCAGAATATTGTAAAGTTTTAATAGTGTGCCTGGCTGTTGTTTCTCAGCAAAGTTCAGTAGGTGTTCATAGGTCAAAATACGGGGCAGGCCGTCCCCTAATTCTTCGACGATGTCGTCAATGATGCGCGGAAGCAAGCGGTGCGCACGGGCATAGAAGCGGTTTTTAATCAGTATCGGCAGGTTTTCCCACAGCACGGCGTTCTTTTCCGACATGATTTGGTCAAGGATGCCGTCTATTTGTGGACGCAGGTAGTTCAGTTGGTGGGTCACGACCTTTTCCGGGCCGATCAATTCGAAAATTTGTTGTAGTCCGCCCAGTTTTTCCAGAACGCCCCGGGACCATAAGTCGATATACCGGTTTTTGTTCGTGAAAAAATAGCCCTGCCATCCCAAATAGGGTTTGATACCAATAAATCGCTGAGGGTGTATGGCGAGAAAGCGAACCAGCTTGATCGTGCCCCAGCCGGCAGTACCCAGCAGCACAGGCAGCAGAATTGGTAGTAAAGCGATGAGGCTTTCCGAGGACGGCGCATTTAGCATGCTTGCGCTATATCTCCTCGTAACATGGGGCTCTCTCCAGTGTTTGCTATAAATAGCATGTCAGATTGCCAGATTGCATTAATATCCGAGAGCAGTAAAGTTGCTCCCGAAAAAGGGTTAAACAGGTTGGTCTGACACGGTTCCGAATTATTATAGTTATTTTCAGTCAAGGCCGTTCCGGGTCCATCGCTACCGCGTTCGTGACGGTAGCTAATTAGGTATATTAGCTAAAAATAGCGGTCATTGTAGGATAAATTAACACTCTGCTGCCTTGGCTGAAAAGGAGGGCGGCTGCGTCGGAATGTACAGTTGCCGTGGATGCAGGTAGTGAATGAAAGCGGGCTATCCGGCACCGGTGAACATCAATGTTAGTTGCAGCAAACCGGCCATTAGCCCCAGCACTCCGCCCATGGTTATCAGGATCCATTCGTCTTCTTCAAATGCCGGCCGTAATAATGCCTGGAATTCTTCTGACGACATCGCCTGCATCCGCTCCCGGAACATGCGCTCAACAACTTTGCCACGTTCTTTAGAAAAGATCGGGTCGTCGAATGAAGCCAGCGACATTTCAATTGTTTTCTCTTCAATGGTGCGTTTCAAATCCACAAACCCTTCGGGACCAACGGTGAGCTGCGCTACCGTTTTTACCACCCCGCCATCAATTACCGGGCGCATGTGCTTTTTCAGCATGGCTTTGGCGCGATCGGCTTTCGGTCCTTTGAAAATTTCCACCATGATATGACCGATGGTGAGAATTTCGGCTGTGACAATGCGGCAAAACACTTCTGAAACAGCACGTTGTCTGCTCAGAAATAAGCCCTGAACGGTGGGGCCGAAGGGGGTAAGCTTAGTGGGATTGAGCGGGCGGAAAATTAAATTTAGGGCAAGCCAATTGGTGGCCAGTCCGACCAACAAACCAAACGCGGGCAGAATGAACCAATCTTTGTGGTACCACCAGACGACCATCTGAATCAAACCGAAGATAAATCCGAAGACGGCCCCGGAGTTAATGACGAACTTAAATTCCGTTTCGCCGCACTCCCAAAAAACACGGTTCAGCATGTTCTTGTCTTCGGACAACCGTTTAATGATGAGCTCTTTAGGGTCAATCAGGTCTTCGATATTGGCGTGCATATCTTCGATCAGATTGTCCATCATCTCCGGTAGCTGGCGACGGGCCCGGTTATACGCTCGGTTTTTTACAATGTTAGGCAAATTCTCCCACAGCACCGTGTTGCGTTCGTTCATGATGTCGTCGGTGAGCTCTTCTATGCGGGAATCAGCGACTTTAATAACGTGATGGGCGATTTTGTCCGGTTCGAACTCGTCAAAGATCTCTTGCATCGTGCTGATCTTGTCGAGGGTATTTTCCACAACGATACCCGCCATCTTTTTCCCTTTCTTGGGAATGATGCCCTGCCAACCCAGCCATGGCGGTATACCGATGAATTTAATCGGATAGAAGGTTAACTGAATTGCCAGCCAGTTGGTTGTCCAGCCTACAATCGCTGCCACGAAGGGGATACTGATGTACTTCCAGAAATCCGGGTGGTTTACAAACTCGTTGTAAAGCTCAAGCATCGAGTGATGTTCCCTAACAAAGTGTGCTTGTCATATGAATGCAGAAAGGCTGCGGGCGCGTTATCCACCTCTTCCTTTGGCGAGCTCACCTAACGTCGTAAGGTGCCGGCACTGTTGGATTTGCCGGAACTCGGTCTAGCCCATTTTCCTAACTGTAATAGCAGCTAGCCGGATATACCGATACCGCTAACCAAAATCTCACAAAAATATTCTAAATCAACGTCATACTGGCCAAAAAAATCGGCTTATTATACCTTGGAGCTTGCAGATTGCTCGAGATATTTGCTCTTATTCACAGGCGCGGCCGATGGTGTTACATTGAGCTTCGGCGCCGAAAGAACAATAACTAATCTACTGGGTATCCCGCATTGGCTACAGAGTCTGACAATCACGAATCTATGATCCGTTACTTGGTTTTGGAAGTTCTGGAAGGGGCTGTGAATCTGGCGCTATCCTACGAACCCATGGCGCAGGAACGGCTCAATGACCATATCGGGCGCGTCTTGCGGGTTAAAACGACAACGCCGGACTGGATGTTTTTTCTTGCGATATGTGAAGATGGCATACAGATTTTCTCTGAATATGAAGAGGTTGTCGACGCGCGTATTACCTTACCGTCCACCTTGCTCACGCAATATGTTTTAGGCAGCAGTGCGGAGAGTATCACCGATGCGGAGGGGGTACGGGTCAGCGGAGACCAGGAGTTTCTTGGTGAGGTCCTGCAAATTGCCTTAGATTTCAGCATCTGGAGCCTGGTTAGACGCGTGTTGGGCAGCTGGTTGCCAGAGTTTGAAGGTGTTACCGGTTTGATGGATGCGCTGAAGCATCACGACCCGGCCTGGATAGACCGGCTTGAGCACCTGCCCCAGTTAGCCAATGAAACTTTAATGGCCGTGAAGGCCCAAGGGCAACTGATACATGAACAGATGAAAGAAATTGAGGCAATCAAGTTGCAGTTGGCGGCAGACAAGCGCACCAATCGAATCAGTACCATTATCGGCTTCTGTCTGATTGTCGTGGCATTTCTGGCTCACAATGGCTACTTACAGGTATTTCAGTTTGATGGCACGTCGCTGGATACGATGATTCTGCTTATTTTATCGATGGTGATCCTGATACCGCGCATGATCAGCGGCCGGTAGATAGCCCCCACACTTAGTTATCTTCATCCAGCGGTGTAGCTCCCGGTCTTCTGCCCGGTTTGGGTTGGCCTTTGGTGGTTGTGCGAGGCCGCGTTGCCATCTTCAACCCATCGCCCATGATATCGAGCCCGGTCTTGGCGATACTTCGGGTCGTGTCACGCAAAACTTCTCTTGATGGCAGTGATTTGAATCCTTCCATAACCCCCTTTTTAACCCGCGCTTCTACTTCTGGACCGACCTCTGCTTTAATCCGCGCGATTGCTTCAGACAGTTCATTTTCGAGCCGGTGTTTAAGGCGTTTGTTAAAGATGTATTGGGCCAGGCCCAGAGTAAAAAAACTGCTGAGCAAGGCGGTGGCAATGATACTGACGGCTAATTCGGTCATAAGAGATTCATTATTGTTTTTCTAGTTCTACACTGATTTTCTCTAGTGCAGCGGCGAGTTTATCGATCTTGTGGTTCAGCATATCCAGATCCGATTTGCGGCTTATACCCAATCGGCCCAGGGTTGAGGATACCCGCAGATCAAATGCGCGTTCAATTCGATCCATGGTTTGGTTTGCCCTGACTTTCAGTTCATCCAGCCGGGAGTCGGGCACCGCTTCGATTTCTTTGGTTTGGTTTTCTTTTTCAAATAGCTGCCCTTTGTAGACCAGCTCATCGAAGTGTTCATTGCCACAATCTTCCATCATTGAATAGGCACCCAGGCCGGCTAACCAAATCTTATTTGATTGGCGTTTGATGTCGTCGGTTTTGCTCATTGAGTGGTCCTTTTCGATCAGGAAAAGCGAATATATTGAAATGCATCCATTCCGTTAATGTTAACACCGGATTGGAATTGGCGCTAAGTGGCCATTAAGGTGGTTAGGCGCTTTTCTTGTTATAGTTGAGAATAAGCTATTGGCAAAATCCATTTAGGTCAAGTGCCGCGAATGTTTGCAAGGTGGCCGCAAGCTTGTTTCAATGTTGGCACCGATTTATTTTCACGCCACCTATTAATCAGGGAGCTGCCCTCTATGCCGGTGAAGTTATCCGATTACAAAAGTGCTTTTAACCCGTCACGGGTAATGCCGAAATTGAACCGGGTATTCGCCAGCGCCGGAGTCGGCGTTGTATCCCGGGTATTACAGCTTTATTATCTGGCAAAATCCCCTAACGTCCCTGTGTGGACCAAAACTGCCATTTTTGCCGCATTAGGTTACTTTCTCGTGACGCCGGATGCGATTCCGGATATTACGCCGGTGTTGGGTTTTACAGATGACCTGGCGGTTCTAACCACCGTGCTCAGTAGCCTGTCGGTGTATATTACTCCGGAAATACGCCTCAAAGTTTCGCAGCGACTGCGGGGTTGGTTTGGCGACTCGGTGCAGGATGAAATGACGCTTATTGATCCGGAGAGTCCCGAAAAATGGTCGGATAGCAAGACATAAGCCCTTGCCTTCTATAAAATGACGTATCTTTTTGGCCAGCAGAGCGTTAGGCCGGAATCGGACTAGCACTAGCACGGGGAATACAAAATGCGCCGAGTCGTATTTAATCAGAAAGGTGGTGTAGGTAAATCCAGTATTGCTTCAAATTTAGCTGCGATCAGTGCTCAACGCGGATTAAAAACCCTTTTAATCGATTTGGATTCCCAATGTAATTCCACCCAGTATTTGCTGGGCCGGGATTTTGAAACTGGGGAATCGGATATCGGTGTGTTCTTTGCCCAGACTCTTTCGTTTCGCCATCGTCATAAAAGAAGCCTTGAGGAATTTATTACCCATTCCAAATATGAAAACCTGGATGTGATTGCGGCCAATCCGGAGTTGGGTGAGATTATGTCGCAACTGGAAGCGAAACATAAAATATTCAAACTGAGGGATTCCCTGAGTAAGTTACGTGGCTATGATGCTGTTTATATTGATACGCCTCCGGCCTTTAATTTTTACACATTGTCGGCGCTTATCGCTGCGGACAGTTGTTTAATCCCGTTTGACTGCGATGAGTTTTCACGTCAGGCCTTGTACAATCTGATCGAGAATGTGGAAGAAACCCGCCAGGACCATAACGATGACCTGGAAGTCGAAGGCATTATTGTCAATCAGTTTCAACCGCGGGCCAGTCTACCTACCCGTATGGTGGATGAGCTGAAAGCCGAAGGCTTGCCTATTTTGGGTGCTTACATTTCTTCTTCGGTAAAAATGCGGGAATCCCACGACTCGGGTATACCGCTGATTCATCTGGCGCCAAAACACAAGCTGACAGAAGAGTTTGTGACGTTATTTGAAATGCTGCATCCCGGCTTTGCAGTCAATGCAAAAGAACCTGAAAAGAAAGAAATAGTCTAGCGCGGCGGAGTGCACTACGGGTCGAGTGCATTCCTGTTTTGCTTCACGATTGATTTCGTTTGCGCAGGCGCCGTAATAGCGGCCAGATCATGGCTGTCACCACCATGGATATCAGTACGAACTGTAGCACGGTCAGATAGAGTGATGGCCTGACATGAGTCGCGATCAGCGGGTTTGGTGGGAATCGGGTTGCAATTACCTGATTCAGCTTCCCGGCGTTCACCTGCTTTATGTTCGCCACAAAATCCGGCATCTTGCCTGTTTCCCGAATTTGAAACCGATTACGTCGATAGATGCTGGCTAGCTCATCGTGATCCCGCTGCTTGCTTTCAAACTCCAGAACAAGTTTGGCTTTGATTCTTTCCACATCCTTTTCCGGAATACCTTTTTTTTGTAATTGCTGATATAGATCCACAAATGATTGCTGCGCCTCAGGTAGCCAGCGCGATGTGGTTTTGGTGGTCGCTTCGATATAGCCATATCGGGTTGTATTGTCCAGGTGGGCTCGAGGTGTGTATCCCAACCCTTTTGCGCCACGCACTTCATAGTAGAGTTGTTCACTGAAGTACTCGGCAATGATCTCGTAGTAGTCAGCCAGCGGGTCGGTGCTGCCGACGCCGGGTAAATAGAGGTGCAGATTGGCTTCCGGGTTAAATAATGCGTTTCGGGCATTAATGGTTGCGTAATCCGGTTGCCAGCGCGGGATAGGATTGTGTTTCGGTTCTGGCAACATCGGCAAGGCCATAAAACGCGACCCAATCAGCTCCAAAATTGCTTGTTCGTCGAAGTGGCCGATTACGATGAGTGTCATGTTACTGGCTACGTAGTGGTCCCGATACAAGGCTTTAATGTAATCCAGTCGCAGATGATCGGGGGAACTTAGGTTATCGCAATATAATTCGGTGCCTTTGAATAACTGGGCCTTGGCCATTTCCGTCAATACAGGAATGGGTTTACCAAACGGGCTGGTTGAGTTGCTGTTGGAGCCCTGTTCGGCATGAATGATCTGTTTTGAAGTAATGAAATCCTGTTTATTGAAACGAGGTTCGGAGATGACGGAGTGCAGTGTATCCAGTGCGATGTCCGGATAATCGGAATGCAGGGAGATCGTGTAGTAGGTGCTTTCTTCCCGCGTGTAGGCTTTGGTTTTTCCGCCCAGGTTGCGTATTCGCTGGCGTAATGTTTTGCGATCGAAACGGGTAGTGCCTTCCAGTAACATATGTTCCAGCAAATGAGGTGCTTGCCGGTCTTTGCAGGAAAAGTCCTGTAGTCCCAGATTTACTACCAGTTGTGCAGTGAAGGTGTCGCTGTCGTCGCGGTGATGAAAAATGACGTGCAGGCCATTGTCCGCGGTAAAGGATTTCACCTGCATCAGTTTATCCGACATAGAGCGGCTTTCCGCTGATAACGCCGGTGCCATCAGAATACCGAAAAAGCAGACCAGAATCCGTATCATCGAATTATTTTGTAAGCAGCATACTGAAACAACGCAAAAACCAGGATAGCTATTACTGCCCAAACACCGGCAATAAAACCAAATAGATCCGGCGCTTTCATCAATGTGGTCATCAGTGAATCCTGGTAATAAAAAAACCATTGATGATTGTCCGGAAAAATTTTCGTATGGAGCCAATAAAATGTTTGGGTCGGCCCAATGATGAACAATGCCAGCCCCATTAGGCAGAGTACGATAATGGAGCCCAGTGCAATTTGTGTTGGTTTTGGTGGTGAGAGCCCTTGTTTACGGTAATACAACAACATAATTATCAGCACCATAATGCTAAAGATGGCTATGCGATTACACAAACTGATCAGGTTGGCCACGTCCTGCAGGTGGACCACTTCCGGTTTGCGTAATAGTGTATGGGTTTCGTCTTTGATGGTCTGATAGGAAATCGACTCCAGTCCGCGGCCTCCATGCTGAACGGCATCGGCGATGTCCGAGAAAAGGCGTTTGTGCTGGCTTGGAGCGGTAAGTTGAAAATCGGGCTTGTAGCGGTTTTGCGGGCCGTAGGTCTGAATATGTTGTTCAATGTTCAGTAGGCGGTAACCGGAGGTGTATCCAAAATCGGCCCAGGCTGCTAATTGCCAGGCGCTCCAAAGGGATACTATTAATAGGCTTACGGTGAGCATCGTACCGCTGGAAATGCGGATAAACAAAGGAACCCTGTTTGATGGCGTACTAGGCATAGACAGTCGCTTGTGGCCGGTTATCTTAAGTGATTATTTTTTTCACCACAGGATACTGTATGTGAACGGTCAGGGGAAACGCTGTAACCATTTACTTCCGCTGCTGTTAATATGCTGCAGTAAGTTGAAATTGTTGACACTATTCTGAAAGGTTAAATTGAATTCATGAAACCATTGTTGTTTTTGCCACGACTGGTAGAAAAGTTAGATCGTCTTGCGGATAGGGTTGAGCTACTGCTACCGAGGCCGGTGAGTCCGGTGGATTGGGGGAGCACCCATGCTGCATTGTGGCGGCAGCAGCGCTTTGGCGGTCATTTGCAGGCGATTGGCGAAACCCCGGATACGGCATTGAAAGATGTATTGGGTGTCGACCGGCAGAAAGAACAGATCGAAAAAAATACCCGGCAGTTTGTACAAGGCCTGCCGGCAAATAACGTGCTGCTGACAGGATCGAGGGGAACCGGCAAATCGTCATTGGTGCAGGCGCTTTTGAATGAATTTGCCGGCCTTGGTTTGCGCATCGTGCAGGTAGACAAGTCTGATCTGGCCGACCTGATGACAATTGTGTCTGCTTTGGACGGCGAGCCTTACCACTTTATTCTATTCTGTGATGATTTGTCTTTCGAGGCTCAGGATGAAGGCTATAAAGCCATGAAAAGCGCGCTTGATGGCGGCTTGTACGCTTCTCCGGACAATATTCTGATTTATGCCACCTCGAACCGCCGCCACCTTATACCGGAGTACAAGTCGGATAACGATGGGGCAAAGGTGGTGGATACCGAGATTCATCACACCGAAGTGGTGGAGGAGAAAGTATCGCTGTCGGATCGTTTCGGGCTATGGGTGTCTTTCTATCCCATTAACCAAAGTATGTATCTGGCTATTGCCCGCCACTGGATGCAAAGACTGGGAGCACCTCATGATCTTGCACCAGAGTGGAGCGACGAGTTACAGGTATTATGCGTACGCTGGGCCGATAACCGTGGTACCCGCAGCGGTCGCACGGCCTACCAGTTTGCCCGTCAGTGGGTTGGGCAACGGCTGTTGTCCCATTCTGATACGTAAATTGGGCGGACCAGTGATTTATTTTACGCCCTTGGACGAAGAACTCAGGGGCGGACTTTATCAAGTCATCAACAGGCTTGATCAGCGGCGTAACGAGCCGTCATAAAACCGTCAAAATAAAGCCGGATAAGGATGTAGTGTGGTAACGTGCTGAAAATTCACCTGTATCGGCTTGGTTAATTTACAAACAAAAACCTGTCCTACTATATTAACCGCGGTTCACAGGGAGTTAACCCAAATCAATCCCCAGAGTTATCCACAGAAATTGTGGAAAAAACAGGACTGATTTGGGGGAGAATCGGGGCTATACTGCTATGATTACTTAATAGTCAGTTTAATGTTCTAAAATAGTAGGGATCATGTGCAATCATGTCATCTCTATGTGGTCCAATTGGGGGCAATTCAGTGCCAAGCCTGAGTCCCTCAATTACTCGATTAGATATGGAATTAAAGATGTCGTTTATTAATGGCAAAGCGAGCGCTTTTGGATCTGCTGCTTTTGATTCGGCGGATAGGAAAGGGAATGGAACAAAATCATCCAACAGTAAATGGATGAAATGGGTAAAGGCAAGAGCGTTGGTGGAAACTCCGATTATTCTAGACATTGAAGCGTCCGGCTTCGGCTCCGGTAGCTACCCGATCGAAATCGGTGTCGCAATGCCGGATGGACAACTTTATGTATGGCTCGTAAAGCCCCATGAGGATTGGACCCATTGGCAAGACAGTGCGGAACAGATTCATGGCATCAGCCGTGAGCAGTTACAACGTGATGGTCAACCATTACGCGAAGTGGCAGACGAGCTCAATGAGTTGCTGGCGGGTAAGACGGTGTTCAGTGACGGCTGGGGTGTTGATCGTGGCTGGTTAGCGTTGTTATTTCATGATGCCGGTGTGCTACAGGGCTTCAAACTGGACGCCATTTACGGGTTGCTGGACGAAGATGAGCTGGAGCAGTGGGGTACCAATCGGGAGAAAGTATTGGCTATCACCGGTTTTATTCCCCATCGTGCCGGCACCGACGCGCTCATTATTCAAAAAACCTATCTTTACACGATCGATTCTGAAATCGACCTTTTGAACGGGCCTGCCCCGGTTTAAGTGTGGTCAAAAGATCCGGGGCTTCCGGCTGAAGCGGAAATCCCGGCGGTTCGGATTAAATGGTATGTATCTGGTAACCAGATAAATGCGCGCTTTGCCAAGCTGGCTTGTGGGTGATCACGGCGACGCTGGCCAGGTCCGGTTTCAGATACGTTTCAGCAACTCGTTTTAAGTCCTCGACCCGAGTCGACAACACCCGTTCGCGAAAGCGGTTTTGAAACGCATCATCGCGTCCGAACCAATGGCTCTGAAAAGCCTGTTTGGCTTCACCCGCCGGAGACCCGGGTTTATCCAACGCGCCGATGACTCCCAGAATAGCTTCTTCCAGTGGTTGATAGCCATGCTCTTTGCTTAGCAACCATTCGATTGATTTATCGAAATCCTCCAGGGTGCCCTGGAGTCGGGGATCGCGATAGGAGTAAAAGCGAAACGCTGCAATATTGGGTTCCTGGGAAGCCCCACCACCATAAGCTCCCCCTTGTTCCCGGATCGTCCGGTGTAGATAGCCGTTCCTTAAGAATCCGCCCAGCACTGAGAGCGTCGCTGAATCGGGGTGGTCCGAGGGCACCGTGGGATAGGCTTTGGCGCAGAAGTTCACCTGGGTGCTGGTGAGCCAAGCCTGTTTAATCTGTTCGCGGACAGAATGGAACGCAATAGGCTCCGCGTTGCCTGCGGCACTGGTCCATAGGCTATTGATGTACGCTCCGGTACTTTCAGTCGCATCTTGTTCAGCGACCACAACAAACTGTCGTGAGCTGCTTCGCAGGGTTTGCGACAGCGCGTCCAGACGCTCACTTAGTTGTTCCACTGAGGCGGATTCATTCAGGCTATGATCAAGGTCTTTGATCGCCCTGATTCCCGCTAGACCACCGATCTGATGAGATAATTGGGAGGTTGGATTCATACCGCTGCTGGCCGCCATCATTGCCAGAGCGTGCCCTTGTCCGGTGATGCTCTGGTCGAGTCGGGAGCGTTGTTGGGCTACCAGTTCGCGCAGGTGTTCCAGTTCATCAAAGCGTGGTTGCTCAATGATCTGGTGCATCAGGTCAGCCAATGCATTGCTGTTGCGTTTTAATGCCTTACCGGAAAAGGTCAGCAAGCCTTTCACACTTTGTTCATCGTCGATAGCGCCGCGTAGTACCGAATAACTGTAAACCCCGCCACTGACTTCGTTTATGCGGTCCTGAATAGTGAGATAGTCATCGGCACCGGCTCCGAGCTCTCCGGTAAAACGGGTCAGGAGTGGCATCAGCTGCAGTTCATCTGTGCTCAGTTGCGGCAGTTCATAAAGAACCTGCTGATAGACCAGACCGTTGGTGCCGCGGGAGTAGAGAGAATGTTTTCCGGAGGCTTGATCCTGTGTAGTACATGTGGGCATTGGAATGGCCGCTGGTACGTCATCGAGTCCCACTTTGGGCAGCACGGATTCGTCTTCCTCCAGTTGTTGGCGCTCTTCCAGTTTCCTGGCCAGATCGATGATAGATTGTTTCTGCGTGGCATCCAGGCTGGCTTTTAACTTGTGTAGCTTGGCTTTGATCTGGTTTTCTTTGACCGATTCCATGTCGGTATCGGGTTTCATAACAAGACGAACCTGGTGTGGATTATCCAAGAGCCAGGTCTTAACCAGTTGCTGTACAAAGTCTGGTTGTTTGATTTCTTCACGCAGCTTGTCCAGCACGGGATCCAGATTCAGTAACGCAATCGGGTCGCCGCGATGCATGGCGGTGGATATTGCGCCCATCATAATTTGTAAGCCGTAAGGGTAGCTGTCGCCACCGATTTCCCGTTGGCTTAATTCCAATTGATGGAGTGCCGCTTCGAGCCGGGATTGACTGACACCGTTGTCAGCGACTTCCTTTAATACCGCCAGTATCCTGGTCTCCAGTTCGTCTGCATGGGCGGGAGAGCTGCCTTCAAGGCCACACATGAAAGCCATTTCCCGGTTGGAATCTTCCAGGCCGCAAAGGGGCGAGGGTGATGTGCCCAAACCACAGGTTTCCAGCAATTTGCGTAGTGGCGCTGCACTGTTGTCCAGCAATACATCGCTCACTAGCTGAGCTTTGAGCTGGCTTTCCAAGTCAATGCTTTCACCCAGCAGCCATGCCATTACGATATGGGTTTTATTGTCGACACTGTCGTTCTCGTCCAAATCGGTACCGTAGGCGGTTTCCACTTTCAAGGGCGCTGCGTAACGTTTTTCATCGCTTACCGAGATAGTCCGGTCCAGCGCCTGAAAACGATGCAGTGCCCGTTCATGGAAGGCCTCTTGCAACTCCGCCGCTGGCATATCGCCGAAGGTCATAAACACGGCATTACTGGGGTGGTAGTGGGTCTGATAGAAGCGTTTCAGCTGTTCGTAACTCAGGTCCGGAATGGTTTCCGGGTCGCCACCGCTGTTGTGATGATAGGTGTTTGTGGGAAAGAGAAAATGACTCAGCCGGTCGTATAGTACGCTGGTGGGAGCGCTCATGGCGCCTTTCATTTCGTTGTATACCACGCCTTTGAAAACCAGTTCGGAATCCGGGTTTCCGGCTTCCGCAAATTCCAGTCGGTGTCCTTCCTGGGCGAAATCCAGTGGATCCAGACGCGAGAAGAATACGGCGTCCAGATAGACGGAGAGCAGATTATCAAAGTCTTTGGGGTTTTTGCTGGCGAATGGATAGGCCGTCCAGTCGCTGGCGGTGAAGGCGTTCATAAAGGTGTTTAACGATCGCCGTATCATCATGAAGAAGGGGTCACGTACCGGATACTTTTCGCTGCCGCACAATGCGGTATGCTCCAGAATATGGGCCACGCCGGTGGAATCCGTGGGCACCGTTCGCAGTGCTACCAGAAACACATTTTCGTCATTGTCGGAGGCGATATGGTAGTGCATGGCCCCGGTAACCCGGTGTTGATATTCAGAAACCAAAACATGTAATGAATCAATCGATTCGGTGCGTAGCCATTCGAAACTGGAGTGGCTTAGCTGTTGCTTTTGCGGGTCGTTGTAACTGCTCATTTCACCTTCCGTTCAGCGGATGCAGAACAGGCTGGATTCCAGCGAGCGCCTTCATGGAATCGACCACCAAATTCTGTAGAATTTATCTTTTCATAATATTTCACCCGGCCCCCTAATTGCAAACGTCGGCCCCGGACTGGACCGCCTAAGTGGCTGCTGCAGTTATGAAATTCGTCCGGACTGTGAGACAGTAGCCATTCAGTTAACCGATATAGAAAACCGCTTTAGGTCGTTGCATGATTCCATCCCGCGTTTGGGTGACTTCGGACATCCACATTGATTACCAAGACAATTTTGATCAACTGGTGGCATTCGCCGAGCAAGGCCATCCCGGCGATGCGCTGATTATTGCGGGAGATGCCAGCGACCGTATGGAGAAACTGCAGGCGTTATTTGAGGCTTTAGTTCCCAGATTCCGTCACGTACTTTTTATTCCTGGTAACCATGAGTTGTGGGTAAGACGTAGCCAATTCAGTGATTCCCTGGAAAAATTCCACGCGATTCGGGCGTTATGCGAGCGCTGCGGGGTCAAGAGTGGGCCTCTGCAGTTCGGGGCATTTCACAAGGTGTGGCTGGTGCCCTTGTTCTCCTGGTATGACGACAAAGATCAGCCTAAGCACAGTTTGTACGTTGAAAAGGATTACGCGGCAGACCGCACCGATGACATCTGGGGTGATTTTGTCCATGCCCGTTGGCCGCAAGGCCTGGATCAGCCGCTGGCTGAATTGTTTGCCGACATGAACGAATCGTCGCTATCCCGTCAATACCCGGACCCGGTTATCAGCTTTAGCCATTTTCTGCCGCGACAGGATTTGATTTTTCACAAGGCGGTGGAGGAATCCCTTCGCATGGCCCGGCATTTCGATCCCTTACCGGAATTCAATTTTAGCCGGGTGGCGGGCTCAACCCGTATCGAAGAGCAGCTAAGGCGTTTGGGCAGTGCGCTGCATATCTATGGCCACCAGCATCGTAATCGCCTGCGCAACGTGGATGGAGTGACTTATTTTTCACATTGTATGGGGTATCCCAAAGAGCGGGAGCGTGGACATGTCAGCGCCGACGCTACCAAGCCTGCCTGTGTTTGGCGCGATGATACCGGGTTTTGTTTGTAGATGGCTGCCACAATGTTGTTGCTCGCCGATAGTCAGTTGTTATTCCGAACGTCGGCCAAGGCAGAATTGAAACAGCGGATTCACAGCAGCTTGGGGTTTTCTCAAACCGCGAAACCGGGTCAATCACCGGTGCGGGTTGCTTATATCGGTGCAGCCAACCACAACGAACCGACGTATTCTGAATTGGCGCAGGCCGCATTTGAGACACTGGTTCCTGCTGCAATGGATTTTGTGTTGATAGGTGACGAACAGGACCTTCCGCTTGAGCTTTGCCAGATAGTGATCCTGGCCGGAGGCAGTGTCAGTCGAGGCTGGGATTTTATTGGCAACAAAAAAATTAGAGCTTGGTTGCAGCGCTGCCGCCAGCAGCAGAACAATCTGTTTGTGGGTGTGTCTGCCGGTGCGTTGCATTTGGCCGGGGGGTGCGATCCGGAGCTGGGGCTAAGGGAGCCGCCGGTGCAGCGCTATCTTGGCTGGTTTCCCTTTAATGTTGTCGTGCATGAAGAGTTGATTGGCTGGCCTTCGGCGCAGGTTTCAATGCGTCAACAGCCTGGGTTTCCGGTGGTCGGGATACCGATGGGGGCCGCAATATGGGTTGAGTCCGGCGAGTGGTCAGCGCTGGACTCCGGTGGCGCGATTATCCGTTTGAACTAGACGTGGGGCATAGCCCTTGGAGGAGATCCGGATCACCAAGATGAATAGCGCCAGCCAGGCAATACTTGTCAGTAAAATCATTATGCCGCTCAGGCGGAATAAGCCGAGCAGCGTACAAAGCGTGACAGCCGGCAGCACGCAGCTGGCGACGCAGTAGGCTTTTGCTAGTGCCCCCTTGCTCCATAAATAGGGGCAAAGGCAGAGCATGGAAATGGATATAAACAGAAACTTGGTGCTGGCAAAGAGCCGGAGCAGCCAAAAGTCCGGTGCCGCTCCTACCCCCAAAAGCGCGTCGGTGAGCTGCAACAATTGCCAGTTTTCCGCCCAATCTGCACTACAGGCAACGGCGGCGCAAATAATGCCAACCAGATTCAGAGCGTTTCGCTCGCTACTCCAGGCACCCATATTAGCGAACAATAAAAATGCGCTATAAACCAATGCGAATACCAGGTCCAGGTGATGCCCGATATCGTAGTTACGGATCATGGCCGGATCGGTGCCCAGTAAAGTGGAGGCTTGTGAAAGGGAGCCTGCAAACTCCAGGGCAAGCACAGGAATGCGAAATTCGGTGGAGGGGTTGGCGACGTCGAAGCGGTAGAACAGGGCGATCACAATGCTGAGAAGAATGATCAGTATGCCTGCAGCACCAGAATATCGAAATTCCTTCATTGCTGATTCCATTACACGATCCCCGTTATAATGGCAGCCCGTTAGGCGCAGGCCGCTTATCTAATCCCACGCAACGGTGGAAAAGTGCCGTCGGGTGGTCCTCGATCCTGGGTGTATTTGATGGTTTGCGCGCTCAAAATAACATAAATTTACATTGTAATCTAAGGTTAGGTTCGCTTATGGGTAACCCTTTGTCGGGATTGCTGGTGGTGTCGTTGGAACAAGCCGTTGCCGCACCCTATGTTTCTTCGCGGCTGGCGGACGCCGGCGCCCGTGTTATCAAGATCGAACGTCAGCAGGGGGATTTTGCGCGCGATTATGACACGGTGGTGAAAGGGCAAAGTGCCTATTTCGTTTGGTTGAACCGGGGCAAGGAGTCTTTGGTACTGGATATCAAACACGGCGAAGATGCCGGTTTGCTGCGGGAGATAATCGCGTCTGCCGATGTGTTTATTCAAAACCTTGCGCCCGGAGCTGCGAGCCGGGCGGGCTTCGATAGTGCCGAGCTACGAGCGTGTTACCCGCGCCTGATTACCTGTGATATCAGCGGATACGGTGAGGAAGGGGCATACGCTAAGCGCAAGGCGTATGACTTGTTAGTGCAGGCTGAAACCGGCCTCTCCATGATCACCGGTTCGGAACATGCCCCTGGCAGAGTCGGCGTGTCGGTGTGTGATATTGCTGCGGGTATGCATGCTTGGGGTGGCATATTACAAGCGTTATACGAACGTGAGATAACAGGCCGTGGGCAGGGCGTTAAAGTGTCGCTGTTCGATGGCATGGCGGATTGGATGACGGTACCGTTGTTGCATCACCGTTATGGCGGTGCAGCGCCTAAAAGGGTGGGGTTGAACCATCCGTCGATTGCACCCTATGGAGCTTACACATTAGGAGATGGCTCGCGCATCGTAATTTCAATTCAGAATCAGAGGGAATGGAAAAACTTTTGTGACACCGTGTTGCTACAAGCAGCGCTGGCGACACAGCAAGACTTCGCGAACAACGATGCCAGGGTGCGCAACCGCATGGCTCTAGATCAAATTATTAATGGGCTATTGGGTGTTCTACAGCAAAAAGACGTGGTTGACCGTTTGCAACAGGCACAGGTTGCTTTTGGCATGCTAAATACAGTGAAAGATTTATCGGAGCACCCGCAGTTACGTACCTGCTCAGTACAAACTCCCGCCGGAACAGTTGATCTTGTGGCGTCTGCAATCCGGCGTAGTGCCGGCTCGGATAACGAGGAAGCACAGGCACCATTTAATCCGGTACCGGAAATTGGAGAACACTCGGACTCGATCAGGGCGGAATTCCAGAAAGACTGATTCGATTCAGCGGCGGTAATGTTGTTAGTAGCTGTCAGGCAGTTTTTTCAGAATACGGAATTGTTTGCGTTCGATTTCAATATAGCCGCCGGTCGCCAGGTCTTTCAGAATACGGGCAACCATTTCTCGCGAAGAGCCGATGCGGTTTGCGATATCCTGTTGAGTCAGTTTCTCTTCAATGATGGTCTCGCCGTTCTTTTCAATGCACAGATCGAGTAATGTTTTGCGGATGCGACCATATACGTCCTGCAATGCGAGCGTTTTTACATTATCGGTGAGCTTGCGGATGCGATTGGCAAGATTGCGCAATAGCACTAATGCAATACCGGGATGATTTAACACAACTTTGCTGAAGTCTTCTTTATATAAAATGGAAAAGGTCGATTTGTCGGTTGTGATGACAGAGGCTGAACGGGTCTCGTCATCGAGTAATGATAACTCACCGAAATACTCACCGGGGCCCATAGAGTTGAGTACAAACTCGCGACCATTTTCGTCGCTGACGTAAACTTTTACTTTTCCCGTGCTGCAAATAAACATGGCATTGGCTTGATCGCCTTCGTTTATGATGACGGTGTTCTTTGGATAGGTTCGCGTTATGCAGAGCTCTTGCAGGGCGGACATTTCCGCTTCAGGAAGGCCTTCAAAAATAGAGATGTGGCTAAGATCAGTCATTCAGAGCACCCTGTCGGTGATTTTTTAATCAATTTTTATTGTTTGCAGAAGTTGAATTGCAACCAACTCTATCGACGTCAGCCATTGTAGTGCCTAAGTATGGTTAAAGAAAGGCTGGGCGCATCCTGTTAGAATTGTTCACTGAATCAATGTGCAAATTATCACTTTTTCAATCAGTTTAGCTTTAGCGAGGAATAAATGAAGTTTGTTTCGTTTAATACCAATGGTATTCGTGCCCGCATGCATCAACTTGAAGCACTGCTTTCCAAACATAATCCCGATGTGATCGGCATTCAGGAAACCAAAGTCGATGACAGCTTGTTTCCTGAAGCCGAATTAAAGGCAATGGGGCTCCATGCAGAGTGGTTTGGACAAAAAGGACATTACGGTGTGGCATTGTTATCCCGCCAAGCGCCGGTGTTGGTTCAGAAAGGGTTTACCGGGGATGATCCAGAGCGGCAAAAGCGTCTGATTATGGCGCGTTATGAAGTGGATCAAGGGGAACCGGTTACGGTTATCAATGGTTATTTTCCTCAAGGTGAAAGTCGGGATCATCCGGAAAAATTTCCCAATAAAAAATGGTTTTATAGCCAGTTGCTGGAGCAACTGAAGGCGGAGTTTACGCCGCAGCAAAATCTGATTGTGATGGGCGATATGAACGTGGCACCGCTGGATGCGGATTTGGGTATTGGCGCAGATAATGTTAAGCGTTGGTTGCGAACCGGCAAATGTTGCTTTCTTCCGGAAGAGCGTGAATGGTTGCAACTTATTGCGGACTGGGGTTTAACTGATACCTATCGGGTACAAAATCCGGACGTGGATGATGTGTTTTCGTGGTTTGATTATCGCAGTAAAGGTTTTGAGCGTGAGCCGAAACGCGGATTACGCATAGATTTGATTTTGGCGACCGAAGCGATGCTATCCAGATTGCGCGATACGGGTATTGATTATGATATCCGCGCCCTCGAAAGGCCGAGCGATCATTGTCCGGTCTGGGCTGAGTTTGATTTTAAAGGCAAGTGAAATTGCCTGAAGGTGTAAGCGGCATCAGTGGAGACGATTAGCGGGCTGGTATTAACCCGGCAGTGGCGTGAACAGGCGGACGGGTTATGTCTGATTTATTGGATATATACGGATCGTGGTGCCCGTAAGTTGGTCATTGGCCAGCAGGAAGCGGTGTGCTTTGTCGGCTCTGAACAAGCGGCTCAATTAGCGGATTTGCTGCCGGGGCAAACCGGTTTCCGACTGCGCCAATTGGCGTTGAAGTCCTTCACCAATGTGCCGGTACACGCAGTTTATTTCCGCAGTCAGCGATTGTTGCACCAGGTTCGGGATCTTTGTGAGCAACGGGGTATTACCTTGTGGGAAGCTGATATCCGAACCGTTGACCGTTATCTTAGCGAGCGATTCATTACCGGCGATCTGCGCGCGATGGTGGCCGCTACTGACAGTGATGACAATCCAAATCCGAAATTGATGCGTTCCGATCCCGGGCCGTTGAATCTGCTGTGTGCGTCGGTGGATATCGAAACGGCTATGGATGGGTCGCAGTTGTATTCGATCGCGGTGCATGCATTTGATTCCGAGCAGACTCGGATTAAACAGGTTTTCATGCTGGGTTCTCCCCAGGTATTTGCTGACGAAGACTTTGCAGTCCGCTGGTTCGATTCGGAAGCGGATTTAATACGACGCTTTCTTAATTGGTTCCAGCACTTGGATCCCGATATTGTCATTGGTTGGAACGTCATTAACTTTGATTTGCGGTTTTTGCAGAAACGCTGTGATGAATTAAAAGTAGCATTCACTTTGGGGCGGGGCGAAGAACTTGCGGAATGGCGTCAGGCAAGGGATGAAAACCAGCATTACTTTGTGCTGATACCGGGGCGGGTAGTTTTGGATGGTATTGACACCTTGAAAGCGGCCACCTGGAGCTTCGAATCGTTTTCTTTGGAAACTGTTGCCAGGCAGCTTCTGGATCGTGGCAAATTGATCCACGATGTGGACAACCGCGGTACCGCCATAACCGATTTGTTTCTTAAGGATAAACTCGCGCTGGCCCGTTATAACGTGGAAGATTGTTGTCTGGTCTCGGATATTTTCGAAAAAGCGGATTTGCTGAACTTTGCAATCGAGCGTACCCGCCTGACCGGTTTGCCTATGGATAAAGTAGGGGGATCAGTCGCGGCATTTGAAAATCTGTATTTGCCGCGTTTGCATCGTGCAGGGTACGTGGCACCGAACATCGGCGAGGTCCAGAGTGACATCGATGCGCCCGGCGGTTATGTGATGCAATCACAACCGGGACTGTATGAGCATGTGTTGGTGTTGGATTTTAAAAGTCTGTATCCCAGCATTATCCGGACGTTCTGTATTGATCCCCTGGCCTTGATAAGCGGTCGTTTTGAAGCGGACCGGAGCGACTTGTGCGCAAATGTGTTTCAACGCGACTCCAGTGCGGAGCCGGATGTTCGGGATAGCGATTGGGTGCCCGGTTTTCATGGTGCCGTGTTCAGTAAAACCAACCATTTGCTACCAGACATAATAAAAACCCTTTGGGACGCAAGGGATCTGGCAAAACGGCAGCAAAACGCACCACTATCGCAGGCGATAAAAATCATAATGAATTCGTTTTATGGCGTGCTTGGAACGCCGCTGTGTCGATTCTTCGATCCACTGCTGTCCAGTTCAATTACGTTGCGTGGTCACGACATTATGCTGCAAACCCGTTTGCTGATAGAGGAACGTGGTAACAAAGTAATTTATGGCGATACGGATTCGGTTTTTGTTTGGTTATCACAGGCGCGTTCCGGTGCAGAAGCAAAACGCAGCGGTGTGGCATTGTCTGAGTACCTGAATCAATGGTGGACGCAGCAATTAAATAAGTTATTCGGTCTTGAAAGTTGTCTGGAGATTGAGTTTGAAACCCATTACCGGCATTTTTTTATGCCGACGATGCGAGGGTCAGACGCAGGCAGTAAAAAGCGTTACGCAGGTTTGATCGAAAGCATTGATGAACAGCAAAATCCAACTGAAAAACTGGTCTTCAAAGGTTTGGAATACGTGCGTACTGACTGGACACCGTTGGCACGACGTGTTCAATACGACGTTTGCTGGCAGGTATTCCATCAACAGGATCCGCTACCTTATTTGCGCCAGGTCATTGCCGGTTTGACGGCAGGAGAACTTGATCAGGAGCTGATATATCGAAAACGTATTCGGCGTAAATTGGTGGACTATAAAAAAAATGTTCCGCCGCACGTACAGGCGGCCAGGAAAGCGGATGCATGGTTACGTTCGAATCACCGGCAGGCCCGTTATCAGCGGGGTGGTTGGATTAGCTATTTAATGACGTTAAACGGGCCGGAGCCGATGGAGCATCACCCCTCTGCATTGGATTATGAACATTACCTGGATCGTCAGCTTGCGCCAGCGGTGGATGGACTACTGCAGTGCCTGGGTACCTCCGTCGAGAATTTGATGCGGTCCCAGCTTAGCCTGTTCTGAGATTAGGAGCGCTAATTTATTTACGTACGCGCATCAGCCCTTCCTGGCACACGGAAGCGACCAGTTTGCCGTGCTGAAATATCTGGCCCCGGTTAAAACTGCGGGCGTTCATGGCACAGGGGCTTTCCATATCGTAGAGCAACCATTCATCGAGCCTGAACGGATGGTGAAACCAGAGCGTGTGATCAAGACTGGCGGCCTGTAAACCAGGGTCGATAAAAGAAAGTCCGTGGGGCATCAGGCCTGCGCCGAGCAACCCGAAATCAGACGCATAAGCCAGTAGTGATTGATGTAAGTTCAGATCGTCTTTTACTTTGCCTACGGCCTTGAACCACACCTGTTTGCGTGGTGCTTTAGGTTCCGGGTCGATAAAGTTAACCGGGTCCACTGGACGAATTTCGATGGGGCGCTTTTGCACGAAAGCAGCACGAATTTTTTCGTCCACGCGATCTGCGATGCGTTGCCGCAGTACATAATCGCATTCCAACTCTTCCGGCTGCGGTACAGACGGTGCTTCAGCGGTCAGGTGTTCCAGCCCCCGTTCGACAATCTGATAAGAAGCCGACATATTAAAAATCGCCTCACCATGCTGGATGGCGACAACACGGCGGGTGGTAAAGCTGCCGCCGTCGCGGATACGATCAACTTCGTACACGATAGGGGCTTGCATGTCTCCCGGGCGCAGAAAGTAGGCGTGTAATGAGTGACAGAAGCGTTCTTCTTCCAGTGTCCGGGTGGCTGCCACCAGGGATTGGCTGATTACTTGCCCGCCAAATACGCTATGGCCACCGATATCCCGGCTTTTACCGCGGAACAGGTTGAGTTCGATACTTTCCAGATCCAACAGGTTAACTAGCTCGTCTACCAAATTGCTCATAGTAACACCTACTTCTTCGGGTCGTATTTTTGCTGAATTAATATCGCTCAAATAAAAAGGCGACCTCACGTCGCCTTTCAGTATAGTGAATAGATTCACATTATTTGAAGATTTAGATCAGAATAGCTGCTGATACACCAACGGACCAAACGCGACCAGCACCAGGGCGATGCTCATCACGGTGAGTGGAAGCATGTAACGTTCGTGGCGTATCCAGAAGCTTTTACCGCGGGTTTCTTCCTTCGCTCTTTCTATCTCCTCTTCACCGACAACTTGTCGTGTAAGCAGGTGATTCACTGCAACCGGCGGGCTCAGATACCCCAATTCAAAAGCGACCAGTGTAATCATCCAGAAGTGCAGCGGGTCGATGCCTTGTTTGTAGGCCGCTTGTGCAACGGTTCCTGAAACCAGAATGATGGCTCCGAACGGATCCATAATCATGCCGACGATTACCAGCGCGAGCACCAGTGCCAACATGGTGGTCCATTGGTTGCTGAACAGATCAGTCTGGTCGGCAAGCTGATCGAATATACCTGAATCTTCGATTACACCACCGACGGTGAGACTGAGCGCCATAATGGAAAGCAAAGCCCCGATGTGCACGGTGGTTTCGGAGGTGGCACCACGAACTGCTGTTTCCAGCGAGGTGGGTCGGACCTCACCTTCGTAGCTTTGGTGTTCTTGTTTCGAGGACTTACTGAAACAGTGCTCGTACACCAGCAGCATCAGAATAATCATCGGCAGTATAATTGGAGCAGTATGTTCATCCAGGTGCGCGTCGAGCAGGAAGGCGTAGGCGGCGGCGGTTACGATGAAAATCAGGATATAGGGTATCAGCGGCTTGAACGCTGCAAGGCTGGGGGCCAGTGCCTCGGATACAGGGGCTACTCGCATCGGGCCTTGTTTTGCCACCAGGGATACCAGAAAGAAAAGTGTAGAGGTTAATATGAAGACCTTGACACCCCAGCCGTACATCATATCGGTGGTAACTTCTTTGTTGAAGATCGCAATCAGTAGCACCAACAGGCAGGGGCGCAGTACGACGCCAAGGCTACCACTCATGGCGGTTGCCGCCAGTGCCAGATTGCGCCGGGCACCGACACGTCGCAACTCGGCATAGACCACTGCACCCATCGCAATGATGATAATGCCCGAGGCTCCGGTGTAGGCTGTGGGTACAGCCATGATGACGACTGCCACGAAGGCCAGTAATTCGGGGGGCAGCTTCCAGGGCTTGAATATGCGGAATATATATTCCCCCAGGAAGGTTTGCTTCAATAGCATACCGACCCAGATATACAACGCGACATTCAGAAACAGCGACGCCTGATCCATAATTTTATCTACGAACAGGACCATACCCTGAGGGTTATCGGTTTGGAAAATAAAAAAGCGCGAAGCGCTGACGGCCATATAACAATAGAGGGGTACGGACAACAGGGCCTTACCGATGTTGCCGCCGGGTAATGCTCTTTGAGGTATTTTAAATAGCTGTACCAGGGAAACCAGGCTGAGCGTACCGAAACCGGCTAAGTAAAACCAACGGATAAATTCATTTTGAATCAGGGTGCCGGATGCCCAGCCGTTGGTAAGATAGCAGTAGGCAGAGTAGGTCAGGGATACATGGGCAAACAACTGAGCGACAATGCCGAACCGGAAATCCATTACCGTTTGCATCGGCCGCAATCCGATATGGTGGTGCGTTAACGTAGTGGTCAGGATGCAAACGAAAAAGACAATGGCGAGGAACGTTTGGGAGTTGTCACGCCGGAATTGAGACAGCACCGACAGTGTCATATCCAGAGCAACAAAACGCTCCACATTCGGGGTTTTTTGCTCAACCACTTTCTTGGCTGCATCGTGTTTGAGCTTGCAGAGTTCCACTTGCTTGTTGAGTGATGTGCGAATGGCTTCTTCGTTAATATCCGCATCGCCGAACATGCCACCGAAAGGATCGTCTTCGGCTTCTTTCTGTTTGCTGACTATGATTTCCTGCAAACGAAGATCGATATCCATATCCGGATCGCAGGAGGGCATGGGTACATCGAGCCGAAGAATTGAATAATCCGGCCATATCTGATTGCCAAGCTTATTGAGCTGGGAATTCAGATTCTCGCCGACACTCAGCAAGAGTACGGCTATAAGTACCAGAAAAACCGGTAACGAGGACGCCCACTCCCGCAGATTACGCCCGAACAGAGTTGCATTCATTGCCCACCACATCTTTTATTGTGATTAAAAATGGTAGTAATTGTAATCGGCACGGCCAATCGGAAAGTTTGTGCTTCCCGAACCCTCAGAGAATTGGCAATACCCAACACTACATATAAACAAGAGCCAAAAATAAGCTCGGAATTATAAGTTTGTCAGTGATTCTGTGCTAGCCATCACAGACAATAAACTAAAAATTAATTCTTACTAGGTATAGTTTTAATCGAATACAGGAATTTTTATTGGCATACGTAAAAAAAGCAGGCATGGCCTGCTTTTTTTAATTGTACATATCTGGATTATTCTCGATCCTTGGCTGTGCACTCCGCCAAGCTTGGATCTTTTTGACAGCGTACTTTGCTCAGGAAAGACAGCATTTTACCGTCATAGAGTTTTTCGTCCCGCATTTTCAGCCGTGATTGACGGAACATTTCGCGATAGCCAGCCTTATCCTCTTCGGGTAACTCCAACCAGTAACTGGGCTTGATACTTTTATCCGCAGCGGCAATTACTTCCATTGCTTTCCCGTATTGGGTGAAGGTATAAGCTCGCGAGCTTTGTCCAAAACCTTCCGGAAAACGGTCTTTGCGCATAACCAGTTGTGCAGTCAGTTGCAAAATCGAAAACTTCACCACTGCGCCATTTTCGCCTAAGCCTTTATAAAGCTCCAGTGCGTTATAGGCGATGGCCGGGGCACCAATAATGTCGACGCTGCCATTGTTGAAGAGTGAGCCGAAATTAGTGATGGAAGCCGACACGGGTGAGGCACCCACGGATTCAATCATGATTGCCTGCGCTTTATCAAAATCCAAAGCAGCCACTTTTTTACCGGCCATTTCAGCAACGGTGTCAATTGTGCGGTCATTGGTGAACAGGTAGGCCGCGCCAGCAGGCAAGATGCCGCCGATTTCATAACTGCCTGAGGTCATGAGTTTTGCTAACTTCGGATCGGACAGATATTGCAGTACCACCTTCATGTGTTCGTGGGTGGGAATGGCGCCAAGGGAGTCCAGTGTGCCGGTAAAGGAGTTAAATTCCCGTGCACGAAGCCCTGTCATGGCGGTGGCATCACAGGAACCGGATTTCAGGTCTTCTGCGGCAATTTTCTCGTCTGTATAGACTTTCATTTCAAAGTCCACACCCCATTTGATTGCGCTAAGACGGTAGTCTTCCATTTGGGACGCAACCGGGCCGGATTTACCCACGATGTCCCAGACACACAGTGTGCGCTTGGGCAAATCGGCTGAGAATGCGGAGCTGCTTAATGCCATTAGACCTGCGGCAACAGGGGTGATTAGTGATTTGAGTCGTTTATTCATAGCCTCGTCCAGAAGTTACTTAATTGTTATTGGGGTTGAGTTGGCATTCATGGCCGGGTTCCTTTACCGGCCGGATGCGAACGCAATCGATGGTTATCTAGAGCAGCTCGTCCAGTAAATTCTGATCGAGTTCTGGTTCTGCTTCTTTCTCATCCCAGAAAGTGCCGTAAGCTCCAATGGGGGTTCTTGAGCCGGTTGCCTGCGTCCACAGGCGGTCGGATAGTTCCAGTAGCAGGTCGCTGCCCATGACATCGACCATGCGGTATTCACGATTCGGTGCCGTGGAGCTGATAGAGTGCGCGTGTTGTTTGATAATGGCTCTGACGCGATCGTTGTTACTGTCGTTGTAGGAGACCAAGCCATCCAGAGCACTGGCGATACGAACCCCTTCCTGCATTCCGATTGCTCGCGCGTTTTCCAGTTCTTGCCAGGGGTCAAGACCCGCTGGCGTCACGCCGGGAACGATAGTCCACAGCGAGGCACGAATGGCTTTCGGCAGCCCCCACCATTTTACATTGTGTTTTTCGTCGTCGAGGCAGGCTACAGCACGTTCTGCCTTGGGGGCGACATTAAAAGGAACGCCGACAGCCATGTCGGACTGTATATCCGCGAGTGCAGCCTGCAAGCCGGAGATCGAGCCCAGTAACCAAATTAATTGTTCAAAATCATTGTCGAACATCGGGCATTCGCCGCCGGGCTCACCTAACGCTCGGCCCAAGGCCTGGTAGCTGCGGAAGTAACGGGCAGCAGCGATGGCATGCCAGCGCTTCGATTCTATGCGGGCATTGGTTGCCTGGGAAATACGTTGCTCACTGGCGAAACGGATATACGCCATTTCATGCTCAAATGCGCGTTGCGATGCACAAGTGCCGCCAACCAATCCCATCAGCGTTTCCAGTTGATCCGGTGGCGTAGTGACAGTTGAAAATGAAAGCAGAAGGGGTGTTAATGCTTCACCCGAAGCACAAGCAATTTTGGAGTCGTCGGTAGTGAGAAGATAGGGCACCATTACATCTTCGCCGATGTTGGTCATGGTGTCGCCGGTTACTTTATAGATCGCGGCGGAACAACCGCTCAGTGCTACAATCCCTGTGAAAATAGCTGCCCTTGCCAAAAGCCTGGCAGATGCACCTCTGATGCTTAAACGCATGAATGGTTTCCTCAGATATTATTATTCTGTTAATACTTATAAATCGATGTACTTTTTATTATTGCATTACTCGGCCATACGATACATTGGTCATACTCCTGAGGCAAGATACTATCAATAATTAAGGTTCTAAATTTACACAAAAAAACAAACGTTTACGGGACTGTATATTCAGGAGAATTTAGCCCGCAATATGTATACAGGTGAGGTGTTCGGAGGCACACTAACCGAATTGTTTTTCCCTTGCTGCCGCCCCCTGTTAAGACGTGCAGCCGTTTCAACCGCGTCTTCGTGTAGAATAGCAGTTCACCGAATTTCACTCCCCACTAGTTATCAGCGAGCCCAATGCTAACAGACGACCTTAAGCTGCAAATACAAACCGCATACCGGGAGTTTCTGAATCGTAAGAATATAAAGCCTCGCTATGGTCAGCGTCTTATGATCGCAGAGATCGCGAAGGCGCTTACCGGTATTGCCATGGATGGGGAGGGCAAGCGTACCGGAAGTAACCATGTTTGCGTTGTTGAAGCCGGTACAGGCACCGGAAAAACCCTTGCGTATCTATTAGGCGTGATGCCGGTTGCCGCGTATTTGGAAAAAAAAGTCGTATTAGCAACGGCAACGGTGGCGCTGCAGGACCAGGTAATTAAAAAAGATATTCCCGATGTGCTGAAACAAAGCGGATTGAACTTCAGCTATTCGCTGGCGAAAGGGCGCGGTCGCTACCTGTGTCTGAGTAAACTGGATCGGATGATGACGCCGGGTCAGGATGCTGGCACCACAATGGCATTATGGGAAGATCACCAGCAGTTTGCCGTGGATAAACACGAGGCCGAGTTGTATCGGGAGTTGGACCAGGCGGTCGAAGCCGGGCGCTGGGATGGTGACCGCGACAGTTGGTCTGCCGCAATTCCGGATATGACCTGGCGTCGAATCACCAATGATCATCGTGGTTGTACCGGACGTAATTGCGGTTTTTACGAAGACTGCCCGTTTTTCCTTTCGCGTAATGACATCTACCGGTCGGATTTGATTGTTGCTAACCACGATCTGGTGTTAGCTGATTTGGCGATGGGGGGAGGCATGGTGCTGCCAGACCCGGAAGATACAATTTATGTTTTTGATGAAGGACATCATTTGCCGGACAAGGCGTTAAATCACTTTGCCTGCTCCTCCCAGATTCGCAGTACTATCAGTTGGCTTCATGATGTGGCTAAACTGCTGGAATCGCTTATTCAAAGTGCCGGAGCCGATAGCATGGCGGCCAGCGTGCTGCAAAACCTGCAACCGGTTAATACCTTCCTTGAGGAGCAATTAGGGCTGTTGTTCAGTAGTTTATCCCCTCTGTCTGACAATGCCGACCAAATGGATGCGGATCAGGGTCGATGGATTTACCGTTTCAATAACGGAGTAGTGCCGGCCGAATTACAGCGCCAGATGGAGCAATTGATTCAGCCCACCCTGGAATTGATTAAACATTTGCAGATGCTTAATGACTGGCTGCAGGAAGGAATGGAGGGCAAGCGTTCCGATATTACCAAGCCCGATGCCGAAGCCTGGATGCCGGTGGCGTCCACCCAATTGGCTCGTGCCGAAATTTTATTGTCGGTATGGCAACGCTACCAACAAACCGATCAGGAAAAGGGCCCTCCCTTTGCTCGCTGGCTTAGTTTTGGCCAGAGTCAGAATGGGTTGGACGTCGAGCTTTCAGCTTGCCCGGTGTTGGCCAGTGAGGTGTTATCCCGTTATTTGTGGAATCGGGCATTCGGTGTAGTGGTGACCAGTGCGACGCTGACTGCGCTTGGGACATTCGATCGATTTCGGTTTCGGTCAGGCGTTCCCGCCGAGAGCCATATGAGTGTCGTACCGAGCCCGTTTAATTACGAAAGCAGCGGAGCGATCCGGGTGCCGGCTTTGGCGTGTGATCCCGGAGACAGCGTGCGGCACACTGCAAACCTGGTCGAATATGTGAACCTAAGCTGGGATCAGTCCAGTGGCACCTTATTTCTATTCAGTTCCCGGCGTCAGATGGAAGAGGTTCTAAAGCAATTGCCGGAGTCAGTTCAGCAGCATATTCTGGCGCAAGGCCAATGGGGTAAGAACGAAATTGTGCGACGCCACAAAGAGGCGGTGGACAGTGGCCAGCCCAGTGTCATCTTCGGTTTAGCCAGTTTTGCCGAGGGCGTGGATTTACCGGGGGACTATTGCACCCGTGTTGTGATAGTGCGGTTGCCGTTTGCCGTGCCCGAAGATCCTGTTGATGCGACGTTAGCTGAGTGGATTCAAAGCCGTGGTGGAAATCCGTTTATGCAAATCACCGTGCCGGATGCGGCAATCAGGTTGAAGCAGGCAGTGGGCAGACTGCTACGTTCGGAGTCCGATAAAGGCGAGATAATCATTTTTGACCGACGTATCATAGATAAGCGTTACGGTAAGCTATTGTTGCAAAGCATGCCGCCTTTCCCTTTAGTGAGGGGGTGATGATGGCGCCTATACATTCAATATTGTGAATGTGGTGTGGTTGGTCCCTTAATGGTGGTTTTAGCACACAATTTTCAGAACGCAAGTTTTTCAATTGTCCACAGATCCTGTGGATAACTATGTGAATAAACTCTTTAAAACCACACTAAGGCAGCATAAATTGCAGCCTTGATTCAAAATGGTCGAAAAATGCACTCCTATTTGAAATATTCTTGTTTATCAATAAGTTATTGAATGTAAATAGGAGAGAAAAAAAATTGCCAAATTTTTGGCTGTGTTTATGTTGCCGGTTTCAGAGATAAAATCAGGCTTGTTGATAATTAGCTGCGGTTGCGGAAGTGGTTTGTTAGTAGTGAGCTGTAACTCGTTGATTGTTTCAATTGCGTTACAGAGCGCAAAAGGGGTGTGCCTCTGCTATTCAGGCTGATGCAAAGCCCCGGGGTGGCCGGGGCTGACGGGATAATGAGCGTTAGTGGTAGCTTGCAAGCATGGTATTCATTCGATCTGAGGGGTCCACCAGCCGGAACCCTGCGTCATATTGGGTATTGCTTTCGTCGCTCTGGCACCAGCGGCATTCGGCCTGGACCCCGATAGTAAAGAAATCATCAAAGGTAGACGCATCTTCAATTTTAAGTACGTATTGTCTGTTTTTTTCTATGGGTTTCTCACTGGTAATCAGAAGTCCGCTTTTGGAAATGTCCACAACGTGGCCAAATAAACCGTTATCGGCAGGGTCGTACACCCGTAAATAGTAAATCAAATGGGTGCGGGGTTCCTTGCGTTGATCTTCCATGTTCAGTGCTCCTAACCAGGTTTGTTGAGTCAAAAATTTTACGCTGGGATGAATTCAACATAGCTCTACGGGGTGGAATGGTCAATTTTAAGCCAGTAATCGCTTGCCAGCCCCGTGAAGTCTAACTACATTTCATTCTTTTCCTTTTTCTCTGTAGCCTTACCTAAGAGCAGCTTTAGGCAAAGAACAAAAAGCATACGACGGATAGAGTGATTTCCGCCAGGAGTTGATATTGGAAAAGGGTTTGCAATCAACCGCACAAACGATTACCGCTATTGTTCTCTTGATCATGGCGGCTGTCCAGAGCGTTTCTGCCAACTCTACGCCCTTGCGGGTGGTCGACACACAGAATATTTCTCAACATGAGAACATCTCCCGCTTTCTGGATTATATTGAACAGCGTCAGCGGCAATTCGCGATAGAAGATCTGGTCGCGGATCAGACGTTGAAAGATATGCCATGGGTAGAAAACCATTCCGACAGCCCTGGCTTCGGCTTTGACACTAACACGTTTTGGTTTCGTGTGGTGGTTAGCAACAACGCCCCGAATGTGGTTAGCCGTCTGCTGGAGATTAAAAATCCGGTGCTGGACGAGGTCTTGTTCTATCAGGTCAACAGTCGCGGGGTTATTGAAAACGTATCCCAGACCGGCGACGGCAATCCAGCTTCTGCGCGCCCGTTCTTCCACCATAACCTGATACTTCCATTCACAGTACCGCCGACAGAAACGCACTACCTTTATTTTCGTGTGACCACCGCCGGCTCGTTGGAGTTTCCTGTGATTTTATGGGAGCCCGGCGCTTTCCAGAAACGGGATCAAATCTATTTGCTGTTATATGGTGCTCTGTTTGGCGTCATTCTGGTGATGGGGTTGTATAACTTTTTTATCTACGCCTTGTTCAGGGACCGCAGCATGATCTTTTATTCCGGCTTCTCAATCGGGCTGATGTTGTTTTTGGCGACTATCCATGGTTTCTCTGCTCAATATTTCTGGCCCGACATAAGTTGGCTGAGAGAGAACGCATTGATTCTGGTGATTCCGTTTACGTTGTTTTTCTCGCTGATGTTTTCCTCCACTTTTCTGCAGCTCGACCGAGCCTTACCGCGACTGAATAAAGCCGTGGTGATGCTGGCAATGGTGTGCCTTGCGATGCTGGTGATGGCCCCCCTGACACCGTATTCAACGTTGATACGAGCCTGTGCAGCGCTGGTGCTACCGGTTAGTCTTGGTGGCATTGTGGTGGGGGTGATGCGTTGGTTGCAGGGCTATCAACCGGCGCGCTATTTTGTGATCGCCTGGACCGCGTTTCTGGGGGCCATTTCGTTTTATGCGTTATCCAAGTTCGGCTTGTTCTCGCGCAGTGCTTTTAGTGAATATGCGGTTCAGGTAGGCGCTGTGGCTGAAGCGGTGTTGTTTGCGTTTGCCCTGGCGGATAGGATGAATATGCAGAGAAAAGCATTTGAGCAAGCCCAGGCGAAAGCGCTGGACCTGCAGAAGGCGGCTAACGAACGCCTGGAGATGAGCGTTGCTGACCGCACTGTTGAGTTACAAGCTGCGATGCAAGAGCTGGAAGAGGCTAATCAGAGATTGCAATCGTTGACCAGGCAGGATGGCTTAACGGGAATCCGCAACCGGCGTTTTTTTGATGAGAAACTCGAACATGAATGGCAACGCAGTTATCGCAGTGGCGAGCCATTGGCGTTACTGTTAATTGATATTGATTATTTTAAAGTGTTTAACGATGAGCACGGGCATTTGACCGGAGATGAATGTCTGAAGGCGGTTGCTCAAGTGATTGATTCGGCTCTGACGCGTCCTTCGGATTCTGCTGCGCGTTTCGGCGGCGAGGAGTTTGTGGTTATTCTGCCTGAAACCAATGTGGAAGGGGCAGTTCATGTCGCTGAAAATATACGATTGGCAGTGGCAGGGAATGGGGTTGTGACCGAAGAGGGTGTGCTCAACGTCACCGTCAGTATTGGTGCTGCTGCGTTGATCCCGCAAAAGGATCAGGCACCACAGGCCTTGATCGCCATTGCGGATCAATCGTTATATGCCGCTAAATCTGCCGGACGTAACTGCACCCGCGTCCCGGCTCAACTGACCCGGGTCTGACGCAGGAGAGGCTGCTAATATTGGTTTAGCGAATCAGTTATAGCCACGCTCGAAAGAATGATTGATTTCTTTGTCCGTGGGGCGGCAATAACGTTGCTTGAATTTGATGAAATGACCCAGACCGTAACCATAGAGTCGTTCTGATTTTTTCACTGGATTGTGTGCGGGCTTTGCTGCGTGGCTGGTTTTGCTATCAGCTTTGTTGGTCAGTTTCATACTGCCTTCTCCTTCACCCCGGTCATACCAAAGTCGCTCTCAACGACCCCTCTGATGACATGCCGGACGATTTGCATGGTTGCGTATTCAATGTCGAGTATTAGGTGCTGCTACCCGTCAAATATTACCCATTTTGATTTGTCAGGCAAATTTAGAGAAGTAACAAGATGCAACAAACGGTGGTGGAGGGGCTATTCTGTGCCTTCGCGCCATAATTGGAAAAGCGTTTCCACTTCGCTGCGCATATCCTGATCTTTGTCGAGGGTCCAGGAGTAGACGGTGCCCAGGGTCAGATTCATCAACAGATTCAGCACAATGTGGTTCGGAATGTCCGGTAGAAAGCCTTCACTTTTCATGGCATTAAAGAAAGCGTCCGCAAAGGCCTGGTTCTCACCCACTACCTGTTGGCGAAGCCGCTGTATGTCCTCCATAAATTCGCCGGCTTCCCGGATCAGCACCAATGAAAAATTACGGTTCTGGTCAAGGTAATCGGCAATGGCAAAACACGTGGTTTCAAATCGTTTTAACGGGTGTCCCGGGCCGACAAGATGAGTCAGCGCAATGTCCCTGATGGCTTGCAGATCTGAACGTACCACCGAAAGCAGCAGTGCTTCTTTACTATCGAAATGTTTATATATTGTGGCCTTGCCTACCCCCGCCAGAGTGGCGATTGATTTCACTTCGGAGTTGCGGAATCCCTGACGGGCAAAAACGTCTCGGGCTGCATTCAGAATGCGGGCTCTTCGCTCGGGGTTTTCATCCATAAGCTTGAGCAGCAAACTTATCGCGTATATCGATTCCCAGCTTCACTCGTTTTTTGGGCGAGGCGGGAATGGTGCCGATGATTTTCATGTATTCGAGTACCGGACCCAAACCCTGTTGGTTGGCTATCTGAATGGCGAGTCCGGGCCGGGCGTTCAGTTCAAGCATCATGGGCCCCATGTTGCGGTCCAGGACTATGTCGACGCCCAGATAACCCAGGGGGGCCAGGTCGTAGCAGCTGGCAGCCATTTCCATTATGCGCTGCCAGTGGGGGATTTCCAGCCCGGCGATGGGCATATCCGTATCCGGATGGTATTGAATCGGCTTGGATTGCATGACACCGTGGCTGGTGATGCCGGAGCCGATATCGATTCCCACTCCGACAGCACCTTGGTGCAGATTGGCGCGGCCATCGGATTGGCGGGTCGGCAAACGGATCATTGCAAACACCGGTACACCACGAAATACAATAAGGCGAATATCCGGTACACCTTTGAAGCAAACGTCGGCAAAACACGGATCGAATTGTACCCGGTATTCGATAATTGCCGAGTCCGTGTCGCCGCCCAGGCTGTACATTCCACTGAGTATATTGGATATATGGTGCTTGATCTGCTCAAGGGTAACCAGGCTGTCATTGGCCTTGCGGAAGTGACCGTTCGAGTTTTTGCCTGCGATTACCAGAATGCCGTTTCCGCCACTGCCGCAGGCCGGTTTGATCACAAACTCTTTATGATGCGAGAGCAGGGCATCCAGGTGTTGGCTTTGGTGTTCCAGTTCGATATGTCCGTAAAGTTCCGGCACCGGAATATGACTTGCAACGGCCCGTTGCTTGGTAATGATCTTGTTGTCCACCAGCGGATAAAAGCTTCGCTGGTTATAAGGCATAATGAATTCTGCATTGCGCCGGTTCATACCGATGATGCCCAGCTTGCGTAAGCGGGTCCAGGGCATCATATTTTATCAGCCTCTTTGATGAGGCTACGAAAACGCCATAGTTCCAGTAAGCGATAGCCTGTGTATCGGCCCAACACCAGTGTGATCGCCAATACGATTAACAGGCATTCAGGGAATACGAATATAATGTGCCCCAGTTGCGGGTTGGTCATGACCAGGTATCCGATTATGGCTGAGAACATACTGCCCATGCCGAGCTTAATAGCCTCCTGTGTGCCGTTTTCTTCCAGTACTATGGACATGCGTTCAATAGTCATTGCCAGGATCACCACCGGGAAGAGGGCGACGGAAAGTCCGCGTTCCAGTTCGAGCTGTACGCTGATAATGCTGAAAAAGGCTATCAACATAATGACAATGGTGAGTACGGCGGCCAGCCTGGGTACTAATAATAGTTTGAGTTTTTCCAGGTAAAGCCGCAACGTAAGTCCGACGATCACCAGCGCGGTGAACAGAATCACTCCCCACATAAGGGACGTTTCCCGAAAAGCCAGGGCAATCAGGACCGGCATAAAGGTTCCGAATGTAGCCAGCCCCACCAAGTTTCTGAGTATCACGATGACCAGCGCACCGAGCGGCACCATCAGGATAATCCGGTACACATTCTGGGTTTGTACCGGCAATGCGAACAACGAAAAATCCATGAGGCGGGAGTTGGTTTGACGGGCCCACTGTTCTGCGATTGACACTTGTGACAGCGCGTGTCGTGAGATCGAAAAGTCCACTTCTGCAGGCTGTCCGCCGGCTATGGTCACGAGAGGATCATCGCCGGTGCGCCAGACAAGAATATCGTCACGAAACCCTTGTTGACCACTCACCGGGTCGAAGGGTACCCATTCAAAATCGTTGTGTACTTCAATCCAGGGCACCAGGGTGCCGTGTTTAACCAGATCCTGTAGCGGCAATACATAGACAATTCGGGCAGGTATACGCGCTCCGGCCAATATATCGATCAGCTGGCGCACCCATTCCACCGAGCCACGCCCGGTTTTATTAATCAGCGAGATGTTTTGGTCGGGCTTGGGGTTGTTCAGTCGCAACAGCAGTTCGCGGGTGAAGGTCACTATGTCTGCAGAATGTGAGCGCACATCTTTTAGTACTGCCCGAACCGCTGAGCCCAGGGGCTCTTCATAGATGGGAACCGAAGGATACGGAGGGCGGGGCGAGGTATTCCTTTCATAGGGCGAGGAATCCCGGGTGAACTCCATCCTGTAATACAGCACTTGTTTGCCTTTGGCGCGGCGTACAGCCCACAACGCTTGCTGGTTAACGTCGTCTCGTTCCGTTGCCAGACCGTAATTACTGGAAATGAAGTCTTCGTTCAGTTTCACAAATCCAGGCGGATCCCGGGGCACATAGAAACTGGCTTTTGCCGGGCCTCCGTTGGCTTTAAACTGTAATTTGGCTTCTACTGTCCACACATCGGATTGCTGTGACGGGAGCAGCGGCAAGCCAAGAGATTTGTGCTTGTAATAGGCCAAGCTAAGGGCGATAGCCGTCAATACGAGAGCTATGATGCTGATTTTGTGTTTTGTCATTTAAGTTTTTCTATGTTCGCTTTGATCGGTTTGGCTATCTTTGTCTTCTTTCGCGGGCGTATTCTGATTATCAGTTTCGTTATCAGCCGCCGTCGTAGTCAATTCTTTTCCATCGATATCCAGACGGGTATACGCCTCGTTTGAGGTTCGCAAATACGTGTTGTCGGGGTCAATAATAGCGATGTCCTTCAGAAAACGCCTGCCCAATAGTACCGGATAGAGAAACTTACTGCGATCGGTCAGGGTGAATTGAGCTGTATATTCAACACCGCCCATGATGAACGGCAACATCACCACGGGGCGTTCGACGTTGGACCGCTTGTGTTGCTTGATAATCACTTTGCGGTAGAGCGGGGCTTCGATGGTCACCACTTTTTTGCTTTTACCGGGTTTGTATTTGTTATTGCTGAGTTTGGTGCTGCTGCCAAACTGAAAGCGCACCCAAGGCTGGCCGTCCTTATCAAAATGCTCAATGTTTTTGGCATGTATGGAGCTGGTCTTGGCACCTGTGTCCAGTTTGGCTTTGGTTTTTATCTGCCACGGTTTTAGCCACATAAACTCAAGCCAGCCAAGAATGACCTTTTCCTTGATTTCGTGGTTGTCATGCGACTTGCCATCTGCATAGGCGGGGCTGTGCGTTGCGATTATGCTCAAAAGGATACATCCGACAATGGTTCTGATGAAAAACTTCATACTGGGAATTTGTTTACTTTCAGGTTTGTTAGGACGCGAATTGTAATTCGACTGGGATTGAAACGCACCTCTATTTGCTAGAACCGGTATCCAGAATTCGCCGGAATGTGAGATTGATGCGCGGTTCAGAAGGTGTTTTGCTTTTTGGAATCTGATGTAACCAATGATGTTGAAGTCCCCCTTTCATGATCATTAAGTCTCCGCTCTGCATCGGAATTTTCAGTTTCTTGCTGGGATGCAGGCGGTGTTTTAGCTGGAATTCCCGGGTGCCGCCCAGTGACAGCGAAGCAATAGTGGGATTAGTTCCCAATTCCGTCTCGTTATCAGCATGCCAGCTTACGCTATCATGTTGATTTCGATAAAGATTCGCCAGCACACTATTAAAATGGTTGTCACTGTACGCTTCGAGATTCTGCTTGATGGTCCTCAGACAATCGATCCAGGGAAGGGGTTCCATGGCGATACCGGAATAACCATAGTGTATACCCGGGTCTGCGAACCAAGCCTGCAGACGGGGTAGTGACGTCATTTTTCCGGCGATGCGTATTTGGTCCTGTCGCCAGGGAACCTGCTGATATAATTGAGAAAACAGCGCTCCTGCCTGGTCCGGAGAGTAATAGTGTTTCACCCACAGGATCTCTCCGTCTTCGAGCTCAATAAGTTCGACCCGCTGCACGCCGGAATTACCAAATAAGTCATCAAATACAAAGAAGTCTTTCTGTGCCATAGAAATGCCCTCTCCAGGTATACGATTTATCCTAACCTTATGAACCCTGGCGGGCAAATGAAACGGATTGGGGACATAAAAGGGTTGCGCTTAAAAGGGTAGGGGGGCTTCCATGCGAATGCGCTGTCCCTGCCGCGGGTGGGTGAAGCTCAGTCGATAAGCATGCAACATCAGGCGCGGGCTCATTTGGGCGATGTGCGCTGGCGCATAGAGTGTGTCGCCAACAATGGGCATGCCGATGGCCATCATATGTACCCGTAGCTGGTGCGACCGGCCGGTTACCGGCGTTAGCCGCAGACAATTGCCGGAAGTCGAGTGTTTCAAGAGCTGATACCGGGTCAGTGACGGCTTGCCTGTTTGGTAGCAAATCTTTTGTCGGGGGCGGTTGGGCCAGTCAGTGATCAGTGGGAAATCAATTTCCCCTTCGGCTGCCGGGCAATCGCCATAGGTGACTGCGTGGTATTCTTTTTCGGTTTCACGGTCGCGGAACTGACGGCTGAGTTCGCTTTGGGCGGCTTTTGTTTTGGCGAAAAGCATAACACCGGAAGTGGCGCAATCGAGGCGATGTATGACCAGTGCCTGGGGATAAAGGGAGGCGCAACGGGTTTGCACAGAATCCTGCTTGTCCGGTCCTCTACCGGGTACGGACAGCATTCCAGGCGGTTTATTGACGACCAGAAGCTGGTCGTCTTCGAACAGGATTTCAATCATGCTAATGACCAGACAAGGTTAGCGTGATCCTTTTCAAGAAACGGTAATCATAATGCGCAAGCCATCCAGGCGGTACTGTCCGTTTTTTTGTAACGTCGCTGGCCCCTGTTCCAGCATGCGTTCAACGCGCTGAAGCTGCAGGGTAATGTCCTGCTCTTTAGCCAGTGCTTGTAGACGCTGCTTTTCTTTTGACCAGAACTGAATATAAGACTCCGTTGCCTGCTCTACTAAGGCCTGCTTGCGCACTTCCATGAGGTCATTACCTTTGCTCAGCATGTCCAGTATCGGCTCCTGGATCTCTTTCAACATTGGACTGATTAAATCCGGTTTGACGCGTTTAAGCTGTTTGTCCAGCGCGTCAGTTTCGACTGCGGAGCTGATGTCCCGTCCGCGCTGATCCAATAGCAAACGCACCGGTGTGGCTGGCAACAGTTGACCCAGCTCCAGTTCGCCGGGTGCCGGGCATTCCACGATATAGAGGGTTTCCAGCAGAATTGTGCCTTCTTTTATTTGCTTGTTCTTCAGCAAACTCATTACGGAGCTGCCTTTGCCACTGGTAATAATCATGTCTATCGCATTGCGGACCATCGGGTGATCCCAGGTCAGCAATTCTATGTCTTCCCGACCTAAGGCGATTTTGCGCTGGTATGTAGCGCTGAACCCGTCTTCCGGTAAATTTGGGAAGTTGGTTTGTTCAAGTGAGGTACCAGGCCGAATCAGCGTTATCGTTTCAGACAGTTCTTCCTCATCCACACCATAAGCATTGAAGACCTGTTCCATAAAATCACGCAGCTCCGGATCATCGTCACTGTCTGCCACTGCATCAATTAAACTCTGCACTGTACCGTCACCGCGGGAATGAAGCTCAAGCAGCCGGTTGCGGCCATGAATAAAGCGCTCATGTAAATCGGCAACCCGCTGTTGTGTTTTGGTGTTGAGTTCGTCCAGTACGTTATCATCGGCCAGTGCAATGGCCTGCAGGAACTCAGCGTTGAGATTCTCGAAAATTACGCTGTGAGAGGCTTCGGTCTTGACGAAAGCGTTGAACCCCTGATCGAACCAGTTGAGCAGCCGTTGCTGATGGGTGCCCGCCATGAACGGAGTATATATCTGTATATCATGCTGTTGTCCGATGCGGTCCAGCCGGCCGATGCGCTGCTCCAGTAAATCAATGGAGGCGGGAAGATCGAACATCACCAGTTGGTGGCAGAATTGGAAATTGCGGCCTTCACTTCCGATTTCCGAACAGATTAATGCCTGGGCACCGTCTTCTTCCGCTGCAAACCAAGCAGCACTGCGGTCGCGTTCAATCAGGCTCAGGTCTTCATGAAACGCACTGCACTGGATGCCGCCCTTAAAATGCAGGTGGGCTTGCAGGGCGCAGGCGGTGTCTTTGTTGTGACAGATCACCAGAAATTTCAATGTGCGATTTTTTTTCAGAGTCTCCGTCAACCAGGCAACCCGGGGGTCCTGACTGATCCACTGGACCTCGGATAGTTCGGTTTCCGGATACAGCTGCTGGTCCAGGGTAGACAATTCCAGGTCCCGATACACTTCTGGTTGCGTAAGTTCAACCCGTGTTAAAGATCGTTCCGGAAACCCGCTGATGCTATCCCGGGTATTGCGGAACAGAGCCCGACCGGTGCCATGTTGATCCAGTAGGCGGGTAGCCAGAGTGATGAAATCTTCTTTGGTGCCGTTGTCTGCTTCCAGCTTTGCGATGAGCTTGAGGCTGGATTCGTCACTCAGTAGTTGTCGCAGCCATTGCAGTTGTTCCGCGGTTAGGGCTTTATGGTCGATCAGGCGCTCCGCGACCAGAGCAATTTCATTGAAGCGCGATTGTTGCTCAATAAATTCGGGTAAGTCCTGATATCGCAACGGGTCTAATAAATGCAATTGGGCGAAGTGACTTTCAGGACCTTCCTTCTCGGGTGTTGCCGTTAGCAGCAGCAGGCTTTTTGCCTGCAGGCTGAATTGCTCTACCAGCTGATAAGCCGGGCTGGGATTTTCCGGCTGCCAGGCCAGGTGGTGGGCTTCATCCACGATCAGCAGGTCCCAGGGGGAATCCAGCGCCGCGTTGGCCCAGCGTTGGTGTTGCAGCAGAAATTGGATGGAGCAAAGCACCAGCTGTTCGAACATAAACGGATTGTCAGTATCCTGCTGTTCACAGAGTGCTTCGCATTGGTCCTGATCCAGCACCCGCACAGGCAGGTTAAAGCGCCTTCGCATTTCCACCAGCCATTGATGTACCAGTGAGTCAGGTACCAGTATCAACACGCGCTGGATTTTACCGCTGATGAGCTGCTGATGGGCAATCAGGCCTGCCTCGATGGTCTTACCAAGGCCTACTTCGTCGGCCAGCATGATTCTGGGGTGCGAGCGGTCGGCTACCGTTTTGGCGATATGGAATTGATGAGGGATCGGGTCGACTCTGGCACCCATGAAGCCCTTAGCCGGATGTTGGTCGTAGGCCGAATTCAGTTGCCAGGTTTTCAGTCGCATACTGAAGTTTTTGTAATGCTCAAAGTGACCCTGTAGCAGGCGCTTCAGGGGTTCCGGCATGCGGCTGCTGCCCTGAACCTGGCTTTCGCAGAGAATTTTTACTTCCCGCTCAGTCTCGCTTTCCGCTTCATAAAAATAGAGACCTTCTTCTTCGTGGCGGGTCAGTACCCGGAAATGCGTACCGTCGTCGGTTTCAATCATGTCGCGGGGGTGGAATTCCAGACGGGTAAGCGGGGCATTCGCCTGAGCGTAGTTTCGGAGTTCTTCAGTGGCAGGAAAAAAGAGGGTTACGGTGCGTTCATTGACCTGGGTGACAATGCCGATACCTAAATCGGTTTCGGCCGTGTTTGACCAGCGTTGACCTATATGAAAAACCTGTTCGACCATGGGACTCACTACTCCGCTCAAATTCAGCGCTGGATTCTAACAAATTGGCCGTGAACAAATAACTGTTTCAGGCGACTGATTCAGGTCAATCGCATTGGAAATTGCCTTTTGTTGTGTATATTCTTGCTTCATCTGTGGCTGAGGATCGTTTGACAATGAAATTATTTTTGCTCTGCGTCGTAATCTACGTGTTTTGCATTGTGTTTGTACGGATGCGAAACCGGTCGACATTTGATCTGAAGCGTCAGTTGACAGACTTTTCAACTTTTATGGTGCCGTTTAATATCCCGGCCTATTTGCTCTCCAGGATCCCTACCACCGCCCGCATTGAGCGCAAATGGTTCCCGGAGCTGGACGTTATTGAAAGCAACTGGGAGACAATTCGGGATGAGGCGTTACACCTTTATGAGCACGGGCAAATCACGGCAAAAGACGATTTGCCCGCCAGCAGCTTTTATAAGGATAATCGCTGGACCAGCTTTTATCTGAAACTTTACGACAACCGGATTCCGTCGGCGTACGATCTGGCACCCAAAACAATGGCGTTGTTGGAGCAAGTGCCCTCACTGAATATTGCGTTGTTTGCGGTGTTGATGCCGGGCAAAAAGCTCAACAAGCATCATGATCCTTTCGCCTACACGGTGCGGTATTCCCTGGGGCTGAGCACACCCAATGCCGATAGCTGCGGTCTGATTATTAATGATTTCGATTACAAGTGGAAAGACGGTGAAAGCATTGTCTTTGACGAGACCTATCTGCACTCGGCCTATAACGACAGCGATACACCGCGCATCATTTTGATGACCGACGTTGACCGCCCCTTAAGCAGTAAGTTACTGCAGAAGCTCTATTGGTACTTCGGTCGATTTTTCAATCGCCTGTTTATGATTGATAACGTTGATCCAACCCACACCGGCGTAGGAAACAAACTGGGTAAAGGTCTGACCGCGTATAAGAATTTTCTGAAACGTATCAAGAAGAAAAACAAGCCGCTTTATGTTGGTGGAAAGGTGGTGGTTATTTGCAGTGTTTTGTATCTGATATTTGCCCGTTGACAACGATAATCTTGGGATAGACCATAAAAAAGCAGGGCGATTGTGCATCCCCTGCTTTTTTTGTGGTGACGATGTTCGGTTGGAATTCGGTTTAGAGCACGTTCTCCCAAAGCGGGGCTGTGCCCTGGAACGGATCTTCCTGTAAGCCGGTTTTGGTATCGAAGCACATTACCTGACGGCTGTCTTGGTTGAAAGCAGTCCACTTTCCCACCCGGTCGGTTGATGGATCTCCGGAACGGGCGAAGGCAATCCAGCAGCTTTGAACCGTGGCGCTCAGTTTCGCAGCGTCGTCGCCGCCACCGGTCAGAAACTGCCCCGCAGTGGTTCCGGTATGGCCGAACACGAAGGGGATATCGCTGGCGTGACATGCCTTCAATGGGCCTTTGTCCCAGTTGAATTGGAACATAAAGATCTGCTCACTGTGTTTGCTTTGTTGTTCGGCAATGCGGAGCGAGGGAATGCGGAACATGCGGTCACTTTCGAAGGCACTGAAAATGTCACTGTAAGAGACGTCGGTGTTGTTTTGTTGGAACCGCTTTTGATAGAGGTTGGCCGCTCGTTCCCCCATTCCCGGCAAGCTTGTTTCACAGCGATTTATCAAATCCAGTTTACCCATGTCCTCAGCATTATCCGTGTTAGCAACCCGATTGACACCGGGCATATTCAGAAACAAATTCCACTCATCCCGGGTACAGCCGACCATCAATGGAATATGGCCTACGTCCCCGTTGCGAATTGCAGATAAAGGTTGTTGTGAGACGCTTACTCCGTCGATCACGGGCAAGAGCGTGATCCCTGTTTGCATCACCGGTTGGCCGAAAGCACCCCGGTTGATCTCGTGCTTAAAACACGCTTGCTGTGCTTTTATAATTTGTGATGTGGAAAGCTGCCACAGCTTTTCCGGTTTGGTGGCGTCGATATCGGCCGCTTTCAGGAAGCGCCTGGTGATTTCAGTGGCTTCGGAATGCGTCAACACCTGATCAGCGCCGCCGCTTTGCAGAATGGCGCGTTGAAACAGGCCGGTAGCGAGCGGAGATGCCAGCAGGGTGGCAATGGACCAGGCCCCTGCTGACTCACCGAACAGCGTGATTTGATTGGGATTGCCTCCGAAACTTTCTATATTTTTTTTGATCCATTTCAGCGCTTCGATTTGGTCTAGCAGGCCGTTGTTGGCGCTGACTTCATATTCATCCGGCAGCAGATCATTGAGGTATAGAAAGCCCAGGGCACCCAGGCGATAGTTCAACGTGACCACCACGACATCGCCGTTAACCGCCAGTTCACGTCCCTTGTAGATGACCTGGGAGCTGGCGCCGGTGACAAAGCCGCCACCATGAATCCAAACCATCACCGGGCGTTTTTTGTTGTCGCAAGCGGGGCTCCAGATATTCAAATACAGGCAGTCTTCGCTGGTTTGTTCTATGCCAAAGAATGGGATGTTTTCCTGTGGTGCGGCATCGCCGAAGCGTTCGGCTTTGAAAGGCTCCTCGAAGGGCAATAGTGGCTCAGGCGCTTTGAAACGAGCTACTCCAATGGGCTGCTCCGCATAGGGTATTCCGCGAAACTCCTGATAGCCGTCACATTGAATTCCAATAATTTCCCCGCAGGGAGTAGAGACGCTTACCGACATGAATCATCCTATCTATGTGGTTTTTGACTTTGGTTTGTGGAGCCCGGCAAGGAGACAGCCGGCTTCGCCTTTTGGCGACAATTATTTCCTTAAATTTGGCATATATCCCTTTTTACTGGCCTGTTTATAACCTTTAATATGGCGCGCACATTCAAGTAGCAATAGCCGTGTGGCAAGAGAGCAGTCATGAACCAACCTGTATCCATGAAAACCGGGTCGCCTTTATTTCAACCTTTTCAGTGTAAATCGCTTAACTTAAAAAACCGGATCGTGATGGCGCCCATGACACGCCACTTTTCGCCGGGGTTTATCCCGGGTGATGATGTAGTAGCATACTATCGTCGTCGTGCTGAAAACAACGTTGGCTTAATCATTACCGAAGGCACGACTATAAATCAATGCGCATCGAACGGTTATGAAGGTGTTCCTGCTTTTCACGGCGAGGCATTGTTGGGCTGGCAAAAGGTAGTCGATGCTGTGCACTCGGCAGGTGGCAAAATTATGCCCCAGCTTTGGCATGTAGGAACCGTTCGCCGTCCCGGCGTGGGCCCTGATGGGGATGTGCCCGGTATGGGGCCATCTGGTATTTCCTCTGCGGGGAAGCGTAAGGCGCATACTATGAGCGAACAGGAAATACAGGATTGTATTGATGCATTTGCCCAGGCGGCTGCGGATGCAGAGGCCTTGGGCTTTGACGGCATTGAGCTGCACGGTGCACACGGTTACCTTATTGATCAGTTTTTCTGGAAGGTGACGAATGAACGCAGCGATCGTTGGGGCGGTTCATTTGAAAAGCGCTCGCAATTTGCCGTGGAGGTAGTGAAGGCAGTGCGCGAAAAGGTGAGCGAGCAGTTTCCGGTAATATTCCGTTTTTCTCAATGGAAGCAACAGGACTATGATGCTCGTTTGGTGACGTCTGCAGAGCAGCTGGATCAATTTTTGAAGGTCTTGGTTGACGCCGGGGTCGATGTTTTTCACGCCAGTACGCGCCGTTTTTGGGAGCCTGAATTCACCGGCTCTGATCTGAATCTTGCGGGTTGGACGAAAAAACTAACCGGTTTGCCCACTATCAGCGTCGGTAGCGTCGGGCTGAATTCCGATTTCATTGACGCCGTTTTTAAACGCGAAGGGCCGGAGGTGGTAGGGAAGCGCAGTATTACTGACCTGGAAGAACGCCTGGAGAGCCAGGAATTCGATCTGGTCGGGGTGGGGCGCGCTCTGTTACAGGATCCGGCTTGGGCTGAAAAAGTTGGCAGTGGCCGTTTTGATGAGATCGAAGATTTCGATCGTAACAGCATGGACACACTCTATTAGTATTCGTCGTTAAACTTATTAGGTAGAATTAGGTGTCGTTGCCGTGTTTTTATTGGGTGAAACGGCCTCAATGCACGGTCAAAATTTCAAAAAAAACCAGGTCTCTGCTATAAACTAAAGAGTATTGGCGTTTTTCAGAGCCAGGTTTTTTCTATCAAAATCAATTTATTTCACGTAGACCGGAAACTGACACAATGATATTTCGACGATTTCTAGTTCTGGGCTGCATTACACTGTTGATGAGTTCAACCGTGTTTGCCGCTGGCGAGTATGTGGGGGAACGGAATGCCTTTAACCGCTTTCATGGCAAGGGTACTTATAAATATACCAATGGCAATGTCTATGAAGGCGAATGGGTAGACGGCCGCAAAAGCGGAGAAGGCACCCAAACTTGGCCCAGTGGTGAGAAATACAGTGGTAGTTGGAGTAATAATCGCGAACATGGTGAGGGCACAAAACAGTGGCCTAACGGCGATCGTTATTCCGGTGAGTGGCTGCAGGGTAAAATGAGCGGAAATGGGTCCTTTAATTGGGCAAACGGAGATGTTTATACCGGTGCATTCATCGCTGATCAGCCCCATGGAAAAGGTGTGTTCACGCAGGCGAACGGGACAAAGTACGAAGGCAATTGGACCAATGGTAAGCGTAACGGTGAATTTACCGTCACTTTAAAGGACGGCACCGTTTCCCGCGGTACCTGGAAATCCGGAGTCGCGCCTAGTAATGCCACCGTTGTGCTGGCGGGTGGTGAGCTGTACAGCGGCCCGGTCAGTGGCGGCTTTTTACCGAACGGAAAAGGCACCTGCACCAAGGCCGGTAAGCCGTCCACTTGCGAATATAAAGCGGGTAAAAAAGTGGCAGTGGTTGCCGCCGTACCCAAACCGGCACCAAAGCCTGCACCCAAACCGGCGCCGGTAGTTAAAGCGCCTGCAGAACCAAAAGCGGACGCCAAGCCATTTGATGGCGGTGCCGCGGCGGCACCGGTGGTCGCGGAAGCACCGAAACCGAAAGATCCCCGGACTCATCGGGGCGAACGTGCTGATGGCAGTCAGTTTTTCTTCAAGCACAGCTGGGGGGGTGTCAGTGAAGGCTCCACTGAGCTTTCTGTTGAAAAGGATATCAACGAGTTCGGTGCGATGCAGATTAAAGCGTCCGGGGGCGGTTTTGATATAGTCTTTACGGTGGACGAATACATAGGACCCGCTACTTATAAATTGGCTTATTTCAAGGCATCGATCCAAAAGGCGGGCGAAAGCACGGTTTATCGAACCTCTGCCTCGGAGCCGGGCACATTGACAGTCCTGGAGGAGAGTAATGGTAAGTTGATCGGTACGTTCTCGTTTACCGGCTACCCTTACGGTAATGTGGGTAGTGATAAACGACAGGTAACGGAAGGCGAGTTTGCCATTCCGTTAAAATAGTATTCGATCGAGTCACCTGTTTCAGGCCACCAGTAATTGGCGGGTATCCTCCAATTGGCTTTTGGCCTGATCCAGGATCTCGGTCATCTGGTGCGCGGTGTTTTCACCAGGGAATAATCTGCGAAACGCCGGAATCTTATTTATTCGCGCGAGTTTTTCTTCACTGACCATATATTGATTGAGGTGCGCCACGATCACCAGATCGGCAAAGTCCGGCTCCCCTTCATGCTGATAATTCCAGTTTTCTGAATGGGTCGCAGTGGCCACCATTTCTTCATTGAAACCCCAGCGTTTTAAAATCAACGGTCCTAATTCAGTTTTAAGATCCTTAATTGTCTTTTCCAGTGTTTGCGGATTATTCATCAGGTTCGGGTAGTGGTGGGCATACATCAGCAAAGGCACCACACCTATGTCGTGAAGCAAACCGGCCAACAAGCCTTGTTCTGGATCCAGTCCCTTCACGTTCTGCGCCAACACGTAGCTCAGTGCGGCTATCTCTATACTGTGTTGCCACAGGACGTCCATTCTTTGTTTCAGTACCGGGGTCGAGGTTTTAAACAATTCTTTCACCGTGAAACTGGTGACCAGTTGTTTGGTGGTCTGCATACCCAGTCGCACAATGGCCTGGGAGCTGGTTTCGAATTCTTTGGTGCCCCGGAATAGAGGGCTATTGGCTGCTTTGATCAGTTTAGCTGCGACGACGGGATCGGTATTAACGGCCTGAGATATTTTTTTTGCGTTGTTGGTACCGTCATCAATCATGCGCCGAATGCGCACTGCAACTTCGGGTAGGCTGGGTAAAACCAATTTGTTGTTACGCAGGTCAGAATAGATATCCAGCAGTAATTGTTTGTCCTCGGGCTGGTCTTCGCGCAGGGCTTTCTTTACCTCATAGTGATCACCCGGTGCTTCCCGTAATAACGCTTGCAAGGTGGATGTCTCTATCTGTAAAACAGCCGCCCCTGATCGTGCATAGACATCGTATTGACGAGGTCGCTGATGTTGAATTGGGGCCATGGCATCCGCACTGTGGGCCACCAGGCTGATGGGGGCTGAGCCGCCAGTGTCTATCTGCAGTTCCCCGGCAAGCAGAAAGTAGTGAAAGTGGTCGGTGTCCCCGGCGCTAAACAGAATCTGATCCGGAATGAGCTTTATCAACTTGCTATTATTTGCCAGCATGATGAGTTGCTGCTCGTTCAGGTAACGCAGCAATTCAAACTCTTTGAGTTGTTCGGTATTCATAGCGGATTGCTTCACTGTAATGGGAGCGGAGTGTTGCTTTAAGTATAGGAAGTGATGGGGAAAACGTGACCTTGAATATAATAGATTGTGAAGTTGAGCGTGATTGGGGCTGGCCAGGTTGCCACCACGATAAGGGGTGGCTGGCAGCCTGGCGTGTTGCGGTTTATGCCAGAAGCTTATTCGCTAAGGGCGGGTTCCGCTACATAGGGTGCCAGTATATCCGATCCGCGAATTTCCGCTTTCAATACAGACATAAAAGTGTAAGCGCCCATGATTTTCCGAACCAGGAACATGAGTTCCCGCGGTGGCATTGTAAAATGGCGGTTGGAACCGGCTGCCGATAATCCTGCCTGCATACTGAGGCGTGCCGGCAGGTTGCTGTCTCCCCAAATGTATTCGTTTTTATCATTGAGTAAATAGGAGGGGGGTGGAAAGCGCTCCGCATCGGCAAACGGCTCGATCGCCATATAGCAGAGTTTTAATAGCCCTCGGCGGGCGTCGTCTGGTGTATTGGGGCGAAACAGGTTTAATTGATCCATGGCTTCGAGCAGCATCTTGTCGTCGTGCAGATAGGCAGCGGCGACGATTTTTCTGCCGGGGATCAAGGTATGGTCAGAGAACTCGCGCACGGCACCGAAATCCAACAGAACGATTTTATCGATTTCATCGATCCCGTTTCCGAGTTGAACGAAGTAGTTACCAAAGTTGGGGTCGGTTTGCATTTCGCCCCATTCGAAGACTTCCTTCCAGCATAGATCCAGCGCGGCGCTGCAAATTTGATTGCGACGCTGTTGCGATAGTGCTTTGGTGTCGGCCGCGTCAATGTTGAGACCGGGCTCATAGGCGGTAGCGACGACCCGTTTACTACAGAACTGGTCATACACTTTTGGAACGACAAAGCGGTTGTCACCTTTCAGGCGCTCCCGGAACAGCTTGGTTTTTTCGCGCTCATGATCATAGTCCACCTCGCGGTGCATCATTTCACGGATTTCCTGAAACCAGGCTTTGAATTCCTCGGTAATGGGGACTAATTTCATCACCCTCAGCAACGTTTCTACGGCACTCAGATCGCTGTCCACCGCTTCTGCAACGCCGGGATATTGCACTTTCAGGCAGATTTGTTCGCCACTACTTATGATGGTGGCTTTGTGTACCTGTCCTATTGATGCTGCACCTAAAGGCGTTTCTTCAATATTCAGCAAGGCCAGCCTGTCGTCGCCCAGCTCTTGTACTAATTCCTTATGGATCGTTGCCCACTCCAGCGCAGCAGTGTCATCTTCCAGTGTGTGCAATGCCTCAGTCACTTCTACCGGCAGGAAATGCTCTCCGTACAGTGCCATCATCTGACCGATCTTTACAATGCTGCCTTTGAGCTTACCGATTTCATCTGCCAGATAATGGGCTTGTTTAGACAGGATTTGCTTTTGCTTTCCGGCTCGTTGATCTTTAGCGCTAAACATATTGCCGGCTGATTGCGCTGCCAATCGAGTGCCAGCAACAAACCCGGCCCTGGCCATGCTAAAACGCCGTTCAAAAGCACCGGTTTTGACCCGTTTAAGCGTTGATTTTGGTTTATCTGACATTGAACACCTTACTTAATGGACGCACTAGGCATCCTTTTCCCGAAACCCGTAATGATCGTCGTTGCCCTCGGCTGACGAACTGCTTCACTAACGAATAGGGCTGGATGTTACCTTATATTGTTTTCAATTTCAGTTGCCATTCTGTTCATGAAGGTTGTACAAATGAGATTGGTAGTGGCTTCGCGGGAGCGAATCGGTGGACTGGTTGTCTATAATCCAGGTTAATATTGCGTTGATTGATATGAGTGTGAGGTTCCGATTGTGTCCGATGAAAATGTAGTGGATTTTGACTCCGCGCGGGAAAGGCTCGCCCCTGAGCGTAAGGAAAAAGCCGCCAAAGAGGTGCGCAAGCAATTTCAAACCGCGATGGGTTGGAACAGTTGGCCAAAAACCAAAAAAGGTAAGGGAGGTAGCAAGGGACCAGGCCCTAAGAAAGGCAGGAAGCGTTAGCGGTCGCGAGGCAAAAGGGCTCTATCAGTTCCATACCCACACGCCTTGATGTTCACTGGCGAGCGATTCTTTCTCAAGCTTTTGCAGGTGAGCCAGTAATGAAAATCGGGCTATTCCGTGTAAATAGGGGGGTACATCGTCGTATACCAGTGGTGTCAGGTGCTCAAGATCGAGGTCCGGATTCGCTTGAAGACTGCTGATTACCTTTTTCTCGCGCATGAGTCTGTGTTGGATTAAACCTTCAATAATCGCTTCGGGGTGCTCTATCAATGAACCGTGAGCGGGAGCCAATTGAGCTAGCGTTATCTTCTTCAGCTTGCGTAACGAACGCAGATAGGCTTGCATATCACCATCCGGTGGCATGATCACCACCGTTGACCCTTGCATAATATGATCACCGGTGAACAGCAGGGATTCCTGCTCAAGATAGAAGCATAAATGGTTAGAAGCGTGTCCCGGAGTATGAATCGCTTGCAGTCGATATTCTTCGGTCTCGATGAAATCCCCGTCACCCCAGATCTGATCAGGTGCGAAGGCCGGATCCTGTGCGTTGAGGTTAGCGGCACGCATGCCGATGACCCGTCCACCTGTGGCCTCCCGCAGCTGATTGGCGGCCGGGGAGTGATCCATGTGAGTATGGGTGCATAGGATCCAGCGTACCGGTGCTTGCAGCGCTGACGCCGCCGCAATAATGGCGTCGACATGGGACTCAATGGCGGGGCCGGGGTCTATTACAGCAAGTTCCTGGTTACCCACCAGATACGTGTTCGTGCCCGGTCCGGTCATCATGCCGGGATTGGGCGCTGTAATTCTACGAACTCTCTGGGACAGAACCGTGGCTTCACCGTGAATAATACTCGACATCTATTTTCCTTACCCCTTTGCTTCCCGGGATTGTAATGCTTGGTTTAAAGCGATTGGCCATTGTTTTTCAGCAGTGTCGCACGATCCGTAAATCCGCATAATTGCTGTAAAGTCATCACCGTGGGCAACACCAATACCCACTCTCCTTTCTTATGATGCGCCAAAGCGTCTTCCGGGGAAACCCAGCAGGTATTGATTGCTTCGATACCATCTTGCTTTGGTTCTTGTCCTTCGGGCCAGGGCGCGAGAAAAAAACGGGTGTCATAGCGCTTAGGATTGCCTACCGGAGTAATCCAGCGACTTAAATACTTTAGTTTGCGGGAGTCGAGAGTGAGTTCATTAGCCTGACAATACTGCAGGAACTGATCGGGGCGTGCCGCCAGAAAGGTTTGGGCAGCAAGTGCCTGCTCCGGCCCTGTGAACTTTTCGCTATCCGTTGCCAACAGAATACCCGCTTCTTCCACCAGCTCCCGAATCGCACCTACCCAGAATGCATAGGCTTGGCGTTCGACCTGGAGCAGGCGATCCGCTTTTGCGGTATTGACCGGGCACAGGGTTTCCCAGTGTCGATCGTAGTCTTCCTTATCGAGTTTGCCACCCGGGAACACCCAGGCACCGCCGACAAAGACTGCCTCCGGATTTCGTTGCTGCATCAATACCTTAGGCCCACCAATGTCATCTTTGACCAGAATGATGGTAGCGGCAGGTTCGATGGGTATTTCGGGTGTAGTCAATCCGGTTTCCTTATCTAAGTTCAAAGTCAAAATTAGTGTCTACACTTTAACAGAGAAGACAGGCGATATTGTCTGATTGTACTCGGGATATTGTTGTTACGCTTGTGGTTAGGTTTTTAACTGGCCTGTAGCGTTAAAGCGGGTAAGTTAAACGAGATTATATGTCTATTTGGTCGAAATTGGTGAGTAGCCACGTAGTAATACTGGCAGAGTCCTGCAGTGATGAAGTTATTGATTTCATGCTGGTGGAATCCGGTCTGCAGCGACTTGACGATGGTCAGGTGCTGGTGGATTCGTTCGCCGATCTGAACCGTTATCTTGATACACTGGAAAACTATTTAGGCGTGCTGTACCGGGATCGTGCGGAACAAACTTTCAGTGAAATTATTGAGCAGCGATGGTCAGAGCAAGAGGATTCTGCCGAATTGGATGCGGGCTTCCGGGCCAAGCTGCAGGAACAGGCCAAGCTGGCGAAAAAGCTGGAAAATCTAAATCGCGACCTGTTACACGCGAAAGAATCCGCAGAGGTGGCGTCCAGAGCCAAATCGGTTTTTCTGGCCAGCATGAGCCATGAGATACGCACCCCTATGAACGGGATCATCGCCAGCGCCCAGCTGCTTCATGATACTGCACTGGATACTGAGCAAGAGGAGCTGGTGGGGTTAATCGGAAGTTCATCCAATTCCCTGTTGAATATCATTAATGATATTTTGGATCTTTCCAAAATAGAAGCCGGCTATTTGCAGCTATTGAAAGCGCCGTTTAGTTTGCATCGGCTGTTAAAAGAAACCAGCGAAATTAATCGGGTTTATGCCCTCGAAAAGCACGTTGAAGTCAACATCAAAATTGAAGACGGTACACCGGAATTTTTATTGGGTGATGCCGGGCGTATCCGTCAAATCATCATGAATTTACTCACCAACGCGATCAAATTCACCGGCGAAGGGCATGTGGACATTGAAGTCGGATACGATCAGATAGATGAGCAACGTTATAACATCGTAATCGAAGTACACGACACCGGGATCGGTATTCCGAAAGACCGTATTGACAAAATTTTCGAGTCTTTCGAGCAGGCGGATATTACGACGAGCCGGAATTATGGTGGCACCGGTCTGGGATTGACCATTTGTAAAAACCTGGTGGATTTGATGGATGGCTACCTGGAAGTGGAAAGTGAGCAGGACAAAGGCGCTTCTTTTATTATTACGCTACCGCTCAAGGCGACTGATCCTGTCGACGAACCTCGTAATGAAGAGTTACTGGCAAGCAAGAACTACCAAAAGAAAGTATTGCTGGCGGAGGATAACGTGATTAATCAACGTGTCGCGTGCAAAATACTGAGTAAATTGGGTATCGAGACCGATATCGTTAACGACGGTGCGGCTGCTATTGAAGCCGCCAATAATCAGATCTATGACCTGATTATTATGGACATAGAAATGCCGGTGCTGGACGGCCTGGCGGCAAGCAAAAAGATTTTGTGCGGCAAAGGCCTGAACCGGGCGACGCCAATACTGGCAATGACCGCAAGTGTGCTGGATGGAGACCGCAAGCGTATTTACGATGCCGGTATGAGCGGTGTGGTAGGCAAGCCGGTGAAACTAATACAGTTAACGCAGGAGCTGGATCGTTTGTTGTTAAAATAAACATCTATTCAAAGTCGGGACACAATTCCATTTATACTGAGAGGCTTGTTCTATTTTCGATCATTGCAGGTTGCGTTCGAGGCGTTTGGCGGCAACTATAAACGGACAGGCAACCGAAAAATGAGCGCTCGTCGCAATAGGGCTGTAGCGCTCATTGAGTGAAAGTGCTGTAAAAGGCACTCTATTATGAAAGTAGTCAATATGGTGCTTACTTCCGACATCCGGACTGGCGAATCGGTTGATGATGCGCAGTTACGGCAATTTAAGATATTTAACGCAGTGGATTTCAATTGCATCCGTCCGTTACTGAATCGCTGCCGAAAGGAATGCCTGGATTCCGGTGCTGTTTTGCTAAGGCCCGAACTGGGTAACGACAGTATGTATTTATTGCTATCGGGACGGGTTTCGATCAGCCTCGAGAGTCTGGATTCGGCACCTTTACTTGAGCTGGGGCCCGGGGAATGTCTTGGTGAAATGTCGGTATTCGATGGACGTAAACCGTCGGCTTATGTCTCGGTGATTGAACCCAGCGAAATTCTCGTTTTAGATAGCCACATCCTCTGGCAAATGATCGACTCTTCCCATAGCCTGTGCCGAAATCTACTGCGCTTTCTGTCCGACCGGTTACGCTCCGGCAACGACCTCATGACGATTACCCGTTGTAAAGAAAAAGAGCAGCAGCATGCTGCGAATAGCGATGCACTAACCGGACTAAATAATCGGCGCTGGTTGCAGGAATACATCGCATCTCTGGATGACCGTAGCTTGTCAGATATTATGCCGCTGGCTGTGCTGATGGTCGATGTGGACCGTTTCAAGTTGTACAACGATCATTACGGGCATCAATCCGGTGACCTGGTGTTGCAGATGGTTGCACGTACGATTCGGCAAAGTTTACGTCCGAGCGATAGCGTGGCTCGGTTTGGTGGCGAAGAGTTTATTGTGTTTTTGCCGTTCACACCGGTGAAGCAGGCAGAAGTTGTTGCGGAGCGTTTACGGAGCGCCGTCGAACGCTGCCAGATTGCTCCCGATCACGCACAATCGCTCCCGTCGGTAACAGTCTCTTTGGGCATTTCCACGGTGAATTCGTCAGAAACCGTAGATGCAGCGATTGAGCGAGCCGATCAGGCTCTGTATCTAGCGAAAAAAGGCGGCCGCAACCGTTATGTGATCCAGTTGTTTTAGCTTTAACGCTTGGGTGGTTTAAAAATCAATTTCAAAGTAAATGCCACCAACCAGCGTGGAGCGATGCGTGGTAGTAGTGTCATAACCCGGTTGATGACGCCTGGTACAACCAGTGCTTTACGCTTATGCATGCCGGCCACAGAAACTCTTGCTACTTGTTCGCAACTCATGGCCGGTAACAATTTAAGGAGTTTGAGGTTGTCGGTTCCGGCAGTCTGATGGAATTCCGAAGCAGTAGGGCCGGGACAACTCACGGTGACGCTGACGCCGGTGCCCTTTAGCTCCACCCTGAGTGCTTCACTGAACGATACCACATACGCTTTCGAAGCATTGTAGACCGCCATATAGGGCGACGGCATGAAACCCGCAACGGACGCGATATTGAGGATTTTACCCAGCCCGCGTTTGACCATGTCGGTGGCAAACAGCTTAGTGAGGTAGGTCAGTGCGGTAATGTTAAGTTGAATCTGATTGATTTCAGCGTCGGTGTCGTTCGCAGTAAATGCACCCCACACACCCAGGCCGGCATTATTAACCAGAATGTCCACCGGAATATTTTCCTTCCGCAGCGTGTCATATAACCTGTCGATTTTCTCCAGTTGAGTAATATCAATTGCGATTACCCGCACCTCAATTGCAAAATCTTTTCTCAATGAGGCAGCGAACTGGTGCAGGTGCTCTTCACGACGGGCTACCAACACAAGGTCGTGGCCTTGTTCTGCCAGTAATTTACTGATTTCGTAGCCGATTCCGCTGGAGGCGCCGGTGATTAACGCGGTGGTTAACGCCATCTGATGTAAACCTCTTCTGCAAATAGAAGTCGTATGTTATCAGCCTGTCGCTCGTTCGCGTAGCGCTGCTTCGAGCTGGTTCAGGGCACAGCAGTGTTGGACTCCAGTTGGCGCATGTAGATGCTCAGTTCAGTGGCCGAGCTTATCCGGGAGGGTGGGGTGGGAATGAACGGGATTGTTCCTGCATTGATTTGTTCACACAGGTAGGAAAACGTCAAAGAGGGGAAGTAGTGATCCCGTAACCAATGCACACATTTTCGGGTGGTTGAAGCATCGAAGCCAATATTCATGTGGCGCAGAAAAGCCGCCTGATTCCCGCTGTGGGTGCGGCCGTGCAACAGCAGCTTGTCGATCTTCAGTGTTGTTAACGCGCTATGGATGGGTGTGAATTCCTGTGGGAAGGGCGGCAGCTCTGGTAGTGTTTCGCCCACCTTGTTGTTTGCGGTGGTAGGGCTGTATAGCGTGGCAAGTCGCTGCTGCCAATAGCGCAATTGTTTAAAAATATCCGGATGATAAAATCGCCAGGACGCTTGGGAATCCGATTTAATAATGCTAATGGATTTACCGGTTCCGAATGGAGTCCTGGCCGAGCTGCGGTTGCTCAATCCGAGCACCGGCTTTGTTAATTGTATGATGTCGCCACTTTTAGCTAACTTGTTCAGTAGATAAAAATCTTCACCTGCTTGTCGTTTTGGGAATCCCCGTTGTATTGCGTAGTGTTGCAGATGAATTACAAGGGTACTGCCCACGGTGTGAAAGGCCCAGGGAGATTGTGCCCATCGTAAACCGGCAACGTAATATCGTAACCAGCAGTCATACAAGGCGGCAGCTTCGCATGCATCAGTGTCATCCGCTTGCACTGCTGTATGCTGGAACGGATACAGCAGTGCACTCGCTTTATCGCTGCTCAGAATCGGCTCCGGAATAGACGTCAGGTAGTCAGCAGGCCAGCTTACATCTGCATCGGTGTTGCGTACAAAGGGGCTGAACAGCCGTCGTTGGTGGTATAGCCACAAACAGCAATCCATTCCGAATTTGCGCGCGTACCCCACGCCGTAATGAGACTGGCTACCGGGTTGCCGGCTTATCAGATCAAGCACTAAAAAATCATGCGTCGGTTGCTGAAAAAAATACAGCGGCAGGCCGGCCTTGTTGTTGGCTTGCAGTGGCAGCGTGGACTTTTGTGTGGATTGCAGGTGCCGTAACGGCATTAGGGTGTTCCGGAGATCCTCTTCGGTTCGGTCCTCCGATCCGTTCAATACAATAATAAATAGCGTAAGCTGATTCGAGCGCAACCCCTGCAACCGGGTGATGAATGCACCGGACTCATTGAAGGCCGGTATTACCACGGCTTGCCGGTAAACCCTGCTTTTCTGCAAAGGCAAAATTTGACTTAGATCGGTATTAGGTTCGGCGTAGTGGCGTAGGTATTTTTCAATCACCTTGTTACTCTGGGACACGTAACCGATACCTAATGTAAAGCTGCGCGATGGGGTAACCTCGAAATAATATCCGCTTCTATAGTGAGTAGTTCCTCTGTCCGAGTTGTTACTTCGGCTTGTGGGAAATAGGTATACGCCAGCTTATGGAATAGATCCAGGTGCCGTCCTTCGGAGGTGGTGATGGCTTTATAAAACTGTTTTAGCGGGCCTTCCGCAAGCGCTTCGGCGATTAATCCGAAGCGTTCGTGGCCGCGTGCCTCTACTATGCTGGCGACAATCAAGCGATCCAGGAAATAAGGCTCCCTTCCTTTTCGGGTATGCCGGAAAAATTCGGCCACATAGGGGTCTTTCTGATCCGCAGCCAAGCGCAGATTACGGGATAAAATGTAGCGCACTACTTCTTTGAAGTGATTCAGTTCTTCGATCGCCAGTTCGGTCATGGCAGTGACCAGTTCCGTACGATCCGGATAGTGAGATACCAGAGTCATCGCCATGCTCGAGGCTTTTTTCTCACAAGAGGCATGGTCCAGCAAAAATCGGTCAAAATCGTTCAATACCACATCCACCCACGCTGGGTCGGTGGCTATTTTTAATTGATACATATTGTGTACTACTCTTTTTCAAATTGCCCGTGGTGTCCAAGTCCGCTCTTAAATCGGTTGGCTCCAGCCAGGGTTTCACCGCTTTCTATGACCGACAGCCCGCGTTTGAATTCATTTGCGAATGCAGCTTCCCGATCTAAGTCCCACTGTTCATAGGCGCTCATGCGGTCGCTGCGCATGCACAACGCCGGAAACAAGCTGATTTCGCGTGCTAACTGTTCCGCGATCTCCAAGCTGTTTCCAGGATCACATATTCGGTTTATCAGGCCGATATCGAAGGCTTCCGGCGCTTGCACTGCTCTGCCGGTCAGAATCAGGTCCATCGCTCGACTCATACCGATAAGGCGGGGCAGACGTATCGTGCCTCCGTCAATCAGGGGAACACCGAAACGCCGACAGAATACCCCGAATGTCGCGTCTTTGGCAGCCACTCTTAAATCGCACCACAATGCCAGCTCCAGTCCGCCTGCAACTGCATAGCCTTCGATCGCGGCAATCACCGGTTTGGATAACAGCATACGGCTGGGCCCCATCGGCGCATCGCCTTGAGCAGACAATTGATTGGCATTTTTGGCGTCTGCAAATGCCTTGAGGTCGGCTCCGGCGCAAAAATTATCACCGCCGTAGAGAACCGCCACCTGTGCGGAATTATCTGCATCGAAGGCACGAAAGGCGGCGCTGAGTTCGGCGGCAGTCGGTCCGTTCACCGCGTTGCGTACGTCGTTGCGGTTTAGTGTAATGATCGTAACTGGACCTTTCTTTTCACAAGTAATTAACATAGCCAGCCCATTTTGGTGAGGTATATTCCGGAGTGCACAAATTTATGGCATATAAGAATTGTTTACCATTAAATGTGAAAAATACCTAAAAGTGTTGCGGGATTGAGGCTAAACTAATTTGAGTGAAAATCTGAATTCATGGTCGTAAATCGGTACATGTCACCGCAGTAGAAGAATCCATATAGCGATTCGGGAGAGCGAAATGCGAATTCAAGAATTGGTTGCACATTGGGAAACGAACAGCAAAGGTGAGCGTACACCCCAGACATACTCAATCCACCTACCGTTGCGAGAAGCCGCTCAAATTCTCGCGTTAAAAGAAATGTACCCCGACTGCACAGAAGATCAGATCCTGACGGATTTGCTGTGTTACGCACTGGCTGAGTTAAGCCAGGCGTTCCCTTACGAAGCGGGGCGTCAGGTTGCGCAGGATGAATACGGCGACCCGATCTATGAAGATGCGGGACTAACACCAAAATTTATTCGTTTAGCAGAGAAATATCGCAGCACGCTGGAATCAACCCGTTCCACTGCTCAGGAAGCCAGTTAAACGCCCGGTTAGAACCTGATTCAAGCTGCCCCCCCCCGTCGCTGCATGCTGCGGGGGCACGCACACCCCATGTCGCTGATGTTGCCGCGTGCGCTCGCAGCGACCTAATTTCAGTTTAACCCGAACCCTCCTAACCCGAACCCTCCTGCCCGCATGTGTCCGAAATTGGACCGCCCACTGCTCTGCAGTTTGACTTGGATTTCGCGTAACCCTGCCGCACAGCCCGTTGTGGGACATTTTTATCTGTGGGTGGTATTATTTGTGACTGGCTAGTCACTTCTGGTCATGCGTATATACCTCGCATATCCGGATGAGTGGCTGGTATTGATTATCTGAGGGCAGGTCTTAGTTAAAGAGGGCAACACAAATGAATGATATGGCGCATAAGACGCTTCGAGCACAACCCACCAGCGATGAAATCTGGGCAACTTTCCAACCCATTGTAAGCGGTGATGATTACGTAGACAGTTTGCGTGACCGTCATCTAAAAGTGTATTTGTTTGGCGAGCTAGTGGAGGAGCCGGTTGATCACCCCATGGTGTGGCCGTCCATTAATGCATTGAAAGCGACCTACGATCTGGCGTCGGAGGAGCCCGAACTAGCGACTGCGAGGAGCCATTTGAGTGGCGATCCGGTGAACCGGTTCCTGCATATCCCCCACAGCAGTCAAGACCTGGTGATGAAAAACAGAATGCAGAGAAAGCTTGGCCAGATCACCGGAACCTGCTTTCAACGTTGTGCCGGACTTGATTCCATCAGCGTGATGCATTCGATTACCTACGATATTGATCGAGCGCATGGCACGGATTACCATCCGCGTTTTTTGGCGTTTCTGACAAAATTACAAAAGCACAACCAAATTATCGCAGCCGGTATGACCGATCCAAAAGGCGATCGCAGTAAATCGCCCCACGAGCAAGCAGATCAGGATCTGTTTATGCGTGTGACCCGCCGTAACCAGGCCGGTTTGTTTGTGAGTGGTGCAAAAGCGCATATGACAGGCGGACTGAACTCTCATTGGATGATGGTGTTACCTACTATGCGTTTAAGTGAAGGAGACAAGGATTTTGCGGTGATTGGTGTCGTTCCTTTACAGGCCGAGGGGTTGACCTATATTTACGGGCGTCAATCCTGTGATACGCGGGCTATGGAAGCGGGCGATGTTGATAAAGGTAATGCGCAATACGCGGGTCAGGAAGTTTTGGTTATTTTTGACGATGTGTTCATTCCCTGGGAACATGTTTTCATGGATGGGGAATATGAATTCGCAGCTCCGATGGTGGAAAGGTTTACCGCTTATCACCGTGCAAGCTACGTCTGCAAAACCGGCTTGGGGGATGTGATGGTGGGGGCCGCAGCGACCATAGCGGAGTATAACGGCCTGGAGCATGTGTCCCATATCCGTGACAAGCTGGTGGAGATGACTCACCTAAACGAAACAATCTATTCGTCCAGTATTGCGTCAGCTCATGAATCGAAACCACTGTCATTCGGCGCTTGGATTAATGACTCGATGCTGGCCAACGTCTGTAAACACAACGTGACTCGCTTTCCATACGAGATTTCGCGCTTGGCACAGGATCTCGCGGGTGGATTGATGGTGACTTTGCCCTCTCAGCAGGATTTTGAATCCTCGGAAACCGGTTCGATCCTCGAGAAATACTTCAAAGGGCGTGAAGACATTCCGACTCAGGATCGAGTGAAAATTTTGCGTCTGATTGAAAATATGACCCTGGGCCGAAACGCGGTGGGTTACTTAACAGAATCCATGCATGGAGCAGGTTCACCACAAGCTCAGCGTATACAAATTCTGCGTGGTATGGATGTAGAGAAAAAGAAATGGCACGCCAGAAAATTAGCGGGTATCAAGCAAGTTGATTAAGTTTTAGCTAATTAACGGGGGGGCTATAGGGCTGTGAACTGTTTCACAGCCTTTTTTCGTTTTACATGGTGGAGAATAAAAAGAAAGCTGGTTAGTATTCCCTTCACAACAGGAACGAAGGGGAAACACCATGAAACGTCTAGCTTTATCTGTATCAATGTGCATGCTGGCTGCAACCGCTGCAGCTGAGAATAAAGAAGGACAATATGTCATAAATCCTGCTTATGTATATGAGCACTTTGATGATGATCGCTACGTTGACGACAGCGAAGGATTCGGTATCGGTCTGGAATATCGCTTCGGTCCGCACTGGGCGACAGAAATAGCGGTTTTTCAAACCGAGGCTGAGGTATCCGATAACGGTACTGATGTGGATTTGACTCAGGTTCGTTTGGATGGCCTTTATTATTTTCTGAAAGACGGCGTGTTACAGCCCTATTTGGGATTTGGAGTCGGACACGGCGAGTTTGATAGTGATATTGACGCTTTTGAATACGGTGAAACGCAATTAAACGCCGGCGGTGGTGTGCGTTTGAATTTCAATGAAGCCTGGTCTGCCCGGTTGGATGTACGTGCGGTCTACAGCGTTGACGAGGCGTTAACCGACACCATGACGACATTGGGTATTAGTTACGCTTTCGGAGGCAAATCCAGCCCCAAACAAGAACCACCGGTTGAAGTGGTTGCAGCAGCGCCGATGGATAGCGATGGCGACGGCGTTATCGATGATAATGATCAATGTCCGGGATCCACCGCTGGCGCGACAGTTGATGCGTTGGGTTGTGCGCTGGACAGCGATGGTGATGGCGTGACGGACGATCTTGACCAGTGTGCCGGAACGGAAGTGGGTGCAACTGTGGATGACAAAGGTTGCGTCGGGGTAATGCATACTATGACGGTCGAGAGCATCGATCTGAGAGTCCAGTTCCCGTTAAACGTGCAGGAAGTGCCGGAAGAGTATCAGGACGAAATCGCGAAAGTGGCAGAGTTTATGCGTAAGTACCCTGATGTCAGCGTTGAAATTGAAGGTCATACTGATAGCTCGGGTAGTGCGGCATACAATAAAACGTTGTCTCAAAAACGTGCAGACGCGGTCAGAAATTCCTTGGTAAAACGTCACGGTATCGATGCTGACCGAGTGACTTCAATCGGACGCGGTGAAGAAAGCCCGATTGCCGATAATGACACCGAAGCCGGTCGTATTCAAAACCGACGAGTGGTAGCGGTTATACAGAAAGAAGTCATGAAGTAACGTAAGATACTGACGCAACAACCCATGCCGGTGCTGACCCACCGGCATTTTCATTAAAAGGGGTAACAGCAAATGAAAAAATGTTTAGGCCTGCTTTCTTTGGTCGTGGTGCCACTTACGGCGTTTGCGGACGATGAGCCGCCCAAGCTGTGGGAAGGGGATGCTGACCTGGCCTATATTCAACGGTCCGGTAATACCAGTAGCACCAATCTCAATTTCCGCAGTGATGTCACGCGTAATGGTGAAGACTGGCGCAATATATACAAACTCCAAGCAGCCAATGAATTTTCCGAGGATGAACGTACTGCAGAAAATTACTTTGCATCCGGTAAAGCGGAATACATTCTCAATGAGGATTCCTATCTGTTCGGGTTGTTGTCCTATGAGAACGACAATTTCAGCGGATTTGAATACGAGGCCTCTGCTGTTTTCGGTTATGGCCGAAATTTCATAAAGAACGATAGGCATGAATTATCCGGCGATCTCGGTCTTGGTTACAGAAAGACGGAATTCGAAGATACCGGTGAAATTGAGGACGAAGCGATTATTCGCGTAGGTGCACTTTACACCTGGAAAATAAGTGAAACAGCTACGTTCGATGAAGAATTCAGTAGCGAGATTGGCGAAGAGAAAACGGTGACTAAATCGTTTACCCGTTTAAAGTTAAAAATAAACGGAAGCCTTTACGCTACGCTTGCTTATGAAATCGAACGCACTTCTGAAGTGCCACCAGACAAAAAGAATTCCGACCGTAAGACCCTGGTGGGTTTGAACTACTCCTTCTAAGGCTTAAGTGACTTACGTTAACGGAATTCTACCGTCCGCTACCAGCGGGCGGTCCACCCTTCTTGTCATGTCTTTACGCATTCTTTGCCTAACTTAATTCGGCTATTAGCTCTGCGCCTTATACCCTTGTTATTGTTGTGAAATAGGCAATATAGGTATATAAATAATAACCAGTTTTACATACTTTTCGATTTTTCTGTCGACTGCGTACCATTTTGGGGAATTCATGGGGTCGGATTTAAGCAGCATTTGCGGGCGGATTGCATGTTATAGGCAAAACACACCGTGCGCTGGCTAATTATTCTAGTGTCTACTGCACTGTTGTTGCCATGCCTGCTGATCGGTAGCAATTCCAGCTCGGTCTATCATATCGAAGTCAGGCACGTACTGGACGATAAGACGCCGCTGACCATTGAGCAGGTGTTGCTCAGAGACTGGAATCAGGATCCGGTGTCGAAAGTCAATTTCGGCTCTTCCGGTAAGGCTCACTGGTTTCATTTCGAGATTCCGGACTCTTATTTCGATCGTGAAGAAAATGTCATGATCGAAGTCCATTATCCCACCGTTGATTATCTCGAGTTTTTTGTGGCCAATAGTCTTGACGAAATCACCCAGCATTACGTCACAGGCACAGATTTTCCTTTTGCCAGCAGACCAATCTGGGATGATGACTTTACTTTTAAAGTGCGTCCTGAATTGGATGGAAAACGTATCTATATCAAAGCGCAGACCTCAAATTCCTTGCAAATGCCGATTCGGCTATACGGTGAAAAGGAATATTATCAGAAGGAAGAGTGGAACCTGATTTTGTGGGGGGCCTATTACGGAACATTGCTGGTCATGTCGATTTACAGTCTGCTTAATGGAATGATAATCCGAGAGAGTCTGTTCTATTATTATGTTATCTATGTTCTTTCCACTGCCTTATTGGTTTCTTCGTTAAATGGGCATGGCTTTGCGTATCTCTGGCCTGAGTATCCGGCATTCAATAACGCGTCGATAACGCTTTTTTCCTGTTTGACCACCGCTTTCGGTACCGCATTTGCGATGACACTGCTGGAGGTGCGTCGTTATCATATTGTGTATACCTGGCTGGGAAAAAGCACCATAGCCATCTCGCTTTTTCTAGCGGTGATAGCACTGGTTACGATGCAGGATCTTGCATTCTACGCAACCATCGTGGCGTTGCTGTTTGCTACGGTTATGATGGCGTTCGGCATTAAATCCGTTTTGGAGCGATACTATCTGGGTTGGTATTTCATGGTGGGGTGGTCTGTTTTACTCATGTCGATCGGAATATTTGCGCTCAATATGCTCGGCATTATGCCCACGAATGCGCTGATCTATCACAGTAAGGAAATCGGATCGGTATTTGAAATCATTATATTTTCGTTGGCGATGTCGGCGATATACCGGCATGAGAAAGAAGAACGCAGCCGCATCAACAGCGCCCTGGATATGATGAAGCAGCGCCTGCAAAGCCGCGTTAATATTGTTAACAGTCAAAGTGGTTTCCTCGAAATACCGGCGTTGGACAAGCACGTCAACGATATACGTGACCTGGACCGGCGGGTGCACAGCGAAATGGGGCGTGTATTGGTCGTGTCCGTCATCGTAATGGACCGTACAACGCTGCGACCGGACTATATTGCGTTGGGTGATTGCCTGCGTATTTTATTTAATAGCAGTGTTTCCGTCTTTCCATTTAAAACATCCACACCCGGAGTGCCCGGCGAGGTGACCGTGCTGGTGTTTCCGTTACATAATAAATTTGAAGCCGAAGGCATTATTGAGCGTGTGGAGAAATGGCATTATTCATTAGGTGATCAATACGATTTGCACTTTGGGTATGCCATCTCTCACCTGACTGAAAAGTACGATGTGGATTACATTGAAGAATCCTTTCACTACCTGGAAGAAGCTATGCAGAAAAAATCCATATCCTATTCCATTGATGAAACGCTGAGCTTTATCCACCGGCAAAACTCAGCGTTTTAAACGTATCATCGGCTAACTTCGGATGGTACAAACTGCGTTACGCATTCATCCTCATATGTTTGGAAAAACCGGAACTCAAAAAGCTCATTTGATCGGCCAGAATGTTTCTGTTCGCCAACGCCAGATATTCCATTTTATTGGGTTTAAAGGGGACGGCTAACAGCGGCATGTTGGCTTCTTCAGGGGTGTGATTGCCCTTGCGCTGATTACAGCGACGACAGGCCGCCACCAGATTGGTCCAAGACTCCTGACCGCCACGAGAGCGGGGAATGATGTGGTCCCTGGTTAGCTTTTCTACGCCAAATTGATCGCCGCAATACATGCAGATGTTACGGTCACGCCGAAACAGCAAGCGGTTACAGACCGCGGGGACATGGTGGTCGTTATAATGAACATCGCCATTGGTTGCGATGATGGTGGGTATAGAAAGCAGAGAACGTAAACCCTGATTGTTGATGCCGCCTCGTATGACGATGGTAGTGTCACCTAAGGACCAGATTACCAGCCCTTTTACGATTAGCGTCGCGGCTTCCTCCCTGTTAAGCCACTGCAGGGGTACGCCGGCTTTGTTGAGTCGGAGTATCCGTGTATGCGTTAGCATGCTTCACACCTTTTTGGTATGTTTTTGCCTATAGCAGTGAGGCCGATACTCTTGCTTTTGGCAACCGTCGGATCAGCCTGGTCGCTTGTTATACCAAGTAATAGTGAACCAAAATTACTAGTTTTTCCAGACAGTTGCAGAGTTTAATGAACAAATATGACAATTTGGTCGTTTAAATGGTGATTTCCCGTGACTTTATTGATTAGTTTTGGTTGGGCGGGGCGGCATGACTGGAAGATGCCGCCAATACCTAAACAGTTTCTAGGTCACGATATAACTTGCGATGCCGGAAAATCGTTGTTTCCAGTTACTAATTAAGTTGCGGTTATCATGCTGCCAGGGATGGAAGTCAGCTTTGTAGTAATCCAGATAGTCGCGACCAATTTTTCTTAATAAGCCGGGCTTGCCGATCATAAAGTTGATGGTTTCCGCCATTTTAAGTGGGCGAATGGGCATGCCGTCTTTCCAGAGCAGCACCATTTGCAAAGCAAAAATGTGGAGCCAGAAGAAAAACGAGGTGCGCAGCATCACTTTCCGGCGCAACGAGGTGTTGCCGCTGACTTTCTGGAACACATCAAATGCGACCGCTTTGTGCTCGGTTTCTTCGATGGCATGCCACAGAATTAAATCCCGGAATTCTTTCGGAGCTTTTTCAGTGAAAGCGGGATCTGCAAGTGCCTGATGCGCCAGAATAGCAGTAAAATGTTCCAGAGCAATGGTTATGCCCAGCCGTTCATCCGGTTTCATAAAGTCCCTGGTCATGGCAAGCCGCTTCTTAATGAATCGCCCGAAGCGGTTGATTGGATAGCCTTGTTTTTCGATCAGGTTATTAAAGGCTTCGTGTTGTTTACCGTGATGCGCTTCCTGGCCGATAAAGCCTCGAATATCCTGAAGCAATTCAGGGTCTTCAATCTGGTCCATGTAAAAGCGCACTGTTTCTATGAAAAAACGCTCACCTTCAGGAAAGACGGAGGAAAGGGCGTTAAGAAAATGCGTCATGTAGGGGTTGTCATCAAACCAGTAACGGGGCAGTTCGTCGGGAAAGCCGAAATCCAGGTGCCTCGGTTTTACCGGTATAGGTGATTTTTTTACTTGAGATTGATAACTACCCATAACATGACCTCACTTCGACTTTCTGTGAAGTTTAGAATATGCACGGGTTAATGGTTAACCGAAAGGTGGTTTGGTGACAAGTTACGGTCATTTCAGGCCAGGGCCTGTTAGCCCCAACTGTGACCAGATTAAGCCACGCCGCATCAATACGGCGTGATTGAAACCTCGATACGCTGGTTGCGGGAAGCGAATTTGTTCCAGCGTTCCGCATCCATTGATGAATCCTCGCTGGGGTAGCGCACTATAGGCTGACGATCGCCTTCCGTGGATAACTCCAAATCGATCCCCTCGCCGTATTCGGATTCAAAGGCAGCCAGGAAACGCTCAAAGGTGGGGGTCTGTTCGGTGCCTACTGAATCAATCATAGACGGTGAAAGTTGTGTTATTTCGCAATTATTCAGCGTCTGGCCAGGTTCAGGCAGGGCGGGTTCCCCGTTACCCTTGGTTTGCAAACAGAAGCGACCCAGATGGCTTCTGACATCCACCTTGCCAACAAAACCGACGCTGTCCAGGTTTTCTGCCAGCTGGGTTAACGTGGTCGCTAATTTGTCGTTGAAGGGTTTTTCGTTCCACTCGAAATGGCCTGCTTCATTGAGAGCCCATTCAATGCTTTCATAGAACCGTTTGTTATAAACATTGGTGAGTGAGGCTTGCCCCTGGATTTCTTTTTCCAGTTGGCTTTTGACGGAGACATTTTGCTGCGATTGTTGGTCCAGCGATTCCTGCAGACTACGACGGTCTGTTTCAAGCGTCGTCATCTTTTGCGAAAGCTGGTTATTGTTGAGTAACAACCAAGCGATAAAGACGACGCACAATGCCAAACCCAGGTACTGTAACCGACTGAAACGCCCTTCGAAGCTATTGCCGGATTTGTTAATGCCGCTGAGTTGTGAGGTGAGCTGCTCAATACGTTGCTCCAGAACTTCCAGCTCCGGATGTTCTTCCTCAGTAGCAGAAGCGTGTTTCTTTGCTTCTGACAGTGCCGCTGGCGGCTCCGGTTCGTAAGCCTGGTCGGAATAGGCATCCACAATAACCACGTCATTGGCGGCCTGACCGACGGCATTCTGGTAATATTCGACACCGGCCTGATTAGGCAACAAATTTTGCCGTTCAAGTACTTTGGTCAGCATCAGTGGTTTCAGGGTTTTGGGAATAATATCCACTGCCCCCAGGGCGCGGGCCTGACTCTCGTAGACCTCACCTTCTTTGGAGGTGTACATGATGATGGGAATGTTCGCCGTTTGCGGATCGTTTTTTATGGCGCGTAAGCACTGAAAACCATCCATGCCGGGCATGGTGTGATCCATAAAGATCATGCTGGGTTTTTTGCCGCAAAGGTAACCGAGTGCTTCTTCTCCGGACTCTACTGAGTCCACATCAATACCCTGTTCTGTTAGCATTTTGCTGAGAACGTAGCGGGCCATGCGAGAATCGTCAACTACCAGTGCCAGTTTATTGGACATGAAGTACAGCTGAATCCGTTGTTATGATTTTATTGAAACAAAGTTATATCAAAGCACTTTATGATGCACCAGGATTTTGTGGAAATTCTATCGTGTTTTGGCCGATAAACTGCACTTTATCGAACCCAAAATGCGATATTCCTGGCACCAGTATATGGGAACCCGGGGTGTCTTCTGTGAAGAAGAACAAATTTTGAGCGGTTTTTTGGCTGGAAAGGGGCATTTCTTCTAGTAATTGTGCAGCGCGTCGCGCGATGGCGTTACCGCTGTCTATCATCTTCACCGTGCTGGGCAGTTGCGCTGAGATGTCCTCTTTCAGGAAAGGAAAGTGGGTGCAACCCAGCACCAGTACATCGATTTGCGTCAGGTGCGCAGCGAGCGGGGCCAATGCGTTCCTTATATACTCGGGGCGTACCGGCAGCCCGCGAAATTTGCGCTCCGCTTCCTCCACCAGCTCACTACTGCCGACTTTGATAACGGTGCAATCCGAGGCGAAGTCCTGTATCAGGCGCTGGGTGTATTGGCGTTGAATGGTGCCCGGTGTCGCAAGAAGAGCAATATGCTGATTACGGCTAAGCTGAGCCGCGGGTTTGATTGCAGGAACCACGCCGATGATGGGAGTCCGGGTTTGTGCGCGCAGCGGATCCAGCACAATGGTGCTGGCAGTGTTGCAGGCAATGATGATGATGTCCGGTTGAGTAATGCGTTGTAATAGCGGCATTAGAGTAAGTAAGCGGGCGACCAGATTGGATTCTTCCTGGGTGCCGTATGGGAAGGCCGCGTTGTCTGCCACATAGCATGCGCTAGCCCCGGGAATCTGGTGCTGAATTTCCTGCAAGATGGACAGACCGCCAATGCCGGAATCAATAATGAGAAAGTTGGGATTTAGCATGGCGGAATTATACGTCAATTGGTAAAAAAAAATCTTCCACCAACGCTCGTAATTTCTGTTCGGTCGCCACCACCGATGGCCGCCATTGGATCGGGAGAAGTCGTCGGTATTGATTTTGGGTGTAACGGTCGTCGATCAGCACAACGACCCCTTGGTCCTCATCACTGCGGATCAGTCGGCCCGCGGTTTGAATGACTTTGTTCAGACCGGGATACCGATAGGCAAAATCAAAGCCCGGAAGCCCTTCTTGGTCAAAGCGTTGTTTGATCAGGTCTTGCTCCGCCGAGGGAGGCGGCAGACAGGTGCCGACGATAAGCACACCACTGAGCTTGTTGTGTTGCAGGTCTATTCCTTCGGCGAAAATACCGCCCGCGATCACCATTGCTAAATATTCGGTCTGCTCCAGTGCGCGTAAAAACTCACGGCGTTGCTTTAATTTACCGACGCCGGGCTGAATGAGAATCGGCAGACTGGAGTCGAGATGACGGGCCACCAGGTCTAAGTATTCAAATGATGGAAACGCCAGCAAGTAACGTCCGGGATGGGCTGACCAGAGGGTTGCAATGGTTTGTGCGATCAGGGGGGCGCTCTGTTGTCTTTGCGGGTAGCGGGTATTTACCGGTCTAATCAGGGTGCGCTGGTGTTGTGGCGGAAACGGGCTTTCCAGAATCAGTTGTGAGGCGAAGGGCGTTTGTGAGAAGGAACGGCTGAAATACGCCTGTGGAAGCAGGCTGCCGGAAAAATAGTGCACAGAATGAAAGCCGTCCGCAATCCGGTTCAGCCGTGGTGCAGGGTCAGTACAAAATATCCGCACACTGCCCGGCTCCGGCGTGCGGATCAGTGCATCCTTGTCATCGAATGTTTGCGCCCGGGTAGCAAACTGCCATAGCTGCATTAGCGGTTCAAACAATTCCGGTGCTGCAGTTGACGCGTTCGATTCGGCAAACCATTCCAGTAGCCGATCGGTGGTCGATTTCAGCAGATTACTGAACGTTGTGCCCAGTTGGTGCCCATCCTCTGTTTGATTGATGACCTTTTTTAACTGTTTTTGCAGTTGCTTGATTGCCTTTTTCATTGCGGACGACGAAACGGATTGTTCGATCCGCATCAGCTGAGTACTAGATAGGCTGGCACTGAACATATCACGAGCCCGGTCCGGCAAATTGTGGGCTTCATCCACGAGCAGGCTTATGTATTTACTCTGCTTGGTCAGGTATTCCTGCAACCGGGCCTGAGGATCAAAAACGTAATTGTAATCCGCCACCACAAGATCGACCCAGGGCAATAGATCGCGGCTGAGTTGATGGGGGCAAAGATCAAATTCCTGGGACAGCCTGAGTAAATCAGCGTCGCTGAAATTCGATCGCTCGCGGAATTGGTTGCGGGCTTGTTCCAGCCGGTCATAGTAGCCTGTTTGAAATCGGCACTGTTGGGGGGTGTTTCCAAGCTTGAATTCCGGCTCGGTTTCCGGGCCCACCAGGCACGGGCACTGGCTCACTTTCGCTTGCAAAAACAAAACCCTCAAGGACGGCTGTTGCGTCTGCAGAGCGTTCATGGTTTGTTTCACACTCTTTTGACCACTGTTCTTAGCCGTTAAATACCAGACCTGCTTGATCGCCTGTGCGCGGAGCTGTTTTAGCGCGGGAAATAGCATTGCTGTAGTTTTTCCCAATCCGGTGGGCGCATGATATAGGCCGTTTCTTTTATCTCGAATGTCACGATAGAGCGTGACGGATAGTTGTCGTTGACCGGGGCGGTAATCCTGATAGGGAAAAGTGAGCAGTTCAAGCGATTGATTGCGGGTATCCAGATATTGTGAGTAGGCGTCCAGCCAGTTGCCGAATTGCTCTACGCAGAGGTGCAGAAACTGATTCAGGGACTCAGCCACTTCGGTGGTTTGGAAGCTGTATTCGGTTTCATCCTCCAGATAGAGGTAGGTTAAAACCACCTCTATAGAAGTCAGTGCGTTTTGTTGTAGTAACAGCGCCGCGTAGAGCCTGGTCTGTGCCAAGTGCAGCTGTTGTTGGGTTGCGGGGAGGCGGGCTTGGCTGAAATAGGTAGTTTTGATTTCCTCGACAAGGTACTTCGGCGCAGCGATAACGCCATCCGCACGGCCTTTCAGCGTCCAGGTTGTGCAAGCTGTTTCGAATTTTGCCTGCACCGATACTTCTGCTTGGTAGTGTGCCGGCCGTCGCGACTGGAGCATTTTCTGCCCTGCCTGGCCTTCCTGGGCTGTGGGGGTGCGTTGTTCCGAAACCGGATTGAGATCGCCGGACCGACAGCAAAAGTGTGCCAGATCGGTTATCGAAACGCTGTATTGAGGCTTAGTCATGATCTTGCCATTTTATCCAGAGCACCTGTGCAGGCATTTGATGTTGTGCGAAAAATTGAAACCAGCGCTTCTGATTCGCCTGCAATTTATCGCCGGGTGCTTTGACTTCGATGAGATCATAGCGGGTGTCCGGACTGGATGTTCGATGAAAGCGGATTAAGTCCGGAAATCCACTGCTAAAGAATCCGGGGTGTTGCAAGATCTGTTGGAAAATTTTTTGTAAATGAGTCCGTGGTATGGAAGTAAAGCAGTGCTCCAATAGTGTGGCGTTGATCACCGCCCAGTTGACAAAGTAATTGGCAATGCCTTGTCTGGTTTCAAAATGATGGATTACGGTCGATTGCCATTGATCACTTTGCAATTGGTCGAGCCGCTGATCGATTTGGATTTTTCTGTCGCGATAAAAATGTTCGCTGAACAGGTCAAGGGGGCCGCGCTGGAAAGCGTTGATGAAAGCACCCCGGATCGGAGTGAAAATAATGTCCCAGAACAGTAATCCGAACAGGCTGCAAAACAGGGTGTTTTCTACGTAGTAACAATCTTGCGTAGGGCTACTGAGGGCGATCGCAGTGCTAAGCTCCACGCTGAGTTCGGATTTTGGTAGCGTCAGGTCAGTCTGAATGATGGGGTGGTTTGCGGCGAGCGGTTGCGAATGGCCGGTTGCTGATGTCGAAGCGATTCCGAGAGCTTTCTCCAGCGGTGGTATAAAACGCAGTGCAAACTCCTTTTCTTCCGGGTGCGTGCTGTTCTTGAGTTCAGTGCAAAGCGCTAGACTGGCTTCAAATTCCGCATGCTTTTTTAATATCCGGGCTTGGCGCTCTTGGCTGGGATGTTGCTGACAGCGTCGGTAAAGCGTGAGTGCCTGTTCGTATGCGTCCAATCTTTCCAGTTGCCGGGCAACGGTATTCATCAAATTTTGATATCGCCGTTCAAGCGCCGGATGTTGGTTTGGTTCAGGTAGTTGATTGGCCAGAATGAATAATGTGTTTGCATCTTCTGATATGGATTTGTCCAGCAATTGCTGGCGTAGCCGGGAATAGGCGAGCTGGTTTTCAATCTGCTTTCGATCAGTGAAGTAGCGTACTGATTTATTGAGGGGATAGGACTCGTATTTTAGGTGCCCCAGATCGGTAATCACAAACTCGGTTAAATCCTGGCGGTCATTGCCGAAGAAGCAGATACGGTAGGTTTCAAATTCCTCGGTATAGGCCGGCGCTACATAGGGGTAAGCGGAGGTGATGATCGCGCTTAGCTGGTCGCGGCAGAAGTGTTCATCAATGGTCGCGATTAAATCCGGCTTTCGCAATTGTTGCAGTTGCTTTTGCGGCTGTAACTCGGAATCGGATGCGCCGGTAACGGTAACAAGTCGAAGCAGCTCTGCTTTAGTGAACAAATGGCACAATTCCTCCGTCTCAGCAGGGGGATTTTCTCGGACCAAATTCAACAATTGAAGCTCGGCAAGGGCATCTCTTGGGGCTTTTATATCTTGATACTGTATTTTGTCGATGCGAAAAAGAGGGCCTTTTCGGGTAAGTAAACGCACGTAAAGGCTTTTTGCCTCATAGCTGCATTCGGCGAAGCGCCGGTGTAGCGTAATCTCGGACTCTGAAAGCAAATCACTGTATTGACGGGCCACTGCAGTGAGCAGCGTAGAAAAGTTCTCAATGTGGTATCCGGCGGGTAATACGTTTACTTTCACAGCTATTTGGCACGATTCTGGAAGGAAGCGTTAGTATATCTGAATATTTTCACGGTTTGCTATTGGTACCATGGTGCGTAGATTGGGTGTAACCCCACACTAATTTCGATCATTGCGAAATTGTTTCTGCTATTTGGTAATACGCTGAATATACAGCTAAAATTATTTTCAAGTTCATAAAGAGTCACGAAAGGTGCGCCGGACGGGTAGTTATGCCATCAAATGCAATGCAAACCTTAA